>WNFE01002030.1_pt1 | contig 14858 bp, 15 predicted proteins | sample 5400451 | NCBI WGS metagenome assembly WNFE01 (sample SAMN13153344, study PRJNA577476) | soil metagenome | isolation source: 200 cm saprolite under Douglas fir tree site 2 hole 2 | place: USA:California | collected 2015-04-18 | reverse complement strand
ATGATTGGCGCGCCCGGCGGCCCCACCCTACCAGTTTTTGATCCACTGGGCTGTAACGGTAGTAGTCGGTGAGGTTGTTAATCCAGCCGTACTCCAGAGATCGAATGTGGGATTGTAACCTGGCGACGGACTCGGATTCGTAACCGGATTATCAATGGTGGAATAGCCATAGATGTTCCCAAACGGATCGCGAATGTAGCTTACAGTTGTAGGGGTGAGTGTATTCCCGCAAGCGTCTGTGGTCGTGTTCGCGCTTGTCCCGAGCATGTTCGGCTTGAACGTGAAGTAGGACTTCGTTCCGGGTTGGAAATTTGCGTTCGTATCTCCACTTAGTTGCTCATACAGATAAAGGCTCGCAGCTTGATAACTGCAGGGATTCCCAGAGGTCTGAGCGTTAAGAGCATTGGTATCGGGATTGGCAGGATAAATCCCGTTATCTGCTTTGTAACTTTCGCAAGCTGCCAACATGGCAGCGATTTCAGTTTCGGCGCGGGAACGGGCGCCTTTTTTTTCACATAGCCCATTGTGCTCAGGATTAATCCGGCGAGCACAATGATGATCGCTATGACGACGAGAAGCTCGATGAGAGTAAAGGCGCTTGTGTCGGCAGGCGTGTCGCCTGCGACCCTTCGATTCACCGCAGCTGGCACGGGTGCCTCCACAGAACCACAGCCTTCACGCAAGATCGACGATGGACTCTCGCGCTGTACGCGTCAGGTTTGCTGTTGCAACCCTTGGATGATGCTGATGAGCGGCGTGAAGAGCGCAAACACAATCGTACCGACAATCAGCGCGAGAAACACGATCATGATCGGCTCGAGCGCAGCGGTTATACCAGCGACCGCGTTGTCGACTTCGTCGTCATAAACGTCAGCAATCTTCAAAAGCATTTCGGGGAGTTGACCGGTCTCTTCGCCCACGTCGATCATGCTGATCACCATCGCCGGAAAAGCGCCGCTTGCTGCGAGCGGTTGCACGATCGATTCGCCTTCCTTCACGCTGTCGTGAACATGCGAGATTGCGCGCGCGATTACCATGTTTCCGGCAGTTTTGCGAGTAGTTTAAACGCCTGCAAAATCGGAACACCACTCGTGACAAGTGTCCCGAGGGTACGCGAAAAGCGGGAGATTGCCGTCTTGCGGTTCAAATTGCCAAAGAGCGGAACGCGCAACTTAAAACGATCGATCACGAATCGCCCGGCACGCGTGCGAGCGATCAATTTGTAAGCTGCCACCGTGGCGATCACAGCGCCAAGCAAAAGCAGGCCATGCTCTTTCATGACGTTGCTCACTCCGATCACAAACTGGGTGACCGCCGGTAGCGGTTTGTTGCCGAGCATATCGTGAAAGATCGTTTCGAACTTCGGCACAATGAAGACGAGGAGAAATCCCATGATCGCTAGGGCCATCGTCATCACGATCACCGGATAGACCATCGCCGCGACGACTTTGTTTTTAATCTTCGTGGCTTTCTCCTGAAATTCCGCAAGCCGGTTCAGCACAAGCTCGAGTACGCCGCCGACCTCGCCGGCTTTCACCATGTTGACGTAAAGATCGTTAAAAATCCGCGGATGGAGAGCAAGAGCGTCGGAAAATGTATTGCCGCCTTGCACGGCGTCAGCGAGTTTGTTGATCGTGTTTTTCAACACGGTGTCGGGTTCCTGTTTCGCCAGAACGTTTAAGCTTCGCAGCAATGGCAACCCGGAATCAATTAGCGTCGCCAGTTGACGCGTAAAAATCATCAACACCTTAGGTTTAATTTTTTTGCGCCTGCGCGGCGAGCGTGCGCGAGACGTCCACGTCGGAAACGATTCCGTCGTCAACTAAAACATCGACCACGTTGCTCGCGCCGTTTAGACGCAAGCGCGCACTCTCAATCTAGGGGCGTGTCACCAGTCCCACGTCTTGCAGGATTCTGAGGAGGTAATCTTCGCTCTGTTGCACCTGCGGAAAGATGCCTGAGCGGACAATCTACTGCAAATCTTTGTAGCCGGAGAATACTCAGCGTCTTAACGCTAGTTCTGATTGTATTTTGTCCTTAGCAGGCCTCGGTGGTTTGCTTTGCGTAAATCCCAGTTATTGCTCAGGCAACCGTCGACAAAGTTCTATTCCACCGTCACGCTCTTGGCAAGGTTGCGCGGTTTATCGATGTCGCGGCCAAGCTCGACGGCAAGATGATAGGCGAGAAGCTGAAGCGGAATGACCGTGAGTATCGGCATGACGCAATCCGGTGCGTCTGGCAGGGAGATAATTTCGTTGGCGATTTCTTTGAGTTGCTTCGCGCCATTTCCGCTGGTGAGTGCAATAATGGGACCCTTACGAGCCTTGACTTGCTCGATGTTATTCAGATTTTTCGAGAAGACCGCATCGTCGGGCACGATAAAAACCGAGGGAAGATCCGGGCGCACCAACGCGATAATGCCGTGCTTGAGCTCGGCGCTCGGGTGACCTTCGGCGAAAAGATAGGTGATCTCCTTCATTTTCAGGGCCCCTTCGAGCGCAATCGGAAAATTGAATTGTCGCCCAAAAAAAAGCACGCCGTTCACATCGGCGTATTTTTTAGCAATTGCTTTAATCTGATCGCTCAGTTTCAGAACTTCCTCGGCCTGCTCGGGCAGTGCTTCGAGTGCTTCAATGATCCGGCTTCCCTCGGCCGTGGAAAGATTTCGCATCCGGCCGAAAAGGAGACCGATGAGAGTGAGAATGACAAGTTGCGAAGTAAAGGATTTCGTGGCCGCGACGCCGATCTCTGGACCGGCATGCATGTAAACGCCACCGTCACTCTCGCGCGCGATCGTGCTCGCGACGTTGTTACAAATTCCCAGCGTCCGAAAACCTTTGCGCCGGCTTTCACGGAGTGCCCCGAGTGTATCTGCAGTTTCGCCGCTCTGGCTGATGGCAAAAACCAGAGTCTCCGGAGTCATCGGCGTGTTGCGATGGCGAAACTCGCTCGCATATTCGACTTCGGTGGGAATATTCGCCAGGCGCTCGATTAGATATTCCCCTACCCTGCCGGCATGGAGAGCGGTGCCGCAACCAGTGAGAACGATCCGACCGACGTCGCGTAATTGGGCAGGCGTCATGTTCAAGCCGCCCAGCTTCGCAGTGCATTCTTCCACGCTAAGACGGCCGCGCATCGCATCGCGCACCGTATTAGGTTGCTCAAAGATCTCCTTGAGCATGTAGTGTCGAAAATCGCCCTTTTTAATATCCTCGGCCGTGAATTCGACTTTGCTCACTGGATGATCGCCACTTTCTCCGGCGAGCGAAGTGATCTCGAACTTGCCTCGCTCCACCGTCACCACATCGAAGTCGTTTAAGTAAACAGCGTCGTGCGTGTAAGCGACGATCGCGCTCACGTCACTGGCAAGAAAGTTTTCGCCTTTGCCTACCCCGAGAACTAGCGGACTTCCTCGTCGCGCGCCGATCATGAAATCCGGGACATCCGCATGGACCAGTGCGATGCCGTACGTTCCGATCACCTTTTGAAGCGCAGCGCGAACCGCACCAAGGAGGCGCGCTTTTCTCTGATGAACATCCACCGTGCTTGCGCACGATTCGTCGTAAAGTTTTCCAATTAGATGCGCGAGAACTTCGGTATCAGTTTCCGAGCGAAATTTCGTATCGCCGTTGCCGACCAGATCCTCTTTAAGCAATTGATAATTTTCGATCACCCCGTTATGCACGAGCGCGAGCTTGCCGCTGGCGTCAAAGTGCGGGTGCGCGTTTTCGTCGGTCACTTTGCCGTGCGTAGCCCAACGTGTGTGACTGATACCAAAGCAGCCGGAAAGCGGTCGCTTTTTCGTCAATCTTGCAAGCGCCGCGATGCGTCCGGCACATTTGCGCGTCTCCAGATTTCCTCCCTTTACAACAGCGACGCCAGCGGAGTCATAGCCTCGATATTCGAGGCGGCGCAGACCTTCGAGTAAAATTTGCGCTGCTTCGGCGCGACCAACGTAGCCAACAATCCCGCACATGCCTGGAGTCTAGCGGGGCCTGTCCTAAGCCGCAAGATTCGCACCGCGTGTGGATGGACGTGGCTTTACAAATGCCACCCGCGAATGACAGGAACGAACTCCTGGCGAAAAGCTCAGCGTCGCTGCGCCTGGACTACATACAGCGGAATCCGGCTTTTGGTGTCGCCGTCGACCTTGAGCTCGAAATAATATTCTCCGGGACGCTCAAGGTGAAAACCAAGATGCTGCCAGATGTGAATGTGTGTCTGAGACTGATGACCGGGAATGCGGATCTCAAAATCCTGCCGTATCGGTTTGAGAACTGGCCGCATGTCAGGATCGCAGAAGTGCATCTCGAGCCAGTGGCGGCCCTCCTCGCCGACATCGAATCGCAGTTTGCATGCGACTGCGCACAAGGGATGATCACAGGGAAAAGATTGAGCGCCAATCGTGTCAAACGATCCTAGAATGTTCAGTTTGCCGCCAGCCACCGTGGCAGCATCGCAAAGTGTGAATATTTCAGTCTGCACGGTGAAAATACTGGGTTTATGGAGAACAAGATCAGGCGCAGTTGGCGACAACGCGAGTGAAAAACAGCGGAAATGCCGCCGTCCTCGCATGGCCTTTGTGGCCGACACGGGCCGCCTCGACAACTCGACGCAAAAAAGTTGCCGGAAAGCGCAGACGCTAGGTTATTGACTGTTAGCAATGCAAGACCAGCCGCAGCGCGATTCACTTCCAAAGAATCAATCAGTAGCCACCGCTGCACTACCGCCAGGCACAATCCAGCGAACGCTTGCAATCATTATGGGTGGCGGCGCCGGCACGCGTTTGTTCCCATTAACGAAAGATCGTGCCAAACCCGCAGTGCCGCTCGGTGGGAAATATCGCATCGTCGACATTCCCATCAGCAATTGTCTCAACTCTGGGCTGCGCTCGATCTATGTGCTCACGCAGTTTAACAGCATGTCATTACATCGACATATTCAGGCGAGTTACAAGTTCGACAATTTCTCGCGTAGCTTTGTCGATATTCTTGCTGCTCAACAAACGCCTGCCGGCTCACAATGGTACCAGGGAACCGCCGACGCGGTGCGGCAAAACATGCGCTACTTCCTCGAGCGCCCGTTCGATTATTACCTGATTTTAAGCGGCGACCAGCTTTACCGCATGGATTTTCGCGCGCTATTGCACCAGCATATCCGTTCGGGCACGGACATCACGCTGGCCACCAAACCGGTCCATCGACATCAAGTTTCCGAGTTCGGCATCATGCAAAGCGGAGTCGATCGCAGGATTACTCGTTTCGTCGAAAAGCCGACCGACGAGACTGTGCCGGGCGAGATGAAGATGAGCCGGGAGCTACTCGGCGCCATCGGTTCAAATGAAGAGGAGGAATTATTCCAGGCTTCGATGGGGATTTATGTCTTCAACCGGAAAGTGCTGATCGAATGCTTGGAGAACGATCTGGTGGATTTCGGGAAGCATGTCATCCCACAATCGATCAAAGATCGACATGTAAGCGCGTTTATCTTCAAGGGCTACTGGGAGGACATTGGAACAATCCGGGCCTTCTATGAGGCGAATCTGGATCTGACCGATCTAGTGCCCGAATACAGTTTTTTCGACACCGAGGCGCCGATTTACACACATCCGCGCTTTTTGCCCGGCAGCAAAATCAATGGAGCCACGCTGCGGCAAGCAATTATTTCAGATGGATGCATTATCTCAGATGCGCACCTGGAACGTTGCGTGGTTGGGATACGCAGCATTATTCAAAGCGGCGCGACCGTCCGGAACAGCATCGTGATGGGAGCGGATTATTTCGAGCAAGATCGACATGGAGATTCAGGGCGACCGCCCATCGGGATTGGGCGCAATTGCGTGATCGACCGCGCGATCATCGACAAGAATGCACGTATTGCCGACGGAGCCGTTATCACGCCCGAAGGAAAGCCGGAGAACTTGGACGCGGACCATTACTTCATCCGCGGCGGTATCGTGGTGATACCGAAAAATGCCATTATTCCAGCGGGTCTTTGGATTTAATTCCGTCTTTGTTGTAGCCGGCTCGGTGACCCGGTTCTCTCACGCCGGATCGCCCAACTGCCTCGGTCAGGACCATGGCTACAGCAGGCCCTAGTCAGTTATCGTCTGTCGGTCATACCGGCAAACTGCCCACCAGTCTCCCATTTCTCCTGCTTATTCCATGGGATGGTTGATTCGTGGTGATCGTCGGGATCATCGACCAGACGGACCTGCTCCTTCTGGCTCGCGCACGAGGCGATGGTTATCGCTAATGCACATAACAGTAGGGAACCGATGTTTCTTCGAAGCTTAGGAATTCGTGCCAGCATAGATTACAGTATCTCCAGGTTGCACTTGGACGCCGCGCGCCAAACTGCTGGTGATGATATCGCCGATAGCGGTCGCGGGTTCAACTGAAGAAATGCGAATTTTTCCAATCAGGGTGCCCTCTCGCAAAACAAGCATTTCAGAGTTCGGTTCGACGCCGTGGCGAGCCCCAAGATTTAGAACGACAAAATTATACGCTTGATTAACCGCAAGGACGGTGCCGCGCACACCCGCTCTGCGGACACCAGTTTCCCGGCGCTTTTTCTCTTCCTGGACTTGGGTCGAACGCTCCTGAGTACTCTGAAGTTTTTCCGACAGGAAGGCCTTCTCTTTTTCGGCGCTATCGAGTTGACGACGGGCATCATCGAGTTGCGCCTTTAAGTCTGCTGTCTGGGCACCAACGGCGGGACTTTCCGCTGGTTTGGCCGCCGTTTGTGCTTCTTCGACACGCTTTTGCAGCGAAGTAATCTCATTTTGATTGCCATCTAATTTGGTTTGCAAGTCGGCCTTTTCTTTTTGCAAGTGTGCAAGTTCCTCTTCGGCCTTTGCCGCCTTGTTTTCTGCTTCCGCGACCTTGTCTTCTCCTCCCGTTACAGCTTTTTCACTGGTTCCAGAACTCGGTTGCTGCCCAGTTACGCTTCGGTGCTGCGCCGCATCGCGCGCCCGCGCCGTCTCTGCATTCGCCGCATACGTGGCATCGTTTTTACTTTGTCGTTGTTGAGAACACCGAAAATCGCCGCCAGCACCAGGCATAGGACCGAAAGTCCGATCACGTTTTTTTGCGTGACAGCAAAACTAGCCGATTCCCGATGCATCATGGAGCGTGCTCTTGTACCAACGAATGATATCCAAATGCAAATTCCAATTTCGGGTTCATTGCAGGATTTAGGATCATTGGAGTTTGAATTGGATTGTGTTTCTCGATGTTTCAACCGATAAACACATTCCATGGGTCAACAGCATCGGGTGCGAGCCAAGCGCAAGCGACGAAGAGTCTATCTGCAGCGCAAAAAAGCATCACTCCGCGCAACGCGCCGAGAACCCGCCAAGCCAAGGCCGAAAAAACAACCCGCTGCGGCAGAATAAGTCTGCCACGCCCGATGGGTGCGAAATTCAATGTGTGAGGCTAATCCAGCTACCGGCAGCGCGCAGTCTTTGGTAAAAGGCAGCCAGGACGGGGTTGTGGCGAGTGGCCACTAAAGCGGCCATGTAAAGCCCGCTGCGCACGGCGCGACGGCCGCCAAAGATGGTGCGTTTGCCGCGCATGGCCGGCCAGGGCGGCGGCTTCACGGCGATTGAGTTCTCCAAGCTCGGGCATCTGCGCCAACAGCAGTGCAGCTGTGCGTGGGCCGACCCCAGCTACGACAGTGAGTTGCCGGGCTTTGCGGCAGAGTTCTTCGGATTCCTCGATCAGCTGCTTTAATCGCAGATCCAGCGCAGCGATCTGTTTTTTGATCTGAGCGATGAGCCTTTTGTTCAAGAGGCGCAGCGATGGATCGCTTAAAAGCGCGCTGCGATTTTGTTCCGCGACCAGGAGACGGCTCAAGTGCCGACGCTGGCCTTCCACTGCGCGCAAGCGCTCCTGCCTGTGGACTCTTCGCTAACTCAAGCTCGGGTTGCATCGCTTGGCCAAAGGCGCGCAAGAGGGCGGCATCAATCGAATCGCTCTTGGCCAAAATGCCACAGCTGCCCGGGCAAACTGCCGTACTCGGCTGGCTTGCACCACGCTCACGGCAACCCCAGCACTTTGCAGTGCTCCAAGCAGAACGCGTTCATAGCCTCCGCTGGCTTCGCAAATCACCTGCACCTCCCCAGCGATTGCTTTAAGCAGACAGAGGAGCTGTTTTGTTCCGGCCACATCATTAGGCAGACGATGGAACTGTTTTTCCCACGCCACATCCAAATGCGCTTTAGCCACATCAATTCCGACATAGACAATTTCTTGCTTCATGGGTTTAATTACTCCTGCATTGTAAATGCGAGCTGACCAGGCTGAGGACCTGCCCTTGGGTGGGCCGGCCTGGTTGCTCCAGTAACTGTTCGAGTTTCAAATAACCAAGGGCAGGTGCGGATCAAACTACAGAGCGGTCTTGATTTTGCCTCAGGACCTGCCGCTTCGCGGATCTCGCACCTGCCCTTTTTTGCATGCAAAGCAGCAAAACTAAAGATACAAGCCGCTTCGCTCTGCGAGGCGCGAGGCTAACGTGTTAAACAGACGTGCGGTGCGCCGCCCACACGGCGGCTACAGATATCCCCTAACGTGCGGGCTCGATGTGGACGAGCACGTCGGCAATGCGCGAGTCGCTTTGCTGAATTGCCCTTTTTACTTGATGCGCAATCTTGTGCCCCTCGTGCACAGAAATGCTGCCGTCCACTCCGACATGGAGATCAACATAAAAATCTAATCCCATTTTGCGGGCGCGGCATTTCTCAACCTCGATTACGCCAGGGACGGATCCGGCGGCGCGGCGAATGGACCGGACAATCTTACCGCGCGGCGCGGTATCCATGATCTCGAACAAGGCGGGACGCAACAGGCGATAGCCGTTGGCACCGATGAGCGCGCACGCAAACAGCGCAGCCCAGTCGTCAGCGCTTTGCCATGCTTCGCCGCCGATCAGCGCCACGGAGATGCCGATAAAGGCGGCGATGGAAGTCATTGCATCGATGCGATGATGCCAGGCGTCCGTCTTAACCGCGGTGCTTTCCATCTCGCGCCCAAATCGGATGACATACCGATACAAAATTTCCTTTATGATCACCGCAACGATAAGGACCACGAGCGTGTAAGGGGCGGGCGCATGATGCGGCAGAAAAATCTCGCGCACACTTTGAATGGCAAGACCAAGCGCGGCAGCCAACACGCCGACGGCAACAACTACCGCAGCAATCGGCTCGGCTTTGCCGTGACCGTAGGGATGAGTGGCGTCAGGCGGTCGCGCCGCAACTGTTAGTCCTCCCCAGATCACGATTGAACCGCCCACATCCAGCGCCGATTCAATTCCGTCTGCTATCAGCACATAGGCGTGCCCGATTAATCCGGCGAGAATTTTTGCTCCCGCCAGGAACACATTAATGGCCAGGCCAAACAGGGCGATTCGTGCGCCGGTTTGCAGATTGCTTGCGGAAGCCTGAGGATGCCGTGGCGAAGACATTTATGAACAAAAGTATAAGCGTAGCCGTTTACGAAAGGCACGGAAATCCAGCGGATGTGTTGCGTGTGGAATCGCGGCCATGGCCGAGACCGGCCCCAGATCAACTGCTAGTGCAGATGCGCGCGGCGCCGATCAACCCAGCCGACTTAAATCAGATCGAAGGAAAATATCCGGTGCGACCGGAACTCCCGGCGACACCTGGATTCGAAGGAGCGGGAGTAGTTGTCGATGCCGGCGGGAACGCCTCGACAATCCCTGCCGGAACGGTCGTTATTCTGCCGCATAATCTCGGTACCTGGCGCGAAGCTGTTGCGGTGAGAACGAGCGATCTGGTGGCCGTTCCGCCGGAGATCGATCCCGTTCATGCGGCGATGTTGAAAATCAATCCAATGACGGCCTGGCGGTTGCTCCATGATTATGTCGAAATAAATCGTGGAGAATGGGTCATCCAAAATGCAGCGAATTCCGCTGCCGGGCGTGCCGTGATTCAGATCTCGCGCGAGTTGGGCTACAAAACGGTAAACATCGTTCGCCGCGCGGAAGTGATCGACGAATTGTGCGCCGAAGGTGGCGATGTCGTGCTTGTCGACGGAGAAAATCTTCGCGACGAAGTGAAACATGCGACGAGCGGTGCGCCGATTCGTTTTGGCTTGAACGCTGTCGGCGGCGAAAGCGCATTGCGTCTCGCAAATTGTCTAGCGCCGGAATCGACGCTGGTCACGTTCGGAGCGATGAGTTTGCAACCGCTGAGAATCCCGAACGGCCTGCTCATTTTCAAGGACCTACGTTTCCGAGGGATTTGGATCAACAAATGGTACGACAACGCAACGATGCAGGAGCGCATGGACGCGTTTCGTTCGTTGTTTGAAATGGCCAAGCGTGGATTGCTCAAAACGAAAATCGAAAGAGCCTATCCGTTGAGCGAAGCGAAAGCGGCAGTCGCGCACGCCGCGCAAGGAAAACGCAGCGGCAAAATTATCTTTGAATTCGGCGATTAAGCGGCTCACTCCGGGTGCAAAACGAAAAAGCTAGTCGCACGGCACTGGTCATTGCCGCGAGCCTGGTTCTTCTGCTTCGCGATCCAAAACACTCGGGCCTCGTCTCGAAGACTTCGGCAGATTTGTGCGCTCAGATGCTCGAGACGTGTTCGCCGCAGACGCGTTTGTTTTTGAAAATTGTTCGACAGAACTGGTTTCGACCGGTCGCGAAGTGGATCGAGCGCATGACGGTCCCAGGAATTTTGCTGCATTACATTCTGCGAAAGAAATTTATCGCGGGGCTCGTGCGCTCGGCACTTATCGATGGAGCTACGCAAGTCGTCATAATCGGAGCGGGCTTTGATCCGCTCAGTTTTGAATTACATCAGGATTTTCGAGCTGCGCGATTTTGGGAGATTGATCATCCCGCGACGCAGCGTCACAAACTCCGCGCCTTTCCTAAAATCGGCGTTGAACGATTGCATTTTGTCGCGCTTGATTTGAACGCCACCGCTCTCGATAGAGAGGCGCTGGTCAAAAGCGGCTTCGATCCGACTCAGCGCACATGCTGGATCGCCGAAGGTCTCTTGATGTATCTGCCGCCAGATGTCGTTTCGTTGTTGATGAGAACATTGAAAAGTCTAAGCGCTCCGGGCAGCCACTTTGCATTTACATTCATGGAAAAGCAGCGCGACGGCCAGATTCGCTTCCATTCGCAAAGCAAACTCGTTGATTGGTGGTTGCGTAAGCGCGGCGAACCATTCCTCTGGGGGACTACGCGAGGTGAACTCGTTGACTTTGTACGCCCGTGGCATGTGATTCGATTTTTCGATCACGATGATTTGCGCGAAATAGAATCCGGGCTGGCCGATGAACCCATTGCCAGAGGCGAGGTAATTTGCCTGGCTGAGATTTAACTGGCTCGATTAAGCTTCCGCATGCTGACCCGGCGTGAATTCATACGCACTGCGGCGCTTTTCGCGCTTGCGCCGGGAATTTTAGCAGAACGCGAAAGAGAGATTTGGGTCAATGACGTCCATTCGCAGCTCAATCGCACCCGCGTTCGCGAACTGCTGGTGCCACGTACTAGAGACGAACTTGCGGAAATTGTTCGTTCTGCATCGCAAAAAGGCCTGCCAATCTCCCTTTCGGGCTGCCGGCATTCGATGGGTGGCCAGCAATTTGGCACCGACAGCATTTGCATCGATACGCGTTCACTTGATCGAGTGATTTCTTTCGATCAACAGCGTGGTTTGACTGAAGCGGAACCGGGCATCCAATGGCCGAAACTGATTCGCACGTATCTGGCGGCTCAACGAGATAGCGCAAAGCAATGGGGTATCGCGCAAAAACAAACCGGCGCCGACACATTCACGCTCGGCGGGAGTCTCTCGTCCAACGTGCACGGACGCGGACTGACAATGAAGCCGCTTATTTCCAATATCGAATCATTTATCTTGATCAACGCCGACGGGAAATTGATTCGCTGTTCGCGCGATGAAAACAAGGAATTGTTCCGAGTTGCAATCGGTGGCTACGGGCTTTTTGGATTAATCGACAGCGTAACGCTTCGGCTTGTTCCCCGGCAAAAATTGCGACGTGCGGTTGAAATAATTCGCGCGAGCGATCTGGCCAAGCGTTTTGAAGAACGGATAGCCCAAAAGTTTCTTTATGGAGATTTTCAGTTTTCAGTCGATGAAAAATCGCCGGACTTTCTCCAGCGCGGTGTATTTTCTTGCTACCAGCCGATCGACGAGCACGAACCGATTGTCGCCGAAAAGAAGTTACGCGATAATGACTGGCTGGATCTTTTGCGGCTTGCTTACACCGATCGCGAAAAGGCTTTCAAGCGTTACAGCGATTACTACTTATCGACGAACGGACAGACTTATTGGTCCGATACAAGTCAGCTGAGCGCTTATCTGCCTAATTATGCGCAGAAGATCCGCGAGCAAATCGGAGGGGAGCAATCGAGCCTCATCATTACCGAAATTTACGTTCCGCGCGCAGACCTTTCCGACTTTCTAGCGCAGGCGGCGGAACTGTTGCGCTCCAATCATACAATCGCCATCTACGGTACAGTCCGACTAATCGAAAAAGACGATGAGAGCTTTCTGGCTTGGGCCAAGGAATCCTATGCGTGCATCATCTTCAATCTGCTCACACTCCATACACCAGGCGGCATTGAAGCATCGACGCGCTCCTTTCGCGGCTTGATCGATTTGGCTATAGCTCGCGGCGGAAGTTATTACCTAACGTATCACAAATTTGCGAAACTCGAGCAGGTCATGGCGTGCTACCCGCAGTTCAAACAATTTCTCGCCTTGAAAAGAAAGTATGATCCCACTGAACGCTTTCAGAGTGATTGGTACCGCTACTATCGGAAGCTTTTCGCAAGCTGATGGATAAAGGATGGCAGCCGTAATCGTTGTCGGTGCTGGCGTTAACGGAGTTACGACCGGGATTGAACTAAGGAAACGCGGCCACAAGGTCAGCCTTATCGATCCGGGACCGCTGCCGCATCCGCTGGCTGCCTCCACCGATATCAGCAAAGCGGTTCGCGCGGCTTATGGCGCGGATCAAGACTACACAGCGCTGGCCGAACGCTCGATCAAACTCTGGCGCGACTGGAATAAAGAGTTCGGCCTCGAGTTGTATCACGAGGTCGGGGTAATGTGGGTGCGCCGGCAGGAAATGAAGCCGGCCGATTTCGAATACGAGAGTTTCAAAATATTAGAACAGCGCGGACACAAGATTGAGCGCATGAACTCGGCCCAGTTGTGGAAGCGTTTTCCGGCCTGGAATCGGGACCTTTATCGGGATGGCGTTCTTGAATTGAAAGCGGGCTATGCGGAAAGCGGTCGCGTCGTTGCGACATTGATTGAGCGCGCGAAATCCACCGGGGTTGAACTGCGCGAAAGCGCCAGATTCTCCCAGTTGGATGAAGGCAATGATCGTGTGAAAGGAATCGTGCTCGACGATGGAAACCGGATCGCCGGCGATCTCGTCGTGATGGCAGTCGGCGCGTGGACACCTTACGTTTTACCGTTCACGCGAAAGTTTTTTCGGGCGACTGGACAACCGGTGTTTCACCTCAGGCCTTTCCAGCTCGACCTCTTCGCGCCTGAGCGTTTTCCCGTTTTCGGCGCGGACATTTCAACGACGGGCTATTACGGGTTCCCGCTCAACCCTGAGGGCATTGTAAAAATCGCAAACCACGGCCCAGGCCGTGAGATGTCGCCCGACTCTCCGAACCGGACGGTGACCCCTCAAGAAGAAGAGAACTTGCGCGAGTTTTTATCGTCGACATTTCCGGCGCTCGCCGACGCGCCGATCGTTTACTCACGCGTCTGCATGTATTGCGATACGAACGACGGACATTTTTGGATTGCACGCGATCCAGAACGCGAAGGATTAGTGATTGCTGCGGGTGATTGTGGACATGGATTTAAGTTCGCGCCGGTGCTTGGGGGAATTATCGCCGATGCAGTCGAAGAAAAATCCAATCCGCTTCTGCAAAAGTTTCGCTGGCGACCGGAAGTTGGCGCCGGAGGACAAAAAGAGGCAGCGCGATTTGATCCAGATCTGTAGCGGCCCGATGGGGCTCCGGGTCGCGCTAATTCGTCCATCGCTCACAGAGCGCCGCTACAGGAAATCGGCGCCAGGGGTTGCCCTTACGCTTTTTGCGCGGGCTCTTTCTTAGGCTGGCGCTTAACCAGCGTGATCTGCTTGATGCGCGCGGAATCGGATGGGCTCCAGGTCGCTACATCGGGGTCGTCTTTGAAAGCGTTGTGGATAAGTCTCCGTTCGTAGGAATTCATCGGCTCGAGCTGAAGCGAACGGCCGGTAATGCGTACGCGGTCTGCCAATTCTCGCACGCGCTGCACGATGCGATCTTCGCGCATGGAACGGTAGTGTTCGCAATCGACGATCACTTTTTCAGCATCCTTGTCTTTGGCTTGCAGCAACCGATTGAGCAAAAACTGGATAGCCTCGAGAGTCTCGCCGTTACGCCCGATCAAGCGGCGGCTTTCCTCGGTATAAATCTGTAGGGTGGAGTTGCCGCCTTCATTCGTGGTTTCCTCGATTTGCACAACGAAACCGAGATAACCGAGCATGGTGTCAAGCAGTTCCTTCGGGGTCATCATCGTTTCCGTCTTCCAGCTGGCGCAACTTTTTCGAGCTTCGGCACGGGTTGATTTTTGTTCTGATAAAATTGCAGGATACTGAAAAGATTTTGAGTTGTGTAATACAATGCCAGAGCTGCCGCAAAATTGTAGCAGATAAATAAAAAGATCAGGGGCGTGAACATCATCACCCGGCGCTGCGTGGGGTCGCCGGTCTTTGGCGTCATGGCCATGAGCCAAATCTGCGTCGCGGCCATGCAGAGCGGGATGATGTTGATCGGGATCGCCC
>WNFE01002029.1_pt1 | contig 14862 bp, 10 predicted proteins | sample 5400451 | NCBI WGS metagenome assembly WNFE01 (sample SAMN13153344, study PRJNA577476) | soil metagenome | isolation source: 200 cm saprolite under Douglas fir tree site 2 hole 2 | place: USA:California | collected 2015-04-18 | reverse complement strand
CGCGAAGGAGAGAAGGCCAACTACGATTATCTGGTGCGCTGGGTCCACAACGCTCGCGAACGCACGCGTCCTTATTGTTTGTATGAGAAGAAGGACATCGGTCCTGAAGATTACAAGAAGAAGGGTCTGCCGTTCGTTTTCGACTTGGAGCATAGCCAATGCCCGAACGACGGTCACCAGTTGCAGGTGCAGAATATGACCGTCATGCCTAGTCTGCGGCTTGCTCCCCAAGATGCCGAGGACGTCGCCAGCTATCTGATCACGCTAAAGAAACAAGAGAGCTCGACGTATCCGGATGCTTCATTTATGGACGATCCCGGTCTGAAAGAGGACGGCAAAAAGTGGATTCGCCACTTTGGCTGCGCCGGCTGCCACGAGATCTCCGGCTTGGAAGAAGAAGGTCGTATCGGCACAGAGCTCACCTTCGAGGGCAGCAAACCGATTGATCGTCTTGATTTCGCCCTCTTGACGGAAACCGCGCAGCGAGGCGGTCGGGAACCTATCGTCGATCCCGATGATCGGGCCCGCCTGCCCGAAGGTCCCGCCAAGACCCCTTGGTACGACCACAAAGGTTTCTTCGAGCATAAGCTGGCCGAGCCAGAAGTTTGGGACGTCGGCCTCATCAAATCTGAATCAGAGAAGTTGCGCATGCCCAACCTGCATTTGACCAAAGACCAGATCCAGGCTCTCACAACGTTTTTGATGGGTAGCCAGGAGAGTGCTCTTCCCGCAGCCTACCAATACCGGCCCTTGGATTATCGCCGTGATATTCAGGAGGGCTGGTGGATCGTACAGAAGTATAATTGCGTCGGCTGCCATCAGTTCACCCCAGGTCAGAAGACGGCGCTGATGTTCGTCAAGCGCTTCCAGGATGCGCAGGAACAATTGCCGCCGAAGCTCCTGACGGAAGGCGCTCGTGTCGATCCCGAATGGCTGTTGCGTTTCCTGGCGAATCCCGCCCTCAACGACGTTGCGCGCTCCGCAGATGCACGGGAGATTGACATTAACCGAAACGGCGTTCGGACTTACCTTCAGGTACGCATGCCGACGTTCTCTTTCTCAGAAAATGAACTCGGCAAACTGGTGCGCTTCTTCCAAGCCCTCGCGCGCCAGCCCTTCCCGTATGTCCCCGAGGAGGCGCGAGTGCTGACGGCAAAGGAAACCGAGATGGCACGGAGTCTTTTCAGCAGTCCCGCCGCGCCCTGCCTCAAATGCCACGCCACGGGCGATCCCGCTCATGACCGGACGGCTACGGCGCCGAACTTCCTGCTGGCCAAAGGACGCCTAAAGCCCGATTGGGTAGAACGCTGGATCATTGATCCGCAGGCCATCAGCCCGGGTACGTCCATGCCTTCGGGACTTTTTAGGCAGGTAAGCAGCCAGTGGGTCTTCTCCGGTCCGACTCCCTCGTCGTTTCAAGGTTATGACAAAGACCATACCAAGCTGCTGGTCGATTACATCTTCCAACTCACCCCGGAAGAGCAGCGGCGCGTCGGAACATCGCTGGGACCCGCGCGAGTGGCGAACAAGAGCACGTCACCGGCAGTGGAAACGGCCACCGGCGCGACCCGGCACGCGCAAAAGTCGCAAAAGTAGAGTTTGGATTCTTGGAAGCTTTCAGACACGCAAAGAGGTGCAGGACAACATGAAAAACAAAACACTTATGACAAACTCGGTACTATTCATTCTGGCGGGCATCTTCTCATTTGCGGGATGCGGCAAGAAGGAGCCTGCGGAAGAGCAGCCCGTGGCCTCTAGCCCCGCTCCAGCGCCGGCGGCGACCCCGATTGATCCCGCCACCGCCGCCACCATCAGCGGCACTGTGAAGTTCGAAGGTGTAGCTCCTAAGCTTGCGAAGATTGACATGAGCCAGGATGCTAACTGCAAAGGATCGAACACAGCAGAAAACCTTGTGGTAGCTGGCGGTGACTTGGCCAACGTCTTCGTGTATGTGAAAGAGGGGCTGGGCAACCGTACCTTTGCCCTTCCAAAGGATCCCGTCGTATTGGATCAGAGCGGATGTAAATATCATCCCCACGTGCTCGGCGTGATGGCAGGGCAGAGCGTGAAGATCGAGAATAGCGATCCGACAACACACAACATTCACCCCACGCCAAAGGACAATCGCGAATGGAATGAGTCGCAGGCTCCTCAGGCTCCGGCCCTGGAGAAAAGCTTCGCGCGCGAAGAAATCATGCTGCCCGTAAAGTGCAATCAGCATCCTTGGATGAGGATGTTCATTAACGTAACCAAGAGCCCGTTCTATGCGGTCACCGGACCGGACGGCAAGTTCGAAATTAAAGGCCTGCCGCCGGGCGAGTACACTCTGGCCTTCGTGCACGAAAAGCTGGGTGAGCAAGACCAAAAAGTGACGCTCAGTGCGAAGGAAAGCAAGACCCTCGACCTGTCCTTTAAGCCGTGATGACAGAACGGCACCAATGGCAGCGTCTCTTGCTTGCCGGGACATTGTTGATTTCCGTCCTGCTCGGCAGCATTCCTCTCGCGGGAATTGGATGGATCATCGTGACAAAGACCATCACCACAGTGGATGGCCTTTTCATGAGTCTGATTCTGCTGACGCTATCAGGGATCTTTTTTCTGAACGCGTTCTTGGAGCTGCGCGATCGCGGGTCCCTGGCCTTCTTGCAAAAGAAAAAGGCGGAACCTGCGAAGGAACCGCCGGCGTCCAAAGCGGGTTGAGGCCCGAGAAAGACATGGCGAGCTACCCCATTTCCCCGCACCCTCGGGACGAATTACAAAAGATTTCGGACGTTGCATCTCCACAGGCAGCGCCCTCCCGCCGCCACATGTCCGCTCGGAATCGCTTTCTGTTCTTTCTTGTCGCTTGGCTGATCGTGCTGATGCCCTTCTTGTTTTGGTGGAGCACCTGGTTCGGGCGCCACCTTTCCGACCAGCAAATCAGCGAATACCTCAACGACGCTAAACATCCGCGGCACATCCAGCATGCCCTTGTCCAATTAGGAGAACGTATGGAGCGTCACGATGTCAGCGCGGCCAACTGGTATCCGGAACTGGTGCGACTCTCCTCGTACCCGGTGGAAGAAGTGCGCAACACGGATGCCTGGCTGATGGGACTGGATACTTCGTATGCGGCCTTCCACGAATCGCTCTTGAAAATGTTGCAGGACTCCTCAACCATTGTCCGAGGAAACGCGGCGTTGTCACTCGTACGCTTTGGCGACGCGTCAGGCCGAGCACAGATTGTCGCCCTATTGCAACCCGCCAGAATCGTCGCTCCAAGTGCGGGCCTGGTCGTTGACGTCGATCACGTCGGGACCTCTATCCATCAAGGCGGCCTGATTGCGAAATTACGGGACGGTCAAACCACGACGGACCTGCGCTCACCCATCAGCGGGCGCATTCGAACGCTTTCGATCACTAAGGGTACAAGCGTAGCTGCAGGAACCGAAGTGGCCACCCTTGACCCTGGCGTCGAACAAATCTGGGAGGCGCTGCGGGCGCTCTATCTCGTCGGCCAAGCCGCGGATCTGCCGCTCATCCGCATCTACCAACGCGACTCTCCAGAAATCCCCGATCGGATCCGCCAGCAGGCTCAATTAACTGAGAAAGCGATTCACCAAAGGGCTGCAAAACAGCCCTGACTAGTTGTTCTTCATTTTTTGATGTTGGGCCCGTTTAGTTAGCCCCAGCTTCCGAGCTCAGTAGGACATCGCCCCAACGACTTTTTCCACCTCGGCGATATCCACCATGACGATGGCATCCCAGGGGCAGCCATCCAGGAAGCACCCATCCGGCCCTTTGCTCAAGCATTTTTTGCAGCCGATGCAGAGGATCGGATCTATCTGGATGCGGCCAAACGGCGGATGATCCTCATCCGCCACCCAAAACATGCAATCTTCCACAGGGCAATATTCCACACATGCGGGCGAACCAGCGCAACCCGTGCAGCATTCGGTGATCACAGCAAGTTCTTTCGGTTTTTTCTTCCGAGGGGTAGTGATCCCCTTGGAACGCGGCTCGTGCTTCAATGCGTCGGGGACCATCCCGGCGATGCGAGTGGTTTCGGACTCGGCAGCCATGGTCGGATTATAGCCTCGCTTCCAGCGATTTGTAACAACCGCCCTGAAGTTGAACAGCGATTTCTGTCCCGGCCCGCTCGTTGCGCCCTTTGTTTGCCCAGGCCATATCGTTCCCCTATTTGCAAAGTCGGATCTGTGGAGGCGCGAGGTCTTTTTCTGCCATTCGCTAATTTCTTGGCAGAGCGATGCCACTGCGATGCCTCCGAAGGAATCCGGATGTGGCTCAAGCCGATGAAGTGCAGTCTGCATCAATGAGGCAGCGCCTCGTGAGTTCCCCCCCTGGAAGTGCTGGAGAGCCGCTGCCAGTTGAGTCAACGCTTGCAAAAATGACTTCTCTGGCCCTTTTGTCGCAAGCCACACCCTCTCCCAATGCTCATGGGCCGCAAAGTACTTTTGCGAACGGTAGCAACGCAGGCCTTCGGCAAGTTCACCTTGCGTCATTAAAGCCAGCTCATTGCATGCGTCGGCTTCTACGTTTTGACACTGTTGCAGACCCTTGGCAGACACCGAGACGCGTTGGAACTGCATCTGCGAACTGCCAAATCACGCAAGTCGATCGGGACTTATAAAATTCGCGTGTAGGGAAACCGTACCAATATATTGGACTCGTAATACAGCTCTTTTTGAGAGGATGTCATCAACTGGTTGAAAAGCTTCAAAGGCACATTATAGAATTGAAATATTTTCCCGCTGACAAACTCGATCTCGAGAGTCTCCGATCCCTCTTCGTACCCAACCTGCGCTATTCCCGGTGATCCGACAGTGGTTCGGTTCATGTTGAGAGAGCCTCCTTTCACAGGAGAGACGCCCTGAACAGGCTGATGCTCTAATCCCCATCTCGTCACAACTTCCACGGTGGCGATCCTCTGTCCCTGGCTGCGACTGACGGGTGGACATCGCTCCTTGCTCGTGGCCCAATTAGGCGCATACTAACACAAAGTCAAATCCTCGTAGGCTCTTTTTCTGCCTGATCCCGCTGTGACCGGACTCAACCACCGTTATCCGTGCCCTCCGCTCAATTCTCGAACGACATTGCCGACAAAGCTCTTGGCATCACCGAAGAGCATCAGTGTTTTGTCCAGGTAATACAGCGGATTTTCAATGCCCGCGAAGCCCGCGCCCATGCTGCGCTTGATGACCATGACGGTTCGCGCCTTATCCACGTCGAGGATCGGCATGCCATAGATGGGGCTGCTTGCCTCCGTCCGCGCCGCAGGGTTCGTCACGTCATTGGCTCCGATCACCAACGCCACGTCGGTTTGCGCGAAATCGCCATTAATCTCATCCATGCTGAGGAGTTTGTCGTAGGGAATGTCGGCCTCGGCAAGCAGCACGTTCATGTGTCCGGGCATGCGCCCAGCAACGGGGTGAATTCCGAATTTCACATCGATACCCCGCTTGTTCAATGCATCGCAGAGTTCACGCACTTTGTGTTGCGCCTGTGCCACTGCCATTCCGTATCCCGGCACGATGACAACTTTGTTGGCCGCTGCAAGAATTGCAGCCGCCTCTTCGGCAGTCGCGCTGCGCACAGGCTTAGCTTCTGCTTTTCCTGCGACCGCTGCTTGTTCTTGTCCAAACGCGCCGAACAACACGTTCGTGAACGAGCGATTCATCGCTTTGGACATGTTTACCGAAAGGATGAATCCCGACGCGCCATCGAGAGCCCCCGCCACGATCAACAGTTTGCTATCGAGAACAAATCCCATCGCGGCAGCTGACAGGCCTGCGTACGAATTCAAAAGCGAGATTACTGTGGGCATGTCCGCGCCGCCGATGGGCACGATCATCATCACGCCGAAAATCAACGGAATCACGATGATCAGCGGGAACAGCGACATACGCGAAGGATCAAGTACCAGTAACACCGCAACGATAATTGCGATTCCCAGCAGCGAAAGATTGACCAGGTTCTGTCCCTTATAGGTGATCGGCCTTTGCGGCAGAATTTCCTGCAGCTTGCCCGCGGCCATCAAGCTACCGGTCAGAGTCAGCGAGCCTAAAATAATTTCCAGTGAGAGCACCGCCATCATGAATTTTGGAACAGCCGGCGCGCGCAAATAAAATTCCCCGGTGCCAACCAGCGTTACGCACAATGCGCCAAACGCGTGGCTCAGTGCAGTCCGCTGGGGCACGGCGGTCATTTGCACAAAGCCGAGGGGGACCCCGATGATCGTGCCGAGCACCAGTGCAATCACGATCCATGTGTAATCTACGATGCCGTGATGCAAAAGAGTGCCCACCACCGCCAGAAGCATGCCGATTTCGCCGGCTCGCACTCCGCGCCGCGCGCTGGCCGGAGAACTCAGCCATTTCAACGACAAAATGAACAGCATCGCAGCGATCAAATAGATCGTTTCCAGAAGAAGTTGGCTGTTCAGGAGCGCTCTCATGCTTTTTTCGACCCGCTGGCCTTGAACATTTTGAGCATGCGATCGGTGATGAGAAATCCGCCAACGATATTGCTTGTAGCCGCAACGATGGCAATGGTGCCGAGAACCTTGGCCAAGGTCGCATGATGTTCGTGAAGTTCGCCGGCCAGGATGATTGCTCCGACGACTGCGATGGCGTCGAGAGCGTTGGTCAACGACATCAGCGGTGTGTGAAGAAGCGGAGAGACGCGGCGAATCACTTCAAAACCGATGAAGGCCGCAAGCATAAAAACATACAAACTCGCTAACAAATCCAACTTCATTTGGTTCAGGCTCCCTTCGACTCTGCCGCAAGCTCCGGCAATCCCAAATATTCGCGGACCCGCGCGTTCACGATTTCGCCGTTTCGCGTCAGCAGCGTCTCCCGGTGAATCTCATCCGCCTCATTGAATTGCAAGCTTCCGTCCTTCACCAAATTCAGCAAAAATGCTGTGAGGTTGCGCGCGTACATCTGGCTCGCGTGATAGGGAACAGTGGAGGCCAAATTGAACCGCCCGATAATCGTTATGCCATGTTCCACGATGGTTTCGCCGCCGCGCGTCAGTTCGCAATTTCCGCCGCGCTCCGCAGCAAGATCCACGATCACCGACCCAGGTACCATCCGTGCCACCATCTCTTTCGTAACCAGTACTGGTGATTTTTTTCCGGGGATCACTGCCGCCGTAATTACAATGTCATTTGCCGCGACGGCATCGCCAAGCAGTTCGCGCTGCTTGCGGTAGAACTCCTCGCCCTGCGCTGTCGCATAGCCGCGCGCATCCTGCGCATCCTTTGCTTCGATCGGCAGTTCCACAAATCGCGCGCCCAGGCTCAGCACCTGTTCTTTTGCCGCGGGACGTACATCGTAGGCGGACACGACCGCTCCAAGCCGCCGCGCCGTGGCAATCGCCTGCAACCCCGCTACCCCGACGCCAATAATCAGCACTCTGCCCGGAGTAATCGTTCCCGCCGCGGTCGTCAACATGGGGAAAATTCGCGGCAGTGTGTCCGCCGCCAGTACCGCTGCCTTGTATCCGGAGAGCGTCGCCATGGACGAGAGCGCGTCCATGCTTTGCGCACGCGTGGTGCGCGGCATCAGCTCGACGGAAAAAGTGGTTACTCCACAGGCCGCAATTTCGTGCAATGTTTCACGCGCGCCGAACGGCCGCAGAAATCCCACCAGCGTTTGGTTAGGACGAAAGTGTGGGAGATCAGCTTTGCCCGTTCTGTCATTCGAACCGTAACAAAGCACTTGCACAACAATATCCGCTGCACGAAAAACTTCAGCGCGTTCCGGGAGAATTTTCCCTCCCTTTGCAGAGTACTCGTCATCGAGGTAGCCGGCCTGGGTCCCCGCACCCGCCTCGATTACAACTTCCAGTCCTGCCTTGGTTAGATTGGGGATGATCGCAGGTACCAGCGCAACGCGCCGCTCCCCTGGATAAGTCTCGCAGGGAACCCCGACGATCATGCAACCTCCTCGAGTCTTGTGAACCCGTGCCTGTATCTGGGTTTCAGCAACTACTCGACCGCTATCTCTTTCCCTGGGATAAAATACAGCTCTTCAAACATCGAGCCCTTCGCATGCGGTTCGCCCAGTTTCCACTTGAGACTCGATCCGGCGGAATTGTACACCCGATTGTCTGGTCAAGTGATAGGCATCCACGGCGAGCTGAGGGTGAGTCGGATAGGCTAGCGTTGGGTTATCGCGGTTTAGCAGACTCTGACTTGTGATAGCGTTGTACAATCGCGCTGCAATGTGCGGGGTGGAAGATATATGGCGAATCCTGGGCGGCATTTCATGGCGGTAATTGGCGGTGCGATTTCAGGCTCGGTGGCGGCGGAGATTCTGGCGGATCACGGAATTCGAGTCGCCGTGTTCGAGCAGAACACGCGGCCTTACGGCAAGATCGAAGACGGTCTGCCGCGTTGGCACGTCGAGCAGCGCAAACAGGAATACGCCCGAATCGACGCGCGGATGAAGAAGTCGAATGTGTATTTCATCCCCTCTACCAAGCTGGGCCGAGATTTCAATCTCCCGCAGCTTTTCGAGTGGGGCTTTTCGGCGGTGATTCTCGCCAATGGCGCGTGGCGCGACCGAGAATTGGGCGTGCCGGAAGCAGAGCAGTACGTCGGCAAAGGCCTCGTTTACCAAAATCCCTTTATCTACTGGTACAACCACAAGAACGAAAAGGACTATCTCGGACCGCGTTATGAAACGCCCGACGAGGCCCTGGTGGTGGGCGGCGGGCTGGCGTCTATTGACGTGGTCAAGGTGCTGCAGCTTGAAAACTACGAACGTGCCTTAAGGGCTCGCGGCATTGAGACCAGCATGCATGAGTTGGAAAAAGGTGTTCCGGAGGTATGCAAAGCGCACGGCATCAAGCCGGAGGAGTTGGGCGTAAAGGGTTGCCTCTTAATTTATCGCCGACGCGAACAGGACATGCCGCTGGCGCAACCACCCGACAACGCGACGCCCGAGCAGACCGCCAAAACGGAAATGGTTCGGCAGAAAATGTTGCGCCTGGCGCGCGACAAATACCTGTTTCGCACGCAGGATCGTAGGCTGACGACCGGGATCATCGCGGAAAATGGACGGCTCGCAGGGTTGAAGGTGGTTGAAACGAAAATCGAGGGCCGCAACGCTGAACCGATCCCCGGCTCGGAACACGAACTCCGCGCGCCGCTGGTCGTTTCTTCGATCGGCTCGGTGCCGGAGAAACTTTCTGGGATCAACATGAATGGTGAATACTACACATTCGCCGGCAAGGATGTGCCGCGGTACACCGCTATGGACCGCGTATTCGGGGTCGGAAACGTCGTCACCGGAAAGGGAAACATCCGGGTGTCGTTGGTGCATAGCCAGAAGGTGACCAAGCGCGTGGTGGATTGCATGACGGCCAACGACGGAATCGCTGCAGCTGGAGCCGGCAGCGTTGAACAACAAGTTGCGAGTGCCGTGGACGCCATTGGGAAGCAGATGGAAGTGATCCCACGGCTTTCAGACCACCAGATGGCGGAGGTGGAACGCCAAGTTCATGTCCTGCAGCAGAAAGCGGGCTTCACTTCCGACTACGACTCCTGGATTGCCAAGGTGACTCCACCCGATCTTGAATAGATGGTATTCCTGCGGCTTCAATTCACCCTGCGGCACAAGCTGGAAAAGGCCGGGACGAGATGAGCCATTTCGTCTCCACTACGGGTCATGGGTTCTTGATGCTGTGGTCCCAACTATTTGGGCGTGGTATTAAACTAGGGACGTACAAGTGTCCTGTTTGTTATGTAAGTTTCGACCAACGGCGAAGACTGTCGTTAGCAAACACACTCTGGGCGCGTTTTGTTGAGCAGCCTTGGCGCCCTTATTTGGACTTATAGGTGAAGTTGAGTTTGGTCTCCTCGTTTACGACGAGCGGGCGGATGAAGCGATACGAGGTTCCGGCACGCGGGACGTCCACGGCTACAGGCAGAACGCCTGCTACACGCTGCTGCAAGTTGAAAACGTTGGCTGACGCTGTTGGTGGCGGAGGAGGAGCAGCGGGCAGCTCTTTCTTGTGCTCCTTGCCTTTGGAGGAAATCGTTGACCTTTCCGTATTCATCTCTGTGGCGGAAGCTTCAACGGTGACGACACTGTTGATGGCGCCGAGGTTTAGGCCAATGCGATACGCATGAGGATTTGCCGCGTCATACGGGATGTTCAGAACCGTGCTTTGGAATCCTGGTGAGGCTGCCGTGACCTGGTATGTGCCGGAAGGGAGCCCTACGATTCGCCAGGAGCCATCCGCAGTCGAAATGGCGCTCCACGACGCGCCGGTGGCGAGATTTTGGATTTGCAAGTGGGCGTTTGGTATGGCCGCGCCTGTCGGATCAAAAACATAGCCCCCGAGTTGGCCTACCGCGAGTGCGACGCCTGGGGCGAGTGTGGAGAGTGACATGAGGCCGCGTCCATTGATGGGCATTCCACCGGTTGTGCCGCCACCGCCAATTCCATTCCCAAATCCTGTAGCATTCCCGCTTGTGCGATCGCCAGAATAAAGCTGGTACTCCGCTGGGAGCAGCGATGCGGACATCGCGTCTCCGGTGAAAGCTCTTACCTTGAACCGGTCCGGAAGGAACAGTTCCCATTCGAGGACGCTGATCGGCACGTCCATTTTCGGCAAGGAAATGTCGGAATCGCCTTTTTTCGCGAAGGGCGCGCCGGAATGGAGAAACACGAAAGAAACCGTGTACGCGCCTGCAGGCCTGAAACCGGTGCGAAGTAAAGGCACGCGATTGCCATCGGCGCCCTGCACTGGCTTTACTTTTTCGCCGGCGACCTCCGCAGTGAGAATGGTCGCTCCCGCGGGAAGTTCGACTTTCAGAAAAGGCTGCGCCTGATTCTTAATGGTGAGCTTTACTTCGGTGAGCGATTTTCCTTCGAAGGTGACAAGGGTCGTGACGGCGGCGCGTTCAGCGATGGCGGCGAGCACGCTCGAGTCGGGGAAGCGCGTCCATTCCAGAGCCAGCGTCGGAGATTCCGCAGGCTGGCGGTGATAGCGAAACGCCGCTTGCAGCGAATAACGCGAAAGAGCGCGCAGATAGGGATTCACTTCCTTGATGTCCAGGCGTTTGAGGCCACCGGATTCCTTGGCGGTCAATTCGAGAGTGCCTTGCCCTTCCACCAAAATTTCACCGGTTTCGCGTTGCGCGTCCTTGAAAGCCAGGATCGGCGCAGTGGCATTGGCGTCGTTCAAAGGACGTTCGAGAGAGATCAGAAATTGCTGAGTGGCTGCGCCGTGGCCGGCGATTTTAAGAAGCAGAACACCATTCTGAACTTCGCTGGATTCTAGCGAAGCGCCGTTCACGGCGGTGACTTCAAAACCTTCGGGAACAGGAACGGAGAATTGATCGGCTTCGCCCTGCAGCACATTGAGATCGACGAGAGCGGCAACTTGCAGTTCAGATTCGGCGACGGAGATCAGCGACTTGACGTCGGATAGAAAACGGACTTCGCGCGGCACGGCGGGAGCTACGACTTCGCGCGTGTTCCACCAGACACTGGCGGTCTGGCCGGGCACGAGGGTGGCTTCGATCTCGGTATTGCCGTTGACGGAGGCGCGATGAGTGATGATGCCGTGGTTGAGCTGGACGTTGGTGCGCTCGCCGGGAACGGTCAAGGTAATGCGAACGTTTCCTGCCGATGGGACGGGCAAGGAGAAAGACGCGCGTCCAGTCTCGATGGAAAGTGGAAGGCCGGCATCGAGGCTCACGGCAAATTCGGAATCGCCGGGAAGGATGGCTGTGTGGATGCCATTTTCGAGAAGCAGCGGAAGAGGTTTGACGCCTTGGCGCGCATCGAAAATGGTCATGCCCGAGGCGAGAGGGACTTTAGCAGCGTGCGCTTCGAGGGTTTCGCCATCGAATTGGATGGAGCCGATGACATCGTCGTTGACGACCTGGAATTTTAGATCGGCATGCTTCAAAACGTAGGGGACGGGCGGAGTGTCTGTTTTTTTTCCAGGGCGGTTGGCAAGGGCCAACAGTCGGTTGTATTCATCGAGCGAAAGCGTGACATTGCCGGGTAGTGGCCGCGGTGCTTCAAGCATTTGCTGCGCGTAGCAGGGCAACGCCAGGATCGAGATAATTAGAAAATAAAACGGACGTTTCACTTGCCACCTGCCTTTTTGTCCTGCTGATAGTTGAATTCCGCGGACGGAGACTGATTTTCACTGCTGAGCTCTGAGACCAAATATAAAGATGGCCCAAACGCGGGCAGGTTGATGCGAACCGGCAGAATTCCGGAAGCGCGAGAACCTTTTTCGCTGGCATGGAATTTGTCGACCAGCGTTTGCGCAGCCTGTTTTGCGGCGTCGGATTTCTGCGCCAGGCTCATACTTTCATCCATTGCCTCTCCAGGAGCGGTTTGCAGAACGGACCTGAACTCCATCGAACCGCCGCTGCCTGGCACGGCGCTGTCCACCGCAGGCTCCTCGATTTCAGCGGACAGTACGGCGGAAAATGGACCGGCGTAATCCTGTGAGTGAAATGATCCGGTCTCGGGGGATAGGCGGAACTGCGGCGGATAAAAAACCTGCAATCCAGTGCGCGAGATCGGAAGGTCAAGCGCGGGAAGAGCCAGCTTCATGCGGCCTTTGTCGGTCCAACTAGCACCGGGCGCGAAGTAAATAATTTCGACCGCGAACTCGGGAGCGTCCTCGCCGGAGCGGGCCTTGGAAAGCGGCAGAAGAAGGCTGGCGTCAGGGCCGGAGCCGGGACGAATAGGCTTGCCGGCAAGCGACGCGCTCCACAGCGTGGCGCCTGGAGGCAACGTGATTTTTACGAAGCTGCGCTGATTGTTCCGCAAAGCGTAACGGGCTTCGACCAGAGATTTTCCGTCCTTGGTGAGCAGCACGCGATAACGTGCTTCCTGGACATTCGCCATGAGAACCGCCTGTTGCGTGTAGCGCGAAACCGCGAGATGCAGCGAACGCTGCAATTTGGCGTCGTTGGCATGAGTGCGAAATGCAAGCAGCGCGGGTGACTGCCGACTGGAAACGGGTTCGCCGAGATCGCTGGCATCGGCGCGCTGCAGACCTTGCGTCTTGACAGAATCTTCCTTGATTTCACCAGCACCGAGCACATCTACGCCAACGCCGCCAGTTTCGCGTTCAACATTTTCCAGACGTAGAAGAGGAATATCGACTTGCCCGTCGCGCGGCAGGCTGGCTTCGCCCGTGATTACGAAACTGGCGGATTGTTCGACAGGCTCCAGAAAAGTGATAAGCAGTTCCCCCGGCTTCATCTCCCAGTCACCGACCAGCGCTCCCTGCACCTGATTGATGGTGACGTTTTCGGGAAGCTGGATTCGCACTTCCCTGGCTCCGCCCTGCGTGACGTCCAGAGTGACGTTTGCACTGACCGACGTGGAATCTTCGCCGAGGCCGACGAACTGCGTGAGCCCGCCGTGCATGCGAAGCGGTAAAGCGTTGTGACGCTCCTCGATTTTGCGTCGCCACGAGAATACGATTGGCTCGCCGCCTTTTCCGTAGGCAGTCCACTTGGTGCCGCTGGCTGGGTTCTTGCCTGCGGATGTTTCAGAGAAGAGTCCCCCGTAGAGGGAAAGATCGACTCCGCTGCGTGGAATTTCCATTGTCACGCGCGTTACCCCGGAAAACGTTGGTGGCAACGAGACTCTTTCTTCACCAGCAGAAGTGGCAATGGGGAGTGCAATCGCCAATGTGATTACGGCGCGGCCAGGATGAGAAAGCAGCGCGGAAAGTTGACCTGCGTCTTTCGAAGCGGACAACAAGGCGAGAGAAAGCGGCTTGCCATCGAGCTTGGCCTCGCGAACGAATAGCCCGGAAGGAATCGGCACGCGCACCCAGCCATTTTTCAGGACGTCAACCGTAAGGGTGGCGGTGCCCGAGGCGAAATCCGAATCGGCGCGAAGGTCGTAATCCACGCGAGTGAGCGTGGCGTCGACAGGCGGAGGTTCGGGTTCCCGTTCGGCCGGAAAAGCTTTTACGCGAAGAGCGTGATAATCAGGCACGGAGATGACTACCCAGCCGGGAGCATGCGCGGACTCTTGCGCAAGCGCAGGTGGGCTGAACCATAACGACGCGATAATAAATGAAAGTAGCAACGTCAGCGCAGAAAGATATCCAAGCGCTCGCTTGGAGCGTTCGAAGATTGGCATGTTGTGGCCTCACATACAGAAAGAACGTATCTACACAGATTTCTTGCACGCAAAATGGGTTGCTTAGTCCGATAATTAAATTGCTGGCGAATGCCGCAGCCGTGCCGAAGGCTGCGCGAGAAGGCAAGGTTCATGAGTAACGGGACGGTCGTCAAACGGTGAGGAAGGTCGCCGAATTATGGCTACCTTTAGCGCGGTGGAATCACTCCATCAACGAAAGCCGCATTTCGCTGAGATCCAGCTCATGTTCGATGCGACGAAGAACTTCGTCATTCAGCCGGCCTTGATTGCGCAAACTGACGGCTGTATGGCGTTCGATGCGCATCAGTTGCCTAAGCAACTCTTTGTATCGAGAAGCATGCGCAGTGGATTCGTTACTATCGGAATCCCTTTCAGATTCCTGCAAGGCGCCGAGACGATGGCGGTAGCGCTCTTCGATTTCCTCGTACACATCATGAAATTGTTCGCCATCGCGCTCCTGCTCCGCTCTGAGTTGCGCTAAGGCCGCGGCGATCATCTGGCGGCGAGCATCGTCTTCCTCTTTGTTTCGGCCAGTAGCACCGGCGAGTCCCAGAGCGCGAATCAAAGGAGGCAAGGTCAAACCCTGTAACACCAGCGTGACCAAAATCACGCTGAAAGTGAGAAAGATAATGAGATTGCGCTGCGGGAAGTCCGCGCCGTTGGCCAGCTTTTCCGGCAAGGAGATTGCCGCAGCCAG
>WNFE01002024.1_pt1 | contig 14876 bp, 12 predicted proteins | sample 5400451 | NCBI WGS metagenome assembly WNFE01 (sample SAMN13153344, study PRJNA577476) | soil metagenome | isolation source: 200 cm saprolite under Douglas fir tree site 2 hole 2 | place: USA:California | collected 2015-04-18 | reverse complement strand
TTCCCCGAACGCCATCGGATTGCAGCACAATGAAAGGAGCAGTCGGGCTGGGATACCTGCCCAAAAGCTCATACCATGCGATTCGCACTACCTCCGATAGCATTTCGAAACCATGTAAAAATGGTTTCAACTTCGAACGCCGGTCATGTTGTATTCGGACGGGAACTTCTTTCACGATCATCCGAAGCCCTTTTGCAATTACGAGTAATTCCGCATCAAATGCCCAGCCTGAAACGGTTTGAAAGCGAAATATCAGGCTGGCGGCTTGATTCGTGAATGCCTTAAAGCCACACTGCGTATCCCGGAAGCGGAGGCCAAGCAACAATCGAACCAGAAGATTGAAGCAACGGCCTAAACCTCGCCGCAGAAAAGACTGGCGTATTTGCTGCAAGCTGGGCTTCAACCATCTTGAACCGATGACAATGTCTGCGCCTTCGGTGAGCTTCTGGAAAAGTATGGAAGTTTCTTCCATACAGGCGGGCAGGTCAGCATCGGTGATTAAAACCACATGCCCGGTGGCGTCCATAACCCCCATGCGAACGCAGTGTCCCTTGCCACGATGAACGGGGTTCCTGATCAGGCGAATCGAGGGATTATGAATGGCATAGTTGGTGACGATCTCTGCCGTGGCGTCAGTGGAACCGTCATCCACAATGATGATTTCCACGGACCACTGTTTTTCGCATGCATACGCCAAAATATGATCAAGGGTTTGGACAATGCGGTCAGCCTCATTGTATGCAGGAATGACGATGGTGTACTGGAAGAGCGGTTGCTTTTCGGCCATGCGAGGTTTGAAGTTGGGCATAAAGTATGAATCGCGTCTCAATGAAAAAGTAATGTAGCGGAGTCAGCCACAGGATCAAGATTTTGATGATTACGAGTGGTTAATTCCTGATTAGAATATTGTTCCACTACAATCGCCCCGTCGTAGCGCAGCTCGCGGTGGTAGGGATAGGCCTCGGACAAATGTTTTCGAAACGAGCGAAGATACTCATCCTCGCGGCAGGAAAGCAGCCAAACTACTTCGGGATGGTTCAATCGCGACGTGTCAATTGCATAAAACTGCGAAGGTACAACATGCAATGTATTTGAAGCTGGATGAAGCTGTTGTTGGTAATACGCAAGCGGCTGTTGTGCGTACCAAGGATATGAGACGACGGTATCCGACGGACCGCTGTTGAATAGCAAGTATTGTGTAGCCGCCCTCCAATTTTCTTTTGGCTTTGCATAGTACTTCCATACTGTTGCCAAGGACAGCATGGAAACGATCACCAATCCAGTCACAAAGATGCGCTGCGACCGAAGGCAACAAAACCCACGCGCTACCAATACCAGAAGTGCAGGCAAGCAGATCACCAGGTAACGGTAATTAAAAATCTGCTTTCCTGAATGGGAAATTACCATGTCCGTGAGAATTGGGACCAGTAAGCAGCTCAACAAAAGAACGAAGCGCCACGATTCGATAGATTGCTTTGACTCACGCCACGTAGCGGAAAATACCCACAGCGACATTCCAAGGCAGATTACGTAAACGATTGCCAGAAGAACCCCAAATACCTTGCCACCATAACTGGCGAGAAACAGCAAAAGACGGTAAAGCTCCATAATCCCCGGGTTCGGAATGAAATCAATCTGGCCGACATCTTTCCTCAACATGAACCATAGCGCAGGAAGACTGGAAAGCCCAATCGCCACTGCACTCAGGCAAAACTTCTTCAGATCAACCGCCTTACGGGGCAAGAAAAACAAGGAAGCCCATTGCGCCAGCATGAGCAATCCAGCAAAGAAGTGTGTGTAAATGGCAGCGACGGTTACGAGAGCATAAAGCAGCCAGTTTCCAGAGGTTGAATCTTCGATCGCTATGGCAAATCGAAGGATTGAGAGTGTCAAAAAGAAAAGCAGAAGGGCATAGCTCCTGGCCTCTTGCGAGTACGCTACATGACACGCATTGACAGCCAATAGTAGGGCACTCACCACGCCCACAGAAGTCGAAAAAAGGCGGACCCCAAGCCGGTAGATAATAAACACGGTTGCCACTGCTGGAATAACGGACAAGGCTCGAACGATGAACTCTGTGTTTCCAAAGTGAATCCAACCGCGAAGTAAAAGATAATAGGTCAGCATGTTGGCTTCGCCTTGCCACATGGTCTTCCAAAATGCCGGCCAGGATTGTTGAGCAAAGGCAAGACTTCCGCATTCGTCCACCCAAAGGCTCTTGGAGCCCAAGTGAAGCAAACGGAGTCCGGCGGCAACGAAGGTCACTCCGCTAATGGCAATTAAGAATATGTGGGTGCGTGCATATTTCAGCTTACTGCCTGACCCTGGGTAAACGTAACATTGATGCATTTGAATAGAACGTTCGGATACACCTCTCCCATTCCTAAATCTCGATCAATCAGTATGAAATGTCTGATCTTTAAACTAGTACACTAAGTTTTAAGTTTTGCTGGCTGGAAGTTCCAAAGACTCGAAGCTTAAGCTTGTCTAATGTATCTTTACGAAAGCTTTACAAATCTTTGCGAATGAACCATATGACAGTTTCCCCCTTGATGTCAAGGTTCGTTTCAATAGGTAAATTTTACTTGATAGAGGAGGATGACCAGTTAGTTAGCCTCCGACAGCAAGTCATTGATCAACTTCAACTTCGCCCGGAATACTAGAATCAGTCTGAGGGCAACTTATCGGAATGCGTAGACAGCGACTCATAAATAAACGAAACCCAACAGTTTGAAATCCCAAGAATTCGCATGGTTTATTGCGCGCTCTTCCTGCGAGATGATAATTTAGATAGTTTGCCCCAGCGAGTGTAGAAGCACTATCGGCTCGGGCTCTCAATTCATTTTCATCTTCAATTTTGGAAAGGGCTTCATGGCGAAGGCATATAACGGTATTTCTGTTCCTGCCAATGGAACGAGGATTACGTACGCAAACGGCAAATTTTCTATTCCTGATAACCCCGTCATTCCTTATATCGAAGGCGATGGTACGGGTCGCGACATCTGGCGGGCTTCACACCGGGTTTTTGATGCAGGCGTGGAAAAAGCCTACAAGGGCAAGCGCAAGGTTGCCTGGTACGAAGTAATTGCGGGGGAGAAAGCCTTTAAGCAATTTAGCAACTGGTTGCCTGACGATACCATCGAGGCGATCCGCGAGTTCCGGGTTGCTATCAAAGGGCCGCTGACAACGCCGGTAGGCGGTGGTATCAGGTCGCTGAACGTGGCGCTGCGGCAAATTCTTGATCTCTACGTGTGTTTGCGGCCGGTGCGATATTACAAAGGCGTCCCTTCGCCGGTGAAGCATCCTGAGCTGTTAGATGTAGTCATCTTCCGCGAGAACACGGAAGACGTGTATGCCGGTATCGAGTGGGAGAAAGGAACCCCGGACGCCGCCAGGATCATCGACTTCATCAACACCCAGATGCTGAAAGGTTCGAAGAAACAGATCGCGGCAGATTCCGGCGTAGGCATCAAACCGATCTCCGCCACAGCGACGAAAAGACTGGTAAAAGCCGCCATTCGCTATGCCATCGAGAAAAAACGACGCTCCGTTACCCTGATGCATAAAGGCAACATCCAGAAATTCACTGAAGGCGCCTTCCGCAAGTGGGGATATGAAGTAGCCCGCGACGAATTCCGCAGCCAGACTGTTTCTGAGCGTGAGAGCTGGATACTGGACAATAAAGACAAGAATCCAAATATCAGCATCGAGCAGAATGCAGCTTTGATCGAGCCAGGGCTGGATCTGGCCCCGAAGGACTTCACGCAGAAGGTTTGCGAAGAGGTCCGCGATGTACTGGACACCATTTATTCCACCCATGGCAAAGGCGCGTGGAAACAAAAAGTATTAATCAGCGACCGCATCGCCGACTCAATTTTTCAACAGGTCATTACACGTCCGAACGAGTACGATGTGATCGCATGCCCGAATCTGAACGGCGATTACCTCTCCGATGCTTGCGCCGCGCAGGTGGGTGGATTGGGAATTGCTCCCGGCGGCAACATCGGTGATGAGTATGCCGTCTTTGAAGCGACGCACGGCACCGCCCCTAAATATGCAGACAAGGACGTCATCAATCCTGGTTCGGTAATTCTCTCTGGCGTGATGATGTTCGATTTTCTGGGATGGCCGGAAGCCGCTCGCCTCATTGAAAATGCAATGGAGCGCACCATTCAGCAAAAGAAGGTGACATACGATTTCGAGCGGCTGATGGAGGGCGCAACCAAAGTGAAGACAAGTGAATTTGCGGACCACATTATTCAAAACATGGAATGAGATTTCGCCGCAGATTGACTTAGAGCAAACTGGATTTCAAGAGAAATAACGAGAGGAAATTCATATATATGCGTAAGAAGGTAACGGTGGTTGGGGCAGGGAACGTGGGAGCGACGGCAGCACACTGGATTGCCTCCAAAGAGCTGGCCGATGTGGTGCTGGTGGACATTATGGATGGCATTCCTCAGGGCAAGGGGCTTGATCTGCTTGAGGCCATGCCCATTGAAAAGAAAGACTCCATGGTTGTGGGAACCAATGACTACGCTGCCACCGCCAATTCGGATATTGTCGTGATTACAGCCGGTATCCCACGCAAGCCCGGGATGAGCCGCGACGACCTGCTCAATACCAACTACAAGATCATGCAAGAAGTCGTTGGCAAATGCGTAAGCGCTTCTCCCAACAGCATCTTGATTATAGTTTCGAACCCGCTGGATGCCATGGCGCAGACTGCATTCAAGATCAGCAAATTTTCACGTAACCGTGTGATCGGAATGGCAGGCGTGCTCGACTCGGCGCGTTTCCGTACCTTTATCGCTCAAGAGCTAAAGGTCAGCGTGGAGAACGTTACCGCCTTCGTGCTCGGCGGACACGGAGATACCATGGTCCCGCTGCCGCGCTATTCTACAGTTGCTGGGATTCCTATTACGGAATTAATGGACGCTGCCACAATTGAGCGCCTGGTACAGCGCACACGCGACGGCGGGGCAGAGATTGTGAAGTATCTGAAAGCAGGCAGCGCGTACTATGCTCCGTCGGCAGCCGTTGCGGAGATGGTAGAAGCTATTCTTAAGGACAAAAAGAAAATCCTGCCCTGCACGGTTTACCTGGAAGGGGAGTACGGCATTCAGGGGCTGTTTGTCGGCGTGCCCTGCAAACTTGGAGCGCGTGGATTGGAAGAGATTATCCAGATCAAGCTGACGCCGGAAGAGCAGGCAGCGCTGCAAAAGAGCGCAGATGCGGTGAAAGAGCTGGTGAATGTAATCGGAGTGTAAAACAGCTCTAATTTGCAAGTTTGAGGAGACGTGGCACAGGCTGCGTCTCTTCGCATTTGGGGATGAACAACAGGGCCGAAGCTAGTCAGCCGAGGTTTCGTCGGATAGGTCTTGTTGAGATTCGAACTCTGTATTGGATGCGGCATGAAATGCCGCACAGTCTTCCAGAACAGAGCGCAAGATGAGGCTGAGGTCGAAGCGTTTGACAACAAGCAGGTTCTTTTCCCAAACAGCGTCTTCGCGGTTTTCAGCCATCATGCGACCAAGCCCTTTGGGGGTTGTAACCATGGCGGATTGTGTCCACTGGTAACCATCTTCCGGATTTTCCAATTCGATAACAAATTGGTCAAAGAAATCAGTTGGATCCATTGGTCCAGTTTCAAGGTCAGTGTTGCGGAAGAAGTAATTCAAAATCTTGGGGCGAAAAAAATCGGGGCCATATTTTTCCTCAAGCTCCACCTCAAGTTCGTCCACATCGAGCGGGAATGGAAGCTCATTTCCAACTCTGGGAGGAGATTTTCTCTCTGAGTCTGGCGTCGAGCTTGGCCGCGCCCTTTCGATCGGATAGGGCAGTGGCGAAGTATGGCCAGCAGAATCGCCCGACAATGATCTGGCAACATAGAAGAGTGCGGAGCCGCAAGCTGCAATCACCGCGATTTTTAAAACAAGAAGTTCCATGACTTAATTTTGCGGAGTCAGAACCTGGGCTCCATTTTGCAACAGGTTCTAGGTCTTCAACTCCGCTCAATCGTAAGGGAGGTGATTTTGACCTCCTGCGCAGGCTTGTCCTGGGGGCCGGTGGGGCTATTCACGATCTTTTCCACCACCTTCTGACCTTCGACGACTTCTCCAAAAATAGTGTGTTTCCCGGTGAGCCATTGTGTGGGAGCTACAGTGATGAAGAATTGAGAGCCATTGGTGTTGGGGCCGGCGTTGGCCATGGCCAACTTGCCGGGCTTGTCGAAACTGTGAGGCGAGCCTTTGGTCTCGTCCTCAAACTGGTACCCGGGGCCGCCAAAGCCCGTGCCGGCAGGATCGCCGCCCTGAATCATGAAGTTCGGGATCACTCGATGAAATATGCTTCCGTTATAGAGCGGTTGCTTGCTCTTTGTGTGCGTGACTGGATGTGTCCATTCGCGCTTGCCTTCGGCCAGATCGGTGAAATTCTGGACGGTTTTGGGCGCGTTTTTCTCAAACAAGCGGCAGACAATCTGCCCCAGATTGGTATCAAGAATTGCGTAAGTTCCGGCTGGTCGTGCCATGGTGCGCTCCTTATAAAAGTCTTTTCACTTCACCTTTACTGATTTTTTACTGGTAAACGCTTTTTGGTGCTGTGGGTTATTGCCTTTGCGGTAGGAACTGACGCAGCCGGCATTCCCAGAATAGTAATCTGCTCAATCTTCACCGGATCAAAAGGACGATCGTTACGTTCGTCACGCGCACGCCGGGCAATGTTCTTAACCAAAGTCACAGTTGCGTCATCACATGTACCGAAGATGGTATAGTGGCCGCTATCCAACCAGGGTGTAGGTCCTTCGGTGATAAAAAATTGAGAGCCGTCAGTGTTAGGGCCGGAGTTGGCATAAGCCAAACGGCCAGGCAGGTCGAACTTTACGTCCGGGAATTCGTCGGGAATCTCATAGCCGGGACCGCCGGTGCCGTCTCCCAGTGGATCGCCACCCTGGATCATGAAGTTGGGAATCACACGATGAAATATGGTCCCGTTATAGAGCGGAACGTGGTGCACCTGCTTGCCGCTTTTGGGATCTTTCCAATCTTTCATGCCCGTCGCCAACCCCACAAAATTTTCTACGCTCTTGGGGGATTTATCCGGGAAGAGCGTACAAGTGAGGCGACCCGCGGTTGTATCAATGACCGCCGTAGGTTTATCCACCTGGGGCATGGGTGGGACATCTGGTTGAGTATTTTTGGCAGGCACCGCTTTGCGATGCGTGGTTGTCGGTTTGTGCTTAGCGGTGCTGGGGCTAGTTTGTGCCGCCAAAGTCAAAGGCAACAACAAGAATAAGGGAAGCAGTCGAGACATTAAGTTTGCTCCTGAAATAGTTTAGTGCGCAGTCAGTCAGTATAAATTCATTTGCAGCCTACCGTCTGAAAAAGTCGGTCAAAGCCTGTTTCATGACATCGCGGCCAACGTCGGAGATCGAGCGCGTCAACGGAATGTCCTTAGGGCAGGCCTCGACGCAATTTTGCGCGTAGCCACACTCCTGGATTCCGCCATCGCCCATGAGCGCGGTCAGGCGCTCGTGTTTCATCATCTGACCGGTGGGGTGCGTATTAAACAGGCGCACCTGCGAGATGGTGGCTGCGCCTACAAATCCGGTATGCTCGTTGAACTGCGGGCAGACCTCCATGCAGCAGCAGCAGGAGATGCAGCGCGAGAGGGGATAGGCTTCTTCCTGCTCGGTTTGCGACACGCGCGGGCCTGCGCCCAGGTCATAGGTGCCGTCGAGCGGGATCCATGCCTTGACCGCCTTCAGGTTCTCGAAAAGAACGCTGCGGTCAACCGCCAGATCGCGCACCACAGGGAACTTGGAAAAAGGCTCCAGGCGGATGGGCTGCTCAAGATTGTCTACCAGCGATGAGCAGGCCATGCGGGCGCGTCCGTTTACAAGCATGGCACAAGAGCCGCACACCTCTTCCAGGCAGTTGGAGTCGTAGGTAATCGGCGTAGTGAGCTTGCCCTGGCGCGTGACCGGATTGGCCGCGATATCCATCAGCGACGAGATCACGTTCATGTGCTTCTTCCAGGGCAACTCAAACTCTTCCCAATAAGGCGAGGAATTGGGTGAGGCCTGGCGCTTGATTTTGAAAAGCACAGTCTTGGTAGAGTGCTCAGTTCTCGGTTCTCGGTTCTCAGTTGTCATTGAAAGCAGTTCTCGTTCTATATTTCAAAATCTCGTCTATCTTTCTCGCAGTGCTAGAGACGTAACAAGCTACGTCTCTACGAGTCATTTTCGTTTCGCGTTCACACTTGGCCGACGCGCTTTTACTTGGCCATATCATAGCGCCTTGGCCTGGGCGGAATTAATGTCGTATCTACCGGTTCGAATTCAAATTTCGGCTCGTCGGCATCCGGCGTGAATGAGACTTTTGTGGTCTTGAGCCAGTTCTTGTCGTCGCGCTCCGGGAAATCGGGCTTGTAGTGCGCGCCGCGCGATTCGTTGCGCAGAGCGGCTCCCTGGGCGATCACTCGCGAGAGTTGCAGCATGTTGTAAAGCTGCCGGGCAAATACCACGGACGTATTCGCCCAGTTGGACTTATCGCTCAGATTAATCTGCTTAAAGCGCTCGAGGAATTCGCATATCCTGGCATCGGTTTCCTGCAAAGCCTTGTTATAGCGGATGACGGTGCAGTTGCGGGTCATCAGGTCGCCCAGTTCACGCCACAGACGGAAGGGGTTCTCACTGCCATCGGATGACATGAGTCCGGAATTAATCTCCGTCTGGCGTTTACGTTCAGCTTCGAAGTGGCTGCCGTTAATGTCATCTGCCGACTTTGCCAGTCCCTTGGCATAGGCCAAGGCATTGGGGCCAGCGGTAAAGCCGCCGTAGATACAAGAGACCAGAGAATTGGCTCCCAGGCGATTGGCGCCATGGTATTGGTATTCACACTCGCCGGCCGCGAAAAGACCCGGAATGTTGGTCGCCTGCTTGAAATCAACCCAGAGGCCGCCCATGGTGTAGTGCATGCCGGGGAAAATCTTCATTGGGGTTTCGCGGGGATCATCACCGACAAACTTCTCATAAATTTCCAGGATACCTTCCAGTTTGCGGTCGAGCGTGGCGCGGTCAACATGAGTCAGGTCGAGATAGGCGGCGGGCTGCCCATCAATTCCCAGTCCGTGCTCGTACACGACTTTATGAATGGCGCGCGTCGCTACGTCGCGGGGAACCAGGTTGCCGTATTTCGGATACCACTCTTCAAGGAAGTACCAACGTTCCGATTCGGGAATGCTAAGCGGGTCGCGCTTGTCACCCTGTTTCTTGGGGACCCAGACGCGTCCGCCTTCGCCGCGCGCCGATTCCGACATGAGCCGGAGTTTATCTTCGCCCGGGATAGAAGTCGGGTGCACCTGGATAAACTCGCCGTTGGCGTAGTAGCACCCCTGTTGATAAAGCGCCGACTGCGCCGAGCCGGTGCAGACGACGGAGTTGGTGGATTTTCCAAAGATGGCGCCAATGCCGCCGGTGGCGATGATGACGGCATCAGCGGCAAAGGTACGCACTTCCATGGTGCGCAAATCCATGGCGCAGATACCGCGGCATACGCGGTTGCCATCGAGCACGGCGGAGAGAAACTCCCAGTGCTCATATTTGGTTACCGAGCCCTCCGATTCGTGGCGGCGGACCTGTTCATCGAGAGCATAAAGAAGCTGCTGGCCGGTGGTGGCGCCGGCGAAGGCGGTGCGGTGGTAGAGGGTGCCTCCGAAGCGGCGAAAATCCAAAAGGCCTTCGGGCGTGCGATTGAAGGGAACACCCATGCGGTCGAGCAGATCAATAATGCCGGGGGCAGCCTCGCACATATTTTTAACCGGCGTCTGGTTGGCGAGGAAGTCGCCGCCATAAACTGTGTCGTCAAAGTGCTGCCAGGTGGAGTCGCCTTCTCCCTTGAGGTTTTTGGCGGCGTTGATACCGCCCTGCGCGCACACGGAGTGGGAACGCTTCACCGGAACGATAGAGAAGAGATCAACGTGACCACCCTTTTCGGCAATCTTGATCACAGCGGAAAGCCCGGCCAAACCTCCGCCTATAACGATAATTTTCGGTGCCGCTGCCATTTAAGTTTTGCGTTCCTTATGTCCTAAAAATAGTATCTTGTCAGTGGCTCAAAGTAATCGAGGGGGCAGGGTATTACTTCAAGCAGCCCCACAACCCCAAAACTACTAATTTTAAAAGACTTACTCGTCGTTACTTCGTGATGCCCGAATAGTCTTCCAATCGTATCCGGCTTCAATCTAAAGGCTCCGCAGCCAAAAACAAGGTTGCTGCGCCCTCGCGCTACGCTCGCGCGATCCGGCGCTCGCTTCGCGTTCACTCGGTATCTAAGGGCTCTGTGGCAAGCCGCTGCTCCCTCCGCTTTTGGTCCGCGCGCGACAGCGCTCACCAAAAGCGCACCCGATCTTAGAATTCCGGACATACCTCAGAAAATGATGAGCTACTGTTCCTCAGGAATCAACGTTTTGATACCACTTTTTACGGTTTTTCAACGGCCCGTTTCTATGGCCTTGGCACCTTCTTCGTCTGTGGCTTGCTGTGGGTGTGTAATAAAACTGCGAATGCTCATCAATCCCACACCCGAGATTGTCAGAAACAACAGCATACAGACCACCAGGAAACGCTGCCGCGCCTTTTCGCCCACGGTGATTCCCCACTTGGCGCAGAAAAGCCACACGCCGTAGGAAAAATGCCAGGCGGCGCAGAGTAGTCCTACTATGTAAAAGGCGAGTAGAGCAGGCTGCGCCAACTCGAGCTGCACTTTACCGAAAGAGGCGCCGGGAGTCTGGTGAAGATCAACGCCCGCGAAGCGCAGGTGCCAGACATGCCATGCGATGTAGGCAAAAATTATTGCGCCGGTCCAGCGCTGCAGCGTGTACATCCAATTGCCCTGCCAGGGATAGCTGATGACGTTAGTTTCACCGCGATACCAGATGTAGAAACCGTAGAGCCCATGGAAAGTAATCGGCAGCCAGATGCCGAAGGCTTCGAGCACAACCACCAGCGGCAAACTGCCCAGGAACCTTACCTGGCGGGCATAGGCCTGGGGACCATTGATGGCCATGGCGTTGGAAAACAAAATATGTTCGAGCAAAAATGCGCCGACCGGGATAATTCCACTCAAAGAATGCAGGCGCCGCCAGAAGTAGGAGCTTCCCTGGCCAGTCCGCAAAGGGGCAACTCCAGCGTGGATTTTGGGAACGTCCTTGCTGGAAGCTGGTGGAGAAGATACGCCGGCGGGACTTGATGCCATTTTCGTCAGTAGCTCCTTGCAGTTTTAGCGAGGGATGCCAAACTTTTTATTATCTTTTCCCAGGCGGCTGGAAGTCAAGAAAGCAAGTTTCGGTTAAAACCAGTTTCATAATTGGTATAGGAAAGGGGCAAAACCTCAGCGGCTTAAAGAGGGTGTATGAGAACTCAAAATACAGCGTCGTCCCTGCGGGACTCACATCATCTTGCACCGGACCCAGCGCTGAAGCGCTGGGCTATAATACGTCACCCCTTTGGGGTTATTCGCAGTTCTCGCTTTCCAGTTCTCGGATTATAATTACGCGCATTGATCCCAGGAAGAAAAAGGAGATTTGATTATGGCGACCGCCGCGGCAGCGTTTGCTCAGATTGCAAATGAGTGTGAAAGAGAAGGGCTTACACCCCAGAACAGCGAACGCATTGGACAAGAGATCGCCAAAAGTTTCAACCTGCAACCCGATGAGGTGGGCATTCTGAAGCTGGAGAAGCAAACCCTGATTTTTGTATATCCAGCCAAGCTGCACATGATGGGCAGCATTCCACTGAACACCTCAGGCTCGGTTGCTTCCCGCACGGCCACATCCAAACGCGCCGAGGTCATCAATGCTTTTGCGCAGGCCAAGCACGTCAGCGTTTTCGAATCTGTAGACCTGAAAGTCCCGGCAGGTGACAGGGCGGGGCATACGATCCAGAAACTGATGGCGGCGCCGGTGATAGGCCCGGAAGGCACGCTGGGGGTCATTGAGGTTTGCCGCAAAGGGCAGTCTGCTCCTGCCGCCGGCGCTGATTTCTCTCCGGCTGATCTGCAAAAGCTGGCAAGCATTGCCAATGCGCTGGGAAAATGCTTTAAGTAAGCAGATTAACCACAAAGGACACGAAGGTTGCACAAAGGAAAATTCATCGCCGACGATGTCAACGGAGCCACTCTATTTCTGATTCCTGTACCATTCCAGGAATTTTCTGAAGGCCTGGCCGCGGTGGCTCACTTTGGCCTTTTCTATGGCAGTCAGCTCAGCCGTGGTTTTGCCTAACTCGGGCAGATAGAAGAGAGGATCATACCCAAAGCCATTTTCACCACGAGGCGCATACAGAATTGTGCCGCGTACATCGCCTTCGAAGGTTTGCAGAATGCTTCCGTCTCGTGCGGCCGCGAGTGAGCAGACAAACCGTCCGGCCCGCTTTTCCTGCGGTACATCGGCCAGTTCACGCAAGAGCCGCTGGTTGTTGGCCTCGTCAATGGAACGGGAACGGGAAAGAGAAAGCGAAAGGGAGGCGTAGGCAGTTTTGAATTCTTCGGAGTCATCGGCTGCATAGCGGGCCGAGCGAACGCCAGGGGCGTTTTTTAAGGCCACAACTTCCAACCCAGAATCATCGGCGAGCACAATTGCCCCGGGTGCGTAACCGCTGTAGAAGCCGGCTTTTTTGCAGGCATTGGCCTCAAAGGTTTCGCCGTCTTCCTCGATTGAGGGAAGAGCGGAAAAACCGGGCAGCAATTCGAGAGCAATAGCGTTGATTCCGGCGGTTACTCCGGCGAAATCCCGCAATTTGCCTGCATTGGAAGTAGCAATGAAGACTTTCTCGGGCAGCATTCCTTATCGTTGACTATCGGAAGCGTAGAAAATAGCGGAATCTTTCAATCCCTAGTAGCGATCGTGTCCGCCGCGACCGCGGCCACCACCGCCGTGACGGCCTCCGCGACCCCCGCCACCACCACGCCCGCCGTAGCCACCACCGCCACCGCCGCCAGCGCGTTCCACTTTGGGGCGGGCTTCATTCACATTCAGGTTTCTTCCGCCTAGACTGGTGCCGTTCAGCGCCGCAATTGCTTTCTCGCCTTCGGCATCGTTCTGCATCTCAACAAATGCAAAACCGCGCGGCTGGCCTGTAGCCCGGTCACGCACCAAAGTTACTTTGTCCACAGCGCCGAATTGCTCAAAGGCTGCTCGTAATTGCTCTTCTGTTGTAGCAAAATCCAGGTTACCTACGTAGATGTTTTTCACTCAAATGTCCTTTCGAGTCCGACCATCTTAACAGTTTTACAGAATTGCGCGCTTTTTTTTTCAAAAAAGGTAGTCCCATAATACGCTCTCTAGGCTGTCGTCATAACACCTCAGCGGCTAAAAGCGCTAATCATACATGAACTCAATCGGCACGCATAAAAGAGGTTGCAGAAAAAAGTCTTTTCTATAGCGCTCCGCTTTCATCTGAGGGCTGCGCCCTCGTTTTTGGTTCGCGCGGGATAGCGCTCACCAAAAGCTCAACCGGCTACGCGCATGCCTGCGGCAGCAAGGAAGTTTGGTTTTTCAGCGACTTACGGCACGAGTAAAGAGGCTGCGGAAAAACATCTATTCTGGCGCTCCACTTCGTTGCGCGCTTGCCTTCGGCAGAGCGGAGTTGTTCATTTTCAAGAGCTTAACGGCACAGCTAAAGCTGTGCCCCTCCGAAAGATCAAACCAAATTGAATTTTTCCGCAAGCTCTAAACTCGTGCACTGATACACGTCTTCACACACGAGGACTTTTCCGCAGTTTCTAAAATCCGTGCCCTGACAACGGACTTTCGCGCGTCATATATTGCCTGTGCCAGTTGCGAACCGGTCTTAGACTCCGTGATTACTTGGACGCGAATCTAAGGCTTAAGTTTGCCACGGGCTTGGGTTTGCCGCGCGGCCCAAGCATGGAAAGCATACCTTATCAGCACCGAAATAAAATTTAAGGCACAATATTTCATGCTCAATTGGATCGTAGTTGGAGTAGGAGACATCGCAAGAAAGCGCGTGATTCCGGCCATTCAGGCCGAAGCTCGAAGTCATCTCCATGGAATCGTCACGCGAGACCCGGCGAAAGCTACGCCTTTTGCTACACAGGTGTGGACATCGCTGGCCGAGGCCTTGCGTGATCCTGCCGTGCAAGTGGTTTATGTGGCCTCACCGGTGTTCTTGCACGCGCAACAGACCATCGAATCGCTGCGGGCAGGGAAGCATGTCTTATGCGAAAAGCCTATGGCGATGAACGAAGCCGAAGCGCGTTCGATGGTGCGCGCGGCGGAGCAAAGTGGAAAGACGCTGGGCATTGCTTATTACCGCAGGACATATCCTAAGGTGCAGCGAGCCAAAAAACTGATCGAGGCGGGCGCGATAGGGAAGCCGGTGATCGCCGAACTCACCTGCCATGCCTGGTTTGACGGGCAAGGGCCCAGAAGCTGGCTGGTGGACCCGGCGAAATCGGGCGGAGGCCCGCTGTATGACATTGCCTCTCACCGCATAGACATCCTGAATTTCTTTTTTGGCCAGCCCTTGCGGGCGAGCGGACACCTTTCCAATGCCGTTCACAATTATGCGGTGGAGGACAATGCGACGGTGATGATTGATTATGAAGGCGGCGTGCGTGGTCTGGTGGACGTCCGCTGGCACTCCAAAATTGACCGCGACGAATGTCGCATCCGGGGAACCGAGGGAGAGATCAACCTTGATCCGCTGACTGGCCCTGAACTGATTTATCCCGGCGGACGTGAGCAGCTGCCTACGCACCAGAATTTGCATTTTCCCATGGTGGAACATTTTGTAAATTCCGTTCTGGATGGCGCGCCTTTGCTAGCCAGTGGAGAGTCATCCATGTGGACGG
>WNFE01002023.1_pt1 | contig 14879 bp, 14 predicted proteins | sample 5400451 | NCBI WGS metagenome assembly WNFE01 (sample SAMN13153344, study PRJNA577476) | soil metagenome | isolation source: 200 cm saprolite under Douglas fir tree site 2 hole 2 | place: USA:California | collected 2015-04-18 | reverse complement strand
GTGGTCTCCCATTCGTCAGCTGCCGCGATCCATGGGTTCCACGGAATACTCATCGGCGTCCCCGAACTCACGGTCCCCGATCCATCCAGGGTAAGTCTGAAGGACGTTCGGATCCACCGGTCGACCGACCTCGGGTCCGAGGACGTGTACACGAAACATAACCTTGCGCTGACGAAGCCGATAAGGACGGTCATCGACATGGCAGCCCGGCTGTCCGAACAGCAGCTCGCCAAGGTGCTCGATGAGGGGTCGATTAACCACCTGTGGACCGCCGAGGGCGTGGTAAGACGCGTCAATCAGTTGATCGCCCCGGGCCGATCGAGCATGAAGACGTCCAGCGCCTCCTCGCCGAACGAATCGACGAGGGCAACCCGGCGACCAAGCTCGAGCAACGAGTGATTCGCGTCCTTAAGGGGCACGTCCCGCCCTTCGTGGTCCACTACCACATCACCCTGGAGGGAACCGACATCGAGATGGACATTGCCTGGCCCGAGCACAAGGTCGACGGCGAGGTCGAGGGCCGCTGGGTCCGGGCGACTTCCAAGACGAAGTTCGACCGGGACAAACGCCGAGCCAACCTGCTGGCCGCCTACGGGTGGCGCCTCGTCTACTTCACCTCGGAGATGAGCGACAAGACGATCCTGGCCGAGGCCCGCCGAGCCGTACCCAGCTAGACCAGCACCAGATCAGCCAGCCGGTCGTGATGCCAGTCCGTCGTACCGAGCAACGCTTCGGACGCGAACGCCCGGCGCATCCACAGGTGCAGGTCGCACTCCCACGTGTAACCGATGCCGCCGTGGATCTGGATGCCATCCTTGGCGGCCCGGTGAGCCGCCGCGTTGGCGGCCGCCTTGGCGACATGGACCGCCCGGTGCCGGTCAGGATCAGCCGCGTCGATAGTCATGGCCGCGTAGTAGACGGCAGCGACCGCCCGTTCGATGGCCAAAGCCATATCAGCCAGCTTGTGCTGGATGGCCTGGAACGAACCGATGGGCCGGTCGAACTGGACCCGGCTCTTGGCGTACGCCAGCGTGGTGTCGAACAGCCAGCGCGCCGTGCCCACCAGTTCCGCGGACAAACCGACCCACGCCCGTTCGAGCAGGTCCTCGATCACCGCCGGCGCCACGGGCGCGCCCGAATCGCCAGGGACATGCGCTTCGAACACCGGCCGGCTGAAGTCCAGCGTCTCAACCTGGCGGAGCTGGACGTCAGCGGCGATCGCGACACTCGGCCCCGGCAACACAAACGCGATCTGCGACACCCGGTCGGCATCGAGCACGAAGGTCTTGACCGGATCGGCGTTGGGCTGCCAGATGCCACTGGCCCCAGCCATGGCGACGGTCCCCGACGTTTGCGGGTCCGCTCCCACCGCGGCCGCAACCGGAGCCCACAGGACGGTCGTCGCGAAGAACGGGCCGGGCGCGCACACGGCCCCCATTTCCTCCAGGAACAAACACAGATCGACCAGCGAGCCTGACGACAGTTCCGTCCACCCTGCCAAATGGCCCCACAAACCGTTAGCAGCGGACCGATCCTCGATGTGGGCCCGCACCGCCGCCGGCGGGCACTCAGCCGCCAGCAGGCGACGGGCCGTGTCTCGCAGCAGCTCTTGATCAGAAGTCAGCTTGAAATCCATAGCTATCCCCGCGGCAGGCCGAGGAGCCGCTCGGCGATGATGTTGCGTTGAATCTCGGCCGAGCCGCCGGCGATGGTGTTGGCCAGGCTCATGAAGAAGCCTCGCACCCACCGACCGGCTTGCTCGCCCCGTTCCGCATCGTTGACGGGCCCAAACGGCCCCAACAATTCCACACCCAGTTCGAACAGCGACTTGCCCAGCTCCGACGTGGCCATCTTCAGATAGGAATGCTCGGGCGCCGACGAGCCCTGCGCGTACGACGAGAAACCCTTGTACCCGAGGGCCCGCAGGCTCTGCACTTGCTCGTAGGCGGCAGCCAGGCGCCGGCGCACCGTTGGGTCCCGATCAAGGCCCTTGGCCTTGCACAACGCCAGCAAGCCGTCGAGCGCGTGGGAGGTGGTCGCGACGCCCTGCACCCACAGGCCGCCCCGCTCGTGGGCCAACGAGCCGAGCGTGATGCGCCAACCGTCGTTGAGCCGCCCGACCAGCCGATCCGAAGGCACCCGCACATCGCTGAAAAAAACCTCAGCGAACTCGGCGGTGCCGCCGATGTTGCGCAACGGGCGGACCTCGATGCCAGGAGTATCCATGTCGATGATCACGACGCTGATGCCTTTGTGTTTCGGCACATCGGTCGCGGTGCGCACGTAGCAGAAGCACTTCTGCGCTGCCATGGCGTAAGAGGTCCAGACCTTCTGGCCGTTGACGATGAACTCCTCGCCGTCCTTCAAGGCCCGTGTCGACAGCGACGCCAGGTCGGAGCCGGCGTTCGGCTCGCTCATCCCGATGCACCAGATCGTGTCGCCGCGGATGGCCGCCGGCGCCATCGCCTTCTGCGACTCGGTGCCGAACTCGAGCAAGCTGGGGGCGACGATGGCGTACCCCGGGAAGTGGGCCGACCGGATGATGCCGCGCGCTGATAGCTCTTCCATGTAGATGAGCGTCTGGGTCGGCGTCGCTTCCCGCCCCCCAAGAGACGCCGGGTAGCCCGGCACCATCCAGCCGTGGTCGAACAGGGTCGCCTGCCATTTGCGCGACCACTCGGGGATGATGTCGCCGTTCGCCTTGTCCTCGGCTGCTGCGCTCATCCAGTCCCGGCCGCCCCGCAACTCGGGCGGGGTGTACTCATCCAGAAAAGCAGTCAGCAAAGAGCGGAAGCGTTCCTCGTCCGGACCCCACGCCAGCTCCATAACAGCAGACGCCCCGAAGCCCTAGCCGCCGAACCGCATGGGCACGGCCTGGCTGCCGAAGATGTCGCCGTTGACGGCGTCGGTGATCTGGGCGGGGTCCCATTGCGTCGGGTTGCCGTCTTTGTCCTTGGCCTCGACCGCCGGCTGCAGAGCCCACGGCTTGTAGAGGGCGATCGAGTTGCCCAGGGCACGGAAGACCATCCCGCTGACGTGGTCGCTCTTGTCCGAAGCCAGCCACACGACCATGGGGGCGGAGTTGCCCGGGTTCATGCGATCGAACGCGGTGTACTCGTCCGGTTCCTTGACCTCGATGTCCTTCATGGCCTGACCGACCATGCGCGTGAAGCCGCCGGGCGCGATGGCGTTGACGCGCACGCCGTAGCGGCCCAGTTCGAGGCTGGCGATGCGGGTCATCGCGGCGATGCCGGCCTTGGCCGCGCCGTAGTTGGTCTGGCTGGCCTGACCTTGCAACCCGGCACTGGACACGGTGTTGATCACGCTGGCTCGTGGCTGGCGGCCGGCCTTGGATTCCTCCCGCCAGTACGCCGACGCGTGGCGGATCATGCACCACGTGCCCTTCATGTGGACCCGGATCACGGAGTCGAACTCGTCCTCGGTCATCGAGAAGATCATTCGGTCGCGAAGGATGCCGGCGTTGTTGACGACGATGTCGAGTTTGCCGAACGCCTCGATCGCCTGGTCGATGATGTTCTTGGAGCCGGCGAAGTCGGCCACGTCGTCGTAGTTGGGGACGGCCTCGCCGCCCCGATCCTTGATCACCTGTGCGACGGTTTCGGCGGGCCGCTTGTCGGCGCCCTCGCCCGTGACCGAACCACCCAGATCGTTGACGACGACCTTGGCGCCGTGGGCCGCCAGCAACAGGGCTTCTCCCCTACCCACGCCGTGCCCGGCGCCGGTGACTATGGCTACCTTGCCGTCGAGTAATCCCATTGACCTCTCCCCTGTCGAAGCGTCGAAGTGGACCCAGTGGCCGTGCGGGCCCCTATGGGTGGACTATGACATCCGTGTCATACTACGGTAGTCGGTGTGGCGACAGACACCAGCATCGTCGGCAAGACGACCAGCCGCACGGTCGTGGCAGTGGAGCGGGCTCCCGTGGCCGCCTTCGCTCGCGCCGTGAAGGACGACAACCCGATCTACCAGGATGAGCGGGCCGCCAAGGCAGCCGGCTTCGACAGCATCCCCGCCCCGCCCATATGGCCCTTCGTGATGAGCTTCTCGGGCAGCTACCCCGACCTCCAAGAGGGCGTCGAGCCGGTGGCGTCCAACCCGATGTACGAACTGATGGACAAGCTAAGGGAAAAGGGCGGGATAATCCTGCACGGGGAGCAGGAGTTCATCTACCACCAGCCGGGCCGGCCGGTCTTGGCCGGCGACGTCCTGTACGGGGAGGCGACCGTTACCAACGCCTACGAAAAGGAAAGCAAAGGCCCGAATGGCAAGGGCAGAGTGATGACCTTCATCGTCACCGAGACGGTTTGGAAGGACCGGGCCACCGGCGAACCGGTGGTCACGTCGATCTTCAATCTCATCCACCGCGCCTAAGGGGACGTCGTTATGAGCCCGTACCGGATCGTGTCCGCCGATGCGCACATCCTCGAACCGCCGGAGATCTGGGACCGCTGGCTGGCCAAGAAGCATCTCGACAAAGCACCCAAACTGGTCAAGGACGTGGACGGCGGCAGCGCGTGGCTGTTCGCCGGCGCCAACGAGCCCGACCCGATCGGGTTGACCGCCACGCCCGGCATGCCGTGGGACAAGTTCCGCTGGACCGGGGTGACCTACGACGAGGCCCGGCCTGGCTGCTATGACGGTTCCGCCCGGCTGGCTGACATGACCATGGACGGAGTGGACGCCGAGGTGTTGTTTCCGCCCCAGCGCACCATCGGGCACTTCCTCGGCGACGACGACGACGAGTTCGTGCTTGCCGGCGTGGACGCGTACAACAACTTCTTGTTCGAAGAGTTCTGCGGCCCCGACCAGTCACGGCTGATCGGCATGGCGCAGATCCCGTCCATCGGCCCCGACGTGGCGGTGGACTACCTGTTGAAGGCGGCGGCACGGGGCGCCAAGGGCGTCGTCATCAGCAACTGGCCCGGTGGCGGCGAGAGCATCGGCGAGGCCGACGAGCCGTTCTGGGCCGCCGCTGCCGAGACCGGCATCCCGGTGTGTATCCACATCAACCTGATCAGCCGGACTTCGCGGCAAAAGGCGAGGGCCACAGCGGCCAAGGCGGGCGGCAGCCAGCTGTACGGCGGCAAGCGACCCAACGCGAACGCCAAGGCGGTGGCCAGGCTGGGGAGTGTGTTTACGACCGTTCCCTCCACCATCGGTCAGCTGATCTTCACCGGCACTTTCGAGCGGCATCCTGATCTGCAGATCGCATTGATCGAGGCGGGCGTGGGTTGGATTCCTCATCTACTCGAGCAGATGGATGACCGCTACTGGCGGAACCGGAGCTGGGGCGAGATTCCGATCGCCGAGCCACCGTCGACGTACTGGTATCGCAACCTGAGCGCCAGTTTCATCACCGATCGCAACGGCATCGAAAACCGTCATGCCGTCGGAGTCGACAACATCATGTGGTCGACCGATTACCCGCACCACGGAAACGATTGGCCCTACAGCCGCAAGGTCATCGCCGACGCCATGGGTCACATTCCGACCGACGAGCGGGCCAAGATCGTGGCCGGCAACGCGGTCCGTGTCTTCGGACTGGACCAGTAAATCGGCACAATCGACACACGTGAAATGCAAACTTCTCGGGCCCACGTAGTAACATGACGCACACGTCATAGACCGCAGCACCTGGGGGAGTGAGCGGACATTCTGGCTTCCAAGCGATCTCAGACCCACTGGCCGGCCTTTCCGGTGGCCGTTGTGGTAGTAGCGATCGTCCTTTTGGCCGCGGCGTGCGGAACCCGCCTGCCCGACTCGGCCTTCCAGCAGCGGACCAGCGCCGCCAATGGCACCGCCGCGTCGAGCGGCACCGGTGTGGGCAACTCCACCGACAGCGGTGTCCTCGCCGGAAACGCTGCGGCAGCGAACGGTAGCGGTGCGGGGGCGACCAGTGCTTCCGGAGCATCCGGTGCAGGTAGTACAAACGGCGGTGGTGGCGCCAGCGGTGGCGCGGGCGGTGGTGGCGCTGGCGGTGGCGGCGCGGGCGGTGGCGGGCCGGGCGGCCCGAACATAGACAGCGACATCGGTGTCACCCCGACGTCGATCACCATCGGCAACGTCACCGGCATCAACGGGTTCCTCGGGCCGGAGGCGTTCGGCACCACCCTGAAGGGCCTGGAGGCGTTCGTCGCCTACACCAACGCTCATGGCGGGGTCCATGGCCGCAAGCTGATCTTGAAGAGCTGCGATGACCAAATGGATGCGACCGCCAATCTCGCTTGCACCGAGAAGCTGGTCCAGCAGGACCACGTGTTCGGCTTCATCGACAACAACAGCCTGTCCCCGGCGCCTTCCGCGAAGTACGAGTACCAGCAGGGCGTTCCCGACCTCGGCCTCCCGCTCGACAACGGGTATTTCAAGTATCCCAACATGTTCTCGCTCTACGGCAGCCAAGACCCCCGGGATGGAACCCAGGTCGGCGATCACGGCCTCGATTGGAATGACACCAGCGTGTACCGCTTCTTCCGGCAGCGCGTCGGCGCCACGAAGGCGGCGTTCTTCTTCTACAGCCAACAAACTTCTGTATCTGCCGCCAAAACCTTCGAACAAGTGGCGAAGGCGGAAGGCTTCCAGATCGTCTACGAGAGCGGCGGCAGTCAGGGGGAGAACATCGCCGGTGCAACATGGGACACCGACGTCCAGACGATGAAGGGCACCGGCGCCGACATCATCTTCGACTTTGTCGATATCAACGCCAACCAGAAAATCTGCGCCGCCCTCGACCGGTACGGCGTCACCCCGCAGATCAAGGCCAAGGTGACGACCGTTGAGGGCGTGAGCCAGCATCTCGTTGACCCGGGGGCGTGGAGCCCCGGTTGTCGCAACATCATCTACGGCTCGGGCAGGACGGATGCCTATTCCGACACCGGCAACCCCGCCGTCAAGCAATTCGTCGACGCCTTCAACACCTACGAGAAGCCCCAGGGCGCCGTCATGGCCCAGTGGTCGCTCGACGGTTGGACCGTGGCCCAGGTGCTGGTGGATTACCTCAACCAGGCCGGGGCCGCTCCGACCCGCAAGGGCTTCATCCAGTGGCTTGACAGCATCCAGCCGTACACCTACGACGCCCACGGCCTGATTAGCTCCAGCGCCACCTGGTGGGGCAACGCCCACCATCCCATAACCCGCAAGCAGTGCAACGCCGTCGCCCAGTGGCAGGACAGCGCCGGGACGTTCGTGCTTCGCAGCGCTGACGGCGGCAGTCCCTTCTACTGCGCGGTTGTCGGCGAGGTCTCCTCTCCGTACGCGGACGACGGCTCATAATCCGGGCTTGGTAGGGTAGAAGAGAACGGAGCGCTACTGCGCCAACACCAGCGAGGTGGGCGCGGCCTTCACCCCGGACGGATCCTGACGGCGATGGCCTAACCAGCGCCGAGGTACGTGGACGCCAGTGCCTCGTCGCCCGAGAGCTCCGATGGCTCGCCGCAGAACGCGACCCGGCCCTTGGTCAGCACATAGCAGATGTCGGCGAGCCGCAGCGCGTAGGTGAGGTACTGCTCGACCATCACGATGGTAAGACCGGCCGCTTTCAGCTGCTCGACACTCTGAAACAACTGCTCGACCACGAGCGGGGCCAGGCCCATCGAGATCTCATCCATCAAAAGGAGTTTGGGATCAGCGAGCAGGGCCCGCGACAGGGCCAGCATCTGTTGCTCGCCGCCCGACAGGCTCCCGGCCCGTTGGCTGAGCCGCTCGCCGAGGCGGGGAAAGATGTCGATGGCTTCGGCGATACGGGCCTTGCGTTCACGCTCGGAGCGTCCCCTGCTGGCCCGCGCCGCGATCGCCAGGTTCTCTCGAACAGACAGGGATGGGAAAATGCCCCTACCTTCGGGGACGAGTACGACACCGGACCGGGCGATGCCATACGGAGAGCGGCCCGACAGCTTCTCGCCGTCAAGACGCACAGAGCCGCGCCAGACCGGCAGGGTGCCGGCGATGGCTGACAGCGTCGTGGTCTTACCGGCGCCGTTGGGACCCAGAAGGGCGACCGTGGCACCGTCCGGCACCGCGATCGAGAGGCCGTGCAGCACTTCGACCCGCCCGTAGCCCGTGACGACACGGTCGAGCTCAAGCCGGGGCGCCACGTGCAACCTCCGCTGCTTCGTCCTCGCTGGCACCGAGGTAGGCGGCCCGCACCATCTGGTTGGCCTTGATCTCGGCCGGGTTCCCCGTGGCGATGAGCCGCCCGAAGTCGATGACGTAGATGGTCGACGACACGGCCATGACGAGCTCGACGTCGTGCTCGATCAATAGGATGGCGAGGTCCTCCCCGGCCAGATCGGTAAGGATCTGTTGCAGATGAGCCGTCTCGGCTCCGTCGAGGCCGCTTCCCGGCTCGTCGAGCAACAACACGCGGGGCTGACCGCACAGTGCCCTCCCCAACTCGACCAACCGCAGGGTGCCGGTCGGCAAATCGCCGGCGACGACTTCTCGAACGTCCACCAGGCCGACCTTCTCGAGTACCTCGTTGACCACCGCGACCACCTCGGGATCGTCCGGGTGGCGAAGGCGGAGCAGATCGCGGAAGATCCGTCCCGGTTTCACGACCTCGGCCGCCACCTGGAGGTTCTGGAATATGGTCATGCCGGTGAACACCTCGAGGCGCTGGAACGTGCGGCCGATTCCCAGCTGGGCCCGGCGGTACGTCGGCAGGTGGGTGATCTCCCGTCCATCGAGAAGGACCCGGCCGCGGTTGGGCGGGTCCAGCCCAGTCAGAGCGTTGAACATGGTGGTCTTGCCGGCCCCGTTCGGTCCGATAAGGGCCGTCACCCGACCAGGTGGGACGGTCAACGACACATCGTCGATCGCAACCAGGCCACCAAAGCGCTTGTGGATCTCGAGCGCTTCGAGCTGGCTCACCGGTGACTCGCCTCGAGGATCTCTTGGGCAAACGCGGTGGGCACCAGGCCGTCCTCGACGCCGCCGGCGGGCGATGCGGTAGCTGGCTGCGCCCGCCGCTCCGCCATGGCCGCCGCGAAGACCCGCTCCAGCGAGCGCGGCCGGCGAATGGCCTGCGCCAAACGGCGCCCCATACCGACCAGCGAGCCGCCGGGAATGTACCCGATGGTCAAGGCCAGCAGCGCGATCACGAGCTGAGAGCCGCCCGTGAAACCGAACCAGATGTCAAGCAGCACAAACACGGCACCGCCGAGCACCGCGCCGAGCAGCGAGTCGACGCCGGCGACGATGACGACGGTGAACCACAACAGGCTGTTGATCGGTTGGTAGGTGTCGGCCGAGAATGCAAAGCCCTGCTGCGTGAGTAACGCGCCTCCGATGCCGGCGATGAACGCGCTCATGGCGAAAATGAACAGCTTGTAGCGGCGGAGTTCGATGCCGATCGACTGGGTCGCAACTTCCGAGTCGCGCATGGCGGCCAGGATTCGACCCATCCGGCCGCTGCGAAGGTTATGGGCGAGCAATAACAGCAACCCCAAGCACACCAGCTCAAAGAAGTAGAAGGCGCGTTGACCGCCGAAGGACCATCCGAACAGGCTCGGACGTTTCAGCACGAGACCGCGAGCCTTGAACACCAGCACGTTCGAGAACACGACCTCGTAGAGGACCAGCCCCATGGCCAGCGTGGTGAGACCAAGGAACAGTCCTCTCCGGTTGAGTGCCGGGTACCCGGTCACAAGCCCAAGCGCCATCGCCGCCAGTCCCCCGACGAGGATGGCGATTATCACCGGCAGATGGAGGGAAAGCACCATGCGTGAGGCCATATAGGCACCGAAGCCGGCGAAGCCGGCCTGTCCGAGGGTGATGTAACCGGCGAACCCGGTGATGCTGACGATCGAGACGAAGATGATGGTCAGGGCGAGAAATTCTTGCCCGTGCCGGATGTTGATGTCATTGAGCCCGAAGGGAAGGAGGATGAGGGCGACCGTGATCGGAAGCCCCAGCAACACGGCGTTGCGGCCTGCGGTGCGACGGCCCAGCCGGCTGCCGACCAGGCCGCGCTGACTTTGGCCGGCGTCGGCTGGTTCGTCCAGGTGACGAAGGACGACGAGGGCCACAAAGAGGACGACGACCGAGAAGGTTGGTTTCAACAGATCAACGTCGTTGCGGATCCATAGGGGCAGATGCCAGCTCGTTAGCGGCCATGTCTTAGGCGTGAACGCCTTGAGATAAGCGACGAACGCGCCCAGCAGCAGCGTGCCGGCGGCCACCACGCCGACCAAGCTCGACAGGCCCGCGACCACCGCGACCGAAAACGACTCGGTGACAAACAGCGTGAGATGAAACGGGTCCAATCCCCCGCCCACGCCCTGAGCAAAGAGCACCCCGGCCAAGCCGGCCATCCCACAGCCGAGAGCCCATCCGACCGCCGCAACGAGGTTGGCGTTGATCGACGTCATCTCGGCCAGCTGGCGGCGGTCCACGACGGCCCGGATGGCCATGCCGAGAGGTGTTCGGCGCAGCATCAGGGCGAGAGCCACGCTCACACCGAGGACGATGGCGATGGTGAGCAGCTGGTCCACGCCGACGATCACGTGGTTGGGCAGGTGGATGCCCCTTTCGGTGATGATGCGCGGCACCGTGCGCGCCTTTCCCGTCCATAGCTTCAGAGCAAGGCCGGTGAAGAGAATGAAGACCCCGAGAGTGGCGACGAGCTTCTGTGAGGTACTCGCCCCCTTGCGCCCAAGGGGCCGAAAGATGGCCAGCTCGAGGAGCACCCCGATGCCCGGTCCCGCGATGACGACCGAGAAGATGGTGGCCACGATCAGCGGCCAATGCCATTGGGCGCTGGTCTGCCACATGATGTAGCCGACGAACATGGCGATGGCGCCGTGGGCGAAGTTGAACACGCCCGTGGCCTTGTAGGTCAGCACGACCCCGAGGGCGGCCAGGGCGAGGATCGAGCCCTGCCAGATGCCGGTGATGGTGAACTGCCACGTAATCATGAGGCAGCGATCACGGCCTGGCGATGATCGCCGGTTCGCACATCGTGCAGGGCTGCATCCGTTGCTCCCGGATGACCGCCGCCGTGACCGGGCCCACGCCCGGCTTCCCGCTCACCATCGGGCAGTCCGCCCGGTGGAACCGGCGACTGCCGCGAAGGGCAACCAGTTGCCCTCCATCGTCAGACGTCTCGAGGGCCCGGCCGTTTCCGACCGGCCCGTTGCCCTCGATCGCCCGGACCAGCTGGTCGATCTCCTCGGCCTTGGGAGCGTCGGGGTGGGTGAGGAGGACGGCGTGGAGTTGCGTCACCATGCGTTCGAGACGGTCGAGTCGCCGTGAGTCGTGACGCAGCTCCTCGGTCGCGAGGTAGAACGTGCCCAGCGCGACCAGGGCCAGCCCGAAGATGCCTCCCGAGATGAGGTACGGCAGCTGCTTGGCGACCAGCGATTCCCGGGAGATGCCGAGATACCCGATCAGGATGGCAAGCGCGCCGAGGCCGACCAGGATCCATCCCGCGTACGGTCGGACCGCCCGGCCGACCCAGCGCCAGAACAGGCCGGGATCGGGCAGTTCGTCGTCGGTCCTGGTGTCGGTAGGGTTCTGCCCTGTCACAGGGGACCTCCCCTTGTCATCTTGTCATCCCGAGCCACCGGGGAGGCGGGCGGGCAGGAACGGGCGGTACCCGAGGAAGATGGCCAGAAATGCGAGGGTGAAGGCCAGATAAAGCAGCTCGACGCGGTTGGCGACCAGGCCCCTCAAGTCGGCTTCGAGGAAGCCACCGCTGTTGCGAGGATTCCGTCCGCCGGGACGCGACGTCCGGCGGCTGTTGCCGGGCGAGGCCACCAGTGGCTTGGTAGCGCTGCCGAGACCCGCCCCGCCGGTCGAGCCGGTCAGGCCGGTCGTCGATCCGGCTGCACCGGTCCCTCCGCCCGTCTCGGACCCGCCGATCCCGGTCCCGAGGTCGTTGCCGGCGCCGGTGTCCGAGTTGAGGAGGGCCGAGGCGTCGGCGCAGGCACCGCCCAGCACAAAGTGGACGTAGTAGACGTCGGGTCCGAAGAGCCGGCCGACTCCGGGGATCGACGGGAAGAGCGCCGGCGACACGTTGGACAGGTCGATGTTGTCATCCTTGAGAAGCACGCCATCGCTTTCACCGCTCTGACACGTCGTGGGGTCGGTAACCGAGACCGGCGAGGTGCCCATCAGCTGGACCTCGATACCCATGGACTTCAGGCTGGTGTTGATGGCGTTGGTCAGTGTGTCGGCCACGCCTTTTCCGATGCCGGTCGACCCGACCGTGATCCCGTCAGGGCCGATCGAAGCCGGCTGTCCGGCCACCGTGACGTCTTTCACGTTGATCTGGTTGGTGCGGCTAGCAGCCCTCTGGCCGTCGGCCTTCGCCGTGGTCGACACCGTGATCGAACCGATATGGATCAGACCGCCGAGCACGTCGACGCCGGACAGGGCGGACTTGGCCTGGTTCACCAAGGTCGATCCGTTGTTGGTGAAGTTCTGAAGGGTGTGGCTCTCGACTCCGGCGATGTGCACGACGGAGACGGGCTGGTTGGTGGAGGAAGGGAACAGATCTCCAAGAGCGGATTGATTCAGCGCCGCTGCCACCGTGCGGACGAGCCCGTCCAGCGTGTCCTGCTGTGCCCCGGTGAGCGATCCGAGGTCGGCACCCGCGAGGGTGGCATCGGTCCTGGCGTGGTCGGAGTCGGCGTGGGCGGTCGCGTTGCCCACCCCCGGACCCCCGCTGACCGAGGCATCCGGGCTTGAATCGCTCGCAGCGATGCTCAGCGGGTTCTTTGGTAGGCCGCAGAACAGGGTGACAATCGGTTTTGGGGTGCCCGAAGGGAGCGCCTGGCAGAGCAGCGCTCCTGGGGTCTGCAGTACCCCGCCCGGGTAGACCACTGAGGAGCGGGCGTAGTCGCTGGTGCTCGTGAAGCGGGACAGGCCGTCGGTCGCCCGGTCGTAGATGGTCTGGTAAGTCGCCTCCAGCCCGTGCAGGCTGTCCAGCTGGAAGAACACGGCGCCGGTGCTGGCGAAGCCGGCGTACGCGAACGGCCGGTTGGCCGTCTGGTCGCTGCTGGCGGCGCCTGCGGCGTCCAGTCCGAACCCCGCGACGGCAATCAGCCCGAGAGCGAGGGCGGCCGCCAGGCAGACCCGGCTGGCCCAGCGCCTCCACGTCACTGGCCGCTCCGTTTGCATCCCCCTAGCTGCTCGTCCTGATCGCTAGCCCACCCTGCACTTATTCGTCATGGCCAGCTGAAGGGCCTCCTCCCCAATGTGACGCCGGTGTCATACTTTGCTCCAGCGTAGCGCCGTGGGGTGCCCAGTTGCTGGCTGCCCGGTTTCCGGTGTGGCAGCGCGACAATGGGGCGCATGCCGATGCGTGAGGACTGCATCCACTTTCAGAGCCGAACCTACGACGACGGCGAGGTGGCACGGCTTTGTGTCCTCAACCTTGCTCCCGAGGCGCCCTGGCGCTGCCCTGACAACTGTCCCAAGTACGAGCACAATCCGATGTCGGCCGGCTTCGTCACCGGATCCCTCGTCAGGCCGCCCGTCGAGTCCGAGCCGGATGACCCTCCGAGCGAGATCGCCGGCATCCTGGACGAGGCCGATGAGATCGTCACCGCAGCCGGACCGCAGATCCTCGCTGAGGTCGAAGCCGAGCGCGAGCGTGAGGACCACAAGTGGTGGCGGTTCTGGAGGAAGCGGGGCAAGGGCGACGACGGGGACGGGGAGATCCACCTGAGCAACCGCTGAGCGTCGCCGTCGGGACGATTGGGCGGTTGGAGTCGTGAAACCACCATCGATCGCGAGGTGCCTGACACACCGGCGTAGCCCAGCAGCATCGAGACGATCCCTGCCGCGACGCAGGCCCAGCCGATCAAGCGTCGCGTTCGTACGCTTACAGGCGGCACAACCGTCAGCGTAGCGTTGCCACCTCGCTCGGTGAGGTTCTGGTCGAGAGACGCTCCCGACCATCGATTCCGGCTGATTCTTCGTGCCCAAATTCGGCGCAGAGCCGAATTTGGGCACGAAGAACGAGGCCGGCTCGGCTCGCGGCATTACTTTTGGCGTCATGGCATTCAAGGGGTGGCCGGTCGAGGCGCTCGAGTTCTTCGAAGGCCTCGAGGCCGACAACTCAAAGACGTACTGGCAGGCCAACAAGTCTGTCTATGAGCAGGCGGTCAAGGCCCCCATGGAGGCCCTGCTGCTTGACCTGTCGAAGGAGTTCGGCGAGGGCAAAGTGTTCCGCCCTTACCGCGACGTGCGCTTCAGCGCCGACAAGTCCCCGTACAAGACGAACATCGCCGCCACCCTGTCCGCCGGCGGTTACATCTCCCTTTCCGCGATGGGACTCGGCGCCGGGTCGGGGATGTACATGCTGGCGCCCGACCAGCTCGACCGATACCGCGAAGCCGTCGCGGATGACAGGACCGGGGGTGAGCTGGCAACGCTGGTGGCAGCGGTTCGAAAGAAGAGCATCGAGGTCAGCGCCCATGACGTCCTGAAGACCGCGCCCAAGGGCTACCCAAAAGATCATCCCCGCATCGACCTGCTCCGCCAGAAGGGTCTCATCACCTGGAAGCAGTGGCCAGTCCAGCGCTGGTTGGGGACGAGTCAGTGCAAGCAGCGCATCGTTGATTTCTTTACTGCGTCGAAACCGGTTTGCGACTGGCTGGACCACCACGTGGGCCCGACGGCCCTCAGCGACGAGGCTCTGGGGCGGCGCTAGGCGGCACCTGCAGTGCGGCGTTCTGTGGTCGGAGGACTTCTCGCCTGGACAGAGCTACGACGGCGTCGAGGTCCGCAAATGGACGAGTCCAACCTGACCAGCCGCACGGGCTCCATCACCAATGCGGCCGGATGGAGAGCAGGAGTCATCGCAGCCGAGCTTGCCTCGCACGATGTTCGATCCGGGATCGATGAAGCCACCGCGT
>WNFE01002019.1_pt1 | contig 14885 bp, 11 predicted proteins | sample 5400451 | NCBI WGS metagenome assembly WNFE01 (sample SAMN13153344, study PRJNA577476) | soil metagenome | isolation source: 200 cm saprolite under Douglas fir tree site 2 hole 2 | place: USA:California | collected 2015-04-18 | reverse complement strand
TTCATGTGGATGTGATGGACGGGCATTTTGTTCCCAACATCACTCTGGGGCCGCAACTGGTGAAGTCGTTACGCAAGGCGACCAAGTTGCCGCTCGATTGCCACCTGATGATTGAGAATCCCGACTTGTACATTCCCGCGTTCGCAGATGCTGGGGCGGACTGGATTTCGGTGCATCAGGAGGCTTGCCGGCACCTGGATCGTACTCTGAACCTGATCAAGGCCCACGGCTGCCATGCTGGGGTGGTGATCAATCCAGCGACTCCGGTGGATGCCCTCTCTGAGGTGCTCGATGTCGTGGACTATGTGCTGGTGATGTCGGTGAATCCGGGATTCGGGGCGCAGCCGTTTATCCCTAATTCGTTGCATAAGCTGAAGAAGGTCAGGGACTTGCGTGAAGAGAAGAACCTGAATTATCGGATTGAAGTGGATGGCGGGATCGCCGTAGAGACGGTAGGCCAAGTAGTACGGGCGGGAGCAGAAATTCTGGTGGCGGGCAACGCGGTATTCGGCGACGGCGATCCAAAGGTTAATGCCCAAACATTGCTGAAGGCGGCGTTTGAAGCCACGCTGCAGAAAGTTTAGAATCCCCACCCTCTCGCAAAGAACGCGAGAAGGATGGGGCACCCGGGCCGATTCGAATCTTTATTGATTGAGGTTTTAATGTCTTTTTCTTTTCGTTTTCCTGTGATTGTTCTGGCTGGCACACTGGCGCTTACGACCGCCTGTACCAACAAGAAAGTCGATAACCCGCTGGCGAAAGTCGATTCCAAGCAGCCAGACAAAGTATTGTTCGACCGCGGCATGGATGCGATGAAGCACAATCACTTTGACGTCGCCCGGCTCGACATGCAGACGTTGATCAATACTTATCCAGATTCAGAGTTCGTCGCGCGGGCCAAGCTGGCGCTGGCCGATTCCTGGTATGCGGAAGGCGGCACGGCAGCGTTGGCCCAGGCAGAGACGGAGTACAAGGATTTCGAGACTTTCTTTCCCAACATGCCGGAAGCGGCCGAGGCCCAGTTAAAGATCGCGAACATTCACTTCCAACAGATGGAAAAACCCGATCGCGACTTCACTCATGCAGTGCGCGCCGAGGAGGAGTACCGCCAGGTCATCTTGCAATATCCGGACAACCAGAAGATGGTCGCCGAAGCGAAGAAGAAGCTGTTGCAGGTACAGGAAGTGATCGCTGAGCGCGAATACCGAGTGGGGCGTTTCTATTTCATGCGACAGACCTATCCGGCTGCGATTGCGCGATTGCAGTCGCTGGTGGATAGGTATCCGTTGTACAGCAAAGCTGATGAAACGCTGTACTTGCTTGGGCAGTCGTACGAAGGCGAGATCGCGGTGCTGCGGCACATGGATGCGCTGGACCGCCAAAGGAAGGTGAACGAGGCACAGCTCAAGGCAGCAGAAGCTGCGCGCGAACGGATGATTACTGATTTTGCGAACAAGGCCGCTGAAGCCTATTCAAAAATCCTTACTCGTTATCCAGTGATGGATCGCTCGGACGATGCCAAGGCGCGACTGCTGGCGCTGCACCAGCCAGTACCTCGTCCGACTAAAGCCGCATTGGCGCAGAATAAAGCGGAAGAGGCGGGGCGTGGTGAACGGACCATGTTGAGCAGCGCGATGGGCGCGTTAGGGAGACATCCTGACGTAACTCCAGCGACCAAAGTCGGCGATCCTACGTTGACGGACCAGACCCCAATCAGTGCCAGCGGTCTGGTACAGCAGGCTAACAGGGTTGCGATGGGAGCGAATTCCTCCGGGACCAAGTCGGTCTCCGTGACGACTACCGGGACGGGAACACCACCGGAAAATGAGCCGGCTCCACGGTCTGATGCGACCCCACCCGAGACTGCTAAAGCGGCTGCCGACCAAGGGACACCCCAGTCTGATCCGAATGAACTGAAGCCAGGATCCACAGATGCAAGTGATCCAAAAGCTGCGAGCGATCCGAAAGGTTCAAGTGATCCGAAAACCGCGGCAAATGTACCCGATCCCAATGAGCTGAAGCCGGACGTTGCCCCAACGGATCAGCCGGCTCCGGCGCCCGGTCAGGTGAACGAGATCCAACAGGGGGCCAACGGGACAGCACAAGCGCCAGGGAACGGGAATAGTGCCTCCTCTCAGGACTTGGCCGACGACAAAGAGGTGGCTTCCAGCAAGCACAAGAAAAAGAAAGGCCTAAGCAAGATCATCCCAATCCCCAAAATTCCCTGAGGACGGCAAGGGCACTAAATATGCTGTCCCCTCGTAACCTATTTAACTGGCTGCGTTTATTGACTTTGGCGGCCGTCCAAGATAACTTCGGTGATATCTCCCCTCTTGTTTACCGAGGACATCCTTGGCACGTACCGTACTGCTCGCCGACGACAGTGTGACCGCTCAGAACATGGGGCGCAGAATCCTCATGGACGCGGGCTACGACGTCATCACCGTTAATAACGGGTCCGCGGCGCTGAAAAAAATCCACGAAAACCGGCCTGACCTGATCGTGCTCGATGTGTACATGCCCGGGTACGGCGGCCTGGAAGTCTGTCAGCGCTTAAAGGAATCTGGCGAGACGATGCAGATTCCAGTCCTGCTGACGGTGGGCAAGATGGAACCGTTTAAGGCAGATGAAGCCAGGAAAGTGCGGGCCGACGGGCACATTGTGAAGCCATTCGAAGCCAGCGAACTTTTGGCCGCACTAGCCAGACTCGAAGATCGAATCGTTCCGCAAGCAACAGCGCCACGCGGACGCAATGGGAAATCGGCAGAGAAGAAAGCCCGGTTCTGGTATGCCGAAGACCCAGTCGCAAGTTTCGCGGATATACCTTCCGACAAGGTGGCTTACCTTGCCGATGTTAGAAAGCGCCAGACGGAAAGCCCCGTGGCAGAGAGCGCTCCAAGCAACGAGTCCCAGCCGCCTGTCGTGGCTGAAATTCCAGTCGATCCTGCCAGCGCTTCGGCCGAGGCTGCGCCTGCTTTCAGTGCGCCGGAGCTAGCGGTTCCAGAGACAAGCATTGTACCCAAGACGCCTTCATCGGAAGATCGGCCAATGTCTGCGGTGGAGATTGCGGAACCTGCTGCTGAGTTTTCCGTGACCGCCGAGCCGCCTGCCGTCGAGCAATCAGAATCCACGGTCGAAGTAGCGACGATCGAAATTGCGCCGATCGAAACTGGGAAGACCGAAGAAATGGCTCCGGCGCCTGCATCAGAAGCGGCAGCAGCGGTCACCGGAGAGGCCGCAACAATAGACGCGGTGTCAGGCGTATCCCACTGGGTAGCAGAGAACGTTCCACTGACCGCCGCAGAGGCTTTGATCGCGCTCGATCAGGAAATGCACGAGGCGCAGGCAGCTTCCCCAGAGGTACCTTCGACTGAACCAGAAGCTCGCACGCACGAGCAAGCCGCGAGCTCTGAAGTGCCCGAGGATTCCCCGCACCCTTCTCTCCCAGTCGCCTCTCTTCAACCCTTGGAGAAACAAGACGGGAACCAAATCGCGGCGGGAGACGCAGAAACGACGAACACCTCGGGCGCAGCGTTTGCGGCGGCTGCATCGGTTAGCAGTCAGGTCTCAGCAGTCAGCAATCAACCCTTGAGAACTGAAGTGGGAGGCACGTCTTCAGAAACTGAAGCCGAACCGCCAGTCCCATCGGAAGCCGCGGCAGCCTGGGAGAATTGGAGACAGATTCGCGAGTCTGTCATGAACGGAGAAAAAACGGCTGCCATTACTGAAGCCGCGGCGGAGATTGTTCAGGCAACCGCGTCGGCGCAGCAATCTTCAGCAGAGCTCACCTCGGTTACGCCCTCCCCGTCCACGCCAGGATCGGAAGCCTCCTCGCTTTCAAGTATCGTCGACAGTGTTCTCGCAGAATTAAAACCCAAACTGATGGAAGAGATCGCCAAGAAGCTTTCGGCGGAGAAGAAGTAAATCAGCAGTCGGCTGTCAGCTATCAGCTATCAGCTTTAGGTAAAACCTTTGAGTTAACAGGCGTCAGCGTAAAAGTCGGCTCAACCAAATCCGTCCGAAGTGCAGCCCGAACGATTCCTGCTTCACGATCCTAAAAAATTTGAGAAGAGATTGCGATCGGTGGGGGCGAAAAGATAAGTACAAATAGGAAGGGCCGTGACATTGGTTATGCTCTAATCGTCAGCTCCTGCGAGGGAGCCAACAACGTGGATGCATGTACCGTCACGACCCCTGATGCGATCACTGCTTTCGCAGTTCCAAACCCCAACTGCTCCTCGCAGAGTCAGTCGGTTTTTTCGGGTCTGGTCGCCCACCGGGTTGCCCCGGTTTGCAGATCACTCGGCCTACTTCGGACTGGCAACTTTTTATTTTCGCCAACCCTTTCAACCGTCGACGGGAGCAAAGTTAAACACTTACCTCACAATTGTCAACGCCCGTAATTGGTGCAAAGCGCGAATTTTCTCAGCGAATTCCACAGCCTGTAACTTACTGCTTTGCATGCGTTTATTAAAGTGATATCAAATTCCTCCCTGTTTTCCACAGCACCTTCCACAGTGCACACGATAAACGCGAAGTCATTGCAAGCGAACCAACTAAACATCTTGACGTTGGAGAAATTTTTAAGCATGGTGTTGGAAGGTGGAAAACGGCCGCGCGTTGGAACTCATTGCCTATGTCGATGGAGGGTCGCTGGGAAATCCTGGGTCCTCGGGCGTCGGAGTGGTGATTGAAGGTTCCGAGAGTGGCAAGATCACGATTGGCAAATGGATCGGCCGGCAAGACAACAACGTGGCCGAGTACGTTGCCCTGCTCGAAGCTCTGCAATGCGCGCTGAGCCTGAAGGCCCAAAGCTTGCATGTCTATTCGGACTCTCAAGTCGTGGTCCGGCAGATGACGGGACAATACAACTGTCGCAGCGCGCGCCTCTATTCTCTGAATTGGGTGTGCCGCAAACTATCGCGCTCCATACATTTCACCATCTCCTACATCCCGCGCGAGAACAATGCAGAGGCCAATAGCCTGGCGGGTGCCGCGGCGCAGAGACAGAGCTCTCCGCAGCTGCTGCTCTCGGCAGAAGAACACTGATCGCGCGTACTCCCGATTGCCACGTTTGACGGGATAGGAGTTAGAGCACTTCAAAACTGCCCCCCCGCCCCCGCCCGCGAGCAATTGAAGCTAAATGTGCGAGATTGGCGCGGGGCGCGCGCGAAACCGGAAGCGGCGGTTGCATATCTGTTTGTTAACCATGCATGGCGACGCAATGTACGCTCCCTGAAAACAATGTTTACTATCTAACTTCAGCTCTGGTTTTGCCTGCTTTAAGCGACGCATTCTCGATCATGATGTGTGCATCATGAATCTGTCATGCTTGCTGGTGATGATTTCTGTCAAGTCTGCTGAACAATCTTTTAAGTTTTGCTTCTCCCAAGGAAGAGCTGTGCCTCGTTCAAGAAGCGGGTGAGAACTACCGCGTGAGCGGAGACTAAGAACTAGAAGGAGTTACGTATGATGTTGAAGTGGCACCTCCCTTTCTATCAGGAGATCTTCACAATCTCCCACTTTCTACAGGATCCGATTCTCACATTCGGATACCAGGGAATAGAGAAGCAGGCGCCGGCGGGGGCGAATCCATTTGTTCCGCGACTACGAAGACTCCTTGCCTCTGAAGCAAAGATGCGTCGTTTAGTGAAATTCGCTCGATCTAGTCTCAAATGGTCTGCGTCCGTGCCAAAAGATTTCCAGTACGACTCTCTCACCGACCTCTTGATTTCCAGAGGACACTCGACGACCACCTTGGACTATTTCGACGGCCGTGCTGATCTGCGCTATGACATGAACCGACCAGTACCCGAGTTTGAGCACAACAAATACGGAACACTCATCGACATCGGATGTCTGGAGCATCTGTTCGACACCGCCGGATGCTTAGAGAACTGTATTCGCATGGTTCGCCGGGGCGGGTACTATTTACTGCATACCCCAGTCAATGGCTACTTCGGACATGGATTGCACGTATTCAATCCTCAAGGACTGATTGATTGTTTTGTGGCCAACGGTCTGAAGATCGTTTATTTGAAGTACTCAACCTATAAAGGAAAACCGATTTCTGATCCCTCGAAATCCCGCAATGTCATTCTTTGGCTGGTTGGGAAAAAAGAAGAAGATGCGCCTATTTTTGTGTGTCCGCAGCAGAAGATTTGGGCGACCGATTACTACTCACCAAGTGCGGCTCTATCTTCGCCTGCAACCGCTTGCCTAGGCTGAGCGTCTTGGTCGGCCGTGCGTGCGAGGGGGCGGGCGAGTGTGCGCGGGGCGCGCGTGGGCGAGGCGCGCGTGGGCGAGGCGAGCGAGGGCGTGGGGGTGCGGTGGTACGATTCTTTAGAATTTCGGCACAACGCATATTCCGTCCCGTTGTGTTCTCACCCCTTGCCTCAGTGATCACCCAAAAGCGGCCATGTAAGGTCACGTGAAAACCGGCCATGTGAAGAGCGATCCAGGACATTGACAGCAGCGGCAGGCAGTGTAGCCTTCCGCGGCATGGCGAATGTCTTGAACAACGGAAAAGAAACAGCAAATATTAGCTCTGGGGCAACTGGGCTGGTCCCTGCGTCGCATCCAGGAGGCCACTCATGTTCGTCGAGAAACCAGCAGCACCTACCCGAAGGCGGCGGGAGTGGGAGTGTGGCCGCCGGGTGGGTGGGGACGGCAAACCGGTTCAAAACCGGCCATAGGGGTGACCACCGACTTTGGCGCGGAGTTGAGCCCCCTGCGACCGGAGATCTAGATCCGGGCGAGTCGGCAAAACCGGCCATAGAGGTGACCACCGGGTTTGGCGTGGAGTTGAGAAGCCCGCGATCAGAAAACCCTGGTCGCAATCCATCGGCGAGCGCCTGCGAGCCCTTCCAGGAAGCCAGTAAGCTGGGCAGTCAACTGAACCTCGTGCGGGACCTACAAGGAACATCAGCCCGCCGGGAACCTGCGCTATGCGGTTGGTGTCTTTAGTTGCAGACCCAAAGGCACATCGTTCTTTGTGATTGCAGATGAAAGTACATCCAGTACAGATGTTGTCAGCACTTTTGTTGTTGGCTTCATTATTATGTCCTGCCCAAGCGCCGAGCTCTAAGAATGCGGCAGCAGTTGTCCTGCAGGCATTCGAGACGCACGATATCGTTATGCTGGGTGAGATCCATTGGAATAAACAGGAATACGAATGGCTTCAATCGCTGATCGCTAACCCTGAGTTCGCCGATCGGGTTGACGACGTCGTGATGGAATTCGGAAATTCGCTGTATCAGAAGTCCGTGGACCGACATGTGGCAGGCGAAGCATTTCCGATCGAGGAGGTGCAGCGGGCCTGGCGTAACACACTAGGTCTGGGGGACCCGCCACCGATCTACGGAGACTTGTATACAACGGTGCGCGAAACGAACATGCGCCGCCATAGCAAGCATCAGATGCGTGTTCTTTGTGGAGACCCGTACATCAATTGGGACAAGGTAAGAACCAAGGACGACATCGGTCCGTTCTTGGGACATCGCGACCAGTGGTATGCGCACGTCGTAGAAGACGAAGTACTCGGCAAGCACTACCGTGCTTTCCTGATCGCAGGCTCAGCCCATTTTCTGCGTGAGCACGGGGAAGGCTACGGAGAGGGCTACATTGAACCTGAATTGCGGCGAGCCGGGGCAAAGACTTTCCTGATCTTGGCTGGGACGAATGCAGTGAAAGGCTATGACGACCAAAGTTGAGGAAGGCGAGCGTAAGAGCCTTGTGCTGAAGGTGGCGGTTCCGGGCGAGTGATTTCTGCCCGCTAGTCCTCTCTTGAGGGTGAAGCTGCACGACTCGAAGGTTTGCTGACCGTTTACACTCACAACCCGCCCGCCCGCGCTCCGCGCCTGCACAGCCCCGACCCGGAGGATGGGCTGCTGCTGATTCCCTGATACGATTTTCGCAATGAACCCTGTCCTTTTGTACTTCGCATCGGGCGACTCCCTTTATTGCGGCGCAGTCCTGCTTTTGTTGATGGTCGCCATCTCACCATATCTGACGCACCGCTGGCTGCTGCGATTTCGGAATCTCGTAACGTGGCTGGCATTGACAATGATCGTTTTGGCTTGTCCACCTTTTTCGTGGTTTGTTGATGCGACCTTCCTAGCGGCTTTTCTGCTTTGGTTCATTGCATCGAACCGGCTGGCCCCCCCCGCAAATATTGCGACTCACTGCGTCAGCAATACTCGTGATTCTGCTGCTGGTACTCCCGGTCATGGAGTTCTCACACCGCGGGATACCGGAGATTGCGGGCACGCCGAGCGATCATCTCGTCGTCATCGGTGATTCAATTTCGTCCGGTCTCGATCCTCGTGTGGCGCCGTGGCCCATTGTCATGGAGCAGATGACCGGGGTGCCGGTAAAAAATCTCGCACAGCCTGGTGCAACAGTGATTGAAGGACAAGCAATGGCAGCGAAAGTCACGCCCCAAGATCGAGTAGTGCTGATCGAAATTGGTGGAAACGATCTGATTGCAGGTGTACCGTCAGGAACTTTTGGGCGAGGGCTTGAGGAAATTGTGGTGAAGGTAGCCTCGCCGGGGCGCGTCATTGCCATGTTCGAGTTGCCACTCCTTCCGCACAAAATCGCGTATGGACAAATTCAGCGTCGAGTAGCTGCGAAATATGGCGTTTCGCTGATTCCAAAGCGATACTTGACTGAGGTGGTTGGCGCCGCGAATGCTACCTCAGACGGACTGCATCTTTCCAGTTCTGGAAGCCGTCGCATGGCCGCGCTTGTGGCACAGGTCTTTTCACACGCCCTGAAGTCGCCGCCCAAGACTGGCAGTTTCCCACGGTAAGGTCACAATTTTCGCGGGCACGATTACGACCTGTACCCCGCGCCCACGGCCCTGGCTCCGCCCCCGCCCCTACGCCCGCGCGACGCCATAAACGATTACCGTTCGGGCGCATTTTTGGGTGTGTTCGCTACGGTCTGACATGGAGTCGCTGAATGCCCGAACAGGGGATTGATCTTGCGCAGAACTTCGGCAATCGCGGTTTCCTCAGGTTGTTCGTAGCCGACGTGGTAGTAGGCAATCGTGCCGCCGGGATCGATTATCGCTAAGAGTGGTACGCCGTTCAGCATCCACGATTTCGCCGTCTCGCCATTTACATCGCGAAGGTTTGTCCACTCATACTTGTTCTTGCGCAAAAATTCGAGTGCTGCGTTCGGATTATCGTTCCAGTTGATCCCAATAACGACCAGACCCTCCTTATATTCGTCAGCAATGGTTGCCAAGCTTCGCATCTGCTGAACACATGGCACACACCACGATGCCCAAAAGTCCAATAGCACTGGATGGCCTTTCAGCGAGCTGGCATCGAATGGCTTTCCGTCAAACGTTTTCAGCTTTAAGGTCGGAGCTGGGAATCCAGTCAGGTCCACAGCGCTGTTATCCAAGAAGAGCCGACGCGCCGGTTTAGCTCCCCTCGGCGGAGCGAAATTGAAGAGTGTATCCGAAACCGATCCTCCCAAATCGACAGTTTCATAGTAAGTTGTCGTTACCATATCTATTTCATGCAGAGGCTGGAGTGGCGAAGCGCTGTTACGCACAGCTACGGTTTCTCTAGGGACTACTCTGCGATCCTTCTCAATCCAGAAAATAACTTTCGCAGGATATTTCGTGGCGGGAACGTCCTCCGGATTTCTGTAAGTGGCTCGGATCACATAGCAAGGTATATGCCGTCCTGCGAGCGTGATGGTTTCGTCTGGCAAAAATTCTGCCGTTTGAATTCCTTCTTGTGCCAGATCCTCGACATAATTTTGTGCGCTTCGCGCCACAAAAGCTCGAATTACATCATCTAGACCGTTCGCCTTCGCTGTCAGTTCTGGGATGGCACGCCGTGTGTATTCATTTCTCCATGGCTGGAAAGTCCACTCCGTAATGCCATCAGCGCCAACAATGTTCCATTGATCTGGCGCCTTGATGTCGTAGTGGTACCGTTTGCCCGGCGCCTTAGCGACCACAAAACGCTCCTGCTGCCATTTGCGTTGTATTTCGTCCGTGATTGTCGATTCGCGCGTGCCCTCAACGTAGTACGTCGACAGGCTTGCATACTTGTTGAGGACAGTCTGCAACGTGGTGCCGGCGTCTTGAGCACTTGAACTGGAAGCAGGAAACGAAAGCAACAGAAAAAAAGATCAAACCTCTGGCAGACATTGTGGCACCTCAGCCGTCCGTCGCGACTCAATTGCAATGTTACCGACGCAAGTGCAGATTGTAGCGCAGGGCGCTCCGGGTGCCGGCTCATTGTTGGCGTAGACCGGGTTGACCCAGCTCCCGTCGCACCGGGGGGTGTAGCCGAATTTTTCCCGGAGTGTACTACCCCTTGCCACGTTTGACGGGGTAGTGTATACAGACGGCAAAATGCTCCCTCCCGCTGGGACCACCACGGAATCCAGAGGCGGCGCGGGGGGCGCGTAATCATACCCCTTGACTGGTACCTTATTCGGCAGGAGAATACACTGAATCGCCTCTCCGAAGAGCGGTTCCAACCGCGAAGCCAGCTCCATAATGTGGTTTTTCGGAGGGCCCACGTTGCGACGCGATAGATGAAATACGCGACGGCGAAAGGTATCAGACTGAATAGGACTGCAGCGAGAATGCTGCTCATTCCTAGATAGGTATCTCTCTGATCAATGGCGGGACGTGACAAGGAATACAGGGCAAGAGCGCGAGACCGTCCCGCTTCCTGAACCATCCCAGCACAGGTGGCAAACGCTGTAAGGACGGCCAATCCGGCGGACCAACCTAATGCGTTCAGACCTGAGAACAGTTTTCTTCCGGTCGATACGCTAGCATTGCGAGCAGGGGACCCCGATGCATCCTCAGTTGCGGCAGACTTAACTTCATCTTGTTCACTCATTCTCTAAGGGGTTATATCTCAAATTGGGAGAACCAGCCCAGGCAGATTCTTGCTTCTCGCCGGTCTCCGCGACAAGTGTCCAGGCGAATACATAATGCCTGAATCCTATTCAGCTTCCACAATGCGCTCGCGCACGTTCTGTGGTCTGGAATATCGGCAAATCAAATAAGTCCCATTGCCTGCGCGAGCGCGCTGAATCCCTTTTCAAAGGTGTCGGAGATGTACTCCACTTTTGGATTTAAGGCATGCCAGAGTGCAAAGTCCGCATCTCCGCCAATGTAAAACATGGGACAGCGTGCTTTCTGAATCGGCTGCAGCACGTGGCTGTCATTTTTATTATAGGAAACGCCGATTATGGCAAGCTTGGCAGCATTGGAAATACCCTCTTCCCACTTACCCCGAATTCCGAGAATTCTACCAGGCGCAACAAGATGTTCCTTCATAGGAGACACTTGGCTCATTACGGGATAATAGGCGGGGTCCGAAGCAGAGAACCGTCGATTGAGTTCAATTTCTAGGTTGAAGACTGGTAGGTAGATCAGATTCATTCCCAATTGAATGTTCTGGCTGGCCAAAATTGCCTTAGCGGATGCTGGAACTTCGACAACAAAATTGCAGGACCCATGAAGTTTGGCCACGGAGGCAACGTCGAAAGAGTCGGTCTCGCAAGCGTAATCCACTTGCATTCCGAGATTTTCTGCGGCCTGCTCCAGCAGGCATTCGTAATTCAGCGAACCGAACAATGCACGCTTACAACCGTGGATCAACGTGAGTAGCTTTGAATAGTTGTTTGGGTTCGTAAGAATGAACCGAGAGAAGAATTGAGCCAAGACGCGCTGGTTCTCTAGCAGCGTCAAACTATCAGGCGTGAACGGGCCAGCACCACCACCGCTAGAGTGTTTAAGAACTACTTCAGTAAAGGTCTCTTCGAAAGATTGCCTGAATTCGGTCGCGCACTTTCCAAGCGGGGCTGCCAGCACCCCACGTGGAAGGAAAGTCATCTGCCAAATTGTCGTACAACTCTCTCATTTGAGGTGGAAGTCGCGGTTTGACCGTTCCAGCATCGCCAACGCCATGACTAGCACCAGCGCCAAATAGAAAAACGAGCATAGGTCGCCGTGACTACAAAATATTTGATACGAATTGCACAATGGAAGCAACCCAGGGGAGCTCCTGCACGTTGAACTGCGCCGTTCTTCTTTTTTGGTTCGCGTTCTCCCGGCCCCCGACTCCTCGCAACGCTTGCGCGGCCCGCTCCGCGCCGAGAGCGGGTTCCAGTCGGCCTGCCGCATTGTCAGTAACGGTGACTTCTATCCCCGGAATTTAATCAAATTACGAGAAAGGGTAGCGGTGGTTGACTGGGGCCATTGGGCTGGGTATCGGGCTTGCTTCGTGGACTATTTGGTAAATGTCGCAGCATTCGCCTTCATACATATGTGGGGTAATGTTCCGTGGCAAAGGGAATTTGTTCATGATCTGGGAGCGACTCTTGATATCCGATTGGATGATTTCCGAAAGGCAGTTTGTATCAAGTCCTTTGAACAAGCTAGATATTGGCAGAGCATTCCTAATCTCGCAGAAGTCCAAGTTAATCAGTTCAGAGTGGCTCTAAAGAACGAAGTTTTGGGCTGAGTTGTGGAATAACCAATTTCGGAGTCCGGTACGCGCGTGAGCCACGCGTCAATAAGCGTAATCGGATGTTACGCCAACCGTCATCCCGCATCTTTCCATCTCGTGGTGTCTAATAATTCGGATGAACCGCTTCCTGGGCCGAGAAACCAAATTCCGCACATTCTTGCCAATTGGGCAATCTGGATTGGCTGCGCTGTTCGGGGCATTCGGCCTTTGGCAACGGTCTCTGATTCTGAGTCGCCCCGTCTTTGAAGGCCAGACGTTGTGGGAGACAACGGCCCGCTTCCATGTGTGGCCTTGGCCCTACAAGTTCGCGGTACTGACAAATGTACCCGCATTTCTCGCTGGTTTGTTGCTTTCATGGCCGGTGGAAACCGCATGGCCTGGCATCCCGAGTCAGTTGCAAACCTGCCATCATTATTGCTGGTACCGATCCTCTGGTACTGGGTTGGTTCAAGCTTAGATCGGCGGTGGGAGATAAGGGACAAGACTCCTTGGATTGCCCTACTGATCTTCACCGTGGTTTGCCTGATTGGTGCGTTCATCCGAACTGGATATACAAGCTTTCTTTTCCCTTACGGTGTGACAGTCTGGTTAATCGCAGCTCTTGTTTTGGGTCGTATAAGGCGGCGCTCTCAGATTATCAAGCAGGTCAATTGTTGAAACCAGGCGATTTCACGTTTTGACCGCCGGTCATTGAGCGTTATCGGGATTTCTCAACAGTTAGGCGCGAACGGCTACTTTGCAACCCAAACGACGAAGGTCAGTTCATCGTCCTGATAGCGTCCGGTAATCTCCCAGCAGCCTAGCGTCGGAAAATTGATACCGGTCATCATAAGCGGCTGCTCTGGCTTGACCCAAGCATTGCTCGCCTGATCCGAGAGAAGAGGCGGAGCCGGAGAGTCTAGCCGTTTCCCGGTGACCTTGAGCCTCGGCTGCGGTTCGGTATGCCAGTCATATCCTGTTCGCCAAAAGGCGAGCTTTTGACGGAATGTCGGATCGTTGGGCGTGTAGTGGGGCAATCCTCTCCAGGTTCCGTTTACAGGGAGAGCTGTCCAAAGCCTGTCGCTTCCGAACCAAAAATCACCTGCTGAGGCTTTCGAGGGATATGGAAATGACGGAATAAAAAAGCTGGTCTGATACGGCCTTGTAACCGGACAGCTCTCAGGTACACGATCCGAGTTTGACGTTCCTGGGTGCCGCGCAAGAGACGCTTGCGATACAAAAAGCAAAAAGACCAAAGCCGCAAGGCCCAACAACATGGACTTCTCCTGCCCCTTTGTCATTTTATAACTTCGAACCGTTTTCGAAAAGGCGTTAGCACTCAGAACCCGGTCAATAAGTACAATCGCGATGTTGCGCCAAAAACACGCCGTGCGAGTTGACCTTGTTGCTCAAGGTTTGGCGGGCGTCTGAGACTGGGGGTGCTGCTCCATCAAGCCCTTTACATCCGACACAATCCTCTCCATAGCATTATCGAACTTTGCATCCTGATGCGCCCCCACGAGTCCATGAGTCTCAAGTTCTTCCGTGAAGACCCACAGGGTCGTATGGGTTTTAGGATCGAGGATCGCCAATCTCAGCAGCGGCACTATTCGAAGATCATTTCCGTACTGTTCTAGTTGGCTCGCAAGTTGTACTTCCAGCACCACGTCGGCTTCGGTGGGAGGGCTCACGAGCTCATAGCGTCCCCACTCCTTCATAGCTGCATAGAACTGGTTATACGAGCGACCAAGCCCTAGTCTTTTGAAGTGTGGATCATCTCCACCGTTCGAGATAAACACTCTTCTCGCATTTGTGATTTGTATCGGCAGTGGTGCGGTTGCTGATGCGTTGCGCTCTTCTGCGCTTAAACCCGGTGCTGACGTTAGAGCAGTGAGCACGATGCAGCTATACGCAATTGTCAGTAGCGTCTTCAGTTTCATCGACGTGACCTAACCAACTGGAGAACTGGTTTCTGGCCGCGAGGGACGTTCGAGGCAGTCCGATTATAGGCGGAATCGACTTCGAGGGCGAAACTGTTGTAATCTTCCTGATATAGCCTCGTCCCGCGCTCTCCGCCCAGGGAGGGAGCATTTTGCCGTCTGTATACACTACCCCTTGCCACGTTTGACGGGAAGAGGGAACTGACAGCTCTTAGAGCGCCCCTGAATAAAAAGCGAAAACTCTGTGCTGCTGCTGCTGCTGCTGCTGCTGATTTCATGCTGGAGCTGGTGCTGGAGGCTGGGGGCGTGGATTGTGGAATGGGATGGAATCAACGAGTGTAATCGGGATGTTACGACAACGATGATGGCGCCCTTGGCTCGACGCCTGATAGATTAGGCTTTCTCAAGTCTCATTCGGTTAAATGTCTGAATCAAAACGAGTCTTCCT
>WNFE01002018.1_pt1 | contig 14890 bp, 16 predicted proteins | sample 5400451 | NCBI WGS metagenome assembly WNFE01 (sample SAMN13153344, study PRJNA577476) | soil metagenome | isolation source: 200 cm saprolite under Douglas fir tree site 2 hole 2 | place: USA:California | collected 2015-04-18 | reverse complement strand
ACGAAGCATGAGCATGGGATGGCCGCCGCACGCATCAAGGCGACACGCCGGGCACACCAGGATCACCGGACCGTCAGGTAACAAACCCGGACTGTAGTACTAAAAGCAAGGCCATTGGGAAGACGCCGAGGCCGATCGAGGGCATCTCGACACCGTTGTTCAGGGCGATGTTTGTTACTTCGTGTGCCATGGTGATACTCCTCCGAATGCTTGCTGTGGCCTGCGGCGAGTTAGCGCTGCGGTGTGGTCTTGCCCACCCGCGTCGACGGCGTCACCCAGAATGGTTCAGTCGTCGTCATGGGCGAGTGAGGATGAGAGGTCTCGATAGGCGTCGGCCTGCGCGATCAAGTCCCGGCCCTTGTTTCCGACCGTCTGGACTGCATCAGCGCCGGCGACCCAGCGGACCGGTGCCTCATCTTGGCTGACGAGCTTGATTAGCGCGTCGGCAAGCTTCACCGGATCGCCGCCTTGCTTGCCGTTCATGCTGGTCCAGTTGGCGACCGTCTGCGTGGTGCGCTGCGCGTAGTCCGCGATCGAGGGCTCGGCGTACGTGGTCGACTCCGGCGTAAGCAGATCGGTGCGGAAGAAGCCAGGCTCTACGACCATCGTGTGGATGCCGAAAGGCGCTACCTCCGGTGTCAGCGATTCAATCCAGCCTTCGAGGCCGAACTTCGAGGCCGAGTATGCGGAGCAGAATTCCTGACCAACGATGCCGCCGGTCGAGGAGATCGCGATGACCAGACCGGAGCGCTGCTGACGCATGACGGGCAACACAGCCCGGGTGACGTTCAACGGGCCGAAAAGATTCGTCTCGACCTGTGCCCTGAAGTCGTCCGGGCTGATCTCCTCGAAGAATCCCGCGATGAAGTTGCCCGCATTGTTGACCAGAACGTCAACCCGGCCGAACCTATCGACCGCCGCCTGAGCGGCGGCCGTGGCATCGTCGGGATTGGTGACGTCGAGCTTGACGGCTAGCAAGTCGTCATGGGCTCCGATCGCGGCCGCGACCCGCTCAGGATCGCGGCCCGTGGCCACTACCGCGTGACCAGCGGCCAAAGCAGCCTTGGCGATGTCTGTTCCCATGCCGCGTCCAGCACCGGTAATAAGCCAGACTGTCTTACTCATCAAATTCCTTCTGCCTCGGCCTTGCCGCATTCCTGGTCGATGACGTGCTCGTCCGGGTGTCTACCGCCGGCGGGCCTGCGCCGTCAGTTCAGCCGCGCCGTAGCTGTTGTCGTCCGCGTTCAGCGTTACGCCTGGCGCTACGACCTCATCGATGCGATCCAGGATCTCGGTGTCCAACGTGACGTGCACCGATGGGAGCTGCGACTCGAGCTGTTCCATGGTCCGCGGGCCGATAATCGCCGAGGTGACGCCCGGGTGGTTGATCGCCCATGCCAGTGCGAGTTCGATCATCGTCATTCCTGACCGCTCGGCCAGCAGCGCAAGCTCTTCAACGACGCCGAGCTTGCGCTGGTTCGCCGCGGTGCTCATGTCGAACCGAGCACTCGGGCGCGCGGCTGATGTGGGGGTGCCGGGGGCGCCCTTGCGCCACCGGCCGGTGAGCCATCCACCGGACAGCGGGCTGTACACGAGGGTTCCCATGCCGTATCGCTGCGCTGTCGGGAGGATGTCTTCCTCGATGCCGCGGACGAGGATCGAGTACGGGGGCTGCTCGGTGACGAACCGAGCGAGGTTCCGCTCGCGGGACGCCCATTGTGCCTCGACGATCTGGCTGGCCAAGTAGGAGGACGAGCCGATGTAGCGGACCTTTCCCTGGTGCACGAGGTCGGTCAGCGCGCCGAGGGTCTCCTCGACGTCTGTCGTCGGGCTCGGGCGGTGTACCTGATACAGGTCGATGTAATCCGTCTTCAGACGCCGCAGCGAATTCTCGGCCTCCTGCATGATCCACTTCCGGGAACCGCCACCATGATTTGGCCGGTCGTCCATCGGCACGAAGAACTTCGTCGCCAGCACGACATCGTCGCGACGCCCCTGCAGAGCCTCACCGACGATCTCCTCCGACACACCGCCGGAATACACGTCAGCGGTGTCGACGAAGTTGATCCCGGCATCGAGGGCGCGGTGAATAATGCGGACCGCGTCGGCGCGGTCGTCGTTGCCCCACGGCCCGAACATCATCGTGCCCAGGCACAGCGGGCTCACCGATACCCCGGTCCGGCCCAGCAATCGGTATTCCATGTCGTGCTCCTCGTTGCTTGTATTCAGCTGCTGGTGATGTCGTTGAGCGCGGCGAGGCCGTTGAGGGTGCGGGGGTAGCCGATGAAGGGCACGAGCACGGTCAGCACGGCGAGCAGCCTCGCGCGGGTGTTGCCGACCCTGAGGTTCCCGTTGACGTGCCCGCGCACCTGAGCGTCTGCACCGCCCAGGGCGACGAGCATCGAGAACGTGAGCAGCTCGCGCACCTCCAGGTCGATGCCACCGCGCCCGACGGTGTCGCCGAAGCAGTTAGCGGCCAGGTAGCGCTGGAAGTGCACCTCATCCGCCGGGGTGTCCGTGAAGCGAGCGGCCACCGCGTCGTCGCCGACAATGCGGCCCTGTACCGCCTTGCCGTATTCGAGGCGCGTCTGCGGCGTGGACGCCGACTGCCCGGGCAGAGGCAGCTCGACCCCTGCCTCGGTGAGGACATCATTGACCGCGTGCAAGTAGTCGAACACGCGGGCCATGCCGACGTAGGCGACGGACTGATAGACGATCTCCTTCAACTCGACCGGGCTCACCCCGCTGTTGGCCACCGCGGCGGCGCTTACGACGCGGAACTCTGCGAGCCCGCCGGCGGCCAGGATCGCGGCCAGCTGCACCATGAGCCGGGTGTGCAGGTCGAGCGTCTCGTCCAGCCGCGCGGCGTCGGCGTACACCTCGTCGAAGGCGAAGTTGTCGAAGTACTCGATCAGCTCGGGGTCGGACTGCGCCAGAGTGGAGACTCGGTCGCCGAACAGCTGGTCGTGGTTACTCTTCGCGGCAGCGCTGATTGCCATCGACTACACCCCTGCCGTGCGGTGCGCGGCCGAGTACTGCTCGTCGGTGACGGGCTCGAGCCAGGTGGTGGCCTCGCCGTCGCCGGAGGCGTCGAGGATCGCGTAGTGGCACATCATGTTCTCGGCGGTGCCACCGTGGAAATGCTCCTCGCCCGCCGGGGTCCACACGCTCTCACCGGCGCGCAGCACGACGGTCTTCCCGTCGCGGGTGCCGGCCAGCCCGATGCCGTCAGTGCATACAAGCAGCTGCCCGTTGACGTGGCTGTGCCAATTGGTGCGTGCGCCTGGGGTGAACCGGACGAAGCCGCAGGTGAGCTGTGAGGTGCTGTCGCCGCCGAACACCGGGTTCATCCACACGTCGCCGGTGAAGTTCGACGATGGGGTCTTCACCGTGGCGGTGCTGGGGTTTTTGTCCATGACGTGTCCTTCTCGTCGTTGAGGTGATCAGGAGTGAAGGGTTTAGGCGGGGTCGACGTGCAGGGTCGTCGCCCGGGCGATGTCTGCGGTGATGCGGGCGACGGCGCTGGACGAGCGGCCGTACTTGCCGCGATAGGCGGCATCCAGAGCGTCGTCCAACCCGCTGCCCTCGCCAGCGTGGGTGCCGACCTCTACGAAGACCAAACCCCTCCGGAGGCGTCCAGCGCTCAGCTCGCCCTCGTGGCAGGTCTGGACGCCACGGTACCAAGCGGCTGTCGTGCCGTTGACGGATCGAACGTACACGGCGTTGCCGTGCACCCGTTCGAGGCGGTCACGGACCGTACCAGCAGCTTCAGTGACTCACGATCGATGTGGGGACTGTCTGCTGTCTCGGTGACTGTGCTCACAAGAACCAGTCAACCCGCGTGCGCGCGCCCGTGGGAGTGTCTGCTCTTACAGGTAACGGCGGTACCTCCCTGGCTGCAGCGCGGTCACCTACCTTGGAGTCATGGAAAACCGAGCACAGGTCCGCGAGTTCCTCGCCTCCCGGCGGGCACGGATCACCCCCGACCAGGTCGGCCTGCCCGCCTACGGCGGCAACCGCCGGGTCAAGGGCCTGCGCCGAGAAGAGGTCGCGCTACTCGCGGGGGTCAGCATCGACTACTACATCCGGATGGAACGCGGCGACCTCGCGGGCGCCTCCGAGGCGGTACTCGACGGCGTTGCGAACGCACTGCAACTCGACGACGCCGAGCGCGAGCACTTGCGGGCCCTAGCCCGCTCCGCCGGTCCAACCGCGACGCGCCGCGCCCGACCCAGCCCAACCACGGTTCGCCCAGTCATCCAGCAGGTTCTCGACGCGATCACCGAAGCGCCAGCCTGGATCCGCAACGCCCGGCACGACATCCTCGCCATGAACCCGCTCGCCCGCGCGCTCTACGCGCCGGTCCTGGACTCCGCCGTCGCCGGCGCGACAGCCAAACGCGCCGCCAACACCACCAGGTTCATCTACCTCGACCCGGCCGCCCGAGAGTTCTTCGTCGACTACGACCGCATAGCCACCGACGCTGCCGCCATGCTCCGACTCGAAGCAGGACGCAACCCTCACGACAAGGACCTCATCACCCTCGTCGGCGAACTCTCCACCCAGAGCGAGCTGTTCCGCCAGCACTGGGCCTCGCACAACGTCAAATTCCACCGGAGCGGTCGCAAACGACTCCGCCATCCCGCCGTCGGCGAACTCGACCTCAACTTTGAGGCCATGGAGCTCCCCTCCGAGCCTGACTTGCGCCTCAACCTCTACACCGCTGACCCTGACACCCCTGCGGCCGACGGACTCAAACTACTTGCCAGCTGGGCCGCCACCCGCGCCGTCGACAACACCGGCACCCGAGACGCTCACGACGTCCGCTGATCAACGAGCGCCCCAGCAGAACCTGCTTGTCGGCGGGTCATAGTCGGCGAACCACTGTCCCCGCGGTCCCGGATGACCGCTGCACGCCTTGCCAAGCGTGGCAAACCGGGTGGCCAGGAGGGCAGCGCGGGGGGCCGGTTCGCCACGATAAGAGTCGATGGGCGGTGGCCTGGCTGGCACGCGTGGGGATGCCGCGGCGGCCGGGGCCTTGGTGTTCGCCGTCCTGGCCGGGTGGCGGCGAATACCGTCACCGTCCGCGACAGCAGGCGGTTCGCCGAACCGCTTGTTTTGCCCAGATCCTGTCCGCCATATGTCCGTGATCAGTGGATCAGTCGAACCCACGACCGTATGCTCAGGTGGCCTATGCCGTCGGCTCGAACGTGTATCCGATGCCGGTCCGGTGGGATGTTCTCGCAGGTCAGCACGGCATAAACGAACGCAACCCTGATCGGTGGGGAAGGCCGGACGGCGAGTGAGAACCCGGCGCGCACACAGTTGCCCTGCTAGAGCGAGCGGTTTGCAGACCGCTCGCCCCGCTGGCAGCGCCGACCAAAAGAAGATTTCTAACCACCGCGCTGACCTGCTGATACTACGGGTAGTCACTGGTGGCAGGTGTTGGGTTCGAACCAACGTAGGCTAAGCCGACGGTTTTACAGACCGTTTCTCCCTACCCACCGGAATGGCCGCTGACCTGGCAAAACTCCCTCAGTAATCATGTGAATATCTGGCCCTGTCCGCTATATGTCCGTACCCCAGAGGGGCCGAGAGCCCGTCGCTGCGGACGGGCACGGACAGCGTCCGTATAAGTGCCTTGACCTGCCGGTTCCTCACGCTCTACTCGGCTCCCACCTAAGGGTCCTGGACGTTGTAATGGGCTAATCTCCGGCACATCATTGAAATACCGATTAGGTGCCAGAATTTCACCTTACCTACTCGCTACACATCTGTACCGGACGGTGCCGCGAAAGATCCATAGATTCATTGAAGATACCTCCAGCGAATCCTTGACCAGCGATCCAGTCGGCGTCGCGGGTGTGGCGTCTCTGATGATGGCTAGCATTGCCTGGCCTGCTGCTCAGGAGGACTTGGCGATCACGTTCCGTACCCGAGCCATCAAACCACTTCTGCGCGCCGCACCGCCGTTCGGCGCGGCCAGCGTTTCCGTGGTGCTGATCCCCTGGGGGTGCGCAGATCCGGCCGCCCTGCGCGGCCGATGTCGACCGGATCTGCATGTTATGCCTGTGATCTTCCGTGTCATTTCGGACACCCTTGACGGGTTGAGCCGTCTGTGACGATGGGAGTTTGCTGTGCATGCTGGGGGTTCAGGCCTGGCCGTTTCGGGTGTCCGTTCCGGGCTGGCGGCCGTGGCGGGGGTGCCGCTGGCGGAGGTGTATCTGGAGTTCCTGGCCGGGCGGTGCCGGCCGAACACGGTGCGGGCGGCCGCGTCTAACCTGTGTTCTTCACGGTGGTCGCCAAACCGCCAGAGCAGGTCCAGGCCGCGGATGTGCTGGCGTTCAGCACCGCGCAGCGCACCGGCCGTTCCGGCGATCATGGTGTGCTGCAGCCGGTGGATCTGGGGGATGAGCCGGGCGGGGGGTCGGCTGCCACGGTGCGCCGGCGCTTGTCGATCGTGTCGGGTTTCTGTCATCGTGGGTCCGGTGGGAGAACCGGCCTGGCCAGGTGGTGATGGTTGCGCTGCCGTCAGGCGGTCTGGGTCACGGCTTCTGGGCGGCGGGTGGCCGGGCGGGCTTGGGTCGGCTGCGGGGTCCCACGGCTGGTGGATGCGGCCCATCAGGGGGAGGAGATCAAGAAGTCGGCGGTTGCCCGATTGCAGGCGACCGGAATGTTGCAGACCACCGCGACCCGCAGCAGTGCCTTGACGTCGGGGTCGTGCGGCTGGGGCTCCAGCGGATCCCACAAGAACACCAGCAGATCGATCTGGCCCTCGGCGATCCGGGCACCGATCTGCTGGTCACCGCCGAACACAGCGGGCCGCTGCGGAAGCAGGTGGCCGCCAGCCCGAGCCGTTCTTGCAGCAGACGGCCGGTGGTCGCGGTCGCGAACAGTTCGTGCCCAGCCAGCATGCCTATGTTGTACTCCGCCCACTCCAGCATGTCCTGTTTCTTGTGGTCGTGGGCGATCAGCGCGATCCGCCGCCCAGTGGGCGCTGGTAGGTCGATGGCCATACAGGTCCTCTCGGTTGTTTCCAGCGGGCGTCGGCCGCGCTGACCGGCGGTGCCAGCAGGTGCCCCGGTGCGCCGTATCCCGTACCCACGCCCGGCCGGCCCTTGACCGCCGCCACAGCTAGCCAGGTCTCCGGGTGTGCCGCGTCGGCCGGGCAGTGGCCTTCGGTCGGCCGCTTTGCCAGCCGGCCGTTAACGGACCTCGTCGTCCCCCGGTTACAACGGCCACCGATGCCGACGTCATCCCGGCCACCCGCCCGTCGGCATCGGTCACGTCACTAGGTGGAATCACACTGCGTGAGGGCAGGATCCGAGAGAGCGCTCGCCGAGCCGCGGCTCTGGCTTCGGCGGTGTCCCTTGGCGCAGCCCACTGCTCGGGTAGTCAGCAGCCCGAAGCAACGGGCGCTCACAGCGATGAGCTTACGCTCCTTCTCAGCCGCCTACGATGGGCTCGACGGTTGAGCAGGCATGACATCATTTTAGCGTGAAGCCACAGCAGGTGCCGCGACCTAATCATCTTGATCATCTGTCAGATGATGGGCGAGGGTATCCCGTTATATCTACCGTCGGGCGAGGCCAGAGGAGTGCCGACTTCGGTTCTATCAACGACGGCGGAAGCTCGCCCTAGCTACGTTTGACTGGTGCGCGGTATGCGGGCTGCCCTTCGATGAGTCGACGCGATGGCAGATGCTCCCCGCGAGTGCTTCGGCCCTGGCCGGCGACCAGTTGGAATGCCAGGTCTACTTCAACGAGGCCCCGGTTCATGAGATCTGCATCGTCTACGCTGCACATATCTGTCCGCACCTTTCGTCTCCTGGGCACCGGATGGGGGATCAGTATCGGGCTGGGCAGCGGAGGGACGAAAAGATCCGCATGGCTGGCTTCAGGCGGACCTCGGAAGTGCGGGCGATCAGATCTGGGCTTCAGAAGGAGATTTATGTCCTGCACTTTGGGCAGTCCGGGTATGTAGAGGAGTTTTCGTACTCTCGGCCCGAAGAGCTTGAGGATCGTTACGCAGCCCTGCTGGTGAGCGAGGAGGTCCGTGAGCTTTCGCCGGTGGAGTCTGGTCTGGTTAGCCTGTTCAATGAACAGAGCGACATGGGGGATACCGTTGTCGGCGCTGCCCTGATGGCCGGAGCGAGTTTCGCGAAGGACATCAGAAAGGTGCAGGGCATGGAAGCCTTTGCCAAGAGTGGATACTGGCAGGGGCTAGCGTTGCAGCTTCTCGACACCGGAAAGCTCGCGGAGTTCGGGGATGATATTGAAGACCAGGCCAGCAAATTTATGGCCGGATGGCTCTTGGCGCGCCAGGATAACCTTCCAGAGATTCTAACGGGCTGGCGTGAGGCTGGACGGAGACTGGCGAGATCAAAGGGCATGAATCTTCCCGGCCACAAACCCGAAGGCACTGGCCGGGCCGTTGCAAAGAACGCCCTATGCCCGTGCGGTTCCAGGCGTAGGGCGCGACGTTGTCATCCGGCCGGCCTGCCGCAGTGAGCAGGGCGGTCGTCACTCCGCAGACAAGCTAATGAGTAATCGTGCAGCTCGGCGCGCGCACTCTTCTGCCGCGATGAGGTACGTCTATACGCCCGATGCCTGCTCGTGAGTCTCCGCGAGTGGCCCCGGCCCCGAGCCCTCGCACAGCCTGGCTCGTCCCTTCATGCCGATCACGAACTGTGATCGAGTGACCGTCGACAACCCGCGCGCGGAGCCGCCGATATGGTCGGCGACTCGGCCGTCCCGCTGCTGCCCAAACTGCGTCCCGAACTGGTATTTCTGCGCGGTGAGGGACGTGTCCAGAGCGCGCTGCTCGTGCACGATGCCGCGCACCGCGGCCGCACAGCCCCCGCTAAGGTCACAAGCTGACTGCCGCGGCAACGCTGGGCCATCGCGCCCGTGCCGCCAGCGATGAGTGCCGGGACGGCCGGCAGTCACATCACGCATGCCAGTGGAAACGGAGGCCGCGACATGAACCACGAGCCGCAGATCCAGGTACGCGCCGCGCAGCACTACGCCGGAATCCGGATGATCGTCACCATGGACAGCATCGCCGATGCCGTGGATGAAGCCTTTCCTGAACTGTTCGGATGGCTGGCCGGGAACGGCATCGCGGCGAGCGGGCCGCCGTTCATCCGCTACCTGGTTATCGATATGACAGCAGAGCTGGAGATCGAGCTGGCGGTGCCGGCCGGCCCGCCGGTCGCCGGGAGCGGCCGGGTCCGGCCCGGCGTCCTCCCGGACGGCAGGTACGCGATGATCCGGCCCACCGGGCCCTACGACGGCCTGATCGCCAGCAACGCCGCGCTGCAGACGTGGGCGCGCGAGCACGGGGTCAAGTTCGATACCCAGGACACCGCCAGGGGGTCAGCCTGGCGCAGCCGGGCCGAGCACTATCTCACCGACCCGGCCAAGGAGCCCCACCCTGCAAAGTGGGAGGTCGACGTCGCCTACCTGACCAGCCAGGCGTGAAGCCCAGGCACATCGCGCCACCTTCTGTAATCGGCCCTCGCCAGAGGCAAGGCGCACACTGCCGCCGTTGGGTGCGGCAGTTCCGAGCTGCCGGCTCGGCGTCTATGGCGCACCCGAATGGTCGTTCTGTCGCGGCCCGACGCACTATGCGACAGACCCGGTGCCGCGGAGCGTTGACGAACGCTGTTGGCGGCCGGGGTCTTAGTGTCACTGGGGGTGACCGATCGCCTCGACATCACTGTTGGCGATGTCCGGCTGGCCCGTCATGTCCGCGGCGCCCCAGGCGCTCAGCCCCTAATGTCGCTCCATGCTCTCGGCGAGCAGGGCGGGACTGTGTGGGATGCGATCTAGAGCTGGCGTGGCGCTGACCACGCGCTCCTGCACGCCGAGCACACCCGCCATCCCCATCCCGGCCTGCCCCGCTGTGGTCCCCGCAGATGGCGGCCACGAGCCAGCCACCTTCGGGATGATGTGTGTGACGATGCGGGGCAGGAAGCGGCGGCCCGCCGCAGGCCCTGGCGCATCCCGGATCGCGAACCCGGGGAGGCGGAGGGCCGGTCGCGGCTGCGAGGGGGCGTCCGGCAACGCGTTCCCCAGGTGGGCGGCTACCCGGCGCCCGACCGCGTTCAGGCGGGGCCCCGCCTGAAAGCCCTGCTGGAAGACCACTTCGAAGAGCTCTGCCTGGTGGTGGTCTGCGAGAGCGGGATCACGCTCGCGGAGGCGCCGATGCGCGCTTGCCCGGTCTTCGCCCGAAAATCGTGCCCGGTGGCTGAACCTGCCGCGGCATCGGTGCGTGTATGCGTGTAGGGGAGGCTTGCCTTGCGCGGCCGGCTCCGTGCCTGCCGGGTTGGCCGGTTCTCTGGTCGCGGCTGTTTTGCTGGCGGAGCGGGAGAGTGGCGAGGTGCGGCATGAAACACCCGAAGATCAGTCACCTATTAGGCGCGGCTGCTGCGGCGGTGAGCACGCTCGTGCTTCTCACGCCGGGGTGGCGGCCGCCCAGGCCTGGACTGTGGTCTCCAGCCCTTCCGGGGGCCAGCTCAACGGGGTAGCCAGCGTCTCCGCCAACGATGTCTGGGCGGTGGGACAGACACTGGCTCCTGGGACGCTCGCGGAGCACTGGGACGGCACCGCCTGGAGCGTTGTTCCCACCCCTAACCCCGTGCCGGGAAGCGACCGGCTGTCCGCGGTCGCCGCGGTGTCCACCAGCGACGTCTGGGCGGTCGGGATAGTCAGCTTTCCCAGCCCGCCGATCATATTGCGTTGGAACGGCAGACGGTGGGCAAGCGTGGCGCACCCGAGGCAGACCGGGTTTCTTTCTGGCGTGTCGGCGGTCTCCGCCAATGACGTGTGGGCGGTAGGGGAGTCCCAGGTGCCGGGCGTGGGCCTGCAGACCCTGATCGAGCACTTCAATGGGCGCAAGTGGAGCGTGGTACCTAGTCCCAACATCGGCCCGATGGACCAGCTGAGGGGCGTGACAGCCGTCTCCGCCAGCGACGTCTGGGCCGTCGGGTTCGCCGAGCCGAACTCCTTCGCCAACCCGCAGACCCTCATCCTGCACTGGGACGGCACCAGCTGGACCATCGTGCCCAGCCCCGACCCGGCCGGCGCGCAGGACAACGAGCTGAGCGGCGCCACCGCCGTGTCCGCCAACGACGTGTGGGCCGTGGGAGAGACCGGCAACGGCGCCCAGACCCTGACCGAGCACTGGAACGGCGCCAGCTGGGCCGCCGTCTCCAGCCCCTCGCCCGGCCGGCTCGCGGGCGTCGCCGCCGTCTCCGGCAGCGACATCTGGGCGGTCGGCTCGGTCACCGACATCAACGGGATCACCACGACCGTGATCGAGCAGTGGAACGGGACCAGCTGGAGCGTCGTGCCCAGCCCCAACCCCAGCCCGAACGAAAACACCCTCGCCGCGGCGTCGGCGGACCCTGCTTCCACCCAGTCCTGGGCCGTCGGGGAATTCTTCAACACCACCACCTCCACACGCCAGACACTCACCGAGTTCAACCCGTGACCCCCGGCCGGGTGCCCGGCCCGGCGGGATACGCATTCCGTGAAAGGCGGAAAGAGGGGAATACACCATGACGCAGCACCGCACCATTTCTCCGCCCCTAGAGGAAAAACTGGGCCCGGCAGGCGCCCGCAAGTCCCGCAGGCGGGCCAGCCGGCCGCTGCTGGCTCTTAGTCTCGCGGTCCTTGCGGGCCTCGCGCTGAGCATCCGGCCCCCGGCCGCCGCGGCGGCCACGCTGACGTTTCAGGTGACCACCACCACCGACGCCCCGGACGCATCGCCTGGTGATGGCATCTGCGCCGACGCGGCCGGGCAGTGCACCCTGCGCGCCGCGGTGCAGGAGGCCGACGCCCAGCCCAGCGGCAGCACCATCACCATCTTGGTGCCCGCGGGCACCTTCCCCCTGAAACTCGGCGTGCTGTCCCTGACCGCCAACACCATCACTATCCAGGGAGCCGGCGCCGGCGCGACCACCGTCGACGGCAGGAACGCCAGCCAGGTATTCAACGTCTCCCCGGCCGCCAGCGTGACCCTCGGCCAGCTGGCGGTCACCGGCGGCAACGCCTCCCTCGGCGGCGGCATCCAGAACGCTGGCACGCTGCTGCTCGCCCACAGCACGGTTACCGACAGCGCCGCCAACAACGGCGGCGGGATCTACAACCAGCAGGGCGGGACACTCACCCTCGCGGGCACCACCGTCTCCCAGAACGTGGCCGGCCGGGACGGCGGCGGCATCGCGAACAACGGGGGAGCCCTCCAGCTGAGCCTGGCCACCGTGGCCGGCAACAAGGCCAGCCTGGCCGGCGGCGGCATCGTCAGCTTCTTCGGCACCGTCTCGATCAGCCAGAGCACCATCGCCGGCAACGCCGCGACCGGGAGGAACAGTGAGGGCGGCGGCGGCATCGCCAACGGCGATGGGACGCTGACCGTGGACAAGAGCACCATCAGCGGCAACAGCACGAGCTCGGGCACCGGCGGCAGCGCCATCTTCAACATCCTCACCACCTCGGTGTCCAACAGCACCATCAGCGGCAACACGGGTCCCGGACATTCGGTGCTCAACTCGGACACCCTGACGCTGTCTTACGTCACCATCGCGTCCAACTCAGCCGGCATCTCCAACTCGGGCAGCGTGACGGCAACCGGCACGATCATCGCCAACAACAACCCGGGAACCAACTGCTTCGGGAACCGGTTCAACGAGCCGTTCGGGTTCAACCTGGACAGCGGCACCTCGTGCCGGCTCTCCCAGGCCACCGATCTCACCGGCACCGATCCGCTGCTGGGCCCGCTGGCCAGCAACGGCGGGCCGACCCAGACCCAGGCGCTCCAAGCCGGAAGCCCCGCCATCGACCACGGCGGCACCAGCGCCAACGGCTGCCCGCCCACCGACCAGCGGGGAGTCACCCGGCCGCAGGGACCAGCCTGCGATATCGGAGCATTCGAGTTCGTGCCATAAACCCCACCAGCGCAACACAGGTCTGAAATGACCTGGGTACCGCTGCCCCCGGCAACCGCGGCGCAGGAGACGTTCGTGGAACTGAACCGGGCTGGCCAGCGACGATCGCCCGGCATGGTTGTTGCGGCGTCTGGCTGCTGCGCGGCGAGGCCATCGCCTCCCTGCCGGACGAGACCATCACAGGCCGATGTCTTCAGCGGCGTCTGATATGCCTGCGTATGTCGCCGCCATCAACACTCGCCCGGCGGTGCCGCGGCGGATGGATGCGAGCAGGTCATGCTCGCGCTCGCTCGGCGCAGCCCAGCGGCCGGTGGTAACCAAGTCAGGGGCGGCCCGTGCCCCATCCCTAACCCGGAGAATCGGATGGCTACTGTCGGCGGCCCGCAGTTCGTTGGCGGAGAACGCCAGCCGCTGCCGATGGTGACCGCATGCCGGGAGTGCCGGTACAAGCGCGGCGGCATGCCAGCGGCAGGAGCGCCAGCAGAATCAGCGCGGTGCGCCACCGGGCAAGGATGTGGGCGTGCGCTCCGGCGACCGCCATGAGCCGTCCGGTCATCTCGTCCGCCCGGCTTCGGGGGCTTGCGCAGTTCGGCGACCCGGCCGGCCCGGTGCAGTCCGGTCAGCAGCCGGGTCACCACCACGACGGACCGGCCTTCCTCCCGCCAGGCATCCGTGTGACGCCAGAAATCGAGCTAGGAGCCGTGGCCGAAGCCCCTCGTAGGGCTCGTCCAGCAACAGCCTGGCCCGGGCGAGGAGCACGCTGAATCGGCCCCGCTCACATGGGTGGCGGTGGTGGCCGCGGGCTCGGGCCAGGTGGCGCCCTCGACGGCGGCCCTCTCCCACGCCATGCTGTACGCCACGGCCACCGGCCGACGGCCCGCCCAGATCTGGAAGCTCGGTGCCCGAGCCGACGCATTCTCATGCGCGCTGCGGTCCGCGCGTAATCGGCGATCCGGGCGCCCCTCGGACCCGAGACCCGGTCACGCTCAGTGGTTTGCGCTGATCCGTGCCCAGTGCGCATGTAGCCGCCGATATGCGCGCCCCGAAGGTCGTCGGTGCCCGCAGCCTGTCGGGTGCAGATGGAACACTCTGTCGTGCATGACGAGGGCGTGGATAGCCTGCCGTGGGGGGCATTGGTGGTCAGCGGGCGGCCATCGGCCGGTGACCCGCAACTCGATCGCCCCGGCGCCGGCGGGCTGCGGACCGCGGTCTTGGCCCGTGCCAGCTTCTCGGGAGGACCGGCGTCGGGGTGGGCGCCGGCGAGCATCCGGGCCGCCTCCCAGAGCCAAGGAGGTTTCGCGTCCGGCGCCCGGGCGGCTGGTCCTGCTGCCGCCCGAGCGCACAGGCGCTGGCGGGCACCTGTGGATGACGCTGCCCGCACGCTGGGCCCGGGGGTCCTCTGCGGGTGAACGGGACAGTGTCAGCCAGTTACCACGATCTTCCCTAGCAGCCCGTCGGCCTCGCCGTTGGGCCCCGCGGAAAAGACCAGCTGGTCAGTTTTGGCGGCGTTCCCGTTGCCGAACCTAAGGGCCCACAGGCCGTCGATGACGATCGGGTGGCCGCCGGCTTGCCGCAGCTGGCCCAGATGGGTGCCGGTGGCGGGGTTGTAGGCGTTGATGTGCCCGTCACCGAAGTTGCCGACCAGCAGCGCGCCGCCGAATCCGCCGAAGCCCGCAGGTGACAGGGCGAGTCCCCACGGCGAGTTGAGCTGACCATGCGACACCAGTCGGCGGATGAGCGCGCCGTCGTTGGTGAAGACGTCCACGAAGCCGTGGCCCTGCCCGGCGACGTCGTCGTGCAGGGCGGCGTCCTGCTTGGCGTAGGTCACATAAAGCTGGCCGGCGAGTTCCTGGATGTTGAATGGCGCGTACCCGGCCGGGATGGCGGGATCGGTGAACAACCCGCCCGGCAGCTGGGCCGGCTGGAAGTTGCTGTCAT
>WNFE01002017.1_pt1 | contig 14892 bp, 11 predicted proteins | sample 5400451 | NCBI WGS metagenome assembly WNFE01 (sample SAMN13153344, study PRJNA577476) | soil metagenome | isolation source: 200 cm saprolite under Douglas fir tree site 2 hole 2 | place: USA:California | collected 2015-04-18 | reverse complement strand
GATCCCTCCCACTGTGGACACTTTGACCTGCGCCGCCGCATCCCCCACCAAGTACACGTCACCTTTACCGAGTCGCCGCTTTACCGGCACCCACCGCTTGTACACCGGGATGCGCGCGCCTTGCCATTCCAGCGGCTCCATTCCCTTTTTTTCAAGGAACCGCGACAGGCATTTCGCCGTGTCGCGGCCATCCTCTCCGATTACTCCTAGCGCCCCGCGTTCCGCAGATTCCGGGATGAGCCAATAAAAATACGGTGTATCGTCCGGCACGAACCAGACGCGAGTGGTGTCGACCGGGCAATCTTTCGGCAAGCGTACAATCGCCTGGAGCAGGGGTACCGTTTCGAACGGAGCCCAGCCTGACGTTCGCGCCACCCGACTTGCCGCGCCGTCCGCTCCTACTACGCTGTTGGCGTGCAACTCTTTTTGCTGCCCGCCCGATTCCACCTGAACGTGAATGCCATTCGCGTTGGGAGACAATCCTAGAAAACGAGTGTCAAAGGAAATTTCCGCTCCAGAATCTCGCGCCTCTCGCGCCAGCCCTGGAATCAATCTTGCGCGCTCGATGATAAGGTCCGGTTTGGCCAGCGCGATCTGCGCCGAACGCCCATCCGTGAATAGCTCGAAACGGCGAATCTCGTTCAGCACGCTCTCGTTCGCGGAAGTTCCCAATTGATTCCGAAAGTGATTCGTCACAATCAGCGTCCGCGATGCCGGCTCCAAACTGGGTTTGGACTCCAACACACGCACACGCTTGCCGCCCTGAGCCACCTTCGCTGCCGTATAAAATCCGGCCGCGGAACCTCCCACGACGATCACTTCTTCGTTATCCCGCTCGCGGCGGCCCTTTTCGTGATTAGTTTGCAACGATTTTCGCCTTGTCCGTGCTACAGTCCACGGATTCGCAATCGTCAGTTCCCATGGTTCTCCACGGGCAACCGCTTCCCGACCCTGCTGAATGCAGACGAGTGGGTGAGTGAACGACCGTCGTAGTATAGCGAATCCGATTACCGCGGCAAACCTCGATGGCCGCGAATACGTTGGGGACGCGCAGAATCTTGCATGCTAGCTGATCAGAGCGTTCCGGCCTTGGCGGCCTGCCGCTCGAAAGGTGCCTTCTCCAGCATCGCAATGGCCACTAGCATCGCGGCGATGATTAAAACGGCCAGCAACAATGCCGCAGCCGCCGAAATGTAGCTAACCAGCACTGCCAGGGCGCCGCTCACTGTTCCAAGTAAGTACAGCGCGAGCACCGCGCCGCGTTGCCCCAGCCCCAGATTCGCCAGCCGATGTGAGGCGTGATCTTTTCCTGGCGCCGCAAACGGCAGCAACCCTCGTCGCGCGCGCGAAATTGTTACCAGTGTGGTATCAAAAATGGTGACTCCCAGAATCAGCAATGGAGCCAAAAGTGCGGACGCGTGAGTCCCGTTGCTCAATCGCAGCTTCAGCCCCAGCGTCGCCATCAGGAACCCCAGGAACATGGCCCCGCCGTCACCCATGAAGATCTTCGCTGGCTTAAAATTCCAACGCAGAAAGCCCGCGGCGGCTCCGAAAATCGCCGCAGCCAGGGTTGACACAACAGTTTGGCCATTCAAAAACGCGAGTATCGCGAAAAAGAACGAAGCTGTCGCCGCAACACCTGCGCACAGCCCATCCATGTGGTCCAGGATGCTGAACGACGCGGTGATCGCCACCACCCAGAAAATAGTAAGTGCCGCGTCCAGCACATACCCTGTTTTCCCGGGCACCACTAGTTCGAAAGCCTGCGCATGGATTCCGCTTGCAAGAAGAACGCACGCCGCCAGCGGCATGCCCACGAATAGCTTGATCTGATGGTGTAACCAGCCGCGATCATCCAGGAAACCCACGGCTGCCACCAGCGTCGCGCCGGTCACGATTCCCACACTTTGCGCTCGCGCCGCGCCATCAAATGCGAAAATAATCGCCAGCATCACCCCGCCGTACATCGCCAGTCCGCCCAACAGCGGAATCGGCTGCAAATGCACTTTGCGTGGCCCTGGTAGGTCCACCATACCTACCCGCAACGCCAACGCGCGGACTGGCACGGTGAGCACCATCGACGCAAAGAGCGCAATGAAAAACGCCAGCAAGCCGGTCGACATAGAACCTCGTAGGAATGGATGTGATTCACCAGCGCAGGGGGCCTGCACGGACGGTGTTCACACAAACGGCCGGTTGGGGGCCGGCTCACAAAACACCTATACCGCTGCCCCACGCAGCACTATCACAATACTGCGGAAATCACGCTCCGGCCAGAAAATTCCGGTGTTCACTGGTCCGTCAGCATTCGCCTAAACGTCTGCTCCACGTCGACTATGCGCCTCCGAAATCGAGGGGAGTTTTTCCACTTCAAATCCGTTCGCCGTTGTCACGCTGAACGCGCCTCCTCGATGATCCGCACAAACTTCCGCAATTCGTTCGTTCTATCATAGTCGGGTGCCGCAGCTCGCGCCGCTTCGCCCATCCGTCGCAACGTCTCTGTGTTCTGAAAAATCTGGCGAACCACATCAGCTACCCGCGATGCATCATCGGGGTCCGCTGAGACCGCGAAGCCTCGTTCTTCCCCAATCTTGGCAACGTCCGTATCCTTCGGTGCCACCGCCACAATCGGCTTCCCCGCTGCAAGAATTCCATACATCTTGCTCGGTACAATTGCTCCTTCCAATCCACGCTTGACGGTAACCACGTGAGCGTCGGGCGCAGCCAGCACGGATGAGATCTTGCTCGCTGGGAAGAATGGCAGGAATCGCACATTCTTGCAGTCGGCCGCCGCCGCTTCGATCTGCCCGCGTTGCGCACCGTCTCCGACAAATACCAACCCGATCCCCTCGTCGGCCAACTTTCGCGCCGCTGTGACCAACGTCTCCCAAGCCCCGTAAAATCCCAGGTTTCCGGCGTGCAGCAGCACAAACTTGAAATCGCCTCGAATCGCGCGTACCACTTCCAGGTCCACCGCAGGCTTGGACCCCTCGCAAATCTCCGTTCCGTCGCGCACCACTGTGACGCGATCCGCCTTCACTCCCTTCGCCACAATTCGCATGTGCATGTCTTCGCCTAAAACCACGACGCGCGTCGACCGCCGCAGCGCCCATCTATGCAACATCTCCCACACCTTCGTCAACAGCCCCGGCTTGACGATCGAGCCACCCATCGCCATGTCCGGATACAGATCGCGAACGTTATATACCAGCGGTTTGCCCTTTAGCAGCGCCACCAACGCCGCCACGATTCCCTCGAACGGCGGGTCGGTCATTCCCAACACCACGTCACAACGCACAAACAAAGACATCGGCACGCTCACCGCGACGTATGTTAAGTAATTCAGGATTCGCCGGCGCATCTCGGTGCGCGAATAATCCGTTGATCCTACTCGGATGATCTTCACTTTAGCGGCGTGGAATGAACCGCGCGCCGTTTCCGTCCGCCACAAACGCCAAGCCCGCCGCTCGGTGGGCTCGTACGAAGGCCGCCCGCACACCACCGTCACTTCATGCGCGGCCGACAGCGCATCCGCAACCGTCTGCGCCATCTTCGCGGTTGCCGAAGTGTCCGGTGGATAGTAAAGATTTAGCAGGAGAATTCGCACCGCAAGATTGTACAGGCAGCGGCTCGTTTGCCTGTACTCGCGCAGGACTCAGACGTTGCGGGTCACCAGAAAATCCCCTAGCACCAAGGCATCCATCTTCGTCCGCAAGAAACAATCGATCGCTTCTTCCGGCCGGCAAACAATCGGTTCGTTGTCGTTGAACGATGTATTGAGCACTACCGGCACGCCGGTCAAATCTCGAAAGGCTGAAATCAGCGCGTGATATCGCGGATTAGCTTCCTTCGTCACCGTCTGCAAGCGTCCCGTGCCGTCCACATGCGTAGGTGCCGGAATCAGCGCGCGTTTTTCCGGCCGCACAGCATATGCCAGCGTCATAAATGGCGAAGGGTGTGATTTCTCAAACCACTCACCCGTCTCCTCGGCCAAAATCGATGGCGCAAATGGCCGAAAAATCTCGCGGTGCTTGATTCGGCGATTCAGAGTGTCCTTCATATCGGCTCGCCGCGGATCGGCTACAATGCTGCGATTTCCCAGCGCTCGCGGCCCCCATTCCGCCCGTCCCTGAAACCATCCCAATATTTTTCCATCGGCGACAATCGCTGCTGCGCGCCTCGTCAACTCCTGCACCGGCAATTCCTGAACAACATATCCCTTGCCAGAAATGCCGCTCGACTCCATCGCCGCGCGAGTTTCCCCCGCCGAATATCCCGGCCCCCAATATGCGTGATCCATCACAAACGAGCGCGGCTTCCGCAATTTCTGATGCCACACGTAATATGCCGCCCCCACGGCCAGCCCCGCATCTCCCGCTGCGGGTTGCACGTACACCTGCTCAAACGGAGTAGTTTCAAATATCTTGCCGTTTGCTACGCAGTTAAAGGCCACTCCGCCCGCCAGGCAAATCGATTTCAGCCCTGTAGCCTTCGCCAGCTTTCGAAGCATCCCCAGATAAACCTCTTCAAGCCTCGCCTGCAGCGAGGCCGCCAAGTTCCGATGGCGCTCCTCCAGCGGCTCTTCCGCCAACCGAGCCGCGCCCAACTTCTGTGACATCTGCTCGGAAAAAAGTTTTCCCAGCGTCGGCGTTTTGTCCGCTTCCGCCCAACTCATTTCAGGTCCTGTGCGATGATGCACAAAATATTCGAGTCCCAGCCGGAACCCGTTGCCGTTTCCATTCGCGTTGAACTGCACGATGTCGCGAAACGCTTCCAGCTTCTCAGGCTCGCCGTATGCCGCCAGCCCCATCACTTTGTATTCGTCGCCAAATTTCTGAAAGCCCAGGTACTGTGTCACGGCTGTGTAGTACAGCCCCAGCGAGTGCGGAAACGCAATCGCATCCACGATTTCCATGCGGTTCCCGCTTCCGCTACCCCACATCGTGCTCGCGAAATCCCCGAGTCCATCTGCAGATAGCAGTGCCGCCCGTTCGAACGGGGAAACAAAGAAGGCGCTGGCCAGGTGCGCCTGATGATGCTCGATGCGATGAAATTGTGCTTTGATTGTTTCGGGATCGCTGTCGAACGCAGCTGCCAGCGCTTCGCGCACGCCGGTAAACTTCACCAGCACTTTGGCCCGGCCGCGCGCAAACGAGGGCATGCGCAGCGCATAAAACAGCTTTGTGCCCAGCCGCGCCAGCGGATTCCGCGGCACCGCCACGTGGTCAATTTCTTCCAGCTTCAGGCCTGCTTCTTTCAAGCAATAGCGAATCGCTGCCAATGGAAATCCCGCCGCGTATTTGACCCGATTAAAGCGCTCCTCCTCCACCGCCGCCACCAGCTGTCCGTCGCACACCACGGCCGCCGAAGCGTTCCCGTGATAAGCATTGATCCCCAGAATATTCATGTAAGCGAATCAGTGTACCGCACCGCGACCAGCCGCCGCGGCCGCTCTTCCGCGTACGGTGAGCATGCTGCGCCCCAGCTAGGCACAAATTGAAAATTCTCGCGCACGCAATGCCGCCTACAAATTCCTGCGGCACCACTCGTTCAACACATAAATCGACCACGGTCGCGACCACGACGTCTTACCGTCAAGAAAAGCTCCCCACACCTCGCGCACTCCGTCTCGGCGAAGATAGGGCGCCAATCCCGGCGCCACTTCCGCAAAGCTTGTCTCCAGCCGCTTACGCAATCCGCCCCGCAGCCAATCTTCCCATGGCAATGTAAATGTCCTTTTCTTCTGCTCTAAAACCTCTTGCGGCAGCAAGTCTCCAATCGCCGCAACTAGCAATGCCTTTGAGGTTCCATCCCGGCGCCGTGCGCCTTCCGGCAGCGCACCAACAAACTCAACGAGTGGCGTAACCAGCAGCGGCACGCGAACCTCTAGGGAACGCGCCATGCTCACCGCATCCGTATCGCGCAACAACGTGCTCGCCATATAGCAGCGCATCTCCAACCACGAAACACTGCTCATCCCCTCCATCTTGCGCGCTCCATCCGCAGCTCTTTCCAGCCACCCAAGCCACGTTGGCTCCAGCGTCACACCGTCCGCAGCCACACTGCTCGGCCGAAATCTCGGCTCGATCAATCTGGACAACTCCGCGCCTACTGGAAACAAAGCTCGCGTGAAAAAATAAGAGTGCGGCAAAGCGTCTGGCGACAACCATGCCGCTACTGCCTTGCGCGCGGCGTCCGGGCTGCTCCTCGCCGCGATCAGTGCCCGCAAAAGCGGCGCAACCGCCTTCCGCATCGGCGCGGGCACGAACCACGCCATTCGGATCAATCGAGTAATTCGCGGAGTGTCCGTGAATGTCGCATAACCTCCAAACAACTCATCGCCGCCAAGTCCTGAAAGCGCCACCTTGAGCCCAGCTTCTCGCGCTGCCCACGACACAAAGTACGTATTAATCCCATCCATGCTGGGCTGATCCAGCGCGGCAACTGCTTCGTCAATTCTGGACACAACCGCTTCATCTCCAAGCGGTATATCGCGATGCTGTGTTCCGCAATGTTTCGCAATGTTTCGCGCAAGCGATGCTTCGTCGTAAGCCGTTCCCGGAAAACTCAGCGTAAAGCTGCAAATTCCCGCCTGCGCCCGCGCCGCAATCGCCGCGATCGCGCTGGAATCCAGACCGCTGGAAAGAAACAATCCGACTGGAACGTCCGCAATCAGATGCGAGCGCACGGCATTTTCCAGCAGCGTCCGTAAACTCCTCGCCGCGGACGAGAAATCGCCGCTCGCGCGCGCCTCCTTCGCCGCCGGGCTCCGCGTAGCATCCCACCATGCGCGTGCGCGCGGCATGCGCCGCCGTTCCGGCACATACAGCAGCATGCGATGCCCAGGCGGAAGCGAAAAAACTCCATCCAGCAGAGCGACTGGTTCCGAAACACTGCCAAAAAGAAAGTAAGACGTCAGCGCGTCTTGCGACAGCGTCTTCGCCGCCATTTTCCCGGCCATCAGTGCGCGAATTTCTGACGCAAACGCAAATCCATCGCTAGTCTGCGTGTAATACAAAGGCTTGATGCCGAGCGGGTCGCGCGCAAGAAAAAGCAACGGTGCCGTAGCATAACGCTTCCGCAAATCGAGAAGCGCCAGGGCAAACATTCCGCGCAGCTCTTCCAGGCAGTCTTCGCCCCACTCTTCCCACGCGTGCACGAGGATTTCTGTGTCGGATTGTGTGCTGAACCGGTGTCCGAAAAGTATCAGCCGCTCTCGAAGCTCGCGGTAGTTATAAAGCTCTCCGTTAAAAATCACCGCCACGTCGCGCGTTTCATTCCAAACCGGCTGGTGGCCGGTCTTCAGGTCAATGATGCTGAGCCGCCGCATGCCCAGCGCCAGCCCAGGAGCGCGCACTTCATCAACGAGAAAACCGTCGTCGTCGGGCCCGCGGTGCCGCATCGCGGCGGCCATGGCCCGAACTCGCGTTTCCGCTTCCGAAGCACGCCCGGCAAAAGCGATTCCGCAGATGCCGCACACGCTTTACTTGATCTCCGGCGCCCGAAAAAAAGTGGTTCCAGCTCTCAAGAACTGTGAGCGCAATCTAAATCGCGAGATGTTTAGGCGGTGGTCGGCGTACCAACCCAACAGAATTCTAAGCAGCAGGAAAAACAACGAAGCACATGCCGATGCGCAAAGAACAAAAAATGACTCGCGTTCCAGAAGCAACGCCCAGTCAAATTCTTCCTCCCAGTTGGGCAAAGCTCTCTCCAGCATCCACCGCAACGGAAGACCCAGCACCGGCACACGTGCCAACCGCACATGGGCAAAACTTTCGTACGTATAATCCTTGGGATAATGGGGCACCAAGCTGCTCGCTTCCGCAAATATCGCCGGATCGCGCAGGTCTTCGCGAGTCAACATTCGACCTTTTCCGTCGCGCATCACCAAACGATACGCGGGATCGACAATCACCCAACGCCCGTCGACCAGGACTTCCGCAACTACATGCTTCGTCGTGCGATCGGGCGCCAATAGCAGCAGCCGCCGAACGCTCAAGCCGTTACTGTGGGCAAGATTCAAAAATGCGTTGGTGGCTGTTCCACAAACGGACAAAAGCTGTTGATAGTTTAATGTTGTTTGCGGATCCCGGGCGGGCAGCGCGGAGGGGTTTGCGGCCACCAGGCGCGGCGGCCCTTTCCGCATCCAATCGAGGATAGCTTCCACTTGCCGTTCAGCAGGTTCCGAGGCGGGCACAATCGCGTCAGAAAAACCGTCTAGATACCGGCGAACCGAAAATTCCCATCCGCCCGAATAAATTACACCCAATAACGCTATGAGGAGCAGAAAATTAGCGCTCCACCACACTCCGCGAAAGACCTTATGCTCTCGAATTGGCAATGCCCACCCTCAGTGTGTCTGCGCTGCCGTTTGCTTTTCTCCCATCACGAGTTGCTCGTACAAATTCTCCATCTGTTCCGCAGGTTGGTCCCAATCGAGCTTTGCCGCTATTTTTTTGCAACCTGCGCTCAGCCGTGCATGCAGTCCCGGCTCGCACAGTACCCGCGCGATGGCTTGTGCTATCGCGCCGGCATCGTGCCTAACCACCAGTCCCGCAACGTCCGCGAGTAGCGGAGCAATTCCGCACTTATCCGTAACGATCACCGGCGTCCCAGCGGCCACTGCTTCACCCGCAGTGTTCCCGAAATTTTCATTTTGCGACGGCAAAATGAAAACGTCGGCATCCCGATAGGCGCTCCACTTGTCTTTATTGAAAACGGGTCCGAGGATTTGGACACGCGCGGAAACTCCCAACTCACCGGCCATTCGCTGCAGTCTCTGCTTCATGTCGCCGTCGTCCGGTCCGGCAAACACCAGGCGCAGCTCTGTACCACTTTCCGTATTCCCAAGCGATGCAAACGCTTGCAGCAGTACATCAGGGCTTTTTTTCTCAGACAATCGTCCAAGGTACAGGATAACTTTGGCGTCCTCCGGTATACCTGCCGCAGCACGGAATCTACCTCGCTCCGGCAGGGAATCCGGTACTTCCACTCCATTGCGGCGTACCACAATCTTTTCTGCCGGCTGGCCCGACGAGACAAGCTCCGCTACTTCCTGCGGCGACGTGGCAATGATGGTACGGGAACCCCTCAGCATCGATTGTCCCAGAGCTAAATGATACATTCGTTTCAGCAGAAAATTTCGGACAATCGGTACGAACATCCCTATAGGTTCCACAACATAGGGTGTTCCGCTGCGGCGGCACGCTGCCGCCGTCGCGGGGCCCAGGAAATCATACAAACCAAAAATGTGTGCCACGTCGAAGCGCCACAATTGCGCGCGACAAAATCTTGCGATCCCCGGATTCCAGCTCAGCGCTCGGTAGCGCACCCAGCTTGGCACGTAAATCGCCTCAATTCCGCTTTCCTCCAGCCGCCACCCAACCGCGGTTCGTTCCGCACGGCTCCCGGCTGCCGATGCATATGCCTGTAAGCCCCAATCCGACGTCAGTACGGTCACTTTGTGCCCCAACTTAACCAACCGTTGCGAAAGCGAACGCACTTTTACCGGCGGCCCGCCAAACTCCATGAAAGGAAAATAGGTTTGCGTAATGTTCAGGATTCGCATAAATCGCGCAGAATCTTTTTTAGCGACTTCGCAAAAACATTGAACCGGAATTCCCGCTCCACACGTTCGCGGCCCCGTGCTCCCATTTCACGCCCCAACTCCGGATTGGCCAGCAGCGCTTCCAGCGAAGTCGCCAGCTGCCCCGCGTCCCCGTGCTGCACCAGATATCCCGTCTTTCCGTCGTCAATCACTTCCGGTGCGCCGCCATGTGCCCCGCCGATTACCGGCTTGCCGCACGCCATGGCTTCCAAATACACTAACCCAAAGCCCTCGCCGCGGCTTGGCAGCGCAAAAATCTCGCAAGCCTGATAACACGCCGCGATTTCCGGATAGCTGAGTCCGCTCAGAAAATGGACGTGCCGGCGCACACCGCGGCCGTCCGCCATCTGTTCCAGCCATTCCTGATCATCGCCTTCCCCCACCGCCACCAGTTGCACATCCGGCCACTCCATCAGCAAACGCGGCAACGCTGTGATCAGCGTATCCATTCCTTTATAGCGTTCATCGGCGCACCAGCGGCCTACCGTTAGGATGATGCGCCCAGATGGAAAATTTGCGGGTAAGGCTGGGGCGGGCTTCCCCGCGATCAGTGCCTCGAATTGTGGGTCCAACGCCCACGGCAAGACGCGAATTCGCTCACGCGAAACATCCTGCTGGGTGGCCACATGATTTGCGGTGTCCTTGGTCGGCGCGATTACCAAGTCGGCGTTGCGCAGCGCACGGCGCCGCAAAATGGAAAGTGGTTCCCAGACCTCCAACCCGTGCGTCCAAACCACTGATTTTGCTTTCCCGGCGAAAAACTTTGCTCCCCGCGCAACCGGCGCAAGGAACGGATGGCCCGCAACTACTAGTTTTGCGCGTCGCCTGGCCGCGCGCGCCGCCGTCGCGCTGAACCTGGCCTTACCCCGCGCGCTGCCGGTGAATACGAATTCGCGGTTGCCCACCGCCATGCGATGCAGTTCCGGCGAATCGTTGAGGCTGAGCAGCCGGCACTCCATGCCGTGACCCGCCGCGAATTCGCTCATCACCGCAGCCACGTGGCGTCCCGCCCGCTGCACTCCGCCCGGCGTGTTCAACTCAGAAAAGAGTCCAAGGAGCACGCGTCGAGTCTGCCAAGCACTGCTCCGGAACACAAGACGCTGCAACCCCGCAGTTTCTGTGGCGCATTAGCCGGCGGTGTGGTTGCTTACAATGTCCGCAAGGTCCGCGAAACGATCGAGGTAAATGTCGGCTGGGTACGCGGCGCGATCGTGCACTCCGAAACCATAGTTGACGGCGGCGGCGCGTGTCCCCGCATTGCGCGCGGTTTGCACGTCTACTTCGGAATCGCCGACAAGCACCGCCTCATCCGCTGCAATTCCAAACTCCTGCAGAATTTTGTTCGCGCCAAAGGGATCGGGCTTCTTCGATTCAAAACTGTTGCCGCCATAAATCGCGCGAAAATATTTGGCCAGACCCAACGATTTCAAGATGCGCACGCTGATGCGCTCGGGCTTGTTGGTAAGCACAGCCATTGGAATGTGGCTCAGTTGGGCGAGCGTTTCCGGGACGCTCGGATACGCGCACGTATTATCCATTTTGTGTTCTTCGTAGTAGCCCAGGAAAAATTGCAATGCTGGCTTTAACTCTTCTTCTTTCGCGGTGCCACCCATAGCTCGCGCCACCAATTGTGGCGCGCCGTGTCCGATGTATCCGGAAATGGTATCCGCGGCAAGTTGCGGCCGTTTCATTTCACACAGCATTGCGTTCACCGAATGAATCAAGTCAAGCTTGGAATCGATCAGCGTGCCGTCTAAATCAAAAATTAGCCCTCGCACCGCCGAGGATTTCGGGTCAGCCATAACCTCTATTCTAATATGTTCTCGCCGAGTGCCAGGCTCTGGTTTGGGGTCACACAGAAAGCCCATCGCAAAGGGCGCGACAAGTTGTCAGCCCGCAGGGCATTTTCTGAATTGCGCGCTGTTCGCGTAAAATAGAACTTCGCATGCTGCCCACATTCATTCCGGAGACTCCATGGCTCAGGTTCATCCCTTTCGCGCGTTTCGCTACAATCCTGCGCGCGCCTCATTCGATCGCGTCCTCACTCAGCCCTACGACAAAATTTCTCCAGCGATGCAGGAGAAGTATTACGCCGCCGATCCACACAATTTGATCGCCATCGAAAAGGGCCGCGTTTTTCCCAACGACTCCGCGCAGAACAACGTTTACACGCGCGCGGCTTCAGCGCTGCAAGACTGGATCCGCAACAACGTCGTGGTCGAGGATTCCGCCGATTCTTTCTACGCATACACGCAGGAATATACCGTTCCGGGCGGTGACGAGCGCCGCACGCGCCGCGGCTTCATCGGCGCCGGCAAGCTCGAGGATTACTCTGCGGGCGTTGTTTTCCGCCATGAGCAAACGCTCTCCGGCCCGAAAGCCGATCGGCTGGAACTCCTTCGCCACACGCGGACGCACACTGGTCAGCTTTTCATGCTTTATTCTGACGCGGAGCACCGCATCGACGCGATACTTGCCGAGGCAGAATCCGCCGCGGCGCCAGCCACGGAACTGCGCGACGAATACGGCGTCGTGCATCGCCTCTGGATGATCGCGGAACTGGAGCGGGTCTCAGCAATCCAGAACGCGATGGCGGATCAGAAGCTGGTCATAGCAGATGGACATCATCGCTACGAAACTGCGCTCAACTATCGCAACGAACGGCGCAGCCAAACGATTCACCCGGATCGCAATGCGCCATACGAATTTGCCATGATGACATTTATTAACACGCGCAGCGATGGGCTAACGATTCTGCCTACGCATCGCGTCGCGTCGCATTTGCACGATTTCTCCTGGCCCAGCGTGCGCCGTCACTTGGAGCCGTGGTTTACGGCCGACACGTTTTCTTTCCGCGACGAAGGCGAACGCATCGAGGCTCGCGGCAAATTCCTAGATCGGCTCGTGAAAACGCGTGCGCATCGCTCCATCGGCGTCTATCCAGCCGTGCGAAGTGAGAAGGGTGCTTTCTATGTGCTTACGCTGCGTCCCGGCGCAGACCTAGCGCAACTGTTGCCCAATGTTTCCCCATTGCAGCGCGAACTTGACGTTGTACTGCTGCATGAAGGAATTCTGGAGCCAGCCCTGGGCATCACGCCGCAAGCAGTCACCTCCGAGAAGAATCTGACTTATGAACGCGAAGCTTCGGCGGCGCTGGATGCGGTGGATAGCGGCGCGGCGCAGATCGCGTTCCTTCTGAATGCTTGCGATGTGGAGCAAGTGATGCGAATCGCCACGGCGGGAGAAGTCCTGCCACAAAAGTCCACTGACTTTTACCCCAAGCTTCTGAGCGGAATCGCGATGTACCAAGTTTAGCGACCCCCCCTGCCACCCCCGTCGAGGTTAAAAGAGTGCGCAAACCATTGAAAACACGTGAGTAACTGGCGCTCCGTTGGACAAAAGAGTGTGGAACTCTCTGAAAACGCGAGAGTTGTAGGCATGTGATAAGGAACAAAGGACTTGGAAGTTTGTCGCGGCTGCGGGCCCAGCGCCTCGGGGCACTCACGCCCGGTGTTTCGCAAGAAGAGGCTGTAAGTGCTTGGTTATAAAGGGAACAGAGTTGAAAAAGAGAGCCAAGGGCCTGTAAGACTATGGTGGTGAAAGAGTTAGGTCGAGTGGCAAAGTCCCGAAGGGTTATCTGTCGAGCAAACATGGGTAATGTTATCATTTAAGTATACCATTGTCAAGCGATTTCTTGGCGGCAAAAGGGACCGTTTTGATACAAAACGTGATGCAGACGTAGCTTGCCGCCAGCAAGTGGGGGCACAGCCCAACGCTCTGAATGGCAATCCGATCGAAGTTGATACGACCCCTCGAATCACGGAATCTCGGCGGCAACCTGTACCAGGAGGCAGGTAGATAGTGGGCACAATCGCGCCCAACGGGGCCGCTTGCGAACTAAGGCGGGTCTACACTGGCGAGAGATGAGGTCTTGAAACTATGAGACGCGCTTTGATTTCAATGAGCATGGTGCTGCTTGCGCTCGCATGCGCTGGGAGTTTGGCTGCGCAACGGAAGGGCAATGGCGTACTGAGCGGCCTTGTGCTAGGCCCCGATGATAAGCCAGTGCCGCATGCCGGCGTTACATATCAATCGTCGGGAGGGACGGCGCCGCATGCGGTACACGCCGACTCGCAGGGGCGATTTACCATTACGAAATTGCGCTCGGACAACTACGACTTGCGGGCTTCGGCCAAAGGCGTTTTCAGCGAATGGGAGAAGAACGTGACGGTGCACTCGGGACGCACGAAATCGGTGACCCTGCGCCTGATTTACGCGAAGGAGATTCCGAAGGAATACGCGAAGAGCAAGGCCAAGCAATAGGTGCAGACTTGCGGGAAGAATCGAGCCGGGCTCCTACTTATGCGGAGCGAATCACGAACACAACGCGTCCCTGGCGTGAGAAAAGCGCAAAGAACGCAAGCAGTTGCCTCCAAGGAAAGTATTTCTTATTCAGCAGCTCCATGCCACGTTGCGCTTCCTGACCCTCGACGATCTCCGCTCGTGCTTCGATCCATTCACCGAGCACCTTTCCACGCATATCGCAGGGTGCCACGCGGACGCGGCCGTTGTTGCGGATGCGCTTGGCCTTGCCGGAATCCGCGGTGCTGTAAACGTAAAGCTTTTCTGGCGGGCCCTGCGGCGGCTCTTCCCCAAACCACACCGGCGTTCGGACGCTCTGCCCGTTTTTGCGAAATGTTTCCAGGTTGATGTACTTGTGTCCATGCAAGGGCGCAAATCGCGCTTCGGCCATAAGTTTTCTCGCTGACGCAATTCTAGCGCGTGCGCAAAAGAAATGGGACAAGCAAGTTCGCTTGTCCCGGTCGGCAGCGCCAATTGTGACTCAACGCGGCGAGTCGTTACTTTCGCACGTAAATTACGTCTTCGGCGAAGGCATCCTTCTGATCTTTCTGGAATGTCCAGGTGGTCCGGAAGTGATCGTTGTCGATGAATTTGTACACCGCGTGATGCATGTGTCCGTCATTCGCACTCTTCAGATTCGTGGCGTTCTCGAACTCGAAGGTGAGCGTCTTGGTCTCTGGGGAGTAGGAGCCGCGCATAGTCGGCTGATTCCCGGCCATGCAGTAGTGCGTGAGTTTGATTTGGCCGCCGTCGAGATAATACATGGTGATCATTTCCACTGGCTTGCCCTGCTCGACCATGCGGAATTTTTCCACGAGCGTGGTGCCTCCCGCGGTTAGCTCAACATCCAGCGTGGACTTGTTCTCGCTGGTCTTTTGTTCTTCCCAATGACCCACTAGCGATTTCAATTGGGCGAACGCTTC
>WNFE01002210.1_pt1 | contig 14900 bp, 12 predicted proteins | sample 5400451 | NCBI WGS metagenome assembly WNFE01 (sample SAMN13153344, study PRJNA577476) | soil metagenome | isolation source: 200 cm saprolite under Douglas fir tree site 2 hole 2 | place: USA:California | collected 2015-04-18 | reverse complement strand
GTCGTCAACAGCCTGGAAGGCCCGCCGCACGTCGGCCTCGTGGCCGATATCCGCCGCGATCGCGATCGCCCGTCCGCCCGCCTTTTCGATCTCGCCGACCACGCGTGAGGCATCGTCCGATCGCGACCGATAGATCAGCGCGACCGGTGCGCCGGCCCGCGCGGCTCGCAGCGCGATCTGCGCCCCAATTCCGCGCCCACCGCCCGTCACCACGAGAGCAGCCGCGCCGTTCGTGTTCTCCGGCAACATTTCACTTCCCTTCTTTCGGGTGCGTGACCGCTGACTTGGACGGGGCGAGCGCGGCTGCTATCACTCCGGTGGCGGCCACTGCCGCGGCGGTCCATTCGGCGGGCTTGAACCCGCTGATAAAGGTTGCGGGTGTGGTGTAGCTGCCGTAGTGCGCGAATATGGCGGCGAGGATCGCGACGCCGAACACGCCACCCAGCGCGTTCAGCGCGTTATTGGTGCCGGCGGCCACGCCGACGTCGGCGGCCGGGACGGAGGCGGTCACGGCGTTGGCCACGGTGGGGAAGCACATCGCGATGCCGACACCGGCGATGACCAGCGGCGCGACCAGGGTGCCGTAGCTCAGTCCGGCCGCCTGCAGGACCAGGCCGAAGAACATGAACGGCTTGTTGCCGATCTTGTCGGCGAGCGCGCCGGCGACCGGCGCCACCAGCATGGGCATGGCCATCCAGACCAGGATCCGCAGGCCGGCGCCCAGCGGGGAGTAGCCGAGCCCGATCTGGAACAGCTGGGTGATGAAGAACAGCGAACCGATCAGCGACATGAACTGGAAGAAAATCACTGCGTTGGCGGTGGAGAAGGCGCGCCGGCGGAAGTAGGCCAGCGGCAGCATCGGGTACCGTGCCCGCCGTTCCCAGGCCAGGAACCCGGCCACGAGCAGCACCCCGGCCGCGAGCGCCCCGGTCACCTCGGCGCTGCCCCAGCCGGCCGACGGTGCCCGGACCGGTGCCCAGGTCAGCGCGAACAGCCCGGCCCCGGCCAGGATCAGGCCTATGATGTCCAACTGCGGCCGGGGGCCGCGGCTCTCGCGCAGCCGTGACGCGGACAGCGCCGCGGCGGCGAGCCCGATGGGGACGTTGAGCCAGAAGATCCACTGCCAGGAGAGTCCCTGGACGATCGCGCCGCCGACGATCGGCCCGGCGGCCACCCCCAGGCCGGTGATTCCGCCCCAGATCCCGATCGCTGTCCCTCGCTTCTCGGCCGGGAACGCGTCACTGATCAGGGTCAGGGTGAGCGGCACCAGCACGGCCCCGCCCGCGCCCTGCACCACACGCGCCGCGATGAGCAGCCCGGCGCTGGCCGACAGCGCGGCCAGGACCGAGCCGGCCACGAACACGAGCAGGCCGGTCACGAACATGCGGCGCCGGCCGAACCGGTCCCCCAGCGCGGCGCCGGTCAGCATCAGGCAGGCGAAGACAAGGTTGTAGGCGTTGATCGTCCACTCAAGATCCGACAGGCTCGCCCCCAGGTGCGCCCGCAGCGTCGGCAGCGCCGTAGCCACGACGACTACGTCCAGGGCGGCCATGAAGGCCCCGACCGAGGCCAGCGCGAGCGTCCAGCCGGTGCGCGACCGCCCGGCGGTGACGCGGGCCTTCCCGTTCATGGAGCCGCCCGCGGGCTGGCCGCGACCGCGGCCGGTGACCGGGGCAGCAGATGCCTGGGACATGTCAGTTTCTCCGTTCTATGTGGCTTGCCTGGCGTCCGGTCCCTGCGGGACCGGGAGTCACGGATCGTGCGGCGACGCGGGCGGGCATCACGTCACCGGGCTGAGGCCGGCGGCGGTGAGCAGGTAGGCGTCCTGGTCGCGGCCGCGGTCGGTGGCGAGGTCGATGACAGCCTGGCCGGCCTGCTCGGGGGTGAGGGCGGGGCCGAGGCGTTCCAGCTGGGCGGGGATGTCGATGCCCGCCCGGGCGGCGTAGGCGGCGACCGCGGCGGCGCCCAGGTCGGTGGCCGGCGTCAGCTGCGGGAGCACGGAGGTGAACTTGATGCCGAGCGATTCCCGGCCGGACTCCTCGGCGGCATAAGCGGCAATGAACCGGATGGTGGCCTTGGCTCCGGCGTAGCCGCCCGACAGCGGCGAACCCCGCAGCGCCGCCCCGCTGGAGAACGCGATGACCACGCTGCCGGGATCCAGGGGAAGCAGCAGCGCTTCGCGTGTCCATCCGAACACGTGCTGCACGTCGACATCCCAGTTGCGGCTGAACGTCTGCCAGGTCTGCTGGTGAATCGGCCGCGGCAAGGGTGCCGCCCCCGCGTTGAGCACGAGCGTCCGGGGACGGTACTCATCGAGCAACTGGCCGGCGACGACGGGATCTGCCGCGTCGGCGGCGACGGGTATGAAGGTGTCGCCGAGCTGTGCGCGTAGTTCGTCGAGCCGGGCGCGGTCACGGGCGACGCCGACGACGTTCGCGCCGGCCTGGGCCAGCGCGGTCGCGATGCCGCGGCCAAACCCCCGGCTGGCGCCGGTGACGAGCGCTGTGGTTCCTGAGATTTCTTGCGATGGCATGCTGGGCTCCTTGATGAGTGAGTGTCAAGCGACGTGAAGCTGCGTCTTTTTGCGCGTTCATCCGTACAGATCCGGGCGGTCGCCAAAACTCACTGGCCCGCGCCACCGGATCGGCCGGTTACTTTTCCTCCTGCACCGGATCTGTACAAGTGACGGCATACGCGCGGGAAGCATCCGCGGTCAGACCAAAGGAGCAGCGATGTCAGCCACGGCCAGGGCACAGCCGGGCAGCGGCCCGCCGGGCAGCGGGCCGCCGGGCAGCGAGGATTTCGCGCGGCTGACCGACCCGTTCCGGGATGAGTTGCTGGCGTACTGCTACCGCATGCTCGGCTCGGTCCACGATGCCGAGGACCAGGTCCAGGAGACCCTGATCCGCGCCTGGCGGTCCTACGGCGAATTCGAGGGGCGCGCGTCGCTGCGGACCTGGCTGTACCGGATCGCGACGAATGCCTGCCTGCGGGCGCTGGAGAACAGCAGCCGCCGACCGTTGCCGTCCGGCCTGGGCGACCCGAGCGAGAACCCGGAAGCACCGCTGGCCACCAGGCGGCCCGAGGTTCCGTGGCTCCAGCCCATCCCGGACGCGCTGTTCGGCGCCGAACCCGCCGATCCCGCCTCGATCGTCACGTCGCGGATGAGCATGCGGCTCGCCTTGATCGCCGCCTTGCAGTACCTGCCCGCCCGGCAGCGTGCCGTGCTGATCCTGCGCGACGTGCTGCGATGGCGGGCAGCAGAGGTCGCTGAGTTGCTCGGCGTCTCGACCGCCGCGGTGAACGGCGTGCTGCAGCGCGCCCGGGCGCATCTCGAGCGGGTAGCCCCCGCCGAGGACGAGATTCACGAGCCTGCGGACCCCGGCGACCGGGCCCTGCTCGGCCGGTACGCCGCGGCGTTCGAGAACGCCGATGTCACGGCCCTCATGCAGTTGCTGCGCGATGACGCCGTGTTCGAGATGCCGCCAGTACCTACCTGGTTCACCGGCCGTGAGGTGATCGGGCGCTTCCTCCAGGCCCGGGTCCTCGGCCAGCCCGGCGACATCCGGATGATTCCCACGGCCGCCAACGGCCAGCCTGCGCTCGCCACCTACATGCGCGGTCACGACGGCGTGCACCATGGACACGGGATAAAGGTGCTCACCATCGCCGCATCGCGCGTCACACGAATCGTCTCGTTCAACGACCCGGGCCTGTTCGCGATATTCGGCCTGCCGCAGGCCCTCCCCGCCTCGCCGACCGCGGCGCCGGCGTCACGCCGATGACCCCGGCAGGCGCGACGGCCTGGCCGGCCGACGGGACCGGGCTGCTGGAACCAGCGATCAGCTACGCGCTCGCCGCGGTCCGGGCCGTCACGCCGGAGTTCCTGTCGCGCCCGACGCCCTGCCGGGGATGGGACCTGCGGATGCTGCTCAGGCACACCAACGAGTCCCTGGCCGCACTCCACGAGGGCATCGACGCCGGATGCGTTGGTCTGGACCCCACGGTTGATGACGGTGACCTGGCCATGGACCCCGTCCGGGCCTTCCGCGATCGTGCCTGCCGACTCCTGGCCGCATGGACCGGCCCGGGCCACGAGCACCAGGTTATCGACATCGCCGGCTGCTCGCTGGCGGCGAGCATCATGGCGGGTGCGGGCGCCCTCGAGATCGCCGTCCACGGGTGGGACGTGTCCCGGGCGTGCGGGCATCGCCAGCCGATCCCGCACGCCCTCGCCACCGACCTCCTCGCGATGGCCCCACTGCTGGTTCCCGACGCCGGCCGATACCCCCTGTTCGCGGCGCCGGTCATCGTGGCCCTGACGGCCGGCCCCAGCGACCGGCTCGCCGCCTTCCTGGGCCGCACTCCCCAGTCGTGATCTTGAGTCCGGAATATTCTCTGACTAGAGTCAGAGAATATGCGAGGAGACCTCATCGGATCGGTCCGGAGCTTCAATCGAACTGTCACCCAACGGATCGGTGCACTCAACGAGGAGTACCTGAGCCGGTCGCGTCCCCTGGGAGCATCGCGGGTGCTGTGGGAGATCGGAGACGGCGGCGCCGACGTCAAGGCGATCCGGGCCCGGCTCGATCTCGACTCCGGGTATCTGAGCCGGCTGCTGCGCAGGCTCGAGGCTGACCGCCTGATCCGGGTGCACTCGGCTCACGACGATCACCGGGTACGCGTCGTTCGGCTGACCGACACGGGCCGGACGGAGCGGCTGGAGCTGGACAGGCGCAGCGATGACCTCGCCCGGTCGCTTCTCGCCCCCCTGAACGACCAGCAACGGGCCCGGCTCGTCGAAGCGATGGCGACGGTCGAGCGACTGCTCACCGCCGGCCTGGTCGAGATCACGGTCGAGGACCCCGCCAGCAGCGCCGCCCTGTTCTGCCTGCAGTCCTACTTCGCCGAGCTTGACTCGCGCTTCGACGCCGGGTTCGACCCCGATGCGAGTATCCCGGCCGCCGCCTCCGAGCTTGTCGACCCCGCCGGTCTCCTGCTCCTGGCCCAGATCCACGGCGAACCGGTCGGGTGCGGGGCCCTGAAGTTCCACGGTGCCGAGCCGGCCGAACTCAAACGGATGTGGGTCGCCGCCAGCGCCCGAGGGCTCGGTGTCGGACGGCGCATCCTGGCCGAACTCGAGCACCACGCCCGCCGGCGAGGCGCAACCGTAGTGCGCCTGGAAACCAACCGACGGCTGACCGAGGCGATCCACCTGTACCGGTCCGCCGGGTACGCCGAGGTCCCCGCGTTCAACGAGGAGCCATACGCCCACCACTGGTTCGAGAAACTGCTGACGAACTCTCGAGATCCCAGACAGCACACGCAGCCTGGTCCGGATGCAGGCCTGCGTCCGCAAGCCGGTAACCATATGGACGACGACCATTCATATATCGCCCCTGAGGCTCACCCTGCGGTGCGGTAGTGGTAACCGCATATTTCGCTGAAACCCGTCCGCTCGTACAGCCGTAGAGCCGGGATGTTGTCGCGCTCTACCTGGAGATACATGCGGTCGGCTGCGTGTGCACCAGCCCAGCCGGCCAGCGCGGCGAGCAGGCCCCTCACCATTTCCGGGCTGCTCATGGCCGGCGGCACCGACACGCACACTCCCTCCAAGAACCGGCCAGCGCCGTTCGGGCGTTAGATCGGGTCCCAGGGGACGGAGTCGTAGATTCCGCTCAGGGTCTTCATGAGCGCGGGGCTGGCTGGGATGGTGGTGGCGTCGATTCGCCCGACCGCTGCGATGCCGCGCGAGTTGGTGACAAACGCTGCGGTGACGGCCGGGAAGTCAGCGAGGCGGACCGGGCCGCGGCGGGTGGGAAGGTCCCCGTCGGCGAGCCTCGGCTCCAGGAGTTGCATGGTGATGCCGGCCAGGCATGGCGCGTCGGGCCAGGTCACCGTCGTTCCGTCGAAGAAGGCGATGTTGCTGATGGCACCTTCGGAGATGACGCCGCCGGGCCCGGCCAGCACAGCGTCGTCGAAGCCGTCGGCCGCCGCAAGGCGCCTGTAGTAGATCTGGGCGAAGCCCCCGATGTGCTTGATATGCGGGACAGGGCGCTGGTACGGGACAGACTTCAGGCTCAGCGGGCCGGCCGGCATCTCGGCGGGCGGGCGGACGGTGACCATGACGGCCGGGGTGTCGTCTGTTTCCGGCCAGAAGACGATGACCCGCACTGATGCGTCCCGGACATCAGCGAGGGCGTGGCGGACGTAGCCGCGGATCCGGTCAGCGTCCAGTCCGGTGCCGAAGAGTTCCCGGGTGGCGACGTCCAGTCTTCTGAGGTGCAGATCGAGCCCGCGAGTGCGCCCGCCCCGGACCTGCATGGCCGTAAAATGGCCGTAGTTGACGAGCGCAAGATGCTGCAGCAGGCCGGCGGTCGCCATGCTCCCGTTGACTTCGACCCGGAGCAGTGTGGTGCGCACGCTCCCACCCTAGTGTTCTGACCGAGGCACCCGATGAACACCATCAAAGGGCGATCGAGGCCACGGCCCCCGCATTTTTGAGCCGGCTAGTCAGCTGTCTGGCGGGTGGGAACGCACGAAGTCGGCGATCACGGCACCGAACCGTTCGCCCGCGTCCTCCTGCAGGAAGTGACCCGCACCCTCGATGACCGGGTGCTCGATGGACGCGGCACCTGGTATGGCGCGTTTCAGGACCGGCGCCATGCCGCCTGTGATCGGGTCGCGGTCACTGAACGCCACGAGGAATGGCTTGTCCCACGCGGACAGCTGGCGCCAAGCCGCCCGGTTAGCCTGCGTCGCCGGATCATCCGGGGACGTCGGCACCAGGCCCGGCATCGCCCGTACCCCGGCGGTGAAGATCTCCTCGGGGAACGGCGCGTCATACGCGCCGAGCACCGCCTCGGACAACGTGGTCTGGCAGCCGGACTGCACCAGCCGGGATACGCTCAGCGTCGGCGCGGTGCGCACGACCTCGCGAAACCGCAGCCAGACCTCGGGCATCGGCTGGTCACCGGTGGGCAGCCCGGTGTTGGCCGCCACCACCCGGGCAAACCGGTCCGGATGCTCGGCCACCAGCCGCAGCCCGATCAGTCCTCCCCAGTCCTGTCCGACGAGAGTCAGCCCGCGCAGATCAAGCCGGTCGAACGCGAAGGCCCGGATCCACTCCACATGCCGCTTGTAGCTGTGATCGCCGATGTCAGCCGGCTTGTCCGACCGCCCGAAACCGATCAGATCAGCCGCGATCGCGCGCAGCCCGGCGTCGGCGAGCACCGCCATTACCGTGCGGTACAGAAACGACCAGCTCGGCTCGCCATGCAGGAGCAGCACCGGTTCACCGTCCGACGGCCCGGCTTCCACATAGGCGACCCGCAGGCCGCCGACGTCGGCATAGCGCGGCACGTAGGCAAAATCCGGCACGTCCGCGAAACGATCCTCGGGGGTGCGCACAACTCGCATCCGGCCATGTTGTCATGAGGGTAACCAACTACTCAGGAGGTCACAGGATGGTGGCCACCGTCCCTACCACCGCAGGCGAGATCGATGTCGAGGACCTCGGCGTCGTGCTGATGCATGAGCATGTCTTCATCCGCACCGAACCGCTGCACTGGGGCTGGCCTGGTTTCAGCGGCTGGGACGAGGAGACGGAAGTGGCGGCCGCCCGCGACCGGCTGAGCCTGCTCAAGCGGACCGGCGTCGACACGGTGCTGGACATGACGGTCCCCGGGCTGGGGCGCGATCCAGTCCTTGTCGCCCGCGCGGTCGAAGGCACGGGGCTGAAAGTGATGTTGGCGACTGGTTACTACACCTACGACAACCTGCCGTTCCCCTTCCACTATCGCGGGCCGGGCAAGGTACTCGACAACGACGACCACGTCCTCGAGTCGTTGTTCGAGCGGGATGTGACCGTCGGGATCGGCGAGTCGGGCATCAGGGCCGCTGTGCTCAAGGTCGTGACCGACCAGCAGGGGATGACGGAGGATGTCGAGCGGCTGACCCGCGCGATCGCGAACGTCAGCGTGCGCACGGGCACCGTGATCTGTACCCATGCGCACGCGTTGACCCAGCGCGGGCTTGAGCAGCAGCGGATCTTCGCTGAGCGCGGCGTCGACCTGGGCCGGGTGATGATCGGGCACTCCAACGAGACAACCGATCTCGGCTACCTCGAGCGGTTGATCGACAACGGCTCCTATGTGGGCTGGGACCGCTGCGGTCTGAACGTCGCCGTGCCACTCGCCGATCAGCTGGACACACTGGGTGAGCTCTGCAAGCGTGGCTACGCCAGCCGCCTGATGCTCTCTCACGACAAGGCGTCGTTCATCGACTGGTTCACGGCTGCCGAGACCGACCCGTTCCTGCCCAACTGGCAGTACACCTATATACACAGCGGGGTCCTGCCGGGCCTTCGCGACCGCGGCGTATCGGATGACCAGATCGAGCAGATCCTGGTGCGCAACCCGCGCGACTTCTTCGCGCGGCAAGAGACGCACGGCTCCGAAGGGGGCGGGCGATGACGCTCGCGGCTCCACGCAGGGGCGCGAATCCGTTCGACTCGTCCGGCGTGCGGCCGGACGAGAATGGCATCCGGCGCTACGCGGACCTGCACGACTCGATCGTGGGGATGCTTCGCGAAAGCGTCGACGCCGACCCGCAGGCCGAAGCTCTGGTCGAGGTCGGTGGCGAGCGGATCAGCTACCGAGAGCTGTGGGATCGCGCGGCGCGCGTGGCCGGTGGTCTCCGCGCGGACGGGATCCGGCCCGGTGACCGCGTCGCGATCAGGCTCCCCAACTCGATCGACTGGGTACTCGCATCTGTCGGCGGCCTGATGGCGGGGGCGGTCGTGGTGCCCGTCAATACGCGCTTCACGGAGCGCGAAGCGGCCTACGTCGTGGATGACTCCGGCAGCTCGCAGGTATTCGAGCCGGGGAAGGCGCTGCCCGATGGCAGCCCGCATGTCCATGAGGGCGCAAGGAGAACGGACGTGGCGGCGATCTTCTACACCAGCGGCACGACGGGGTTCCCGAAGGGCGCGATGCACACGCACGAGAACGTGCTCGCGAACATCGAAACCGCTTTTCGCGTAGTTGACGTGCCCCGGGACATCGGCAGGGAGTTCCGCACGCTTGTCGTTGTGCCGCTGTTTCATGTCACGGGCTGCCACAGCCAGCTTCTGCCGGCGTTGCGAGCCGGCGGCGCGGTCGTGATCGACGCGGCCTTCGACGGCCGGCGCATGATCGAGACCATCGAGCGGGAGCACATCACCGGCTGTACGGCGGTGCCCGCGATCTTCTATCACATCCTCAACCAGCCCGGTTTCGCGCCCGCGAGGGTCGCTTGCGTGCGCTGGGCGTCATACGGCGGCGCGCCGATCGCACCCGCGCTCGTGCGCAAGATTGCTGAACGGTTCCCGAACGCTCGTGTCGGCAACGGCTTCGGGCTGACAGAATCGACATCGATCTCGACCTTCCTGCCGCACGAATGGGCGGCTGAGCACGCCGACTCGGTCGGCTTCGCGGCGCCCCACACGGAAGTAGCGATCGGTGCCGCCGATCCCGAGACCGGCGTCGGCGAGATCCTCATCCGCGGCCAGAGCGTCTGCGCTGGTTACTGGGACAAGCCAGACGCCACCGCCCAGGCGTTCCGCGACCACTGGCTGCACACGGGCGACATCGGCCGCGTCAACACCGAGGGACTCGTGCACGTACTGGACCGGATCAAGGACATGATCAACCGTGGTGGTGAGAACGTCTATTGCGTCGAGGTCGAGAACGGCCTGATCGGCGCGCCTGGAGTCGGCGAGGTCGCGGTGGTCGGCGTTCCTGACGCCATGATGGGCGAGAAGGTGGGCGCCGTGATCGTCCCGCTGCCGGGCGCGACCGTGCACCCCCCGGCCGTCGTCGCGTACGCGCGAGAGCACCTCGCGGACTTCAAGGTGCCGCAGTTCGTCGCCGTCCGCAACGATCCCCTGCCGCGGAATCCGAACGGCAAGGTCCTGAAGGCCCAGCTTCGCCAGACCGACTTCGGCGCGCCCCTCTTCCCCTGACAGAGACTCGCCAGCCAGCCCACTGGGACAGCCGCGACGCGGCCTGTGGCGAGTTCCTCCCATATTCGGCATAGGCACGCTCACCCGTTGAGCTGAACCAGCCCGGACGCCTTCCTGGCAGGGTTACTCCATGATCATCGTATTCGTAGAAGTCCTATCGGTTCTGCTGGTCGTGCTGGCGGTGGCGTTGGCCTCCCGTCTCGTCTTCGGCCCCCGGCTCAGCCAGCAGATGGCAGGTCGCGCGACCGACGTGTGGAAGCACCGGCAACCCCCCGTCCTGCCGACGGTAGGCACTCGCACCTGAACCGGTCGCTGCTATGCCGGTACCGGAACGGACTCGCCGGGCAACCAGGCCAACCTGATCGCTCCACAGCGGAACACCGAAGCCGACCCGGCCAGAATCGAACTGGCAACCATCTGCTTAGGAAGCAGTCGCACGTCCATCGTGCTGCGGGCCGATCAGAGACGCGGGCCGGTTCGGGATTCCTTCCTTCCCCGCCGTTACCTCGAAGCCGCAGCCGGGATCGAACCGGCGTGCTCCGCTTTGCAGGCGGACCCCTAGCCACTCGGGCATGCGGCCTTGCTGTTGTACGTGTCTTGCCAATGCGAGCGCTTCCAGCAGGACTCGAACCTGCGCTACCGGCTTCGGGGGCCGGCGTCCTATCCACTGGACCATGGAAGCCTGGTGCGCCGGGATGGATTCGAACCACCGATGTCCGTAGACGGCGGATTTACAGTCCGCTGCATTCCCGCTCTGCCACCGACGCATGGGGTGAGTAGTCAGGTTCGAACTGACGACCTCCGCGCTCACAACGCGGCGCTCCGCCTGTTGAGCTATACCCACCACGGTCGATCAGGCAGGGATCGAACCTGCGGCCTCCGGTATGTGGGACCGGCGCTCTGGCCATCTGAGCTACTGATCGTCTGGCACCCTCGCCGAGATTCGAACTCGGACTGTCAGGTTCGTAGCCTGGTGGTCTGTCCGTTAGCCTACGAGGGCTTGGTACCCGCACCAGGAACCGAACCTGGGGCCTTCGCCTTGTCATGGCGACGCTCTTACCACTGAGCTATGCGGGTATGGCGGCGATGACGGGTTTCGATCCCGCTGCCTCCACCTTGACAGGGTGGCGCTCTCCCGATTGAGCTACATCACCTTGGCTCCGGCGGCTGGGGTCGAACCAGCGTCAACGAGTTAACAGCCCGTCATTCTGCCCTTGAACTACACCGGAATGAGAGATGCCACGCTTTGCCGTCTGTTCCGGTCCTGGCGCGTGGCCAGCCTTCGTTGCGGGACTCAGATTTGAACTGAGGTTTCTGGGTTATGAGCCCAGCGAGGTACCGAACTCCTCCATCCCGCGTCACCACCCGTACCGTACCGCTGGCGGGAATTGAACCCGCGATGGCCGATTTGAAAGACCGGCTACCCGTGCCATCAGGGTGACAGCGGCAGAGTGCTCCGTGCGAGGATCGAACTCGCATTCTCCACCTTGAGAGGGTGGCGAGATATCCGTTTACTCCAACGGAGCGCGCACCGCCCGGGGGTCGAACCCGGTGTCCGTCTCCTTAGAAGGGAGCCGCTCTATCCACTGAGCTCGCGGTGCTCATCCGATCAATACTGCTGCATCAGACCCGAGCCGTTCGGCCGTGCGGATCCGGTGGCAGACTGCACACACCACCTCGCACTTGGCTATCTCGGCCATGATCCTCGCGGTTGAGAGACGGCTCTTGGCTACCGTCCTCCCGATGTTGAAGAACTTCTTCCCTCGAACATGATCGAAGTCCATCGCACACGGCGGGAACCGCCTGCCGCAGTCAGTACACGGAACGCTCTTGGCGGCCCGAACCGTCTCTGTCTGCTCGGCCCGGTACCTGGCGCTGTTGCGAGCCACGCTTACCTTCTGCCGACTGGCGTTCTCCGCGTACCAGGAGTCGCTGACCGTTTTCTGGCATCCGCGACAACGACTCTGCCGGGTGCCCTTGCTCTTGTTGCGCCACGCGAACTGATCAAGAGGTAGATCGAGGTCACACCCCGTACAATGCTTCACGCTTCTAATCATATCAGCAATTTAGAAGGCAGCTGCTCATCCATCGAACTCGCGGTGCTTGCGTGAGCCGCCAGGGATTCGAACCCTGAACGCCCGGATTAAAAGTCCGGTACTCTGCCAGTTGAGTTAGCGGCCCGTGATCGCTATGCCACGGGCTGTTTGTACTCCATTACTGCCTCCTGATGTCGTGGGGCGAGCAGGGGTCGAACCTGCACATCTCCCGGATATAAGCCGGCTGCCTTCACCTTTTGGCCACCGCCCCTGGGTACCGCGAGAGGGCACCGACCCCCCGACCTTTCCCGTATGAAGGGAACGCTCTGCCAGCTGAGCTATCGCGGCGCAGTAGGCCCCCGTGGATTTGAACCACGACCCCCTCGCTCATCAGGCGAGTGCTCTAACCAGTTGGAGCTAGAGGCCCTTGGAGGAAGGTAAAGGAATCGAACCCTTGGGCGTTTAACCCACCACGGTTTTCGGGACCGTTTTGCACCCTGTGCGGTACCTTCCCATGAGCGGAGAGCGGACTAATCGAAAGCCATGCCCGCAGGCACGCACTCGGTAGCAACGAGGCCCAGCACCCTGGCTGATTCACTCTCCATCGTGCGCCGGGAGAGATTCGAACTCTCACGTCACTCGGACACACGGATCTGAGCCGTGCGCGTCTGCCATTCCGCCACCAGCGCTTGGTGCCGTGCCACTCAGGCGCCCGCTAGGCGCTAGCGTTTGTCCCAACATTTGAAACTGGGTCCGGGGCACATTCCCGAAGAACGTTGACACGGCACAGAGTGGATGACCGGGATCGAACCGGCGCTCGCACCTTGGCACGGTGCGGTGCTACCTCTACACCACATCCACACGGAGCCTTCGGCCAGATTCGAACTGGCGGCCTTCCCCGTACCGGGGGGACGCTCTACCGCTGGAGCTACGAAGGCATGAAACGTGCTGGGCGCCCAGGGCTCGAACCTGGAATCTCTCGGGTCAAAGCCGAGCGGGTTTGCCTGATTCCCCTACCGCCCACCAGAGCCCCCGGCCGGATCCGAACCGGCAACCTTCGGCTTACAGGGCCGCTGCGCTTCCAGTTGCGCCACGGAGGCGTGGTGCCCTCGGCGCGACTTGAACGCGCACCTACCCAGGCTCTCGACCTGGGGCCTCTGCCATTTGGGCTACGAGGGCGTGGAGCCTCTGACTGGCCTCGAACCAGTTGCCTTCGCTTTACGAGAGCGACGCTCTGCCGGATGAGCTACAGAGGCGTGGCTGCCGGGCAAGGACTCGAACCTCAATAACCAGCTCCAGAGGCTGGCGTCTTGCCATTAGACGACCCGGCATCAAGTACGGGCGGCGGGACCCGAACCCGCATGAGCCTCGCGGCCCGGCAGCTTTTGAGACTGCTGTGTATACCGTTCCACCACGCCCGCTCGTGAGTTGGTGAGTTGGTGCGCCGTGAGAATTACGATATCTCGCCACCCGGATTAAGAGTCCGGTGCTCTGCCTCTGAGCTAACGGCGCGCAGAGCCCCACCGGGGAATTGAACCCCGCTCATCACCTTGGAAGGGTGACGCATCACCACAATGCTTGTGAGGCATAGTGCCACCTGCTGGAGTCGAACCAGCGACCTCCCGGGTTTCGACCGGGCGCTCTTACCATCCTGAGCTAAGGAGGCATGGTCGGAATGGCCCGATTTGAACGGGCGCCCTCTGGTCCCCCAGACCAGCGCTCTAACCAAGCTGAGCTACATCCCGGTCTGGCTAGCAGGGCTCGAACCTGCGGCCTCCTGCTCCCAAAGCAGGCGCGCTGCCTACTGCGCCATAGCCAGTCAGTCGGGCTGCCCAGATTTGAACTGGGGGCCTCACGCTCCCGAAGCGTGCGCGCTACCAAGCTGCGCTACAACCCGTTCACGTGGACCGCCTCGGATTCGAACCGAGAAACCTCCTGGGTGCAGGCCAGGCGCTCTTCCAGTTGGAGCTAGCAGCCCATGAGGGTGCCCTCGCAGGCGAGGGCACCCGTCAACCTCGCAGGCCGTATCCGGGCTCACGCCGTTCCGTCTCGGGCAGCCTGCGTCGTTCATGGTGTTCCGCTGTGCAGTTATCAAGTACAGCCAGGCACGTTCACCCCGGAGGGTGGTGCTCCGCAGGGATGGCAGGAATCGAACCCACAACCAGCGGTTTTGGAGGCCGCCGCGCTACCGTTGCGCCACATCCCTATGCAATTGAAAAACCGCCCGCTGGGTGCTTCCCGGCGAGCGGCTTCTGGTTGAGCGTGTTGTTGCCCTATCCAGAAGCCTCCCAGGCCGCCAGCGTCCCCGGCTGCAAGCGCGCAGACGCGGGCATGCTGGCATGCCTTTCGTCTCGCTTGCACCGGATGGGTGACCAGGGATTCACGGTGATTCCTTCCTCATTGCCTACTGACAACTGTACGGAGCAACGTCCGGGGCGGCAACAGTATTTCCCGGCGACGGTATTTCCCGGCGGCGTGATAGCTGACGCGCCGAGCCTGGTTCCACCGGGAGTCGACCACGCGGCGAGGAAACGCGGCCCGCGTCCACGACCGCCTGTCATGTGAGTTTCATGCCGCCGTGGCGGGCCGGTCATAAGCGAGAACACTGCCGAGCAGGCGTTTTGCCGACCGACAACAGGCGGCGGGCGTTCGTCGGCGCAGGGCCGTCGACGGACCCCGGCAGGGCGGCTTACGCTCCGCTCACGCAGCGATCAGCGAAGCGCTTCGACGGCCTGCGGCCTGGCATTTCCGCCGACGGTCGGCGCCCGCAGGGCCAAAGCGTGCCCGGGACCCCAGTCTCGCGCGACAGCCATCCATTTCCCGCGGTCCGCCGCCGAGAGAGGAAACCCGCCGATGCGAAG
>WNFE01002016.1_pt1 | contig 14900 bp, 7 predicted proteins | sample 5400451 | NCBI WGS metagenome assembly WNFE01 (sample SAMN13153344, study PRJNA577476) | soil metagenome | isolation source: 200 cm saprolite under Douglas fir tree site 2 hole 2 | place: USA:California | collected 2015-04-18 | reverse complement strand
GGCGGAAATGACTACCAGCGGTATAGCGACTTGGCGGGCGTCTCGGCCGAAGTGATTGCATCCGCAAACCATCACGCCTTCCGCGAAAAAATGCTGATCACTCATCGCGGGTTGAGCGGGCCGGCAATCCTGCAGATCTCCTCTTATTGGGATAAGGGACAGTCCATCCAAATCGATCTTGCGCCGGATCGCGAGATCGCGCCGGCGATTCGTGCGGCAAAGGTGCGCAACATAACCGCTGCCCGATCCGCTTTCCAGGGAATCCTGCCGAAACGCTTCGCCGAGCGCTGGCTCGAAGCAAACGCCCCGCTCAATTGGAACAACGACTCTCTCGCGCAACTCGAGAAGCACGCGCATGAATGGGTTCTCACGCCCGCAGGCACCGAAGGCTACGAAAAAGCAGAAGTCACCGCGGGCGGCGTGGACACCAACGAATTGTCGAGCAAGACAATGGAAACCAAGAAAGTCCGCGGACTCTACTTTATCGGCGAAGTCGTTGACGTCACCGGCCATCTCGGTGGCTTCAATTTTCAGTGGGCGTGGGCTTCCGGCGCAGCCGCGGGACGTGCGCTATGAAGGAACTGAAGCGCGACGGCTCCCAGGACGTGCCGCGGCCGCTGGAGTCTGCGCCGCTCTTGCTTCTTCGTAGGCCACGTATTCTTCGTACGGCCCCTTGAAGTCTTCCACTTGGCCGCCGTGAAAATGCCAGATGCGCGTCGCCACTTCATCGATCACGTCGTGGTCGTGCGTAACCAGCAGCACTGTGCCGTCGTAGCGTTGCAATGCAATGTTCAACGCGTTGATGGATTCCAGATCGAGGTGGTTCGTCGGTTCGTCGAGCACCAGAAAGTTCGGCTTCTGCAGCATCAATTTGCAAAAGATCAGCCGCGCGGATTCGCCCCCGGAAAGCGCGCGTGTCGGCTTCAGCGCGTCTTCGCCGCTGAAGAGCATCTGCCCCATCAAGCCGCGCAGCTCCTGCTGCGTGGCCGCGGGATCAAATTGCCAGAGCCAATCAATCGCCGTCATTCCTTTGGTGATGGACTCGCCGTGGTCCTGCGCGAAGTAACCCACCGCCACCTCGTGTCCCCACCGCACCTCGCCGCCATCAATCGGGAACTGCTGGTCCGGCGCGTCGATGAAGCCCGGCGCGTTGCGTATCAGGGACTTCAACATGGTGGTCTTCCCCGCGCCGTTGCGTCCCATTAGCGCGATCTTTTCTCCGCGCACCACGTTCGCCGAAAATCGCGGAATCACTTTCAGCTCGTCGTAAGACTTCTCAACGCTTCGAATCTCCAGCGGATGCCGCCCCGAATTCCGCTTCATGTCAAACTTGATGTACGGCCGCTGAATGTTGCTCCTCGCCAGTTCCGACGTTTGCAGCCGCTCCACTTCCTTCTTTCGCGAAGTCGCCTGCGCGGAACGCGTACCGGCGGAAAACCGCGCGATGAAGTCCTGCAGCTGCGCGATTTTCTTTTCGCGATTGGCGTTGTCCGCTTCGATCCGCGAGCGGATTTGCGTTTTCGCCATCACCATGTCGTCGTATCCGCCCACGTACATGATGATCGTTTCGTAGTCGATGTCCGCCGTATGCGTGCAGACGCTGTTCAGAAAATGCCGGTCGTGCGAGATCACCAGCAGCACGCCTTCGTACTCGCCAAGATATCTCTGCAGCCAGTGCACGGAATCCAGGTCCAGGTTGTTCGTCGGCTCGTCCAGCAGCAGCGCCGTCGGGTTGCCGAACAGCGCCTGCGCCAGCAGTACGCGAACTTTCTGCCCGCCCTGCAATTCGCCCATCTTGCGCTCATGCAGCGACGCTTCCACGCCGAGCCCGTCCAGCAGCATAGCAGCGTCCGCTTCCGCCGTGTAACCGCCCTCTTCCCCGACGATGCCCTCCAGTTCCCCAAGCCGCATGCCGTCCGCGTCCGTCAAGTCGTCGTGCGGCTTCGCATGCAGCGCGTCGCGCTCTTCCAGCGCCTTCCAAAGCGGCGCGTTCCCCATGATCACCGTGTCAATCACGCGATAGTCGTCGAACGCAAACTGATCCTGCCGCAAAACGCCCATTCTCTTGGGCCGCGTAACCGAGCCGCTCGTGGAATCCAGCTCACCCGTCAAGATCTTCATAAACGTGGACTTGCCCGCGCCATTGGGACCCGTGATGGCATAGCGCCGCCCCGCCATGAAGGTGCACGTCACGCTCTCGAAGAGCACGCGCGGCCCAAACCGCATAGTGATGTTGTTGACCGTCAGCATAACCTTCCAAGTATAGCGTGGAATTGCAACTCGCGCTTGCGCACTTGCGTGCTATGGTCCCTTAATAAGTCGCACTTTTAATTTCGCCAAGTCGATGCCACCGCCTATCCTAGGTGGTCGCGAACATCACCAATCTTTAGGAACTGCCGGTCCACGATCTGATCTCTCGCACATCTCGGCAGACGAAAAATGCAGTATTCAAGCCCGTCGCCGCAAGCAGCCGACGCTATCTCCCGCACCAGGTCGCTCCACCAGAGTCGAACACGAATACTTCCGTGAAGGCGCATGGACCTATCTGGCGGCGTGGGACGTGCATCGGGCCAAGGTGTTCGGCTGCTGCGAAAAGAAAACCGGCATTGCTCCGGTCGATCACCTGATTGGAGAAGTCATGAGCCGAGAACCCTACCAGTCGGCACGTCGCGTTTTCTGGATCATGGACAACTGTTCCGCCCATCGCGGCCAAAAGGCGGTCGACCGCCTCCGCTCTCAATGGCCCAACGTGCTCCTCGTACACACCCCGGTCCATGCCAGTTGGCTCAATCAGATTGAAATTTATTTCTCCATTGTCCAAAGGAAAGTACTCACACCCAGTGACTTCAAATCCCTCAGCGAACTCGAACAGCGGCTGCTAGCCTTTCAGCTATCAGGAAACCGCTTCTCCCTTTCTCAGTGGACCTTCACTCGCAAAGATCTGGCTACTCTCCCAGCGAAAATCGAAAACAAACGGTTCGCTCCCGCGGCCTGACTCTCTTCCCAATACGTCACCGTAATTCCGAACGGGAGCACTTAGTTACCGGACTTCAAGCTTATCGAACATCCGTGATGATCCAAGCGCCATTCGACTTTGCCAAGTGAAAAATCGCTGTGTCTGTGCGGCTGTTGCTCTTGGCCCCTTTCGGCGTGTAATCCAGCGACACCAGTGCCTTTGCGACGGCAGTTGCGCCATCGGGCTCTAGATCCACACTTTGAATATCTACGCGCATGCGAATGGAACTGGCATTTTCAAAAGAGGACCTGAAGCCTGAATACTTGTCACCCATGTTGGGCCAAATCTTCCGTAGGGCGTTTGCATCCCTTTGGTCGAAGGCCTGGGAGTAACGCTGGATAGCGGCTCGTATACCGGCGTCAGCGTCAACCGTTGCCACTGGTGGAGTCTCTGACTTGAGCGGAGGCTTCGCCACGGAAATGGAAGCTTGGTTCAACGCCGTAAGTCTGCTGTTGACGTCCGCCAAGTACTTCTGAGCGTCGTCCGCGTGCGGCCCGCTACTCTGAACAATTGATTGGAAGTCAGTGCGTGCTGCCGCAAGTCCATCCTTGTCGCTCGCGCTTGCGGCCTGCTGATACCTTTGCACCATCTGCTGAAAAGCGGCGTCCGCGCTCTTTCTCTGCGCGCGGGCCTGAATCTCACCCAGTGCGCCAGGAATGTTGTTCGCATAGCTCAAGGCTTCGCCGGCTTGCGGGCCGCCATCACTCGCCAATGCCTGAAACTTTGGCAGTAGACCCTTGAGTCGCTGGACAGCTGCGTCGTCGTCGCGCTGCTTGAGTTGGTTAAACTGGCTCTCCAATTGTGCCAGTCTGCTTTGTTCTGACTGGTCAATCTCGGCGATCAGCTGCGCCGCATCGCTGCCGCTCTGCTTAAGTTGGTCCGCTGCTTTGCGAGCAGACTGAAAGTCGCCTTGCCTCAAGTTTAGGCGAGCCTGGGCAAGGAGATTATCCTGCAGGACGCGTTGGGGTATCACCTTGTCGAGATAGTTTTGAGCGTCTTGTCGGCGCATACCTCCGGTTGGGAGAGCTAAGACCTGGCGGAGCTCCTTCTGAGCCACTGGGTAGCGAGCGCCCGCCATGCTCTTCATCGCCTGCTGCCAAAGAACCTCTTCGCGCTGCCGAAGCTGACGAAGATTAGCATCCTTCAGGGACTCTTCGATTCCCGATAGTTTTCTCTGCACGTCAGGTGTCAGTGGTCCGCTCAGCGCGGCGGCTTGCTGCAGCGTTTGTCGCGCGCCATCAAGATCGTTCGCCGCGATCAGTTTGTCTGCGGCGTTCAGCGCATCGCGCTGCTGCACCTCAAGCGGATCAATTGGTGGAGGCTTTGGATTTGGCTTTGTCGAAGTCACATCCACGGGTCGGGGTTTTGACAGGAACAAATGCGACCCTACCCAGGCAGTCAAAGTTATCCCCACCATCAAGGCCACCACGATTACCGGCTTGCGCAACCTCGGAACACGCACCGTGTGGCTCTTCGTTGTGGTGACCGCAGGCGCGGAGGGTAGGGAATTCTCTTGCATCTCAATTCGATCACTGGGAATGTCGAGTGGAGCGCCGGATTGTGGTTCGGCTCCCGAAGCAACGGCTTGTGTGGGTTGAATGTCTGACCGCGGAGGAGGGAGGACTGCCTCCAATGGATTCGTAGGTGCACCGGGTTGAGGGGTGAGCGTCGGTTGGCTCACCGAAGGCAGCACTGAGGTTGCGTCTGCTGCCAACGTTTTCTCTTGCGACGGTGGAGCGCTCGGCAAAGGCGCGGCCTGAAGAAAAGCATACTCTCTGGAAATACTGGGTGGGACGGAGGCCCCAGCAGGTGTCGATTCCCGGGCCGCGATAGATTTCGCATCTTTGATTTGTTCCGACAATCGCTGGATTCGAGGGTCGAACGGTTCGAGAGTCTTTGTTTCGAGGACCTCTTCGATGGTTTGACTCGCCGCGTCAACGTTCCCGGATTCGATCAGGGTACGAATTGCCTCGAGCTTGCGCTCTTGTTCTCTCTGCTTTTCTCGCGCAGCAAATTCAACTTGAGCGGAATTCAATAGCTGGGTCAGATCCGAGTCGGGCCCAAGGGTCACGAGCGTTTGCTTCGCCAGATCGATCGCTTCGCTGAACTTTTCCCGGTTGATCTTGACCCTGATTTCGCGGATTCGCTGCTCTATTTGTTGCCGCACGGCCAACTTTCTTTGTTGAATTTCGGCCTGCTGAGCGAGATTAACAAGCTCCAGGTTCGAAGGGAATTTTCGAAGGCCCTTCTGCGCTGCGCGAATCGCGTCCTCAAAGCGATTTGAATCAAACAGCACCTTTGTCTCCTCTAGAGTCTTGCGAAGTAATAGCTCCTTTTCGATGTTAGCGTGTTGGTTTTCTGCGAATTCGGCAAGCCGCCTGAAGTTTGTCTCCCCCGGAAACTCGGTGAGGAGCTCCTTCGTTCTGGAGAGAACATCGAGATACTTCTTTTCGGCCATTAGTTTCTTGAGCGCGTCCAGTTCGCGTTGCATCCGTTCGGCTCTAGCTTGTTTGTCTTGTTCGCGCCGGACAAGCGTGCGCAACTTGAGCACGGCCGGGTCGTTTGGGTAAGCTTCGGCGAGGCCATCCAGCAAGGTCAGGGCTTCGCCAAAGGACTGTGTAGACAAGCGAGCCCTTGCTTCCGCGAGTTGCTGTTGTTTCTGCTGCTCGGCGCGATCTTCGCGGGCTGTTTCCAATTGTTCGTTGATCTCCACTTCACCTGGAAAATCTGTTTGCAACTTGCTTAAAAGAGCTATGGACTCGTCGTAATGGCGGGAAGCTAGAAGCGAGCGGGCCTGTGCCAAACCTTCTCGCTTGCGCTGTTCTGCCTGCTCTTCACGAGCGGATTCGAGTAGCCGGCCAATTTCGCCTTCCTCGGGGAACTCCTTTTGTATTGGTGTAAGAAGGGCGAAAAATTTTTCATATTTCTTCGCGGCGAGGAGTTTTCGAGCTTCTGCTAGAACCGATCGCTTGCGTTGCTCTGTCTGTTCCTCATGAGCGGATTCAAGCATTCTGCGAATCTCGTCTTCCTCCGGGAACTCCCCCTGCATGGAAGTAAGAAGGGCGATGGATTTTTCATAATTCTTGGAGGCTAGGAGGTTCCGGGCTTCTGCTAGGCCCTGCGCCTTCCGCTGCTCCCTTTCATCTTCGCGGGCCGAATCCAGCAACTTCGGAATTTCGTCATCCCTGGGAAACTGCTTCTCCAACGTCGTTAATAAGGTGATACATTCTTCATAGAGCCGCGCAGCCAGGAGCATCCGGGCTTCCGCCAGGCCTTGTTGCCTTCGGTATTCCTCTTGATCGTCACGGGCCGAATCCAGTAACTTTCGAATTTCGTCATCCGTGGGAAACTGCTCCCCCAAAGTCATTAATAAGGTGATGCATTCTTCATAGCGCCGCCCAGCCAGGAAATTCCGGGCTTCCGCCACGCCTTGTTGCCTGCGGTATTCCTTTTGATCGTCATGGGCTGCCTTTATGAGCTTGGGAATCTCCGTGTCGTTCGGAAACTCCTTTTCTAAAGCAGTAAGCAGTGAAATACATTCACCGTATTGTCCGGCTGCTAGGACGCTCTTTGCCTCCGCCAGTCGTTGCATCCTGCGTTGGTTCCTCTGATCTTTGCGGACATCTTCCAAGAGCCTAGGTATCTCTTCGTCGCGCGGGAATCGACTCTGCAAGTTGGTGAGGAGAATCAGACACTCGTCATAGCGCCTGGCGGCCAGCAAGTTTCGAGAGTCCTGCAGGGCTTGCTGCTTGTGTTGCTCGGCTTGGTCCTCACGGACGGTCTCCAGAAGCCTGGTTACTTCCTCTTCCTCGGGGAACTCCTTTTCCAAATCGACCAGAAGCAGTATGCACTCGCTGTAATTCTGCTGTGTCCAAAGGCCCCGCGCCTGCCGCAATCTCTCGAGTAACCGCAGTCGTTTTTGCCGCTCTGCCTTTTCCTTGACGACTTGTTGCTGGAGAGTGATCGCTTGTTCGTTGGACGGGTCGGTTTCGAACACCTTGGCCACCAGAACTTCGGCCTCATCGGGCAATCCTTCGGCCATATGTTGCCTGGCAGCGTCCAACCACTCGGCCACCAATTGCGCTCGATCAAGCTCCTGCTGGACAGCGCGCTGCAATTCTTGCGCGGGAACGAAGCCTGAATCGAGTTGTAACGCACTCTCTGCTGCTACCTTGGCTTCCTGTATCTTTCGCTCTTCCAGAAACACGCGGCCCTTTTCGACATATTGTTGAGCCTTCGGTCGAACCAGAATGCGCTTGAGCTCTGCATTAACCTTCTCCAGTAAGGCTCGCGCCTGTTGGTTGCCGGATTCGACTTGGAGGGCCTGACGTAGCAGGTCGCGAGCCTCCGTAAACTCGCCCTTCTCGATGTGCCGGCGGCTCTGGGCCACAAGTTCGGCAACCGACTCCGCTTGAAGCTTCCTATAGATCGGATCCATCTCGAGCAGCAAGTCTTCCATTGACTGATACCGCTCGCCCGGAGCTTTACGCAGAATTTTCGAGACAATGATTTCCAACTCCTGGGGGCAATCCGGCAGAAGGTCGCTCAGCGGGGCAAGCTCCTGCTGACAGATGCTGTGCATGAGACTTGCCGGAGTCTCTCCTGTGAATGGTCTTCGGTAGCCAAGCAACTCATACAGCAGCACTCCGAAAGACCAAATGTCCGATCGTTCGTCGGCATGCTCGCCGTGGTATTGTTCCGGGGACATATAGGCAAACGTCCCGATCAGCATTCCTGTCTGTGTCCTGGAAGTCTCCAGGACCCTAGCGATGCCAAAGTCGACCACTTTCACCGTGCTATCCTTGCCAACCATTACGTTCCCTGGTTTGATATCGCGGTGAACGATGCCACGCTTGTGGGCATAATCGAAAGCACGGCAAGCTTGCATGGCATAGACGAGCTTCAGCGATGTGGGAACCGCAGCGCGGCGGGAGATCAGCTGTTCAAGGTTTTCTCCATCCACTAACTCCATGGCGATATAGGGAGTGTCCCCTTCTTGGCCCATGTCATAGATGGTTACGATATTCGGATGTTGTAGGCCGCCGGCTGACTGAGCCTCTCGGTAGAAGCGTTGGAGCAGGGCGGGGTCGTTAGCCACACCAGTAGTGATCGTCTTCAACGCAACGAGCCGATTGATAATCGGGTCGCGGGCGCGATAGACCACTCCCATAGCGCCGTGACCCAGCTCTCCGAGGACTTCGTATTTTCCCAACTTCTTCAAAAGCTAACCTCTGCCACTTCAAACGTGACTCGGCGTGCCGCCAGTTGTAGGTCGTGACCTTGTTGCATGGAAGAAAGGGCCGACCAGCGAAAAACACTTCGCCCATCGCGCGCGGCGCTCACAAAATGCACTTGATTTGAGTGTAAAGAAGAGGTCTGCCATGACCAGCGAACCTGCGCTATTGGGACGACGCCACAGCGCACAGCCACACGCTGGCCTGTCCTCCAGTGGTCGTCAAGCAAGGAATGCACCGGTGCGATACTTCCCCGGAAGCAGAATAGTCCCAAAACCACCTCGAGGTGTCAACTAAATGGTCACTCAGCCACCGGAAAACAAACGTCATAAGGAGAGCACCATGAAGAGCTCTCGAACACTAGGCAATCTGGTGAAATGAAAACTGAAGACCTTCGTTTGTAGAACGCTGGGACGGTTTATGAAAATTCAGATAAAGATCCGATTTAGACCTTGACAGCAATACGGCCGATATGTAAGCTCTGCCCCTCTTCCGTCCCCGGAAGATTTCCCTCGGTTATCTCCTATGTGGTCCCGACTCGTTCTGAGGAGTTGCCATGCAAAAACTAAATATTTTCCATAGGGTCTTGTCGAAGGCTTGGAACGCACAAAGAGTGCGTCCGGCGGGTTTGGCGGCTGTGGTGGCAGCGTCGCTAATCGTTGCGGGCGTGACTGCCATACAACGCGTTTTTGCCGCAACAGATGACCCGCCGGCTCTAGAGCTTAATCCCGTGGTGGCGCCAACGAATCCGGCTAGGCTACATCCGGTCGAGCGCGTCAGGCGGAATGAGTTCGGCCTTGTCGGCTCGTTTCCCCTGACGGAAAAAGATCTGGAGTCGCTACTGTATCCGAGCGTCACGGAAGAAGAAAAGGCTGCTGTGCTTGAGGGGTTGAAATTCTTCACCGCTCCGCACACGGCGCCCGAAGGCCTCGGACCGTTTGCAAACCAGCGTTTTTGCCAGGGGTGTCACTTAAACTCGAACGATATCGTAGAGCACGACGCTAACCACGAGCCCAACAACGACCGGCTCGTTACCACATCTTCTCCGGCTTCACGCGCGAGCCGCTCTTCGTCTACGAATTTCTCTTTCACGTCGTTCGACCCGTCAACGGGTGGTGGTAGGGCACCGGATAATGTTGATGCCATCTCGAACACAGGCGAGACCGCAGCGTTCACGCTTTTCGGCGACTTTTCGCCAGCCAATCGAAAATTTTTGAGTTTTTTCTCCACAGGCGGTGTGCAGCGTGTGCGTCCGTCGCTCGCGGCCTGTCTGCCTGATCGGATTGCTCTCACTTCCGAGGATCCCAACCTCGCGGGGGGCGTCGATCCGGTCACTTTTCTGAGCTCTTTAGGCTTTCGCCGAACGACTGGCGAGCGTGCGGCTCCCCCCTACATCGGCCGTGGTCTGATCGAGGCGGTCCCCGATGCCGAGATTCTTGCTAACGAAAGTGTTGAGCACGATCCAATTAATTCTTCCCTCGACCACGCTGGAGACTTCCCTGAATGCGGCTCATCGGACTGCTTAAACGGTCGCCACAACCAGAACACGTCGAATCAGGCCTTTGTCGGAGGACATACCGATATCCGGGTGGGGCGCCTGGGTCTGCGGGCGGCGGGTCCCACTCTCATGCAGTTTATGATCGGCGGTTCGCAAGGAGAACTAGGCTTCACGAGCCCTCTCTTTCCCACGGAGCCAGTCAGTGCGACAAATCTCAACCGTCCTGGGTGCGCAATTACTGTCACCGAACCGAACATCTCGCTGTCGACGCCTGTGAGCCTGCGGGCACTGATACGCTTGGTGGCTCCGCCGGAGTTCGGCAAAACGTTGCTTCACGTTCTAAACAAGAAAAATCCGGGAGATCAACTTCCGAAAGGCAGTCCCGAGGAAAGGGTCCAGCGCGGAGCAAAATTGTTTGGCATCGATCTGGTGGCCTTTGCTAACCGCACCATCCGAGGCCGAATGCCGGACGGAGGAGACGGTCGAGATGAGCATGCTGTCAATCAAGCTGATCGAAAACTTAATTGCGCTGGCTGCCATCTACCTGTGGTGACGACCGGAGAGTTGCCTGCCGAAGTCGGCCCAGAACATTTGAATGATGTGTGGGTGCCGCTGTTTTCCGACCTCCTCATTCACCCGGGACCGGTGATCGACGCCGAACGAATTGCCCCGACGCAGAGGCTGCCGGTGCTTGTGCAGCGAGTCGACGAAATGGGGCACCTCTTCAACACCCTCGATTTAGTTCGCGGAATGGCCGACGATACTCTTCCAAACCAAGGTGTCGCGACTGGGCGCGAGTGGCGCACCCCGCCTCTAATGGGACTCGGAAGAATTGGACCTCCGTTTTTCCATGACGCCCGGATCTACTTTAGTAAGCAGAGTGTGTCAACAACCCCTGCGGGTACGGTCTATTCGGACAAGGATACGACGAATTCGCCTTTAGTCGTGCAAACCCTCCGCGACGCGATTCGTGCCGCAATCGAGCTGCACGATCTGCCCGCTCCATTCGATGCCTCGAATCAATCGAATGAGGTGGGGGGCTCTTGTCCTGTTCCCCCTGGCAATGGCGTAGGCGATGTCATTTACCACAGCGGTGCGGCAGATATCTGCCCTCGGTATGAAAGCCCTACTTCACAACAGAACCGCGGCGATGCACGTAAGGTTATCAGACGCTGGCGCAGGCTCAGCGAGGACGACCAATTAGCCGTGATCGAATTCTTGAAGCAGCTCTGAGCGCCTGCAAGAAGGCCCTTGAATGGAGGTCGCCGACCGGCGCGGTGTGCACTTGTACCAAAGAACAAAGATGTCCCTATGTTCCTAGCCGCGCACAAGCCGTGAGAGGAACGTAGTGGGAAACGTACCTCCTCTTGACCTTTGGTACGCTCTGGCCGGGTTTCTTTCGCTCCACGGTATTCGGAAGCATCATCTATCGCGCTCCGGGTAGAAGACACTTCAACGAACCCGATTGGATCAATTCTTTACGAGAGCGTGCATTTCGAAGCGGATGCGCAACCGGTCTTTGACTTTGACCGTACCGCCGGCTACCTTCGCTGGCGTAATTCCGTAATCAATCTGCAGGAGGAACAACTCGCCCTGCGCAATGAGTTCATTCCCAGCAATGCTTACACCGACTGGCAGATGAATAGCCTTTTCGACCCCGTGCAGCTTCAGTTTCCAGCGAGCGTCAGGTTCCACTTCTCGCCTTTCTTCTGCACATTGCTTACATCGATGGAAGAAAATGTCACGTCCGGAAGCTGCTCGACATCGAGTGCTTCTTTCCCTTGCATCGTCGACTGTACCGAGCTGCGGTCCTTTTCCGACTAGCCGGGATCTAACGCAGTTAGCGATTTTGTTGCCACTCGAAACGTCACCGAAGAATTCTCAGCGTGATTCGGGGCGAATGCAATGCGCCCCGAAAGTTCTTTCGCGGCCACGAGATGATCGTGTCCAAACGCCTTGAAGAAGCCTTCTTTATAGATGTCAATTTGCATCGTACTGCGCGCTGAATCGATCTCGTAAGTCGTCTGCGCCCGAACATGCTGCCCCGGGCCTTAGAGCCATGCCAACAAAAACCATCACGGTGTTGCCGGCCAACCGATAGACGCTACCCATGGTGCCTCCGCAAATCTTCGCGATGTTCAGGGCCCGACGCTATGGCACGCTTATACCAGAGAAGAATTGATTGACAACGAAAGTGAAATACAGTTCGGCGGAGTCACTTTCCTTTCAAAAAAAAGACAAGATACCGACGCTATTCGCCAACCTGTTGAAAGATGGAAGAACGTGGGCAAAGTCTGATAAAGTTTTTTTTCGACACATTTTTGTCGAGCTTGACAGCAGTGCCACCGATATGCATACTTCGGCTCTCTTCTGTCCCCTGGAGAGTCCCACGAGTACTGCAAATCTTCCGAAATGTTACTTTAGTGGTTATTTTGCGGAGTTGTTAATATCCAACCTAGAAGTTTCTCCAGGGTCCGTTCAATGACTAGGAGCGCTCGGGGAGCGGGTCCACACAGTATCGCTGTGGCGCTGATCGCGATACTCGTCATCACAGGCGTAGCCGTCGGCGTGGGTCTCTCGATCTTCCGCCCGTTCAAAGACGATTCGGGGGCAGTACAGAGCGCTCCGTCCGACGTGGTGATTTCGACCAGCGGCGGCAGCGTTGTCCCAGTGAGCGCCCCACTCGATGATACCAACAAGTTCTTCGATCCCGGCTTCGGGACGAACGGTCAGGCATGTGTGACTTGCCACCAGCCGCGCCAGGGCTTTACGATCTACGTAGGAAGCATCAAAGATGCTTTCCGGGCTACTGGCCTGACGGACTCGCTCTTCCGGCTAAACGACACGGCTAATAATGCGAACGGTTCAAACAGCGCTGACAACTTTAGCCTCTTCATGGATACAGGAGTGGTCCGTATTGGCAAGACCTTCGCGGCAAGCTCCGACTTCGCTGTCGCGCCACAAAACACTGCGAAGTTTGGACCATTGCCGCTTTCGACGGACCCACAGCAGCCCGGACACACGACGCTGTCGCTGTTCCGCCGACCGCTTGTCAATACCAACGTGCATCTAGACAGCTCCGTCTTCTGGGACGGTCGGGCCAGTATCATAAACATGCGGGCCCAGGTGATAGGCGCTGCTAAGACACTCCTGCTGGCACCCAACCCCACCAATGACGACTCGGATCAGGTCGCGGCGTTTATGCTCGGGGTGTACACCGACCAACGGTTTGATAGCGCGGCGGGAACGGATGTCGAAGGAAATTGTTTCCTCTCGATCTGCGGTGGAGGCTTTCTCGACGCTGACGGCGCTCTGGGCGGCGTAGATAACTTGCGGACTCTCGCCTTGGGTCCCAACGCGCCGTGCACCAGTTTTCTGGCGAATCCCTGCAGGACGAACGTCGCCGGATATTCGATCTTCGACGCTTGGTCGAAGCTGCCCAGCGAAACCGCGAGAAACGCGGCCCGGGCGACGATTGCGCGCGGCCAAGACGTATTCAACAATGTCAATCTCACGATTCCTGCGGACGGGATCCCCGGGCTTTCCCAAACTGCGGGAACCGTCATACATTGCACCACTTGTCATGCTACCGGCAACGTCGGTAACAACCCTGATGCGACGTTCTTCGTCAGAATCGGCACCGACTCAGTTCAGATCCTGAGGGCCCTCGGCCCTCGGGTTGCAGGCCTCGCGGCCCGCGCCCAAAACTTGCCGGAGTACTGTCTGCGACCGACCAGCGATCCTACTCCCTTCAGTACCGCGGCGTGTGGTAGTCACGGCACTGACGTGAAGACCACCGATCCTGGCCGCGCGATGGTCACCGGTCTTATCGCCGACGTCGGCAAGTTCAAACCGCCGATCCTGCGTGGCCTGACGGTGCGGTCGCCGTATTTCCACGCTGGCGTGGCCGACGGAATCGATGCTTTGGTTGACTTTTATAACGCTAGATTCAGCATCGCTTTGACGGATGAACAACACAGCGATCTAGTTGCGTTTCTGGAAGCGCAGTAACAGGTGCACAGCGCACCTCATTCCAAACGGCAGGATGGCGGTCGCCCTCTGGATGATTTCTGTGATTGTTAGCGGCGATCAGCCGAACTCGTAGTGGCTTGGCATCATGTTTGATGATGCCGTAGGCTCAGCGAGGACGATCAGTTTAAGCTTTTGATCGAATTCTTAGGCAGCTTTGAGGGCCTGCAACAAAGGCTTGTCAACTAAAGGAACGCACAGACGAGCGCTCATGGCGTTGGGCGCAGGTACTGGATTGTGCGGCGCACCCTTAGCTCATGGTTGTTTGTGACCGCCCGAGGGGCTTAGTTTCCTCGATCAGCGCGGATTTCCCCTCAACAGCCCGCCCACGTACGCGCTCCTCGATAAGTTGCTGAAACATAAGTCGCAGCGGTGGGTGGTAAGCGAACAGAGCAGCGAAAGCGTCCCGATCCACGCTCAGTAGGTTCACCCGGGAGACGGTACGCGCTGTGGCCATCCGTGGGTTGTCGTTCACTAACGCCATCTCACCGAAGCAGCCTCCTGGTCCCACCCGCCCCAGCACTTGCTCGCCGCTCCCAGACTCTTGTTTCACAATTTCAACCTCGCCGTCGATGATAATGTAGAGCCGATCGCCGCAGTCTCCTTGGCGGAAGATGATCTCTCGTGGCTCGAAATGTTCTCGTCCGAAGCTTGCGCTCCTTTCAATCTTGAGCTGTACGATGTCCTGCGGCAGCAGTAGATCGAGGATCCAGTCCGTCAACACCCGAAACTTGCGGTCGAAGTCGGGCATCTTCATTAGATAGATCGCCCGCCAGAGCAACCACGCAATGAAGCCGGAAAGTTTCAGGCCGAAAATGTCGGCGACCGCAGACCGATGGCCAAGCGAGGCGAGCTTTCCACGTGCCTTGAACGCGAAACCTTGCTTTGGCTGCCCTCGCAGGCCGGCGACGAGATTCTTCGCTAAGCATGTCGCTTCCCGGATGGCGTGCTGCGCTGTGGGCGGGCAAGGCTGCCAGGTGTTCTGGTCGACGACCCAGGCACAATCCCCGAGTGCCCACACGCCTGGGCGGTCTAGCACCTCTAAAAACTTGTTGACGACAATTCGACCACGTTCTTTCTTGCACTGCAGGGAGGCCACCAGCGCGTTAGGCGCGGCGGGAAC
>WNFE01010925.1_pt1 | contig 14901 bp, 10 predicted proteins | sample 5400451 | NCBI WGS metagenome assembly WNFE01 (sample SAMN13153344, study PRJNA577476) | soil metagenome | isolation source: 200 cm saprolite under Douglas fir tree site 2 hole 2 | place: USA:California | collected 2015-04-18 | reverse complement strand
GCCTCGCTTGCCGAGCATCCAGTTGAGGCGCGACAGCCAGCGCAGTGTCTGGCCGACTTTGTCTGGCCGGTCGCGCTGCCGCCAGATGCGCAAGGCTGCCTGGCGTGCCTGCATAGCTTCCTCCATCTGGCCGGTGAGATAACATTCATAGGCACGTCCCTCGAGCAGCGCGGCCTGGCGCTCGGGAGGGAGCTGGTCGGCATAGCGCAGCGCCGTCGCATACTGGGTTGCTGCCTCGCGATGAGCGCCTTGTGCTGCCGCCTGCTGTGCCGCCAGCGGCGCATAGCGTACCACCAGCGCCTCATCCTGCGCCCCAGTCGCGTGATGGACCAAGCGGGCGGCCTGGGATGCGTCCTCTCCGTGGTTGAGCAAGGCCTGCAACACCTGCATATGCAGCACTTGCTGGCGGAGCGGGGACAGCGTGCTTTCGACGGCCCGGCGCGCGATCTCATGCCGGAAGGCCACCGTCGTCTGATCCAGGGTCAGCATGCCGCTGGTAAGACAATCCTCCAACGCCGGGGCAGCCGCACCCAGGACTGCTTCCAGGAGCCAGCGTTCGCTTCTGGTGGGAACGACGGAGGCCAGTTCGAGGAGGGGACGCGCAGCTGGTGATAAGCGAGCGACGCGGGCAAGAACAGCATCGCGCACCGTCAGGGGAGTGCCAGAGGTCTCACTGGCCAGGACTTCGGTGACAAAGAAGGGGTTCCCGCCCGTGATGGCATAGAGCTGTTCAGCGGATCGGTGCGCCTGATGGGCCAGGTATGTGACCGCTTGCTCTGAAAGGGGGGTGAGCCGTAGCCGTGCCACGGCTTTGCCTGGCAGATCGCCGATAACCGACCACAGCGGATGGTCGCGGCTGAGTTCGTCATCGCGGTACGTGACGATGAACAAAGCGGCCAGCGACAGGATGCGCCGCCCCAGGAACTTGATCAGATCCAGCGTGGCTTCATCGGCCCAGTGGACATCTTCAAACACCACCACGGATGGGATGGCACTCTTTTGCAGCTCCTCAAGAAACGCGGAGAACAACGTGGGACGCGGTGTATCGCGGCTCATCAACGTAGACAAGCTGCTCCGAGCCTGAGCAGCAATATCGTACAGCGGTCCAAGTGGGCGCGGGGTAAATAAGGCTTCGCAGGCTCCCCAGAGCCGTCGGGCGGCTCTGCAATGCTGGCTCACAAACTGCTCTACCAGCGCGGTTTTGCCAATCCCGGCCTCCCCGCTGACGAGCACGGTACGCCCGTTGCCGGTCGTGGCTGTGCGGAAGAAGACCGACAACTGTTCGAAACAGTGGTCACGTTCGAGAAGATCCATGCTACTTCCTCCGCATTGATCAGATATCTGCCACCCAGAGTACTCTAGGAAATATCCTGAATTTTTATGCATGAGTACAAGCGAAAAAATCTGACTCCCCTCCATGCCTCTCATCTAGCCTATGGAGCAATCTATGCAAAGGGCAGTGGTGGGCAGGAAGGTTTTTTAACGAGTCCTATGTCTCCTCTTGAATGCTTCCCGCCAGGTCACGTACCGCACCGACAAAGCATTCCATCGGCGGGCGCACAATCCCCGCGCCAACCTGCCCTACACCTGGCAAGCGGTGGGCTATACCGGTGTTAATGATTGGCAGCAGATTCTGGCGCACGACCTGGCGAATGTCAATGCCCAAAGGTGTCCCACGGAAGTTCAGTGGCGGCAGTTGATATTGGTTATCCTCAGCTACCGTAATGTCGTACATTTCCAGCGTGTACTGCAGCGCATCGGCTGGCGTGCCACCGATGAACTGTACAATGGCTGGAGCTGTCGCCATAGCGAATGCACCGATACCTGCTGTCTCCGAAATGGTGCTATCGCCAATATCCGGGTTGGCATCCTCCTCCGAAAAACCGCTAAAGTACAGTCCTTTGATTAGCTGCGCTGGACCCACGTACCAGCGATCTCCCAACCCACTGACCCGAATGCCAAAGTCTGTGCCGTTACGAGCCATGGTGGTCACCACACTACTAAAAGCGATGCCATGCGCGGCTAGTGTTACCGCCTTGCACGAAGCCATCGAGAGGTTCAGGTAAAAAAAGTCATTACCATGAATGTAGCGCAGTACACTCGCTGTCTCTTCAGTAGAGGTCCCCGTCTCTACCAGGTACGGTGCTATCTCGCGAAAGAAGAGCGAAGTTGCCGCCTTATTGCGATTGTGTAACTCATCTCCCATTTGCAGTGCCTGCGCCGTCAAGGGCTTAACCTCTATTCCCCCCGTCGCGCGAATCGCTCGGGCCAGTGCTGGCCCGAGCACCTGCTCCATCCAGCGTAGCTTCGCGATGACGTCAGGACTATTGGCACCGTAGCGCAATACCTTGCCCAGCCCCTCGTTCAAGGTACTGAACGTCCGGTGCCCATAGATAGGCTCCTCTATAACCAGAACCGGCATGGATGCTGAGATGAGACCGGCCATAGGCCCGACCGCATTATGGTGGTGGCATGGCGCAAAAGCGATATCACCACTTGCCGCTAACTGCTCTGCGGCCGCTATGTCCGATGCCAGGCCCTCATAGAGAAGTGCGCCGATGATCGCGCCACGCAGTGGACCCGACATGCGCTCCCAGGTAATTGGCGGCCCAGCATGTAGCAGCAGGTGCCGGTGCATCCCCGGAATCACCTCGCCCGCTGGTCGCACATCCACCAGTCGTGGGCGTGCAGCAATCATGCGTTGTACCGCCTCCTGATTGGCATGATCTACCCTCGGATCGTCCAGCAGTACGCTTAGTGCTGTATCACTGTTGCCTGCAGCAGGTTTCCAGGCGACACGGTCGACCGGCACGCCTTGGGAGGTAAGCACATCAGCAAAGAGGTCAGCGCCGACATTGATAATGTGTAAGGGAGAGGCAAAAAGGCCAGAATCAGGAGTGTAAGTCATGGTAGGCCCCCTAAGCTTGTAGAATGATGTCACTGTCAGCATTGCTCACGAACGAGGCAGCAGCGCGTGCAGCAGCTACATTGCTTTCAAATACCAACGCACCTGCAGCCTCGAGTGCCGTACGCTGCATCGATAGGCGTTGCGGGTCGCCCTCGGTCCCACAGAGCGAAACTATCACCGGCAGCAATCTCCCGTCTGCCGAAGCTTTGTTACGCGCCTGGACAATTGCTGGTGCATATACCGCTGCCGGGTTCTGCTGCGCGCAGAATCCCAGAACGATATCCATCAAGATCACCGCCGTCTCTGGATCTTCCGCTGCGCGTGCCAGGTATTGCAAGCGCAATGTTGGGTCGATCATTGGGTGTGGTCGGCCTCTCGTGAATTCATCTGAGCCAAGGTCCAGCGCCGTGTGACCTCGAAATATCTCGCCTGGGGCCAGTGCCAATTCGGAACGCAGAGGAATATTGGAGGCGACCGCCCCCACCTGTTTACTCAGCAGCAGTATCGCCTCATCACAGAGTGTTCCCCCAGAATAGAGTGCCCGGATATAGCGCTGTGACGAAACCAGCTTCGCCCGTTCTTCTGCTAGATCGTACTTGTAGAGTGTTTTTTCGCCTGGTACGCGCGTGCGATCGCCTCCCACCAGTAAGACTGCCAGTTCAGCCCCTTCGGTCAGCGTCCGCGCCAGGTGCACCTTCCCTGCTGCGGCAGCGAACCGCTCAGGAGCGGCTCCCAGGAAAACGACCACTACAGGTTTGTCAATCTGCGCTGCTGCCAGGATTTCGTGCGCCACTCGTTCAGCCGGTGGCTTGGAGACCAGGATGATCACCTCTGTTTGCGCGTCGTTGGCCAGCAACCCCAGCCCGCTGCGCATCATGACGCCGCCGATAGCCTCTGATAGGTCTCGCCCCCCGGTGCCGATAGCCTGGGAGATGCCCATACCAGCTGCGGCAACCAGGCAAATAAGTTCCTGCATGCCGGTGCCTGACGCCCCGACAATGCCTATAGTGCCACGTGGCACGACGTTGCTAAAGCCCAGCCCGACGCCGTTGATGATGGCGGTGCCACAATCGGGTCCCATCAGCAGGAGTCCTTTGCTGGCTGCCAGGGCTTTGAGCCGTTGCTCTTGCTCAATCGGTACATTGTCGCTGAAAAGAAAGACATGCAATCCGTGGCGCAGCGCCTGCTCCGCCTCGAGCCAGGCATGCTCTCCGGCAACGGAAATCACCGCCAGATTTGCCATCTCATCGCGCCGCAGCGCTATCTCCAGAGAGCGTGCTGGCAGCGTCTCCGTGCTGCTCGAGCTGCCCCGGTCTCCACGAGAATTCAGCCTTTCCTCCGCAATGGTCAAAGCTGTCTCAGCTTGTTCCTTACTTGTAGCACGCACTACTATCAACAGATCCTCCGGGCCAGGAGGCGTCTGCTGCTCGGCAAGATATGCAACAGGCAGCAAGTCGGCGTTGTTCAGCAGCTCGCAGTTCAATTCTGTCGCCATGACCGCACCAACATCTTCCACCCCGGGTAGATCCTTCGCGACCTGTGCCACGGACATGAGGGTAATCGAATCATAGTACGTATTACGCTTGAGCAACGCGCGTATGATCATAGATAGCCTCCAGCCTGATCGATTTTTCCTTCAAGAGTTCGCAGACCCAGTAGTATACCCAGCAAGGTATCGCCCCCGGAGTTCGCACCAAAATCAAGAACACGGTCTGCCTGCTGAAGCACTGAACCTGACGCTTCAGCAGGCAGTGCCAGGGTCAGCAGCAGTGTTCCCAATTGCTCCGCCACTTCACCGCGGGCAGCATGCTCAAGCAGAATGGCACTGAGCGCCGTAGTGCGTGATTGCGCCACCGAGGCAATGACCGTTGCAACTTGTTTGCGGGGTTCAGCGTCAGCGCTGAGTTGCGAACTGAGCAACGCCATAACCGCAGCGAAACCTCCCAATGCGTCATCGCCAGAGGGTGTAAGACCAGGCCCGAGACCAGCCAATCCGCGAGTTGCAGCCTCGACACCTTCGATATCCTGCTGCCAGGTCGCCAGGGATAGCATTTGCAGCATCGGCATTGCCATCCGTAACAGTGGCGTTTTACGTACCTGTTGCCCAAGCAGTAGCGGTCCAGCCAACTGGGCCAGCCCATCCTGCCGTGACCGGTCGACGAGAAAGTGCACAAGCAAATGAACATGGTGTGAGACTATCGCCCGGCTCCAACGGTATGCCATTAACTCTGGTCGTGGCTCCCATGCTGGCTGTTCAGGCATATGGAGTATGAAGCCAATGTCCGGGATGAAGAGCCGTCCACTCCCTACCTGGACTTTCATGCCTGGTTTCAAGCTCCATAGTAGCTCATCCGCCACAACTGCTGCAAGTCGGACGCTGTTTGGCATGCGCGGCAATTCGTCGCTCAACAAAGCTAGCATAGTATCATCAAGAGCGATGTTCGCGGCCTTGTGAAATACACTATGGACAGTGCCAGTACGTGATCCTTGCTCGAACATGGGCCGGATCGGTCGACTATAATCTACAGCTACTAATGAGACGGCCATGCCCCACCTTTTAGCGATACTCGTCAGTAATGTTTGCCCAAATATTACCACAGGTAGTCTTCTCGTGGTATCAACAGTTGTCAGATTTGTCGGACAAACCATGACAAAAGTGTTCTCGCCGCCCTGACCCAGTCCAGCTTTCCAGCGTTCCCTCCACTTTCCAGAAAGTTATCAGATCAGGAGATGCTTCTCAAGATGAAGTGGGTTGGGACGTCATCCAGAGAAGCCAACAATAGGTAGAGTAGACGGCTGACGAGGTTTCAACTCGAATAGGTAGAGTAGACGGCTGACGAGGTTTCAACTCGAAGTTGGTCCTTTTTCAACCATCTCTCCCCGAACCGGGCTTGCGCGTTTCCGCGCACCTCGGCTCTCCAGCGACTCATTCCTTTGTGGCTGTCGAGTCGGCTTTCCGGCGTGGATTGCCTCATGACAGCTACGGCAAACAATCAGGGTTTTCCTTCTTCTTGCAGCCATTATCTTGATCCAAGTTGGTTTTTCCCTTTGTCCCTGCTTCTTCAAGTCGGCGAGTTTGCGGATGTGGTGGACTTCACAGTTTTCTGTTGACCCACAGAGTTCGCATTCGTTCGCAAGGAGCCTTTTGATGAGTTCGTTGCGTTCCGTTTTGAAGTGGATGGGATCTCTGTCTACGAGGATTGCCCTCTTTTGGTGTCGAAGAAGTATCCCCCCAAATCGTGCGATCAGGGGTTTCTTGTTCTTCCGCTCTACCTTGACTTCTAGACACGTTCTCTTTCCGTGTTCGGTTTCAATGGTGCTCCGGTATTTTTGGAGCATCGCCTTCATGGAGGATTTGTGTTTAGCAGCCAACGTTTTGAGCAGTGACCCGCGCGTGATCCAATGCAGTTTCCAGAGCCAGCAGACATTAGAGGCCAGCACATAATATTGTACTAGTCCTCTGTATTCATCCTGGTACTGGCTAATGATAGTAAAGTCATCATCCTGCATGAGTTCAGGGCGCGAGGCAGGTTGTCCCTGCTTCATATAGAGGGCGCATTTCTTCTTCAGTACGTCCAGAGGTAGTCGGAGCCCTACATCAGCGTTGATGCAACGTCGCCCATTTCGGTCATGGCGATCATTGGCTTGCAGGGTGACAAGCTCGTAGCCAAGGAAGCGCGCTGCTTGCGTGCTTGCATGAGTGATCAATGTCTTTTCCTCTGAGAGTTCAAGCTTGAGGCGTTCGCACAGGAACTCTTTAAGGTCATGCTTGATCTCCTCTGCCTCTTTTCTCGGCCCTGCAAATCCAAGAAGCCAGTCGTCTGCATACCGTATATAACGCAATCGTCTGTAGTGTTCGTCATGGGTTTGACGACTGGGTAGCCGTTGCATTTCCTTGCGGAGTTTTCGTGCTCCCTTGAAGTCTCCCTTTTTCCTACATTTGCGCATACGTCTTTCCACTTCTTTGTAGATCGGGTTGTGTGGCCTCTGTTTTCCCTGGTTGTACTTAGGAAGGAGTTCTGTTTCGACATATTTATCCAGCTTGTCCAAGTAAATATTAGCGAGGACAGGACTGACGATTGACCCTTGCGGAGTGCCGCTCAAGGTTTCGTGGTAGTGCCAGTCTTCTAAATATCCAGCTTGGAGCAGAAGCCGGATCAGCCGCAGGAACCGATTATCATGAATGTTTTCTTTGAGGATGCTCAACAATACTTCGTGATCAATAGTGTCGAAACACCCTTTTATGTCCCCTTCTATAAACCATCGTGTTCCAGTCCATTTATGGGTTATTTCGCTGAGCGCGGTATGGCATCCACGTTCAGGTCGGAACCCATGTGAATGTGGGCTGAATTTTGGTTCGTAGTAGGCTTCCAGTAATTGGCGGATGGCTTCTTGCAGGAGTTTATCCGTCCAAGAAGGCATCCCTAACGGGCGTTTCTTTGTCGAGTTTTTCTTCTCGATATAGACCCGCCGTACTGGTGTCCATCGGTACCGCTCATGGCGAAGATCGTCGATGAGTTTCTCGATTTTCTTCATGGACATCGCATCCACTGTCTCCATGGTTGCGCCTGCCGTCATAGCCCCGTCATTGGAGTAGAGTTTGGCGTAGGCACGGAGATACAGTTCCGGGTTGTAGAGTTGTCGATACAGATTTTTCAGCGGTAATCCTCGTTTGCCGCGTTCATGGATGATACTCAGAACCGTTTCGGCTCTCTGCACTGTGCATACCTCTCTTTCCTGAGTATCGAGTCACCTCTACCTGACTTCGCCCTGTGCGTCGCTTTCCGGCGCTCCCTGGTGGGGCGTGACTCCCACGACTACTATTCAGGCTCCGTCATCATGGGCCTCGCGGCCTTTAGATGATCCCACGTTTCGTCACGATAGTAGCTTCGTTAGCCATCGCTCACATCCTGGAGGTTACACGAGTCGTACGGCTTAACTCATGTATGATGTGACACTGATATTATCAGTGGGGGAACGTATACCCCGAATGGAGATTGGGCTTAAAGCAGTCTAGCTTTAACCATGTCACACGGGCCTTGCGGTACTTTCTTAAGGAAACGCCGCGTTCTTAACATGCTACTTTCCCTTTCAGCTTTCGCTTCCAGGTAGGTTAAGTGGCCCAAGAACGATCCTCCAAGTCCTTCCTGGTTGCACCAGGGATACTATCGTGCGCGACGTGGCGCACCCGTACCACCTTACGTGTCTCTTGCGAGACCGGCCTGGCCCACCTTCATTGGGGTGTCCCTCCAGCGGGCTGCTCCTATCCGGTCATTGGCCGGACAGGGCGTGGATGCCATCTTTAGCCGGGTGCCTGGGCAAAAGATGGCGGAGGCTTCTTTCGCAGTTGCCAATGCCACTCCCGATAAAACGAGTGATGGACATTGACGGAGGCGTTAAAGTCAGCATTCGCCTCGTAATGACAAATCGGGCACCAAAACAGCTTTCCCCATTTCTCCACAATGTGTTGGCCACCTCGGAAGGAAAACCTTTCCCCCTTGGCGCCGCATCGAGAGCAATACTGGCTGGTGCCATGCGGATTGACCTCGACGGTCACCGTGTCGCATGCCGCATACGCTTTGTCTTTGGCGTACCGGTTGATCTTCCCCCGCAATTGATTGGCTTGTCGGCGATTCAGGCGCCGCGACTTGCTGGCACCTTGCGCGCGGATTTTGCGCAAGCGCTCAAAGAGCAGGATACAACCGGGATAGCTGGCGCACACGTTGGCGATAGCGCGTGCAACACGATGTGCGGCGTCCTGGTTCATCCGGCGAATATGTCTCCACAGCTGTTGGTTGCTTCGTTCGCCTTTCACCGGCTTACCCGATTGCCACTGCTTTTTGGCAAGGCGCTTGAGGTGGCGGTAGCGTGCCTGATCAAGTCCCTGATCCCGCACGAAGACCGTTTCCCGCATGATTCCCCGTTGCCTTACGGTAATGACGGCGAGATTCTTCACGTTCAAGTCGACGGCCACGGTCACCAGGTCGGGATCTTGCTTGCTCTCACTCACTTTTTTGGCCTTGACCTCTTTCGTCTGGGAGAAATGCAGCTCGGCTTCGTTCTTGCGCACAATCAGCTTGGGACTCTGCTGCTCCCACCCTGGCTCGGTTCGGCGCTGTTCAAAGTAGTGGTTATACTTGACGGGATAATTGGCCCAGGTCCAGGACACCCCCGTGTAGACCTTGAGTCGCACAAATGTCTCGCGCCTATCGAGAGCGTCCAGTTCCAGGCTGAAAGCTCCTTCGTAGAGAGTCGGATGATTGCTGGCTCCCGGCGGCCCCGGTTGTCCCTTGGATCGGTTAGAAGCGTTCCAGTTCGCCAGATTCGACCGGTAAGAGCGTGCTTTGCCCAGGGCGTCTTTGATGACCGAGCGGCGATAGATGAACGGGAAATCCGGGAACTGCTGGCTAAAGTTGTAGGAAGACAACGGATGCGGATGGGCATCCGTTGCTACAGTGAGGGACTCGGCCCAGGTCAGCAACTCGGTCGGACTGATGAGCCGTTCTCGTTCCTCTTGAGCCTTCTCCGAGAAATACCTCACGCGCTCGGTCAGCTTGTCGGGATGCGCCAGAAAAAAGGCGAGGTAGAAGGCACGAGCCGCATCTAGGATTTTGACCGTCTCTTCAAGAGACGCTCGTTTGCCAGTATTGGCTCCCCCTTCTGCGCGCGCGGAGAAGTCAAGGAGCAGCTTGGTGGTACGCCTCGCCTGTCCCATTAGTCTGTTCTTCCTGCTCACATTCCTTGAGCACCGTTTCGATCCGTTTGCGCACACCGTGCGCGCGATGGCCGTAGAGTCGTCGGGCAAACACCGTCACGATGGTGAGCAAATCCTGCACTACCTCTTCCGGTGGCTCTGGCTGCTTGGGTGGGTCGAGCACTTCCAGACGGACCTGTTTCCAGCGAAATGCCTGCTCCAGGTAAGGGAAGCCAAAGCGGACCAGGCGATCAGGATATTCGAGCAAGACCACATCCACGGCCTGCTGTTCGACCAGTGCCAGCAGCTTCTGCATGCCCTTGCGGCGTTCATTGAGACTGGATGCCTGTTCGGCGATCACTTGCACGATTTCATAGCCACGCGTACTCGCCGCTTCCTTGAGGCGCTCGGTTTGGCGCGAGAGATTCCCATCCTGCTCTTGTCGCACGCGCGAGACCCGCGCATAGAGCACACATCGCTCGGCTCCCGATTGCCCTTGGCCTTGCCTGCGCAGCCGGGAAATCTCTTCGATGGGAATACGTCTCTGATTGCCGACCGTGCGAATCGTGTGCAATTTTTCTGCTGCTTCCCAGCGATAAAGCGTCCTGATGGAAATGCCTAATTCGGCGGCTGCGTCCTTTGGGGCCAGCAGACGTTTGTTCTTCATGCTTGAAGTATACAGCCAGTGGCAAGCTTTGTCAAGCTTTTTGGAAGGTCTTGCAATCCCCAGCACCTTCTCCCCCAAAGCCAAGGATGCCAACCGTCATGCCAGCGAGCAAACGGTTAGGTGTAAACTGATCAAATTCGCCGTTTCTCAGTTTCTGGTCTTCAATAAGCAGACGTTTCCCCAATGCCAGCGTCATCGCCATAACGTGTTCAGCCATGGGAGCAGCATACGCCCCAGGGTTGCTAGCGACGATGATATGTGAGGGAAGGTCTGCAAACGGCATATGGTCAGCTCCTGCAGAAAGGAGCTGGATGAACGTGACCTGCTGCAACCTGGGATATTCCTGGGGCAGGACTTCTCGAGGGAAGTTCCACGAAAGGAGTATATTGGCATGCTCCAATGACTGTTCACGCTGCACGGGTGGTATTTCGTTCAGATAAGTAAGTGTGGCGAAGCTTCCCAGAACCTCAAGAAACAGCGCTTTCTGCTCAGGTGAGGCGTTGTAGGTGACGACTATGTTCTGCTTATCCATCTCTTATCGTATCCCCGTAGGTGTTCTTGTACAGACGATGCATCCTTGCATTTTCTCATCGAGGGTGAGCATGCCCGAGGACACAAAAACTCCAGCATCGTTCGTGTCACAGAGCCGCTGCTTGAACAGCATACTTCTGTCAGTCTACCACAATTTTGATCAGCACTACACCTACGGGTCCTATGTATGGTTCTGGCGGGTCTCAAACCCCCGCAAGAGCCGACGTTGCGCTTGCTCAATGTGCCAAGCCATCGCTGTGGCTGCGGCTTCAGTGTCGCGTTGGCGCAGCGCATCGAGAATCGCTCGGTGCTCGACGATGGTGAGGGTCGCCTCGACGGTGGTGACGGGCGCTATGCCTGTGTAGAAGTACAGGCGGTAGAGATGCAAGTGTGCGTGGAGCCGCTCGAGTGTCTCCTGGAAAAACACATTGCCGCATGCCTGTGCGAGGATATCATGGAACATGGCGTCTGTAACAGCGATCTGCCGGTATTCCTGATAGGTCTGTCCAACCTTCACCTCCTGAATCGCCAGCACTAGCTGCTCGAGGGCAAGAAAATCCTCCTCCCTAAGCGCGGTTGCGGCTTTACGGGCGACAACCGGCTCAAGCAGTAACCGCATTTCAAAGAGCTGCAAGAAGGTTGACAGATCGAGAAGGGGGGCAGCTGAGTAGCCACGCAATGGCTCCTTGGTCACAAGACCCTCCGACTCCAACCGCGCAAGTGCCTCTCGCACCGGTGTGGGAGAGACCTGGAGTTCCCAAGCCAGTTTGTCGATATTAATCCGGGATTCGGGTTTGATACTCTGATCCATCAACAGACCTTTGACGGTCTCGTAGACGCTATCGGCGAGAATCTGTCGCGGGGGCAGCTTGCCCGCCTTGAGGGTATCTTTCACTGATGCTTGCTCCATTTCAATTCCTTGCTCCTGCTTGACAATTTTCCTCTTTCCAATTATTATAACTCCTATAGTCAATATCCTATAGGATATAGGATATAGGATACAGATGTCAAGTCCAAAGTTAGGAGGTTAGGACAAATGATGCGTACGTACTGGAGGACTTTTCCTCTGAGTAAACTTGTGTGGCTCACCGCAGCAGTACTGCTGGTGGTTCTGAGTGGTTGTGGATCGCAATCAGCAAGTACCAGCACAAGTAGCGGCGATACGACCAAACTCGCGGTAGTCGTTGGTGGACCGCACCCCTATTTCGCGCCCATGCCAGCTGCGGTGCAGGCAGCCAAGAATGACTTTCACATTGCAGAGGCCACTTACCGCGTTCCCACGGCGATAACCCTCAATGACGAAAACCAGGCGATCGAGAGCCTGGCATCTCAAGGCTACAATTCCTTTGCCATCTTCCCTGATGACGCGAATGGCTCAAATGCGACTATTGCAGAGCTGCAAGGGAAAGGTATTCTGGTCGCCGAAATCGGGGCATGCACCAATCCGCCTACTCAGGCGCGCTTCTGCCTGGCCACTGATGTCTATCAGGCAGCCTATAGTGCGACACAGCATCTGATCCAGGTTCTGGGAGGACATGGGAAGATTGTGCACCTGACGGGCCTGCTCATCGACCCCAACACGACGCTCAGGGAGCAGGCGGTCCAGAAGGCGGTGGCTGAAACCAATGGTGCTGTCCAGTTGGTGCAGACCATCGCTGACATTGATTCACCAGGGCCAGCCGATACGGCTGTCCATAACTTGCTTGCCTCCCGGGGCAATACAATCGATGGGATTGTCACAACGGCTTATAACCCGGCAGTTGCGGCGGCCAAGGCGCTTAGCGATGCACAAAACACCCACATTAAACTGGTGGGAATCGACACCGATCCCATTGTGATCAAAGCGATTCAGGACGGGTACGCAGCCGGCACCATCGAGCAAAATCCCTACGGCCAGGCATACATCGCCGCGTATGCGCTGGATCTCATGGTCAGTCACGGGTGCAAGTGGAAAGCGGGTGCATCGTTCAAGGTCGACTCGGGGACGACTTTTATCACAAAAGACAACGTCGCTAATTATCTCGGCGCTGCACAGACGCTTACCCAACAGCTTCAGCAGAGTTTTAAGAGCAAGTACATGACCTGCTGATCCAGCTACAAGGAAGAGGCGTGCCAGGCGTAGCTTGAGGCACCGGCTCTTTTCCCTCGCGAGGAGATACGCTCGGTGTCTCTCCTACGTCACGACCAGCATCAACCACCCCCTATCGTGGGTGACGGTGATGCCACAACAAGAGGAGACGCTATGTCGAAGATTAGACGAGCTGACGCCTACCTCTGTGATATCGAGGTCGAGCGACAGCGAACGGATGCCATACAGGCCTTTCTCAAGCAGGAAACGATCTTCGTTGAGATCGAAACCGACGACGGCATCAGCGGCACTGGCTACTCGTACACCATTGGGACCGGCGGTCGAGCTGTCCTGAGTCTACTGAGGCATGATCTTCTCGATCTGCTTCTTGGGGAAGACGCTCGCCAGGTCGAGGGGCTGTGGCAGAAGCTCTTCTGGAGGACGCATGCTACGGCGATCGGTCCCATCACGAGCCTGGCTCTGGCGGCTGTTGATACGGCTCTCTGGGATATTCGCTGCAAGGCTGCGGGGCAGCCGTTGTGGATACTGGCCGGCGGAGCGAGAAGCAGGGTACCGCTCTACGATACCGAGGGAGGCTGGTTGCACCTCACGACCGAGGAACTAGTGGCAGGGGCGTTGCAGGCCAGGGCAAGAGGATGGCCGGGCGTAAAGCTCAAGATCGGCAAGCCGTATGCTGAAGAGGACGCCGAGCGGTTGCTAGCGGTACGCGAGGCGGTCGGGCCGCGGATGCACCTCATGGTCGACGCCAACCAGTCCATGACGTATCCGGAGGCGAAGCGGCGTGCACGCATGCTCGAGGACACAGGTGTCTTCTGGTTTGAGGAGCCCTTGCCGGCCGAGGACCTTAGCGGACATGCCCGACTCGCAGCCTCCACCAGCGTCCCCATCGCTGTGGGTGAGAGTCTCTACAGTCTCAGCCACTTTCGTGAGTACCTGGCAGCGGGGGCAGCTGGAATCATTCAGGTGGACGCAGCACGCGTCGGAGGCATCACGCCCTGGCTCAAGGTGGCCCACCTCGCCGAGAGCTTCAATGTACATGTGGCACCCCACTTCCTGATGGAACTGCATATCAGCCTCGCCGCAGCGGTGCCCAACAGTCTCTACGTCGAATACATTCCACAGCTGCGCGCTGTCACCACCCAGGAGGTGCAGATGGAAGAGGGATATGCCCTGGCCCCCCATCAGCCTGGCCTTGGCATCGCCTGGGATCGCGAGGCGATCGAACGGCTCAAGGTGGCATAGAAAGGAGGGAGAGGAATGGACATCAGGCAGAGATGGCAAAGGCCCACCCCGTCTGGGTGGCGGGCCTTTTCACCGCTCACCCTCTTGCGTGTCTCGACCCAGGCGGGTTTATTTCTGGTAGATATCGTGCTTTGGGTGGTGTTCGGGCTCGCTGCCGAGGGGTTTCTCAGCAGTTTCAATGTGTTCACGTTGAGTCGCGACATCGCTCTTTTTACGGCGATCGGACTCGCCCAGATGGTGGTGCTCTCGATGGGAGAGATGAACCTTGCGGTCGGGGCTATCGGGGGGGTTGCGGCGATCTTCGCAGGGTGGCTCATGCAGGCGTTGGGGGTCCCCGTACTGCCGGCGGCTCTCCTGGCTATTTTGCTCGGTGGGAGCATGGGATGGTATAACGGGTGGCTGGTGGTACGTACCGGCATAAGCAGCTTCATCGTGACGTTGGCCATGGCCAGCGTCTATACTGGATTGCTCCTGATCATTACCAAGGCGCAGGCCTTTAGCAATCTCCCGGCGATGTTTACGGAGTTCGGACAGGCCAGCATTGGCTTTCTTTCATTGCTTGTTTTCCTCGTGCTCGTCATCGTCGGGCTGCTCGTCGTGCTCTACCGGAACAGTGAACTGGGCAGGTGGATGCTGGCGGTCGGTGCCAACCGTCGAGCCGCTCAGCTCTCGGGGATCCCAGTTGGCTGGACCCTGCAGACCGGGCACGCGCTCTCTGGATTGCTTGCTGGCCTGGTGGGCGTGATCTCAGCAGCCCGCCTCGCTTCGGC
>WNFE01002013.1_pt1 | contig 14912 bp, 12 predicted proteins | sample 5400451 | NCBI WGS metagenome assembly WNFE01 (sample SAMN13153344, study PRJNA577476) | soil metagenome | isolation source: 200 cm saprolite under Douglas fir tree site 2 hole 2 | place: USA:California | collected 2015-04-18 | reverse complement strand
GGTGCCAAGGCACAGGCATCGCCGGCACTGCGACAAGCGCTGCAGAACCAGCTCGATCTGGCGCGCTTGCGTTCCGATTCCGGATTGGTGTGGTACGAGAACCTGGCCTACGCGCCGTTCCACGCGCTGGTCACCGGATCGACAGCACGCGATCTGCCGGTCGGCGCAGTGGATTCCACGACCTCCGCCCTGAGCGTCGACCTGTCTGCCGCGACTCGTGTCGGGTCGGGCGCGGTCCCGGCCGGCACCGTGCTCTGGGGTGAGGCGTACGACGAACAGTGGAAAGCTGATGCTGCGGGCTCCACCCTTCGTCACCTCGAGACGTTCGGATGGGCCAACGGATACGTGTTGGCGAAGCACGGATCGATCTCGGTGCGCTACCACGCCCAATGGCGACGCTGGGCGCTGCTCGCGATCTCCGTGTTGATCTGGATCGGGGTGATTTGGCGTTGGCGGCGCACACGGGTACGGCGCGACACCTCGCGCACCGGTACTGCCCGCACCGGTACTGCCCGCACGCGGCGGGAGCGTATCGCTCGAGACGATCCGCTCACCCAGGTACTCGACGAAGACAGCTTCTGGTGGGAGCGGGTATGAGTCGAACAGCACGGGTGTTTCGCGTCCCCGTGCTGGTGGTGGTGGTCGCGTCGGTCGTGGCCGCCTTGGTGCTCGATCGGAGTCCGTCGGGGTCGACGGTCGCCGGTGCGCAATCAGCCACCAGCGGTGACGGCGCGAGCGTCCCGCCCGCGGCGGCGGTTTCGATCTCGTGGTTCTGCGCGGAGGGAACATCAGCCGAGGGCGGGCGCGCCGACGAGACGGTGGTCATCGCCAGCCTCGCGACCCAGCGGATCGACGCGACCGTCACCGTGATGCCCGCCGGCAACCAGACGCCGGTGTCGCACCACGTCAAGTTGGCGCCCCGATCGCAGCAGCGGGTGCAAATATCCAGCGTGCTCCGCACCGCGGAGCCGGGGGTCGTGGTGGAGGTCGTCGGCGGTCAGGCGGTGGTCACCCAAGAGCTCCGCGGCAACGACGACGTCGCAATCGAACCGTGCACGCGACGCCCGGGCACCGATTGGTACTTCGCGGCGGGAACCAGCGTGAAGGGATCACAACAATTTCTCGTGCTGTTCAATCCGTTCGGCGACGACGCGATCGTCGACACCACGTTGTATACCGACACCGGTGTCCAGCAACCCGACGTATTGCAGGCGACGGTGGTTCCCCGCCGCTCGCGTGTGAGTCTCCCGCTGCATGACATCGATCCCCGTCAGGAGCGCATGGCCGTACACGTTCACGCGCGTACTGGTCGGGTGGTGGCGGAACGCACACTGCTGTTCGACGGTACCTCACCCGACGCCGGACGCACGCGCCGCGGGCTGGCAGTGTCGCTGGGGGCAGAATCGCCTGCGGTCGTGTGGCAGTTGGCGGGCGGTACCACCGAAGGCGGCGGCGCGGCGGCGGTTTCGATTGCCAACTTCGGGTCCGCGGAGACGACTGCCGAGGTCGGGGTGTTGCCGGCGGACGAGCAGTCCGTGGCGCCGCAGTCGGTGACGATCCCGGCCGGCGGTGTCGTGTCGGTCGATGTCACCGCCCATGTGCCCGCCGACACCGCGTTTGCCGTCACGGTCACCAGCCGCAACGCCGAACGCATCACCGGTCCGGTCGTTGCCGAGCTGCTTGCCTGGTGGCCTCCGGGCTCCGCCACCCGAGGCGTTGCCACCACGCTGGGATCCACCCGCCCCGCTCGGCGATGGGTGATCCCCCTCCCCGCGGTCGACTCCGCCGGCCTGATCACGGTGATGAATCCCGGTACCAAACCGATCACCGCGGCATTGCTCCCAGCCGAGTTCGTCGATCGCCCGCGCGGAGCCACCAGCGAACCGGAACGGGGAGTGTCGCCGCAACGCATCGCGACGTTCCGAGTGGTGCGAGTCGGCGACGACGGCTCCGGGGCCTTGGTGGTCACCGCTGATCGGCCGGTGATCGTCGGCTTCACGATCACCGGGAACGTGGGCGCGGCCGCGAGCGCGGCCATTCCCGATCTGGCGTATCGACGCTGACGTCGTGACCGTTCGCTTGATCATGGGGGCGGCCATCCTGGTCGTGGTCGGGGTGGTCGCGTGGCGGATGCGTCAACGCTCACCGGATGCGCCGCCGCGCGATGTCTATCCCGTGCCGCGCCAGCTCGATCGTGGCGACTTCCCGCGACCCGAGGCACCGTGGCTCGTGGCGTTGTTCTCGTCAACCGTGTGCGATTCCTGTCGCGGTCTCGGCCCCAAAATCACCGTCATGGAGTCCGTCGAGGTCGCGGTGTGCGAGGTCGAGGCAGCCGATCGGGGAGACCTGCACCGGCGGTACGAGCTCGCGGCGATCCCCACCACGGTGATCGCCGATGCCGACGGCGTGGTGCGGCGAGGGTTCGTCGGCGCGTTCACCGCTACCGACATCTGGTCCGCGGTCGCCGAGCTCCGAGCTCCCGGGAGCACACCCGAGCCCGATCTCGGCACGCTCTGAGCACTCGAGCGGATCGGGACTTCGGCTACTCGGCGAAGTCGCTGAGGGTCATTTCGTCGGGGGCGATGCGCACCTCTTCCTCGGTGCCATCGGCGCGTCGCGCCCGACGAGGCCCGCCGCTCTTGTGCCCCATGGCTTCGTCGACCAGCCGCGTCACTTCGTCGCCGTCGAGCGTCTCCCGTTCGAGCAGGGCTTCCGCCACCGCCACCAAGCCGGCCCGATGTTCCTGGAGCAGCTTGCGCGAACGCCCCTCTTCGTCGCGCAGGATCCGCTCGACCTCTTCGTCGATCACCCGTGCAGTCTCGTCCGAGTAGTCGCGCGTGTGAACCAAATCCTCGCCGAGGAAGACGGCGCCTTCCGAACCCCATGCCATCGGGCCGATCCGATCGGACATTCCCCACTCGCGCACCATGCGGCGCGCGATCTCGGTGGCTCGCACCAGGTCGTTCTGCGCACCGGTCGACTTCGTGCCGAAGATCATCTCTTCGGACACCCGGCCCCCCATGAAGACCGCGAGCTCGTCGCGCAGGTAGTCGCGATCGTGCGAATAACGCTCCTCGAGCGGCATCTGTTGGGTCATGCCCAGCGCCATGCCGGTCGGAAGGATGGTGACCTTGTGCACGGGGTCGGCGTGCTCGAACACATAGGCGGCGACCGCGTGTCCTGCCTCGTGGTACGCGGTGTGCTCCTTCTCTTCGTCGTTCATGACGACGGAGGGTCGGCGCAGTCCCATCAAGACGCGGTCGCGCGCGTCGTCGAAGTCGTTGGCGTGTATGGCCTTGTCGCCTCGACGTACCGCGAAGAGCGCGGCCTCGTTCACGAGGTTGGCCAAGTCGGCGCCCGCCATTCCCGGCGTGCCGCGCGCCACGATGTTCACGTTGACGTCGGGTGAGATCTTCTTGTCACGGAAGTGCACCTTCAGGATCTCGGTGCGTTCGTCTTGCGTTGGCAATGGCACCATGATCTGACGGTCGAAGCGACCTGGGCGCAGCAGCGCGGGATCGAGAACATCGGGTCGGTTGGTGGCCGCCATCATCACGATGCCTTCAGTGGCCTCGAAGCCGTCCATCTCGGCGAGCATCTGGTTCAGGGTCTGTTCGCGCTCGTCGTGGCCGCCCCCCAATCCGGCACCGCGTTTGCGTCCGATCGAGTCGATCTCGTCCACGAAGATGATCGCGGGCGCCTGCTTGCGCGCGGTCTGGAAGAGGTCGCGCACCCGCGCCGCGCCGACACCGACGAACATCTCCATGAAATCCGAGCCGGTGACCGACACGAACGGCACACCTGCTTCGCCGGCCACCGCACGGGCGATCAGCGTCTTGCCGGTGCCGGGAGGGCCGACGAGCAGCACTCCCTTCGGGATGCGGGCACCGATCTCCTTGAACTTCCCCGGGTTCTTGAGGAAGTCGACGACTTCGGCGATCTCCTGCTTGACCGGGCCGTAGCCGGCGACATCGGCGAACGTCGTCTTGGGCTTCTCGGTGTTGTACACCTTGGCCCGGCTGCGGCCGATGTTCATCACCGCGCCCATCTGGCCCTGGGCGCGGCGGCTCATGAAGACGAGGACGCCGATGATGAGCGCGAACGGGAGCACCCACAACAGGATGTCGCCCAAGAGGTTGCTGCCTTGGTCGACGTACTTGACGTCGACGTTCTTCTTCTGGAGCGTGTTGAGCATCGCCGAAGGGAGGTCGTTCTTCGGCCCTGAGCTCGTGAACTCCTTCTTCCCGCCGTCCTGCGGTGACGTGAACGTGCCATTGATCTCGCCGGTTGACTTGTTGAACTCGACGCTCTTGACGTTGCCGGAATCCACCTGCTGCGAGAACTGCGTGTAGGTGAGATCGGCCTTCGACGACCCGTTGCTCGCGAGGCTGCTCACCACGAACGCGGCGGCGATGAGCGCCAGCACGATCCAGGGGACCCAGCGCAGTGACGGTGACGATCCGCCGGTGCCCGAAGGCGGCGGTCGCCGCTCGGCCGTACCCCGACCCCCTGGTGGACCGTCGGGCGGACGGCCTTCACGGGGGCGTCGCCGGGGTGGCGGCGCGGGTGGGCGTCCGTAGGGTCCGCCGTTGTTGGGCGGGGTGCCCGCGTCCGGATCGACTCCCGGCTCGAGATCGGTTGGGCGACGGCTCATGAGACGGCCGGGCTCCTCTCCTGGATCACACCATCGTACGGCTCCGCCGGTCATTTCGGTGCAGCACGTTTTCCGACCGTGTCGTGTAACCCACGTGACATGCCACCGATTCCGATTCGGGCACCGGTATCGTCGATTTGTGCCTGGTTCCCCGATCCGAGAGCGTCCTGATGTCTCGGATCGCAGTCAACTGTGTGCTCGCCCGGGGTGTGCGCAGGCCGCCGCAGTGTCGCTCACCTGCGACTACGCGGCGCGGGTGGTGTTCCTGGGCCCAGTCGCACCGGCGGATCCGTCGCGCTACGACCTGTGCGCGCGTCACGCGGCGCGGTTTCGCCCCCCGAACGGGTGGGAGCTGGTCCGCGAGGACGTCCACGTCTCGATGACGGTCGGGGTGTGAGCCAGGGGATTCCTCCTCCTCCGATGTCGTTCGGATTCGCGGCACGACCGCGGATCCGATGGGGCATCGGCGACGCCGTCCTCGCGTTCGTCGCCGGCCTGATCGCATCGGTGGTGGCGGCCGCATTCGTCATCGACTCCAGCAAACAGGTGCAGCTCATCGTGCTCATCGCGGCACAGAACGGCGCGATCCTGCTTTACCTGGGATTGATCGCCCGCCGGAAGGGCCTCGGCTCGGTTCGCGCCGATTTCGGGTTCACGCTTCGACCGTCCGCTGGGTCGTGGGCGGGGAACGTCAAATGGTTCCTGATCGGCGTGGGGCTCCAGCTCGTCGCGTTCGTGCCGACCGGGCTCCTCGTGGACCTCCACGGCACGGCGGCGAAGCAGGAAGTTGTGAAGATTGCCGACCACGCGCGTGGGCTACAGGTGCCGCTCATCATCCTGGCAGTCACCGTGCTCGCTCCGGTCACGGAGGAGCTGTTGTTCCGGGGCACCCTGCTACGGGCGTTGCTGCGCCGCACCGATCCTGATCGCGCCGTGCTCATCGCCGCCGCCGCCTTCGGGCTGGTGCACGTGCTGGGTGATCCGTCGTTCGGGTCGCTGATCGCGCTTCCGGTGATCATGGGGCTCGGGGCGGTGTCGGGCTACCAAGCAGTCAAGACCGGCACGTTGACCCGCTCGATCATGCTCCACATGGGCTTCAACGCGCTCACGGCGGTGCTCCTGTTCGTCTGATCCGGACCAGATAAGTTTCCCGCCCGATTGCTCAAGCTTTTCCTCTTGGGTGCCGACCATGTCTGTGGGCTTGGTAGCGATCTGGGAGGGGTCCAGTGCTTTGTGGAAGATGCTCCAAAACGTCAATGGTCGAGATCAGGATGCGGGTGGCCGAGCGCGACGTCACGTTCCGTCGGTGTGGTCGCTGCGAGCTGCAATCGTGGGAGACGGCCGAGGGTCCGATTCCGTTCGTGCACGTCCTCGATCTCGCTCGCGCTCGCTGACCCGACCGCGAGACGGGTATCCCGGATCGCAGTGAGCGAGCCATCCAGGGGGAGAGCGGGACGGCGTAGCGGAATCGCCCCAGTATGTGGGCGCGGACGTGAGTGAGCCGTCCACCGGCGCGCCTGGCAATAGCGTGACCCGATGGCGGTCGCCCGGGAGCTGATCGACCCACCCGCGCGACACCACGAGGTGCCGCCGAGTGGCGGGAAGCGGGCGTGGGCCGGCCACCTCGAGCACTGGGTGGGCCTCGCGATCGTCGCGACCTGCTGCGTCTACGTCTTCGTCCAGTTCCAGCCCGCGCTGTTGCTTCGCGACACCACCACCACCGGGGGGGATACCGGCGCGCACCTGTGGTTCCCGGCCTTCCTGCGCGACCACCTTCTGCCGTCGTTGCGACTCTCGGGTTGGAGCCGCGATTTTTACGCGGGCTTTCCCGCGGGGCAGTTCTACTTTCCGCTTCCCGCGCTGCTGATCGTCGCGCTCGATCTGTTTCTTCCCTACAACATCGCGTTCAAGCTCGTCACCGCGCTCGGACCCATCGCCCTGCCGCTCGGCGCCTACACGTTCGCGCGTGGCATCCGCTTGCCCCGTCCCGCCGCGCCGCTGCTGGCGGTCGCGGCCACCGCGTTCATGTTCTTCAAGGACGGCGGCGATTCCACGATGACGTTCGATCTCCACATCATGGGGGGGACGCTCGCGAGCACGTTCGCGGGCGAGTACTCGTTCATGATCGCGCTCGCCCTGTCGCTGTTCTTCCTGGGGATGCTGGCGCGCGCGCTCGACGGTCGCGCTCCGCTGTGGATACCCGCGGTGCTGCTGGCGGCCACCCTGATGAGCCATCTCGTGGTGGCCATCTTCGCCGTGATCGCCGGCGTCATCGTGTGGGCGTTTCGACGCCCGATCGCGAACGCCACCCGGGTGCTCGCAATCGGCGCGGTGGCGGTGCTGCTCACGGCGGTATGGCTGCTTCCGCTCGTTGCCACACTCGGGTACACGACCGACATGCGCTATGAGCCGATCAATCGCTATCTCGACTGGATGTTTCTCGGCGAGAACTGGTTCCTCTATCCACTCGGGGTGGTCGCGCTCGTCGCGGGGCTCTTCTACCGGCGCAAGGCCACGCTCGAGATTGCCGTGCTCACCGCGGTCACGGGTCTCGTGTTCGTGGGCTGGGAGCTCGTGCGGAGTGTGTTGGGCAAGGCGCCCGCGTGGAACCTGCGGCTCCTGCCGTTCTGGTACCTCATGCTCTTCCTGCTCGCCGCGTTGGGCGTTGCCGAGATGGCCCGACTCACCGCTCTCGGTGCAACCTGGCTGGTCCAGGGCTCGAGAAAGGTGGCGGAGCTCTTCGGCGTCGACACACCCGGTGCCGAGTACGAGGCGGAACTTGTCGCTCCGGAACGGGCGGAGGAGCAACACCGCGGGCTGTCGTGGGATGCCACCCGTATCATCGCGATCGCGCTCCTTGCGGTCATCGCCGCGACGGTCACGCTCGTACGAATCGACCAGACACGCGATTTCTTGCCCTATTGGGCCAAGTACAACTACACGGGCTACGAGAGCGGCAGCACCGTCGACTCCACTGCCAAGTCGTGGCCGGAGTACAAGGCGTTCATCGACACCGCCAACGCGCTCGAACCCGGACGCATGGCGTGGGAAGGCGGCGACGCCATCGGCGCCTACGGCACACCGCTCGCCCTCATGCTCCTGCCGTATTGGACGCACGGTCGTATCACGTCGATGGAAGGTCTGTACTTCGAGGCGTCGGCCACGACGCCGTACCACTTCATGATGATCGCCACACTGGCGCAGACGCCGTCGAACCCGGTGCGGGGCATCCCGTATCGCACCATCGCCGACTTCAATCTCGGCGTGCAGTACTTACAGCTCATGGGCGTGCGCTACTACGCGGCGTTCACCGACCAGGCCAAGAACGCCGCGATGCAGAATCCGGCGTTGACGCAGGTCGCCCAGGTTCCCGATCTCGACGCCAAGCCACCGAGCGGTTGGAACATCTACGAAGTGGGAGGTGTGTCCACTGTCTCGCCGTTGCGATACCAGCCGGTCGTGGTCGACGATCTTCACTCCGAACCCAACTGGAAGTGTGAAGGGCGACCGGAACCTGCCGCCGGTACTCCCGGTATCGCCGAGTTGAGCCCATGGGAATGTTCGGCCGTGCCCTGGTTCGACGACCCCACGGCGCTCGACCGGCCGCTGACCGACGGCGGCCCGTCCGATTGGAAACACGCGCACGCGGCGGTAGCCCGCGGCGTCGTGAAACGTCGTCTTCCCGTTCTCGACGTCACGCACGTTCGTACCACCGACAACTCGATCGATTTCGACGTGTCGCGCACGGGGGTACCGGTGATGGTCAAGACGTCGTACTTCCCCAACTGGCACGTTGAAGGGGCCGAGGGGCCGTGGCGCGCGACGCCGAACTTCATGGTCGTCGTGCCGACGAGCAAGCACGTGCGGTTCGAGTACGGCACAACCACTGCGGAATGGGCGGGACGCGCCGGTTCGCTGATCGGCCTGTTCGGCCTGGGCGCGCTCGTCTGGTGGGACGGCAGCCCGCGACCGATGGCGCCGTTGATGGAGCCGATGCTGCCGCAGGATCGGCGGGTGCCCGTGGGAGACGATTGCGGCGCCGGGTACGATTTCCGTCCCGCTCCCCGCGGTGAGGACACGAGGCTCTCCGTGGCCCACGCTTCGCTCGACTCGATCTTCAAGGCCTACGACATTCGCGGGATCTATCCCGACGAGCTCGACGAGGCCATTGCCCGATTGGTGGGCAATGCCTTCGTCGCGTTCACGGGTTCGGCACGCGTGCTGGTCGGCCGCGATGCACGCCCGTCGTCCGAACCACTGGTCGCCGCGTTCATCGAGGGGGCGCTGATCGCCGGCGCGGACGTCGTCGATCTCGGTCTCGCCTCCACCGATCTCTGTTACTTCGCCGCCGGCAGCCTCGACGCACCGGCTGCGATGTTCACTGCCAGCCACAATCCCGCCGCGTACAACGGGATCAAACTGTGCCGTGCCGGTGCTGCGCCGATCGGCCAAGAAACCGGGCTCGCCGAGATCAAGGCCATGGTGGCCGGCGGATTGTTCGAGCGAGCCGAGGATCCGGGCCGCGTCGAGCGCCGCGACCTCCTGCACGCATTCGTCGAGCACGTGCGGTCGTTCGTCGACGTCGGGGCATTGACCAAGATCCGGGTCGTCGCCGACACCGCCAACGGCGTCGGTGGGCTCATCGTCCCCGCGGTGCTCTCGGGACTGCCAATGGAGTTCACGATGCTCTACGGCGATCTCGACGGAACATTCCCGAATCATCCGGCCGACCCCACCGCGGTCGAGAACCTGAAGGATCTCCAGCGCGCGGTCCTCGACGTCGGTGCGGGAGCTGGTCTCGCGTTCGACGGCGACGCCGACCGCGTCGTGTTCGTCGACGACCTTGCCCAGCCCGTTTCAGGCTCGACCACCACCGCAATCCTGGCCGGCGCAATTCTCACGCGGGCCGCGAGCGAGCAGCCGGAATCGCTCAAAGTGGTGTACAACCTCATCTGCTCGAAGGCGGTGCCGGAAGTCATCCGCGAGCTCGGGGGTATTCCGATTCGATCTCGAGTGGGGCACTCCTTCATCAAGCAGGTCATGGCCGAGACCGGCGCGATCTTCGGCGGAGAGCATTCGGCGCACTACTACTTTCGCGACAACTTCCGGGCCGACTCCGGGATCATCGCCGCACTGCTGGTACTCGAGCAGCTCTCGAAGACGGGTATGCCGATGTCAGAGCTGCGCAAGCCCTACGAGCGTTACGCGATGTCGGGTGAGATCAACACCAGGGTCGACGATCCGGCCGCGGTGATCGAGCAGGTCGCCGGGGCGTATCCCGAGGCCGGCCAGGATCGGCTCGACGGGCTCACCGTCGATCTCGGCGACTGGTGGTTCAATCTTCGACCGAGCAACACCGAACCGTTGCTCCGGTTGAACCTCGAAGCAGCCGACCGGGTCGCGTGCGAAGCTCGCACCGCCGAGGTCCTCGTGCGAGTGCGCAGAAAGTAGTTCGCCCCGTAGTTTTGGGCCCGTGGGTTCGGACGGATAGTCGATTGGTACGAGGAGTCACAATGGCGTTGGACCCGAAGCTGCTCGAGATCTTGGCGTGCCCCGACGACAAGGGCCCGCTCCTGTACTTCGAGGACGAATCGTCGTTGTACAACCCGCGGCTGAAGCGGCGCTACGCCGTGCGCGACGACATTCCGATCATGCTGATCGACGAGGCCGAGACGGTCGACGACACCGAGCACCAGCGGCTCACTGCCAAGGCGGAAGCCGACGGTGTCCGCCCCACCTTTGATGCCTGACACCCTTGATTTCGGCGAAGGGCTGTGCGGATTACCGGAGCAGCTCGCGGCCTCGCACGAGCAAGCGGGCAAGATCAATCCGAAAGCGCTCCCCAACGCGGCCGACTTCGATCATGTCGTGACGTTGGGTATGGGCGGCTCCGGCATCGCGGGCAACGTGCTCCAGGCCGTCGGCACCGTCACCCTCCCGGTCCCGATCACGGTACTGAAGCATTACCGGACGCCCGCGTTCGTCGGGCCGCGCACGCTGGCTTTCGCCCTCTCGTATTCGGGCAACACCGAAGAGACGCTCGCGATGGCGCGTGGCGCGATCGCGGCCGGTGCCCGGCTCGTCACGATCTCGGCGGGGGGTGAGCTCGAGGCGCTGGCCCGCGAGCACGGCGCGCTGCACATTCCGTGCCCACCGACCATCCCGATGCCCCGCCTCGCGCTGGGTGCCCTGGTGGCGCCATTGTTCGTGGTGCTGTTCCGGATGGGCATGCTGCCCGAAGCGCACGCCACCCTGTTGCGCGCGCAGCAGCAACTCGCGCGTCGCCGCGACCAGTGCAAGCCGGCTGCCGACGTCGATCGCAATCCGGCGCGAGAGCTCGCCCGCCGGATCGGCCGCACCATCCCGATCATCTACGGGAACGGTGGCCTGGGTGGGGTGGCCGCGCTGCGATGGAAGCAATCGGTGAACGAGAATGCCAAAGCTCCCGCGTACTGGAACGAGTACCCGGAGCTCGACCACAACGAGGTGTGTGGTTGGGGACAGCACGGGGACGTGACTCGGCAGGTGTTCACCCTCGTCGAGCTGCGTCACGGTCTCGAAGATGCGCGCCTCGAACGACGCGCGATCGCGACCCGCGCCCTCATCGAGGAAGCGCTGTGCCAGGTGCTGACGGTCGAGGCCGAAGGCGAGGGCCGGCTCGCCCAGCTCCTCGACCTCACCTACATGGGGGACTGGACGAGCTACTACCTCGCGCTCGACAACGATGTCGATCCGGGCCCCATCGACGCCATCACCCAGCTCAAGGCGGCGCTCGGGTAAACGTTTCGGTTCCGGCACGCCTTTGATCAGGTGACGGCGTGGTCGGTCCCGACGCGGTTTGGTTGCTCGATGCGAACCGCCTTGTGCGCGTCAGCACCAAGTCCTGACCTATTCGGCATGTGGTCCGGCTCTCGCGTCGCCATTGCAGCAATTGTGGTGTTCGAGGCGGAGCCCGTCAGGTTGGTTGGGGTTGCCGACGAGCTTCCAGGGTCCGTGCGGTATGAGCTTGGCGTGGTGGTTGGTGCCACCACCGACACACACCGCGGCGAGGTTGGCGATGTCGTCGCTGCCGCCCCAACTGCGCGGGATCAGGTGATGGACCTGCAAGCCGGTGCGGCGTTCGCAGCCGGGCCAGCGGCAGTGCCCGTCGCGCAACAGCACCGCTCGGGCGATCTTGGGTGACAGGGCCGACCCGCGTGTTCCCATCCTGATCGGAACGCCGTCGGCGTCGACGAAGATCGGTTCGATCGCGGCGTTGGCGCGCAACGTTTCGACCATCGCGTCGGGCAATGGAATCCCGACAATCGTCGCGGGACCTTTCTCTGGAACCTCGACCATCAGCAAGGGTTTCGCAGTTCCTGCCACTGCGGCGTCTTCGTTTTCGTAGTGGGTGCAGAGCTCGATCAGGGCGTCGGCGCCGCGATGTTCGCGGGTGTCCCACGCCGCGCCTTTGGCGGGGCGCATACGGTCGATCATCCGGTTCATAACCGCTTCGAAGCGGGCGCCGTCGAGATCGGGGAGCGATCCGGCGAAGTCGAGCATCCCCGCGTCTTTGCGCCACCACCATCGCAACGACCGCGCCTCGCGCCGGGCCCGTGAATCTTCCACCGTGGGCTTGCGCTGGGTGCGCACCATCTGAGCCAGATCCGCCGGTGTGACGTTCGGAGCCCGCCGGGCCCATTCCGCGTCGCTCGACTCGTCGGCCAACGCGGCGACATGGCCCAGCTGTTCGCTGCTCAACTCGCCTGCATACGCCATCGCCGCGACGTGCGGCAGTGACTCCAATGCCCGGGCCGTCTCCACCGTCTCGCGCACGCTGCGTTCCGACACGCCGTCGCGCGCGGCCAGAGCGTCATCCAACGCGCCCCGCTCGTCGAGCACCCGCGTTACCGCGAGCTCCTCCACCCGCAAGCGACGCTGCTCACGCACCAGCTCGTCGCGCCGCGCCGCCAACCACTCGGTCGGTCGGCACCGCAACCCATCGAGCCGATCAGCCACATCGAACATGCATCAGATCAAACCATGGGGGTGTGACATCATCGACCTTTCGATGTTCACGCTGGAAAGGGCCCATCCAAGCATGCTAAAAGCATGCTATGTTCATGCCATGAGTGCCATCCAGGTCAAGAACGTGCCGGCTGACGTGCACGACGCGCTCCGGGCCAAGGCGGAGGCGGAAGGCACGACTGTTGGCGAAGTGATCCTCGAGGCGGTCCGCCGCGACCTACGCAGACAGTCAATGCGGGAGTGGCTTGATCACCTCGAGGCGATCCCGCGTCCCGATCCGCCGCCGAGCCGCGAGCAGGTGGACCAGATCATGAACGAGGTCAGGGGCGAGCGACGCTGGGACAACGATGTCGACAGTGGTTGACGCATCCGCGATGGTTGACTTGCTGCTCGACACGCTCCCCGCCGACCGTCGTGCGCGTTTCGACACCGAGCTCGCTGCTCCCGACCTTCTGTTCGTCGAGGTTGCGAGCGGGCTGGCGCGCGGAGTGCGACGGGGGCTCATCGGCGCCGACCGAGCGCGCGTGCTGTTCCACGAGCTGCTCGTCGTGCCCATAGAAGTCGTGCCGGTCGAGTCCGTTGTCACGGCTGCCTTCGATCTCCGCGACTCGTTCAGCTTGTACGACGCCTGTTATGTCGCGCTGGCTCAGCAGCTGGACTGTGGCCTCCTCACGTCGGACCATCGACTGGCGCGCGTGATCGATTCCTGTGGCATCGATGTGCCGGTTGTCCTCACGTAGCAAGCCGGGTCAGAAGTGGGTGCTGCACCACGGTGCCGGAAACGACCGGAAGAAACGATCAGCACGCGTGAGCGTGCCTGCCTTCGCCTCGCGCACCCGACCGGCGCGCGCGAGCACGGTCGCGTCGACACCACCGAGGTAGAGCGCGCCGAGGTCAGCGGCCGACAGGAGGAGGTCGGGTTCCCGATCGGTACGAGTGCACCTCGCACCGTCCGGCCCCCCTTCGACCAGCCACGCACCATTGTTGGCAGGCCGGAACCGGTCGGTGAGATCGAGGACCAGCGAGTCGTCGCTCGCGTAGGTGCGGCCTGAGAGCGCCGCGGCGACGTCGACCACCCGCAGCCAGAGGTGATCGGTGACCTGGAACACCTGGAGTCGGCGCGGATCGGTGAGCCGCCAGCGCACGACGTCGTCGGTCGGCCGGTCGTCGGCCCTGATCGTCGCGACCAGGTCGACGTCGAGCAGGTACGACCACAGGGCTGCCTCCCTCTCTTCATTAGTGGCGTGCAGCTCGAGGACCCGCAGCTCGTTGGCGGGCTGCCCATGGGCCCAATCGTCGATGATCCGGTAGCGGGCGAAGGCGTCGGGCCGGCCGCCCGCGTCCTCGTGCACGGCGGTGAAGAACGGCTTGCCGTCGCTGTCGGGCGACGCGGGGCCCCGCTGCTCGCGGTACACGCGCTCCCAGTACCGCGGATCGCGCGTGACCTCGCCGACCCGATCGGCGCGCGCCGCTTCGAAGACGGCCTGCGCGATCGCGGGTCCGGTGTCGCGGTCGGCCAGGCGGATGCGGCCACCGCTGGTGGGGGAGTCGGCGAGGCCGGCGTGGGCGGTCGCGAGTTGCCACCAGGTACTGAAGGTCGCGAGCCCGTAGCCGAATCGCCCGTAGATCGAGCTCTCCGATGCGGTGAGCACCGCGAGGTGCTCACCGCGTGACGCGACATCACGCAACTGCTCGTCCATCATGCGGGCGAGCAACCCGCGCCGACGGTGCGTCGGGTGCACGCCGACGACGGTGATCCCGGCGGTCGGGACCTGCGCGCCGCCCGGCACGGTCAGCCGGAAGGTGTACGCGCCCGCGGTTGCCACGATCCGACCCTCGTCGAACCCGGCGAGGGTCCGCTCCGCGGCGAGCGAGCCCTGCCACGATTCGAGCTCCTCCTCGGTGGGGATGACTCCGAACGCGGTCGCCACTGCGCGGTTGAACGCGGGGAACTCGTCGTCGACGATCGGCCGAAGCTCCAGGTCCATGGCCAGAGCTTCACAGAACGGTGGCGGCCGGCGCAGGGAGTTCGCTTCACGTTCGCCCGATCGCGGCTGCGCTAGCCTGAACGGCAGTCGGGCCATGCAGCGGTCCCATGCAGGCTGTCACCCGGTGATCCGGGCCGACTCCTTTCGCAGAACGGCATGCGTACGTGTGCCATCCCCAAAGGAGTCTCCATGACTGCCACCACCGACACCGCGGCTGACCGCGGGTTCTCCGACTTCAAGGTTGCCGATCTCTCGCTCGCCGA
>WNFE01002011.1_pt1 | contig 14915 bp, 12 predicted proteins | sample 5400451 | NCBI WGS metagenome assembly WNFE01 (sample SAMN13153344, study PRJNA577476) | soil metagenome | isolation source: 200 cm saprolite under Douglas fir tree site 2 hole 2 | place: USA:California | collected 2015-04-18 | reverse complement strand
GATCCGGCTCACCAGGCTGTTCCGCGATGTCGACGTCAGGGCCGACGCGATCCGGCGGGTCCAGGCCATCTACCGGAAGGCACGGGAGCTGCTGGAGGAGCGGGGCATCCGGGCGGGGTACCTGGCGACCGGGATGGCTCGGTGGGACGAGCTCTTCCTCGAGCCCGCCGCACCCGTCCTGCTGCGCGGCCTGACGATCACTGCGACCCGGGCGAGGCATGACGACTTCGATCTCGCTCTGGACGACGAGAGCGAGGTCAACCCCGTTCTGCTGCACAAGCTGGCCAGCGTCTTCGGGGCAGCCACCGAAAAGCTCGCCGACGAGCGGGGCGACCGGCTTTTCCGGATGCTGCAGGAGGCCGCTGACGCCGCCGAGGTTCCCGGGTTCGAGATCGTGGACCGGGATGTGATCGGCACCTTTACCTACGCCAAGCTGCCCATGGTCCGGGACATGCAGGCGGCCGGGGAGCTGCTGGCCGACAGCGACGTGGTCGCCGCCATCGCCGGGGACCCCGAGGCCCAGGAGCTGCTGTGCACCGATGACGGGACCGAGCCGCTGCTCGACTCGCCGGCCGAAGACTACTCGGTCCTCGACGCCGACTCATCGCAGCGCAGCGCGATCGCCGCGGTGCTGTCCGGGCGCAGCGTGGTGGTCCACGGGCCGCCGGGAACCGGCAAGAGCCAGACGATCGCCAACCTGATGGCCGCGCTCGTCGCACGCGGCAGGAAGGTGCTGTTCGTCGCGGAGAAGCGGGCGGCGATCGACGCCGTGCTGTCCCGGCTCAAGGGCGCCGATCTCGGGGAGATGGTGCTCGACATCCACGAGGGAACGAGGGACAGGCTGCGGATCGCCCGCGACCTCGCCGCGACATCCGATCTGGCGCAGCAGACGCACAGTCCCGACGATGGCAGCCTGCGGCGCCGGCTGGCCGACCGGCAACGCCGGCTGGCCGAGCACGTCGCGGCGCTGCACGAAGCGCATCCGCCGTGGGGGCTGACCCCGTTCCAGGTCCAGTCCGCCCTGCTCAAGATTCCTGAGGAGGCCCGTACCCCGGTGCGGCTAGCGGCAGCAGAACGGATCGGCAGCAGTACTGCCGACGAGATCCGCGACGACCTGCGGGAATTTGCCCACCTGGGCGGTTTCGCGCTGCGGCCGGGATCGACTCCGTGGTTCGGGGCCGCGCTGCGGACCACCGAGGACGTCAGCCATGCCTGCGACCTGGCGGCCCGGCTCGGTACACATGCCCTGCCGATGCTGGCCGACCGGCTCAGCCGCGCCAGCGAGGAGACCGGCCTGCGGCCGCCGGCCGACTACGCCGACGCGGTGGCCAGGATGCGGCTGTATGCCGCCATCGGGCAGACGCTGCGGGTCCTTGACCGTTCGGTGTATGCCGCCAGGCCGCAGGCGCTGGCGGCGGCGGTCGGCGGCGGCAGCAGCAGCGACATGACGCTCGGCTTCAGCGAGCGGCGGGCGCTGCGCAGGCAGGCACGCGAGCTCTACACCGGCCCCGGCAAGCCCGCACCGCAGGAGCTGGCCGGAGCGCTGACCGAGGCCGCCGGGCAGCTGGCCGAGTGGGAACGGCAGCGGCTCCCCCGCGCTTCGGGTGTCGACGGCGACGGGCCGTCCGGGCGGCCTCGGCTGCCGGCCGGGCTCGATGAGCTCAACCGGCTGCACGACGAATGTTCGCGGCAGCTCACGGCGCTCGGCGCCTATGTCCGCCTGTGGGACGAGGACCTTGAGGAGCTGCTCTCGGCACTTACCGCCGACCAGGACACGGCCTGGAAACTGCCGAGGCTCTATGAGCTGGCCGGCCGCTTCGACGACCTCGGCCTCGGGCCGCTGCTCGACGACATCGGCCGGCGTTCGGCCTCTGAAGACCTGGCCGCAGTGTCTGGAGATCTGGCCGCAGCGGCGTTCGACCACGCCTGGTACTGCGCGATCCTGGATCAGATCAGGGTGCGCGATCCGCGTTATGGCGCGGCGCGCGGCAACGACCTGGACGAAATCGCCAGCGATTTCCAGGTCCGCGACGTGCAGTACCTGGCGGCCAACCGCGGCCGGGTGCGCCGCGCCTGGGCTGAGCGGCTGCGCGAAGCGCAGGACCGGCATCCGCTGCAGGCCAGGGTGATCCGCAAGCAGGCGGCGCTGCGCCGCGGCCACCTGCCGTTGCGGCGGCTGCTCGACCAGACGAGCGACATGCTTTTCGCGATCAAGCCGTGCTGGGCCATGTCACCGCTGATGGTCAGCCAGGTACTGCCGGCTGCCAGGCTGTTCGACGTGGTGATCTTCGACGAGGCGAGCCAGATCGTGCCGGCGGACGCGATCCCGTCGATCATGCGGGGACATCAGATTGTCGTCGCCGGTGACGACCGGCAACTGCCGCCGACCAACTTTTTCCGTCAGGTTGGCGAGGGCGACGAGGAATCAGCCGATGATGACGACGAGAGCCTGGTCTCGTTCGGGGCAGGCTTCGAATCCGTGCTCGACGCGCTGCGCCCGCTGCTGCCGACTTGGCCGCTGGCGTGGCACTACCGGAGCCGGGACGAGCGGCTTGTCGCGTTCTCGAACACCCACATCTACGGCGGCGCGCTGACGACATTCCCCGGGGTTTTCCGCGACGACTGCCTGCGGCATGTCGTGGTCGCGCAGAGTCCTGAGCGCGGCCAGGAAGTGTCGGTCACCGCCGAGGTGGACAAGGTGGTCGAGCTCATCCTCGAGCACGCCAGGACCAGGCCGCGTGAGTCACTCGGGGTGATCGCGCTGGGGATCCGGCACGCCGAGCGGATCGAGACGGCGCTGCGTACGGTGCTGGCGGATCACCCAGAACTGGAGGGCTTCTTCGCCGACGACTCCCCCGAGCCGTTCTTCGTCAAGAACCTAGAACGGGTGCAGGGAGATGAGCGGGACGCGATCATCCTGTCGATCGGCTACGGCAAGCACCCGGACGGCCGGATGCGCTACCAGTGGGGGCCGCTGCTCCGCGACGGCGGAGAGCGCAGGCTGAATGTGGCCGCCACCCGGGCCAAGCACCGGCTCACCCTGGTCAGCTCGTTCTCCAGCCACGACGTCGACCCGGACCGCGTGACCAAAGCCGGCGCCCGGCTGCTCGCCGACTACCTCGAGTACGCCGGGTCAGGCGGGACGGCGGTCGGCGCGTCCGGCGGCGCCGAGCTGAACCCGTTCGAGGCTGACGTGCGCGACAAGCTGGCCGAGTGCGGGATCACGGTCGTGCCGCAGTACGGCGTCGGCGGCTACCGGGTTGACTTCGCCGCCACGCACCCCGACGACGCTGACCGGATGGTGCTGGCGATCGAGGCCGACGGCGCCTCGTACCGCGAATCGGGCAGTGTCCGGGACCGCGACCGGCTGCGCGGCGAGCATCTGCAAAGGCTCGGCTGGCAGTTCCACCGGGTCTGGTCAACGAACTGGTTCCACGACCCCCAGGGCGAGGTCGCCAAGCTCCTGGAGGCCTACAAGCGGGCCGTCAGCGCGGCAGGCCCGCCGCCTGCTCCTGACGACCCGCCGCCCGTGCCTGACGACCCATCCTCGGCTGCGCCCGCCAGCCCGCCATCGGCTGCTCCTGCTGACCCGCCATCGGCTGCTCCTGCTGACCCGCTATCGCAGCGACTTGTACCCAAGCCGTCGCCTCCGGCCCTCCCCGGGCGGACCGACTAGAGCCGGAAGACCCGCTCGGCATTGCCTTGGAAGAGACCGGCCTTCTCTTCGGGGGTGATCGGCAGATTCTCGTGCGCCGTAACCTCGTCCGGGACGTACTGGTACGGGTAATCCATGGCGTACAGCACGCGGTCGGGGCCGAGTACGTCGCGGCAGAACATGATCGCCGGGGCCCATGCCATGCCGGTAAGCCAGCATTCCGCTTTGGGGAAGTATCGCATTGAGAGTTCTGGAGAACGGAATCTCGCTTCGGGCCGCTGTCCCAGACCGGCCACTCAGATGCTGCGCCCGGGAGCATCCCAGTGCGCCTCCAGGTTGTGAACCAGCGCTGGGCTCAGGTGGCAGCGGGCCTGCTCGCGGGCATAGGTCGCAAAGTACTCGCGAAACAGGTCAAGCGGCTCCTGGCCGGCGCGCAACGTGCGCCGGTTGGCGGTCGCGTTCACGAGACCGGAGTCGGTCAGCGCCTCGATCCGCGCGTCGAGCGCTCGGTCCATGTCCCCGGGTTCCACCACCTCGTCACAGAGGAACGCCGCGTCCGGGTCACCCGCGGTCCACTCACGGCCAGAGAGAATCGCCTGACGGGCGGCACGATCCCCGACGAACCTGGGCAGGCGCAGGTTGGACGCCCCGGGGATGATCCCTTCCTTGCGGGCGGGCAGGAAGAGGCGCGACCCGCGTTCGGCGATCACGTGATCCACGACATGCAGGAGTTGGCAGGCGCCGCCGATCGCGAAGCATTCCACGGCAGCGACCCACAGCTTTTCGACTGTGCCCTCCTGGCCCCCGACGCTCTCCGCCCAGGAGCCCACATCCTGCCCGGCAGGGAGTAGGCCACGGTAGATCTTGTTGACATAGCCGAGGTCGCGCAGCAGGTAGAAAAGGTAGTCGATGCCGCCGTGATAAAGGTGAGTCAGGTTGATGCCCGATCCGAAGACCCGCCTGCCCAGGTAGCGCGGGTGGTGCACTACGCCGCCGCGGAACACACCGACTTCGATGGCCGGGTCGAGCAGGAGCAGGTCCACACCGCACTCCGTTGCGGCGAGCGTCGTCCCGTCTTCGGCGTTGAGACGTTTGGGGTTGCTCAGCTCGAGGACGCCCGCCCGGCCGTGCCGGGTGATCCGGACAGGACCGAGGTCGATCGAGCCGCTGCGTCGCAGCTCCCCCAGACGCTCAAGAGCCGCAGTGGTGGGCTGGAGCATCGCGCCAATCAGATGCCGGCCGGCCCGTGGCAAGGCCAGGACATGCGAGACCAGCAGGCCCTGGGCGAACTCGATACCTTCCTTGTCCGGTAGCGCCCGCGCGCGTTCGGCGTTCATCTCAGCGGCGGACGGCACGAGGCCGGGAACATGCACCGCCGCCTCGTAGACAAGCTCGTCGAGTCGAAACGACCTGGTGCAGCGGTCGGTGAGCGCGTCATAAAGCCCGGCCGCATGTGAGTGCAGGAAGCTCTCCCGGGCATCGTTCATGACACCGGCGATTGCTTCGCGTGCAGCATTCTGGTCGGCCGTTCCGGCCGTTGGCGCTGGCAGGCGCCGGATGAGCGCCTGGCCGCGGGTGAGGAATACGCTGATAGCACCCGCCGCGATCTTGAATGAGCCGGGCCAGCCCGGCGCCGCTGCGGCCCAGTCGTCTGTGTCAGCCGAAGACAGCCCGGCTCGCTCGAGGATCTCTGTCGGAATGGAGATCGTGGTCATCCTGCCCGGACCGAGCCCTGGCATCCCGGCCGCCGTCACACTCCCACCCTCCTCGCCAAGCCCCGAGACCGTGCGGCGCCGAGGTCACCAGCGGTCCACCGCCATTTCGCATCATGCCATCGTCGGAGTAGATCCGGCTGCGGGGAACTCCGCATCGGTGGAGCTGACCCGGTGGGAATTGCCCGCCCGGGCCCGGTGCGCCACTCTTGATGACTGGCAGGGCAGGCGCGAAAGGGGGACACCATGCGCGGTGGCAGGTATCTCGTGGTTCTGGCCGGTGTCGGTGTCCTGGCCGCGGGCTGTGGCACAGAGGTGGCGCAGGGCCCGAGCCTCGCAGCCGCGGTGACCCGCACTGCGGGCCAGACCGCCCGGGTCGCGGTAACGACGACGATGCAGATGCCGGGCATGTCCGTTACGTTCACCGAGACGGGCGTGTTCGACTTCGCGCGCGCTCGCGGCATGGTCAGCATGCAGAACCCCGTGGGGATAACGGAGATCTTCATACCGCCGAAGGCATACATCAAGGTTCCCGGTGACGTTAACGGGGGGCTGCCGCCCGGGAAATCCTGGATCGCTGTCGATTCCGGGGCATCCGGCGGGCCTGGGAACTCCCTGCTTGGCCCGCTCGGCGGCGGCACTGATCCCGCGGACCTGCTGGCGTCGCTGACAGCGATCTCCAGCAGCGTGACGAAACTGGGCACCTCCACAATCCGGGCTGTGCAGGTGACTGGGTTCCGGGTGAGTATCGACCCGGCGAAGGCGGCAGCCCGGGTCCCACGCTGGGAGCGTGCAGGCTTCCTGGGATTCACCAGAAGCCTTGGCCCTGGCGCGATCCCGGTCGACGTCTGGGTAGACCGGCAGAACCTGATGCGGCGGGTGAAGCTGTCCCTACGCGTGCCGGGCGGCGCGGGCCCGCCGGCCGGCGCGCGTTTGGTTCAGGCCACCGACTTCTACGATTTCGGCGTGCCGGTGCAGGTCTCGGCTCCGGCTGCGGCGGAGATCGCCAGCATGTCCCAGCTCATCAAGGGTGGGTCGTCGGGATCTGCTGGCATCGGCGACTCCTCCCCACCCCGCGTGTCCGGGACGCTGTCGTCGGCCCAGGCGGCTGCGGCCGAGCAGGTGGTCGGCGCATTCTGGTCGGCGCTGGGACGCAACGACCTGACTGCGGTCGCGCAGACGGTGCCGCCCGCTCAGCGCTCGTGCGTCCGGTCGTTTCTGAGCGGCGGCGCCCCCAAGATCACCGTCACCTCGTTCCGGGTCGTGTCGGCGCAGCCCGCGGGAAATGGCCAGGCGACTGTGCGGTTCATCGTGAAGGCGCAGGCCAGCCTCGGCGGGCAGGACCTCCCGGTGTTTCCCCAGGGGCCGGGCAGCGTGCAGTGGCTGGTGACGACCGAAACGGCTGGCCACTGGTATGTGGACCTCGCCCACAGCAGCGCCTTCATGTTCAGCGGAGCCTGCCCCTGACGCTCAGGGCGCTTTCGGCGTCTTAGTTCACCACGAACCAGCCCACCTTGGTGCTCGCCGATACGGCCTTGCTCAGGTAGACCGTGAACGAGCTGCCCGAGACGTTCGGCACCGCCGCCCGGACCCACACTCCGGCCACGTTCTGCTGCAAGGTTTGGCCTCCTCCTTCCGCAGACGTCTCCGTCGGCGCCTGACACAACCGCCGCACAGGCGCGCGTCGGCTGGCCAAGCGAAAGTTCCCCACAACAGCCACGTCCGCCAAACCGCGACGGTTCACCCCCCGCCTGATGAGAGACGCGTGCAGCAAGCGGTCATGCACACCGATAGTTCGTAACGGAGCGTAATGAGCCGTTGGGTCGCCTCCGAGAAGATCTGGTGGCGTCGTACGCCGATCCGTCATTTCGGGAAAATTGCCTCATTGACCCGGTTGCCATGGTCCCTTTACTGTGCGGCTAAGCCCTCGGCCGGATCGCACTGTCCCTGGGCACGAGGCGGCGCTTCCCCCGGGCGCGCGCCAGGTGCGGCCTAACCCAGCACGGCCCGAAGCGAGTGCCGGGCACTCCGCGGCCGCGGCCCCCCGAGGGAATGGGAAGAAGAGAGCGATCCTGTGACGACCATCGAGGCCGCTACCGAGCTGCAGCCGCCCAAGCACATCAAGGTCAATGGCAGGCGCATTCACTTCCGGTGGATGCAGCAGGTCGCCTGGTCGGTAGTCGGCGCGGCGATCGGCGCCTATATGGTGTCGGCGGTGTACTACCTGGTCACCCAGGTGAAATGGCCGGGCACCGGCGGCCACACCGTTCTCTACCTCAAGCCGGCATGGGACCACCTGCTCCCATACAAGTGGTGGAAGCCGGGGCGGCACGACTACCGCGACTGCTACGAGGCCGTGTTCGCCACACTGTTCATCAGGTCGATCATCTCCAAGAAGAAGTACTGGGGGCAGCGCGTCGGCTGGCTGCGGCTGGCCACGGCTCCCCTGGTGATCTTCGTGGCGGCATTCCCGATCATCACTCTCGGCATCTGGCTGGTGGACATCCTGCACCTCGGCCCGCCGAGCTGGCTGGTCACCTACCAGGCGATCCTGATCGGCTTCGTCGCGGGCCAGGTGGTTCACCGGATCTACGCGCCGGTCGGCAACACCGTTCAGTTGTTCTTTGTCGAGCAGGCCATTCCCGGCCAGCACCGACCGCGCTGGCCGCTGCCACCGGTCGTGCGCGAGCGCTACGCGTGGATGACCGAATGCCGCGTGCCCGTCAAGGACTACGGTGCGTGGTTCACAGTTCTGGTGTCGGTAATGGTGGCGGTCCTGCTGTTCCTGGCCGCCTACGGTGCCTACATCCGGCTGATCGTCGCGAAGGCAAGGTAGGCGGGCAACAATAGCCCGGCACAGGACACTGACTGTGTAACGTGCGCTCACGGGACCAACTGAGGAGGACGCCCGTGGCGCAGCCACGGATGCGGGTGTCGGGGGTGGTGATGGGTGCTCCCAAACCCGCGGGCACTGGCGGCCTTTTATGCGCGGCTCCTGGAGTGGCCGGTGATGGACGAGGCGGGCCCAAGGCCTGGAGCTCCACCGGAGGACGGCTGGGCACAGCTGCGGCCGCCGTCCGGCGGGGGCGGGGTGTCGTTGTCCTTCGAGTTCGAGGCGGATTACGTCCCGCCGGTCTGGCCCAGCGCGCCCGGCGAGCAGCAGACACGGGACGCCGTGCATCGGTTACCGCACATGCCTGTTGAGCGGGTGCCATGTGTTGGTGTCGTGCCGGTGGCTTGCGGCGGTGGAATCCGTCGCTCATGTGACTTCCGGGCGCTGCGCGATGCAGGGTTCGGTCGTCGATACTGGAGCATCATGAGCGGAATCGGTGTTGCACGTGGGCAGTCCACGCCAGCTGCCTCCGGCTGGTCTGCGGTGGGAACCGTCGCGGCGTATGCAGCCGGATTCGTCGCGTTCGCATACGCGTTGGTGAGTCTGTACTGGGCACTGGGCGGGCATAGCCTGATCAGCACGGTCGGCGGATATGTGGAGCATTTCGCCCACCGGGGCGGGGCCCTCCCGGTGCTGGTAGCCCTTGCGGTGGCCGGGGCGAAGCTGGCCGGTGGTCTCCTCGCGCTGGCGCTGGTGCGTCCCTGGGGGCGGGTAGTTCCGCGCGGGTGGCTGCTGCTCGGATCAGCCGGAGCCAGTGCGCTGCTGGTGGTGTACGGCGGTCTTAACGTGCTGCTCGGTGCCTTCGTTCTCTCGGGTGTCATCCACCCCGCGGGGAGCGTGGACCGGACGGCGTTGCGCTGGCACGTCGGGGTATGGGACCTGTGGTTCTTGATGTGGGGGATCTTGCTGGCGCTGGCTACCGTCGGCTATTGGCGGCGGACGGTAACCAGGACCGCTGCGTGACGGGGTAGATCATGGAATCCGCAGTTAACGAAGTCGCGACCGAGAGCAAACACACTCAATTGCCGCGAATCGGGCGGCTGCGACGTCAGGTAGCTGAGATCAGCGTTCCGGGAATGGCTGGCAGTCGCGGTCCCAGGCGTCGACAGCCTCCGTGAGGTCCGCCTGGCTCAGGTCAAGGGCCAGAAGGTACCCGGCCGCCTGCCAGCCGAGGCGATCCCGTGGCATCCAGCTGGGGAGAGACTCATGGGAAAACCGGACAGTGATAGTGAGACGCCCGCCGGAGCCCCTGTCCAGGCTGAAAGACAGGTTCGGCTCAGTGAAACACCGGTCTTCCACGGCAGCGTTCCCGGCTGCCACGGTGTCCAGCCACGATGACTGACCCATGCCTCCCACGTAGTCAGGCATGGGTCAGCGAAGGCCCACTGGCGCCCGTCGGCAGTACGCACATCGCCCCGGATCATCAGCCAGTTCGCATCCCAATCCCTTCCTGCTGCCCTGCGGGCGAGTGTCTGATGGTCTTGCGGAGTTGCGCTACCGGCGTTCGGATGGCCGGTCCGTCGGTAGATCGTGCCGCTGGGCGCATACCAGGAGCAGGCATGACCTTGCTATAGCATGAAATGCATATAGCATTGAGTGCATGACTGGCCTGTACTCGGTTGAGATCGAGCCCGAGGTGCGGTCCTGGCTGGAGAAGCTCACCGACCGCGACTTCGGCCGGGCTGACTTCCTCGTCGGGCTGCTGGCTGAGCGTGCCGGGGATCTCAGCGAGCCTTACACGCGTCACCTCGGCGGGAAGGTCCGCGAACTGCGCTTCCACCTGCTCCGCCAGCAAACCCGGGTCACCTACTGGCTGGCACCGGGCCGACGCGTGATCTTGCTGACACTTTTCCGCAAGACCCGCAGCGCTGAGTCAGCAGAGGTGGCCCGTGCCTTACAGGCCCAGAAGATCTGCGAGACCGAACACGGCCCAGCTCATCGGGCGTTCGACCGGGAGGTGAACTGACATGGCCGCTGACCACTCCTCGTACGAGGAACTCGCCCAGCAGCGCCGCGGCAGCGAGGACTACCGGGAGGGGCACGCCGAGGCGCGCAGGGCATTCCTGATCGGCCACGCTGTGCGCGAACGCCGCCTCGAACTGGGCCTCTCACAGGTCGAGCTCGCCGCCCGTGCCGGCATGACCCAGCCCGCCCTCTCACGCCTGGAAGCAGGCGGAGTCATCCCGACCATCCCCCTGCTCGAGCGGATCTCCGTAGCCCTTAACGCCGACCTCATCGTGGAAATCGCCCCACACGCAGCCTGACACACCGCCAGCGGACGAGCAGATCCACCTTCCCAGCCGGGATCATGCAAGCCAGCCGATGGCTCTCACCGCGGTCGTGCGGATCGTCCGGAGATGCCGATGTGAGCGTCCCCGGCTGGGGGCGCTGGGTACGATCCGGCGTTACTTCGGCCGGTTTGGGCTGAGCGAACGATGGCCAAGCGCCTGGTCCTGAGGGTCTAGCACTGGGTCAGTCTTCCTGGGATCAGGTGGATATCCGTATGGCTGCTGATCAGCCTGTCCTCGACAGCCTGCGTAAGGCGGTGGAGGCCATGCCGGACGACGTGCCGCTGCGTGTCCACCTGGCCACGATGCTGTTCAGTGCGGGCCTGCGGGATGAGGCTATCCGGCAGGCAGGCGCGGCGCTGCAACGCGATCCGGGTAACGCCGGGGCCTTGGCGCTGGTCCAGCAGGCCGGGCCGGTGAACGGGCCGGGGCCCGGATCCGGCCCGGCACTGTCACCAGGGCAGCCGGGCGGCGATTTCGACTGGTCACAGGCGGAATCGCAGCAACTCTCGAAGTGCCAGATCGCGTGGTCAAGCTCGTTCCAGGCCAAGGTATTACGGACGGCAGAGGCAGAACTCATTCCCCTCTGGGTCGGCCAGGACGAACCAGTTCTGGCTACCCTGGCCGACGTCCACCTGTCGCGCGCCAAGGGCGAGCAGCCGGTCGAACTCGGCCGCATGATCGCGGTTGACGGGTTTGACGTCCAGGTGCAGCCGGTTCTTGGTGAGCTTCGGCCCGTCCGGCACGAACCGGAAGTCGATCTCGAACGGGCCACCGTCGACCCCGATCGACACGCCGTAGCTACCGCGGTTAACGACCTGCCAGCCTAGCGCCCCGGCCCAGAACTGGGCGAGCAGTTCCGCGTCTGCGGCGTCGACGACGAGGGAAGCGATCCGATTTTCCACGTGCACGTGGTAGCACATCGCAGGTGGATATCGCCAGCCGCCCAACGTGATGCCCGCTTCTGGCCACGGCGCGCCCTGCGGCCCCGGTGGGTTACCGTCGGCGGGATCGGGTGGGGCAGTAGTCCTGGGGGGGTCGGCTGCTTTGCGACGGTGGAGATCATCAGTCTCTGCCGCTTTGCCGCCACAATAGTGATCTTCGTGAGGTCGACGGCCTCGTGACTGCTTAATGTTGATAGGCGGTCACCCTTGAGTTCCGGCAGGCTGGCCGGACGAGGGCGTCCCGAGGAGAAGAGCAGCTATGAACGACCCTGGCGTCACCCGTGTCGCTGTCTATATCGACTTCGACAACATCGTGATCTCACGCTACGACCAGCTTCATGGCCGGGGCCAGTTCCAACGTGACAAGGTGCGCGGGTTCAACAGGGCCGACAGATCGGCCGATCCCGACATCGCGGAGAAGCTCCAGCGCGCCACCGTGGACGTCGGCGCGATGATCGACTTCGCATCATCGTTCGGCACCCTCGTGCTGACCCGCGCCTACGCGGACTGGTCAACCCCCGTGAACGCCGACTACCGCGGGCAGCTCGTCAGCCGCGCAGTGGACTTGGTCCAGCTCTTTCCCGCCGCCGCTTACGCCAAGAATGGTGCCGACATCAGGCTGGCCGTGGATGCGGTGGAGGACATGTTCCGCCTTCCCGACCTGACCCACGTGGTGATCGTGGCCGGGGACTCGGATTACATCGCCCTCGCCCAGCGGTGCAGGCGTCTGGGCCGTTACGTCGTGGGGGTCGGGGTCGCAGGATCGACTAGTAGATCACTCGCCGCAGCGTGTGACGAACTCGTGACCTACGACGCGCTTCCGGGCATTACACCCACCGGCGCCTCCCAGCTGCCAGCCGCACAGGCGGTCGGCGCACAGGCCGCCGACGCACAGGCGGCCGGCGCACAGGCGGAACATGAGGAGGCCGGCAGCGCGCCGCCCGCGCGCGGCTCGCGACGTACCAGGCGGCCACCGGCCGCGGTGACCGACGAGACTGATCTCGATTCCGAAGACCCGCAAGAGCTGGCGACCAGGCTCCTGGAACGGGCGCTGCGACTCGGCCAGGAAAAGGATGACGCGGACTGGCTGCATAGCTCCGCGGTGAAGAGCCAGATGAGGCGCATGGATCCGTCATTCAGCGAGAGAGCTCTCGGCTATCGTTCATTCTCAGACTTCGTGAAGTCACGAGAAGCCGTCGCCGAACTCGACGAGACAAACCCTGTGCGGCTCGTACGGCTCAACCCGGCCATGACCGCACAATAGGGCAAAGCGTTCCAACGGTCACCTGCTGGAGCTGCTGAGGGCGTTACCGGAGCCCTTCGCTGGAGAACCTGTGAGCGCTAGTTGACAAACTGCCCGGGGAACCCGGTCGTCACGGGCTGGCCGTCGCGCCAGGTGATGACGCCGTTCACGATCACCAGGTCCACTCCGGTGGCCTTCTCCTGCGGGGCGCCGTAGGTGGCGCGGGAAGTTATTCCGCGGGATCCGATCACGCAGACGTCGGCGGCCATGCCGGGCCCGAGGCGCCCGCGTTTACGCAGACCGTAGGCGTCAGCGGCGTTCACCGACAGGTGCCGGGCGAGTTGCTGATACCCAGCGGCGGCTCCGTTCGCCAGGGACTGCTCCGCGAGGCGGGCGAAGCTGCCGTATCCGCGGGGATGGGGATGCTGGCCTTGGTAGATGCCGTCCGAACCAGCGCAATGCCGCTCGTCGGACGTGAGCCAGGCCAGGTGGTCGTCGCTGAGCGCAGGCCGGTCGAGGTGCGCGCCGACGTTGAGTTCTGCGGAGACCAGAAGGTCGAGAACCCACTCCCCGGCCGACTGGGAGCTGCCCGCCGCCGCCTGGGTAACCGATTGACCGGCGAACTCCGCAACGTGGGCGGGCAGGCAGCCCAGATAGAGATCTTGCAGGAAGTCGTCGGTGAACTTCTCCCCGGCCAGCAGGACGGCCCTCTGGTGGGGATCGGCCAGCGCCGCGAGTGTCCTCCTTGGGCCTTCGGCTTGCAGGTCAGCGGGGAGCAGGAGCGCCGCCACAGTCGTGCTGGACTTGCGGTACGGGTACATGTCGAAGGTAACCGCCACGCCCGCGGCCTCAGCCGACGTGAACGCCCCCCGGATGTCGGCGGGCGCGCCCCACAGGTGACTGGCATGTACCCGGATGCCGGCGCCCCGGCCCACGGCGGCCAGCTCGTCCAGGCCCGCCCTGACCTGCGGACCGTAGCCACGAAGATGCGAAACGTACGGGCGTCCCGCCGCGGCCAGCGGCCGGGCGATATCAGCAACCTCCTCGAAGTCGCCGAACCGGCTCGGCAGGTAGTCCAGTCCGCTGGACAGGCCGACCGCTCCATCGCCGAGCGCATCCTCCACCTCCCGGCGCGCTGCAGCCCGTTCGCCGGGGCCCAGAGGGCCAGGCGCCAGGCCGACGATGTTGTGCCGGATCGTGCCCTGGGAGGCCAGGACGGCCACGTTCTGCGTCAGCCTCCCGGACAAGGCGTCCCGGTAGCCGGCCACGCTGAGGTCGCGCGCCGGTTCGAGCGCGCCGTTGACCGGCGCAAACGTCCGATTCAGGTACCTCGCGGTGTCCGCCGTCGCGCCGATCCACGATTCCCCGTCCTGGCCGACGACCAGGGTCGTCACCCCCTGGGCGAGCGCGCCGTCAACGCGGCCGGTGGCTAGCAGCGGTCCCTCGGCGTGGACGTGCGCGTCGATAAAACCCGGGCCGACCACGCTGCCCGGGGCCAGGTCGATGACCTCGCAATCAGCCGGGGGCGCGCCGTTGCCGCCGATGGATACGACCTGCTGCCCGTCGATCAGCACATCGGCGAGCCGTATCGTGGTCCCGATCCCATCGGCGACCAGGCCACCGCGAAGCAGCATCCGTGTGGTCACTTACCCCGCCGTGACTGCGCCGGGCCTGCCGTCCCTGGCACATCCGAGGACGGGGCCTGGAGCTGTTCGAGGAGTTCATCCCGGGCCCGCCGTCTCAGCTCGGCGACTTCGGCCCGCAGCTCGTCAATCATCTGCTGCTGCACACCGATCAGTGCGAGCAGATCCTCACGCGACGCATCATCGAGCCCGGACACGAACCAGCATCCTGCCATACCAGCAGCGAGGGCTGACGCCTCTGGACACAGTCAGCCGCCGCGTCCGCTGCCGCGTGATGCGGATGCCAAAACACATAGAGCGTTACGCAAAACCCTTGACCCTCAAGCCTCTGACCTGCGTGGATGCTTGCTGGAAACGGGGTTTTGCATAAGCCTCATACACTCCCCTTCCGGCGTCGTCACCGGTGTCTACGTCAATCTCCGCTCCTGAAATTGATAGACTCTCCGGTTGGAGATGAACTGGAAGTCCGGCCAGCTCCAAAGCGCCGCGAACAAGTTCAGCGAGGAGGTTGAGGGATTTAAGAGCATCCCCGGAAAC
>WNFE01004182.1_pt1 | contig 14923 bp, 14 predicted proteins | sample 5400451 | NCBI WGS metagenome assembly WNFE01 (sample SAMN13153344, study PRJNA577476) | soil metagenome | isolation source: 200 cm saprolite under Douglas fir tree site 2 hole 2 | place: USA:California | collected 2015-04-18 | reverse complement strand
AGTTTCCAAACTGACGACGGCGGCGTCACCTGGACGCAAGTCTCCGGTCAATGAAGAGCGCAGACCCGCGCCTGTTTATATCCGCAAGATTTTCTTTCTGCTCCGTTCTAAGTGTGAAGGCAAAATCAGCTTGAGGTGATAAACATGCAGAGCCCTAGCTCCCGAATCGGAAATCGTTTGCACTGGATTGTGGCATCGGCCGTCGCGGTGGTTGCCGGTGCGGCGCTGCTCTCTGCGGCCTACCACTCGCACAAAGTCTATGCAGCGCAGGAGAAAGATTCCGCGCACGCGGCGTCCGCGGATCAGACCACCAGCCTGAGTGATCAGACGGACCTCGCCGTGACCGTCTACAACTCCAACATTGCTCTTGTGCGGGATGTCCGCCAGTTGGCGCTGCCCGGCGGTGCGTTCCGGCTTAAGTTCATGGACATTGCCGCGACCGTGAATCCGGCTACGGTGCATTTTCGATCACTGAACGATCCTGAAAAGCTTGGCGTCATCGAACAAAACTACGAATACGATTTGCTCGAGCCTGCAAAGCTTCTGCACAAGTATGTCGGGAAGGAAGTGACGCTCGTTCGCTCCTACCAGGAAAACGGCACAACCAAGCATGAGGAGATTAAGGCCACGCTGCTCGCCGACAACAACGGCCCTGTCTGGAAGATCGGCAACGACATCGTGACCGGGATCTATTCGGAGAGCTATCGCTTCCCGGAAGTGCCCGCGAATCTTTACGAGCGCCCCACGTTGCTTATGTCGCTCGAAAACTCCGGCGCGCGCAAGCACCAAATCGAAGCGTCATATCTTGCATCGAATCTTTCCTGGAACGCCGACTATGTCCTGACCGTCGGCCGCGATGACAAAGCCGCCGACCTCGACGGGTGGGTGACGCTCGCCAATAACAGCGGCACGGCGTTTCGCAACGCGCGTCTGCAGCTTGTCGCTGGCGATCTGAACCGGCTACCCTCCAACGGCCGCGGAGATATGATGGAGTTGAAAGCGAGGGCCTCGGCAGTCGCTGGCGCCAACCAATTTCAGCAGGAAAATTTCTCCGAATATCATCTCAACACTCTGGGCCGGCGCACTTCCGTCGAAGACAAAGAGACGAAGCAGATCAGCCTGCTGCAAGGTAGCGGCGTGCCCGTCCAGAAGCTTTTTGTCGTCAATGGGCAGAATTTCTACTACCACAACGCGCAAAATCCGGGCTCGCCGCAGAAAGACCCGGTGCTGGTCTATTACAAGTTCAAAAATGAAGAGAAAGCCGGCCTCGGCATGCCGCTGCCCGCGGGAAACGTCCGCGTTTATCAGAAAGATTCCAAGGGTGGCGTGCTCTTCACCGGCGAAGACCGCATAGACCACACGCCCAAGGATGAAGAAGTGAGCGTGCACATCGGCAACGCTTTTGACATCGTCGCGGAGCGCAAGCAGACCGACTACAAGCGCATTGACAACCACGTTTGGGAGATGGAGTTTGAGATCACCTTACGCAACCACAAGGACGCGCCCATCACCGTGCAAGTGAACGAGCCCATCGGCGGGGACTGGGAGATGCTTTCTTCCAGCTACAAATTCACGAAGACGGCAGCCTTTGCAGCCCAGTTCAACGTGCCCGTGGCCAAGAACGGAACGTCCGTCCTGAAATACCGCATCCGCGCTCGCTGGTAATTTGTAAGGATTGGCTCGAAGGGGCACGCGCCGCGGCGTGTGCCCCCAGAACCTCACGCTGCTTCCGCGACGAAAATCATCTCCGGCGAATCATCCCGGAGCGGGGACCGGTCGAAATTCCCATACACCGCGGTTACGCGAAATCCGCACCGCGCAAGCAGATGCTCCACTTCGTAGCGGAAGAAATACCGCAGCGTCCACGCAAGAACCAGCCTTTCCGTGCGCCCGTCGGGATGCGTCACCCCGTAAATCATCTCCGCGTCGTTGCACTGTTCCGCGCGGTGAAAAGCGACCGCGCGCTCCGTAAGTCTGACGCGCCGCCCGCCGGACATTTCGTATTCCGCCACGAATTGTTCCTCGTGGAACGCCGGGTCGTGCATGCGCCGCGCGTCCGTCTGGAAAAAATCAACGATCAGCCGCCCGCGGCGCGCGAGGTGCTTGCGCGCGCACAAGAGGCAGTTGACCTGCTGGTGCGTATCGACGAGGTGTTGAAACGGACGGAATGGGACAATGATCAGGCGAAATTTCTCGCCCATGTCGAACCCCGTCATATCACCCTGAACAAAGTGCACGCGCTCGCGCGCTTCCCTGACGAACGCAGCCCTCTTCTGGGCCGCGCGCTCCAGCATCCTTTCGGAAAGATCGAGCCCAGTGACCCGGTACCCATCTTCCGCCAGCGCCATCGTCACGCGCCCTGTCCCGCAGCCCAACTCCAGAACGGGATCACCGAACTCACGGGCCGCGCTTCGATAAAATGCGATGTCCTGCGTCCGTCCAGCCACGACCGGCGACGCATCGTAGTAATCCGCAATGAAACCGTCGTAGAGTGCCGAGCTCATCTCGTTTCCCTGGTAGAGCCGCGTCCCGCTGGCTCTTTTCTTCAATGTTGGGTTACTTCGACGGCCGGAGGCCATTGCTACTCCTCAACCACGGCATCCGCTTCAATTTCCACCAGCATCTCCGGCGAAATCAGCTTGCTGATTTCCACCATGCTCGTTGCCGGCCGGATCGTGCCGAAATATTCTCCGTGTGCGCGTCCGACTTTTTCCCATTCCGCAATATTCGTCACGAAAATCCGCGTCCGCACCACGTCTTTCAAGCTCGCTCCCGCCTTCGCCAGCGCAGTTTCGATGTTCTTAATCGTCTGCACGGTCTGCGCGTGCGCATCCCCTTCGCCGATAATCTTTCCGTCTGGCCCCGTCGCGGTTGTCCCAGACACGCTGATCAAGTTCCCGACGCGCACCGCCCTCGAGTAGCCCACAATCGGCTCCCACGGCGTCCCACTCGATATGTTCTGGCGTGCCATCTGTATCTCCTTCGCCCCGCGCCACTACGTCATCACGAAGCCGCGTGCTAAACTGGAATAATTATGGCACAGGCCATGCCCTCGGTTGGCGGCGCGCCATTGCGCGAGATAACGACATGAAATGCAACAGCATTCTGGAAGCGGTCGGGCACACGCCGCTGGTGCGCCTGAACCGCATCAATCAGGGCCTCAAGCCGCAGATTTACGTCAAAGCGGAGTTCACCAATCCCGGCGGCTCGGTGAAGGACCGCATCGGCATCACCATGATCGACGACGCCGAAAAGAAAGGCCTCCTCAAACCTGGCGGCACGATTATCGAAGGCACCTCCGGCAATACCGGCATGGGACTTGCCCTGGTCGCCGCCGTGCGCGGCTACAAGTGCGTCTTCACCACCACGGACAAACAGTCCAAGGAAAAAGTCGATCTTCTCAAGGCCCTCGGCGCCGAAGTCATTGTCTGCCCCACCGCCGTCGAGCCGGAGGACCCGCGGAGCTACTATTCCGTCGCGAAAAAGCTCGCTCGCGAAATTCCCAATTCCTATTATCCGAATCAATACGAGAATCCCATGAATCCCGAGGCGCACTACTGCACCACCGGCCCGGAAATCTGGGAAGACAGCGAAGGAAAAATCACGCACTTCGTGTGCGGCATGGGCACCGGCGGAACGATCAGCGGCGTCGGGAAATACCTGAAAGAGAAAAATCCCAACGTCAAAATTATCGGCGTGGATCCTTACGGTTCGCTCTACTACGATTTTGTCAAGCGCGGCGAAACCATCAAGGCCAAAACCTATGTCGTCGAAGGCATCGGCGAAGACTTTTTCCCAGCGACCATGAACTTGAAGATTGTAGACGACGTCATTCAGGTCAACGACGAGGAGTGCTTCGTAGTGTCGCGCCGCCTCGCGAAACTGGAGGGCCTGTTCACCGGCGGCTCCGGCGGCGGCTGCATCTCCGGCACGTTGCGCCTGGCGAAAGATCTGGGATCCAGCGATTTCGTCGTTGCGCTTCTCCCCGACACCGGCATGCGCTATCTCAGCAAAGTTTACAACGACGAATGGATGCGCGAGCGCGGCTACGTTGACGCCGCCGTGGCCATCACCGCTGCGGAAGTTGTCAACGCCAAGCATCAGGCCGGAAAAGTACGCGAGCTGGTTGTCGCGCGGCCCTATCAGACCGTTTTTCATGCGTTGAAAACCATGCAAGAGCAGGACATTTCGCAAATACATGAAAATCCCGCGGTCTTCGTCGAGATGAGCGACGCGCGCTTTGAAATCCTTACCAAGTACGACTTGATGAGCACCGTCGCGAGCCTCATGGAACAAAAGCGTTGAGTGACTTTTCCTCGTGAAGACCGTACCCGACAGGATTAGTTAAACTTGAAAATTCTCGATTTCAATGAGCGCTTGAAAGATTCGATTCTCATCGCCGATGGCGCGATGGGCTCGCTGCTCCACGAAACTGTCGGCACGCAGCGCTGTTTCGACGAGCTCAACGCCACCGAGCCCGAAGCCGTCTTCCGCGTCCACCAGTCCTATATCGAAGCTGGCGCGCAGATCATCGAGACCAACACGTTCGGCGCCAACCGCTTCAAGCTCGCTCCCCTCGGCCTCGCTGACGAAGTCCAGCGCCTCAACGGCCGCGGCGTCAAAATCGCCCGCGAAGCGCGCGAATCGGCCGCACGCGAAGTTCTCATCGCCGGCTCCATCGGTCCCCTCGGCCTCGGCGTGCAATCCCGCCATCCCTCGCCCGACGAGATCCTCGATATTTTTCACGAGCAAGCGCTCGCCCTCGAAGAGCGCGGCGTCGATCTCTTTATCCTCGAAACGTTTTCCTACATCGAGGAGATTTTGCTCGCGGTAGACGCCATCCGTTCCTTCTCTGGCCTTCCCATTATCGCGGAACTCACTTACTCCGAAGAAGGCACCACGCACGGCGACCTTCGCCCCGCTGATGCCGCCGCCCAATTGAAAAACAAAAACGTTCAAGTCATTGGCGCCAACTGCACGCTTGGCCCGCAGGCTTTGCTCCCCATTCTTCAGGAGCTCGCTATCGTCGATGATCTCCGCGTCAGTGGCATGCCCAACGCAGGCTTCCCCAGGCGCGAAGGCGACCGCATCGTCTATCCAAAGTCCTCGCCGGAATATTTCGCTCTCTTCGCGCGAGAAGCCGCTGCGCTCGGTGTGCGCATCCTCGGCGGCTGCTGCGGCACGACGCCTGCCCACATCCGCGCCATGGCAGAAGCGGTGAAGTCGCTCCGGCCAGCAAAGACGCGCGCCGTCACTTCCTCCGTCGACACCTTTGCGGCAAGGCCTGCGCCTGTCCAGCACCGCGAGCCGGAAAGCCGTTTTTGGAAAAAACTCCAGGCCAACGAATTCGCCGTCTGCGTTGAGATCGATCCGCCAAAAGGCATTTCCCTCGAGCGCATTTTCGAACAGGTCGACAAAATCATGGCCTCGCGCCGCGTGGATGCCATAGACATCAACAGCGGCACCATGGCCCGCGTCGGCATGGACGCGCTCATGACTGCAGGCGCTCTCGAAGCCCGCGGCATCGAGACTGTCCCGCATCTAACCACGCGCGATCAAAACATCATCGGCCTTCAAGCTGCGCTTCTCGGCGCGTGGACCATCGGCGGCGTCCGCAATGTTCTTGCCATCACCGGCGACCCGCCCTCCGTCGGCGACTACCCGGAAACCAGCGGCGTCTACGAAGTCGATTCCGTCGGCCTCGTCAAGGTTCTCCATCGCCTGAATCAGGGCACCGACTGGGCAGGGAAAACTCTCGGCGGCGCTACGAACTTCACTATCGGCGTCGCCGTGAATCCCGTCGCTGACGATCTCGACAACGAAATCGAGCGTTTTCACGCGAAAATCGAAGCTGGCGCGCATTTCGCCATGACCCAGCCGCTCTTTGATCCTGAGCACTGGCACGCCTTCTTGAAGAAGCTCGGCGGCAAGTCTCCGATTCCGGTGCTCATCGGAATCTGGCCGCTGAATAGCTACAAGCAGGCATTGCGGTTGAGCAATGAAGTTCCAGGAATCGTGATTCCCGAGCCTGTTCTCAAGTCTTTGGAAGCGGCGGGCGCCGCTGCGCGCGACCATGGTTTCGAGCTGGCGCGGCAAATGCTCGCCTGGTCGCGCCGTGAACTCGCCGGCGCGTATCTCATCCCACCCTTCAAGCGCTACGAGGAAATCCTAGACATCTTGTAGCGCAGGGCCAGTGCCAGGATCGCGTATGTGACAGCCACAATTATCGGAGCAATCAAGCACCACACGGCAATCGCGTGCCACGTTGTCGTCCACAGCAGCCGGATCGCGGCCCACCTATCGGCGCGAATCATCGCATGCATCTGCAGAACGGAAATCGGCAAGTGCTGTGCGCGGAACAATTTTTCGCCGAGCCGGAAAAAAGGAATCAGCAGCGCGATCTGTGCGGGGTAAACGAAATAATTTAAGATCTGGATGGCCGGCAGATTCAAGCGCAACACCAGGGCAGCGATCGCGCAGAGCGCTGTCGTCCAACCGATCGCTGGAAAAACTCCAAGCGCCGCTCCGAGTGCCACGCTCAATGCGATTTTTTCCGGCGTCACTCCCTGCCGCAGCAGGTCAAGGATTGGCCGCGCCAAGCGCCGATAGAAAAATCCTTCCCTCATGTTTCACGGCGTGCGGTCCGAAGGGACCTCGCTCGTGTGGTCATGAATAATTCGCCAGCCCTCCGGAAAGCGCTCGAAGACCAGAGAGAAAACTCCCCCGACATTGCCCTTTTGCCTCTTCAAGTGCCAATGTCCAAGAACCAGCGCAGCGTCAGAACCCAAGAATCGAAATTCGAGAGCGGAGAATTCGAGTTGACCCATGGCGGCCCGGTCGGGGTAGCGTTCCTTGTACCGCGCAAGGACCCTGTCCCACCCCCGCGCGATGCCACCCGCGCCTGAGAAGGTCAGCTCCGCGGAGCGCCAGTACCCATGAAGAAATGCCTCCACATCCCCGCGATTCCAAGCGTCCTGCTGGGTGGTAAGGACGCCGGCGATGGCTGCACGGTCACGCTGCCAGATGTCGGCCTGAGGCGCGAATCGGCCAGAGACGGCTGAAGCGCCTGCTAGAAGACATGCCATTGCAAATGAGAACAGCAACCGGTTTTTCACGGGAATGGCTCCCTTCTTTCTAATCTATTGATAACAAGTAAGATAGAGGAGGTATTACGCCGATGCAAGGAGCGAAAAGAGGGTTAGCAGATCGCAACCTGTCAGCGGTCAAAGTATGGATTCCTAAAGAGTTACGCCTGCCGTGTTCAGCGCACTGGTACTTCAGGTCTATTGGCAGCTATTTCTTCGCCTGGCAGAATCTCTTTAGAGGCTGAAGGATGTTTTCCGTCATGCTATTTGCGATCTCCGTCGTGGCCCTCACCCAGTTCGCCCTTTACTACTGGCGAGCGGTGCTGGCAGGGGTTGCGGCGCAGCCTGTCTCTGGCCGCGTGCTGGCGGCCGCGAGCGTCGAGACCAGCAGCCTTACGGGGCGCGACTTTGAGAAACTCGTGGGCCTGCTTGGCCTAACCCCGGATCTGAATCCCGATCATGGCGGGCTGGGTCTTGTTCGCCTCTACTATCGCGTCATCGGTGGATTTAGCGCGTTGGCTTCCAGCCGAATTCCAGCTCTCGCGGCATGGATCGAACAGGAACGCACCATTTGCGCGCGCTACGCTGCTGTACAGATCGACCGTCGCTTGCAAGCCAACTTGGCCCTCGCTGCTTCTCTCCGCTCCTGCTAACACCCGAAGCCTTTCTTCGATTGCGGCCGTCTTCGTTTCAATAAGCCCAGCGCAATAGAACACTGCCCGTCGTGTAGCCCGCGCCAACTGCGACCAGCAGTACTAAGTCGCCTTTGCGCAAGCGGCCCTGCTCGACGGCGTCGCGCAAACCAAGAGGAATCGTTCCTGCCGTGGTGTTTCCGTACTTGTCGATATTCACCAGCACTTTGGAATCGTCCAGGCGGAGGCGCTCCTGCATCGCGCGGATGATCCGCAAGTTGGCCTGATGCGGCACCACGAGAGAAAGATCCTTGCTCGTGTAACCGTTGCGCTCAAGGAGACCGGCCGAAAGCTCCGCCATGCGGCGCACGGCGTATTTGAAAACCTGCGAACCTTCCTGATGCACCACGTGCATGTTTTTTTTGAGAGTTTCGCGCGATGAGGGGTGAAGAGAGCCACCGCCCGGCATGTACAGGTATTGCCCGCCGGAGCCGTCGATATCGTGCGCAAAGTCAATTATGCCCTCGGCGGGCGCGGATGGTTCAAGCAAGACAGCGCCGGCTCCATCGCCGAAAAGGATGCAGGTGGTGCGGTCCTTGTAGTCGAGGATAGTGCTCATGGTGTCGCTGCCGATGACCAGAACTTTTTTGTGGGTCCCTGCTCCGACGAATTGTGCGCCAACGGTCAGAGCGTAGGCGAATCCGGAACAGGCGGCAGACAGATCAAAGCCCCAAGCGCTCTTTGCTCCGAGGCGCTCTTGCACCAGGCAGGCGGTTGCGGGAAAGAACATGTCCGGCGTGACGCTTGCGAGGACAATGAGATCGATTTCGGCGGGATCCGTTTTTGTTTGCGCGAGGAGAGCCCTGGCGGCTTCCGTCGCGAGATGCGAGCTCGCCGTGCCATTTTCCACCACGTGGCGCTCGCGAATCCCGGTGCGCTCGCGGATCCAGGTGTCACTCGTCGCGACCATTTTTTCGAGGTCGGCGTTGGTCATCACCCTGGGCGGAACGTAGCCGGCGACACCTGTAATTTTTGCCGCGATGCGATGAGACATGACTCTCCCTGGTGAAACGGCGAACAGCGCAAGAGACACGGAAGTTTATGCGATGGCGGCGTGAAGTGACAAGGAATAAGGATTCGCGGCGCTGCGCTGGCGCGGACTCGTTGTGCTGGTCTTATGATGGGGGCGGAAGAATCTCGTAGCGCCACGAAAGCGTAGCAGATTTCTTGAGGGTGGCGGAAACGGAGCAATATTTTTCTTCGCTGAGCTCGATGGCCCGTTTAACGGCGGCTTCCTCGAGCCGGCCTCTGAGGCGGTAGAGGACTTCCAGTTTGGTCCACACGGAAGGCGGCTCCGGCGCGCGCTCGCCGGAGCAGATGACTTCGAGCGATTCGAGCTTCTGGCGCTTTTTCTCGAGGATGATGACCACGTCGGTGGCGGTGCAAGCGCCGAGCGCAAGGAGAAGCAGCTCCATCGGGCCGGGAGCCTTGTTGGATTGACGGTCCGAATCGATTGTGAGGACGTGACCCGAAGGGCCGGTGGCGACGAATTGTTGTCCGCCGATCCATTTTACGGTTGCAGTTTGCATTTTGGCCTCCGGGAGAGCCCCCTCGGTTTTCTCAAAGCAAAGGATAGCAGGGTTACGCAGAGCGCGGCTGCGGACCCGCGCAGTCAGGGTGAGAAGAAGGATTTGTCACACAAACTGGAGAGTAGCGGCTTGACAGGTTCGAAGAGGGAGTGTTAACTCGCGCGGAAACAAAATGGGGAGGTACATGGCATGAAGCACGCAATGGCTGCACTGGCGATCGCAGCGGCGCTATGTTTTGCCGCGCCGCAGGAGCTTCGAGCACAAGACAGCGCGCACAAACTGACGGCGATGGATGAGTTTCAATTGCAGATCGCCGCGGACCCTCAGATTTCTCCCGATGGAAAGAGAGTTGTCTACGTGCGGCGCTTCGCGGACCCGATGACGGACCGGCGCTACACGAATCTCTGGATCATCAACTCGGACGGGACAGAGCACCGGCCGCTCACAACGGGGAATCGTAGCGATGCTTCGCCGCGATGGTCGCCGGACGGCGCGCGCGTCGCGTATCTTTCCGATGCCGACGGAAAACAACAAATTTATGTGCGCTGGCTAGATACGGGACAGACAGCGCGGATCACCAATCTTGAACAAGCTCCCGATGCCATCGCATGGTCGCCCGACGGGAAGATGATTTCTTTTTCCGCTCTCGTTCCGGGCAAAGGGCCGCATATCGCCGACCTGCCTTCAGCGCCGACGGGAGCCAAATGGGCGGACCCGCCAACGGCCTACGACCGTTTGCTCTATCGCTTCAACGGCACAGGGTATTTGAAGCCCGGTTACAAGCAGATATTTGTGGTCCCTGCGGATGGAGGAGCACCCCGGCAGATTACCAATGGTAATTTTCCGAACGGTGGCGACGAGTTAAATCCGAATCTTGCCGTTTGGACGCCGGACGGCAAGTACTTGATCGTCTCGGTGAACCGTCACCCCGAGTCCGATCACGAGTATTTGGATGATGAGGTTTATGAATTCAGCGTCGCGGACGGTTCGTTGCGCGCTTTGACCCATCGCAAGGGGCCCGACAATTCACCCGCGGTATCGCCGAATAACAAGTGGATCGCCTATATCGGCTTCGATGACCGGTATCAGGGATACCAAATCAAAAAACTATACCTGATGAATCGCGATGGCAGCGCTTCGCATTCTCTATCGGATAAATTGGACCGCGACGTTCGAGATCCGCTGTGGGCCGCGGATAACAGCGGCGTCTATTTTCAGTATGACGACCAGGGAGACACCATTATCGGCTTCTATTCGACAGATGGGACATTCAAGAAAATTACGGAGCACGTGGCCTCGACAACAGGCGCGGGAGGCAGCGGCACTTTCTCGATTGCGCGCAACGGCATGATCGCGTTCACTACCGGCCGCACGGACAATCCGGGCGATATTGCCATCTACGACCGGGGTGCGCTGAAAGTGCTTACGTCGCTCAATCAGGAATTGCTGGAGCAAAAGAAGCCCGGCCGCGTCGAGGAAATCTGGTACGAATCTTCCAAGGACAAGCGCAAGATCGAAGGCTGGATCGTCCGTCCGCCGGATTTTGATCCGGCCAAAAAATATCCGCTTATCCTGCAAATTCACGGCGGCCCTTTCGCGGATTATGGTGACCGCTTCGATTTCGAGATGCAGGTGTACGCCGCGATGGGCTACGTCGTGCTTTACACGAATCCACGCGGCAGCACCAGCTACGGCGAGGAATTCGGCAATCTGATTCACCACGCTTATCCCGGCGACGATTTCGACGATTTGAACAGCGGCGTCGACGCGGTGGTCGCCAAAGGCTATATCGATACGAACAATTTATTCGTCACCGGTGGCAGCGGCGGCGGCGTGCTGACCTGCTGGACAATCGAGCACACCGAGCGATTCCGCGCAGCGGCTTCGCTCTATCCGGTCATCAATTGGTATAGCTGGGTGCTCACTGCCGATATCCCGGACGTGACGAAATACTGGTTTCCGGGCCTGCCCTGGGACCACACGGATCAGTACATGCAGCGTTCGCTGACGAATTTGGTCGGCAAGGTGAAAACGCCAACGCTGGTGATGGCGGGCGAGGCGGACTATCGCACGCCGATCTCGGAGGCCGAGCAGTTTTATACCGCGCTGAAGCTGCTGAATGTGGAAACCGTTCTCGTCCGCGTCCCCGAAGAGCCGCATGGAGTCGCGCGGCGCCCCAGCCACCATGTTGCCAAGATGCTGTATATCTCCGGTTGGTTCGACCAGCACAAAGGGAAGTAGCCACGAGAGCCGCGGCAGTGGCTTCTAAAGTAAAAGTCCCGGTGAGGGAGTGCTCACCGGGACTTTCGTGCTGGCACCTCTAAAAAGTTCTCAGGGCACGACGCCGACGTTGTGGACGCCCGCCGCCAGCGACGTTCCCGTGCCGGCCGTTTGCGGCAGCCACCACATCTTTCGAACCCAGCGATGCTGGCTGACCATCATGCGCCGGCCGAGATAATCCATGAGCGCAGGGCTAACCTGCGTCGCCGCGTACAGCATGCCTGAATGCGCGAAGGGCCGCAGCAGCGGGTTCGATTCCGTTCCGTAATTGCCCGAGATTGCGCGGCGCGTGGACCAGGCATCGAAGGCCGCTGCGCCGTGCCCGGTGAATGCCAGCGCGTACCACAATTTCCTCTGCGGGCGGGTTTCGTAAGGTCGAGAGAAAGGGGCTTTGGCCGGCAGCGCGGGAGCTCCAGCCGAGCGCGGAAGGATCGGCTGGACGGAAGGCAGGATGAGGCCTGCGCTAGAAGATGGCGCATTCAACAACGGCGCGGGGTCGGAATTGGACGCTTCCGCCACATCCGTCCTTATCTTTATCTTTGGCGCGGGCGCTGAAGGCACGTCCGATGAGGGGGAATAGTCTGTTGGCTGGGTGCTGATAGCTGCCGCTGGTGCGTCGGAAACTGCGTTTGGTGTGTCTGCCATCTGAGGAACAGGACACAGGAGAAGAAATGTTGCCAGCAACATAATTCACCTCCGTCGCCACTTGCCTTGCAAATCGATCCCCACTTGCTACCAGGCAAAATATACTGTTCTAAAGGTCAGGTGGCACTGGCCTATTGGTCACATTCTTATTGGTACCCCTCCCTAGACCGTTGGTCTGCCCCTTTTGGGACAGTCGTACTAGGAGCCAAAATGAACTCCGTTTATCAGTTCGACCGCCTGCCACTCGGCCCCTCGTCATCCAGAATCTAGTGGACGTAGAGCAACCACACAATCCGGTGGAATACTGCAATATGTAGAAGGTAAAGCTGCCAAAAGCTGTGTAGGTGAAAGAGTTTTCACATCTCTGGCAATATACTGCCGCATGCTGGAGGCAAGTGGGAATGCGGGAGTCCTCGTCCCGCTCGAACTGGATGCTCTATCCACCCGGCGTTCCGGAGGGTATAATCCCCGCAAGTTGGCCTCGACCAGTTCGGGGCACAATTCACAATGGCCCACGAATCGTCCTCGGCCAAGCGCGCCCCCATTCCGCAAAGGGGCCCGCAGGCGCCTCGGTTCATCGTCATCGAAGGGCCGCTGCGCGTCGGCAAGACCACGCTTGCGAAGATTCTGGCCGAACGGCTTCACGCGCGGCGGATTTACGATTGCGAAGACAATCCCTTTCTCGCTGACTTTTACAAGGAAAAACCGGGCTCGGCGCTTCGCGCGCAGATGTATTTCCTGATGGAGCGCCAGAAGCGCGTGCGCGAGGCCCTGGCCGTAGAAGCTCCCGGGCCGGTGCTCTCCGACTTTTTGATGGAGAAAGACCGCATCTTTGCGAACCTGAATCTCAATGACGAAGAGCTGAAGCTCTACGAGCGCTACTACGAGGCCATGACGGCAGATATTCCTCCGCCGGACCTGGTTATCTATCTCCAGGCCAAACCTGAAGTGTTGCGCGCGCGCATCGCGAAAAAAGCTTCTCGCGAGGAGACGCAGATTTCACTCGAGTACCTCGAGGAAGTGGCTCGCGCATACGAACATTTCTTTTTCCGCTACGCTGCGTCGGATTTGCTGGTCATCAATACTTCGGAAATTGATTTCGTCGAGCGCAGCGAAGACCTGCAGCAATTGCTCCGCAGGCTGCAAGATCCCGTCAAGGGCACGCAATACTTCCTTCCGCTCGGCGCCTCGGAATAGTTGCAATCCTGTTTTGTTGCCGCTCGTTGTTTTCTTTCTCCAGTCAATCGAATAGAGTGGCAGCCTGTTGGACGCTGCTCAGAGCGCGGAGGAATATCTCTATGGAACACTGGACACGCCGTAGGTTTTTTCTGACTTCGCTGGCGGGAAGCGCGGCCGCCAGTGTGGGCAAGCTCTTTGGAAAGACGCTTCCGGGCGCGGTAACACAGCCGCCGGACGCACCAGCAGCTCAGGGGACGCGGCCCCTTATCATTTCGAGTGCCAACGGAGTACACGCCCTCGATAAGGGCATGAAGGTTTTGAAAAGGGGAGGGGACACGCTCGATGCAGTGATCGCCGCGGTCACCGTCGTGGAAGACGATCCCAAAGATAATTCCGTCGGCTATGGCGGCCTGCCCAATGAGGAAGGTGAAGTGGAGCTGGATGCCAGCGTGATGCATGGCCCCACTGGGCGCGCAGGTTCCGTGGCGTCGGTGCGCCGCATCAAGAATGTTGCGCGGCTGGCCAAGGCGGTGATGGAAAAAACCAATCACGTCATGATCGTCGGGGATGGAGCGCGGCGTTTCGCAGTCGCGGAAGGCTTCGAAGAGATGAACCTGCTCACCGAGGAATCGCGCCTGGCGTGGCTTGCGTGGAAGGCTTCGTCGTCGTTCAACTGGCGCCCGGGAATTGACAGCCCCGAATGGAAAGAACATATGGCCGCGCTACTGGACACGCCGGAGAAACAGGCGCTGCAACCCTGGATTGAAAGCGTGATCGCCCACCCGCCAACCGGCACGATTCCTTGCATGGCCGTAAATGAAAAAGGAGAAATCTCCGCCACTACGACGACCTCCGGACTGGCTTGGAAAATTCCTGGCCGCGTGGGGGATTCACCGATCATCGGCGCGGGTTGTTGCGTGGACAACGAAGTCGGCGCCGCCGGTTCGACGGGCAAAGGAGAGGAAAACATCAAGATTTCGGGGGGGCACACCATCATTGAGATGATGCGCAAGGGAATGTCGCCAACCGACGCGTGCCTGGAAGCGCTGCATCGCATTGCGCGAAATTACAAAAACGACAAAAAGAAATTGAAAACCTTTCACATTTTCTTTTATGCGCTGAATAAAGACGGCCTCCACGGCGCCGCTTCCCTCTGGAACAATCTGTATGACAAGAGGCCCGCGCAGTATGCTGTCCACGACGGCGCGCAAGCGCGGTTCGTCCGCTGCACTCCTCTTTTCGACGAGGCGACTTTGTCGGAATAAAAAGAGGCGGCGAAAGGTCATTCGGTGAAAGTGAAACACGCGTTTTTAGTGGTGATCTGTTGCCTTCCCTTCGGCGCCTCTGCGCAGGCACCCGCAATCATTCCGCTGGCCTCCGAGCCTCATCATCATCTTGCGCTTCGCAACGCCCACGTGAACGTCTATCAGGTCGAAGTCGCGCCGCACGATTCCGTTCTCTTGCACCGGCATGATGCCGATGCGATCAGCATCATGCTGAGCGACTCAGAGGT
>WNFE01002009.1_pt1 | contig 14923 bp, 17 predicted proteins | sample 5400451 | NCBI WGS metagenome assembly WNFE01 (sample SAMN13153344, study PRJNA577476) | soil metagenome | isolation source: 200 cm saprolite under Douglas fir tree site 2 hole 2 | place: USA:California | collected 2015-04-18 | reverse complement strand
CCTCATCGCCGACCAGCCAGCCGCCGGTCTCCAGGGCCGCATTCCAGGTGAGGTTGAAATCCTTCCGGTTCACCTTGGTCTCAGCGGTGAAGCTGGCCGTGCGCTGACCCCAGGGATTCTTGGCCGCGCCGTGGAAGACCGTGTCCAGCACCACCTCGCGGGTCACGCCCTTGATGGTGAGGTCGCCGATGACCTTGAAGCTGGACGGGTCCTCGCCTTCAATGCGGGTGCTGGTGAAGGTGATGGTCGGGTATTTCTCGACCTCGAACATGGTCACGTCGCCGGAGCGCAGGTGATTGTCGCGCTCGGTAACCCCGGTGTTGATGCTGCGCGCATCCAGCATGACCGCGACTTGGGCGTGGGTCCAGTCCGACTCGTCGCCTTCGATCGTGCCGGCCACCACGCCGACGGTGCCGCGCACCTTGCTCATCATGTGACGAATCGTGAAGGTCGCGGCACTATGCTTCGTATCAATTTGCCATGTACTCATCAATCTGGAACCTCCGGGAGTAGAATCTGAAGTGCTACACCGTGCAATAGTTGACTGAGCAACTTTATTCCCGACCCGGTGCCCGCCCCGGCCGGAGGCGCCGCCTCCAGCCCAACGAGCTGCGCGCCTGGAAGGCCTTCCTGGACGCCCAGGCCAGCGTCCTCCGCGAGCTGGAAGCCGACCTGGTCGGCCAGGAACGGCTGACCCTGGCCGAGTACGACGTCCTGGTGCAGCTGGCGCTCGCCCCCAAGCAGGAGCTCCGGATGACCGACCTGTCGGAGCAGGTCCGGCTCAGCCGGAGCGGGATCACCCGGCTGGTGGACCGCCTCGCCCGCCGAGGCCTTACCGGCCGGCGGCCCTGCCCCACCGATCGACGGGTCACCTATGCCGTCCTGACGGCGGCCGGCCGGGAACGGCTGCGGCGCGCCACCCCGACCCACCTGCAAGGCGTTCGGGGCTACTTCATTGCTCGCCTGGAACCCGACCAACTGGAGCGGTTCACCCGGTCGCTCGAGGCCCTGGCCAGCCGGTAACGGGTTTCTAGGCCGTCCGCGGCCGCCGCTCACTCGGACCCCGTCGGGCTAAGCCCGAATCCACCGAATCGAGCTGGCATCTCGGGTGCGGATGTGGCCTGAGCCCGAGGCTACGGGCGTCGTCTCCGTCGGCTCGGCTCACCCCACATCCCGATCTGCGTCGCCCGATCGGCGGATCCGGGCTATCTGGAATGGCGCATCCAGGATCAGGAGCGCGACCAGGGCGGCGGCCACGCCGGTCACGATGTACCAGGGCCAGGGTCCCATCAGGTTGAGGAGACTGCCGCCCGGCGGGATGTGGCGGAGGTACAGGTAATTGCCCCCCGTGACCACATCGATGCCGGCCACGATAGCGGCGAAGCCCAGGGTGAGGAAGAAGATCCTGGGCACCGAGCCGGCCCGCGGTTGAAGTCCGAGGCCGATCACGAGAAAGAGCCCGGCCAGCACGACGGCTCCATGGGTCACATAGAACTGGAGGTAGGGATAGCTGGGAAAGTGGTCAGCCAGGTCCGGGGTGAGGAGGGCCTGCAGGGTCCCCCCAAGTCCCCAGAAGTAGGCCACCTCGACCAGTAGCGGCTTCCGCCACCAGAGGGCGGCCGCGGCCACAAAGCCACCCACATCGCAGAGCTGCACCGGAAGCGCGACGGCCGGCGACCAGCGCCCCTGGAGCAGGAGATGCGGCTGCCAGCTGAGCAACGCGACAACAATGACGACCGCCAGGGCCCTGGCGACCACGTCCCGCCAGCGTCCCGGCCAGCGCCACGCGGCCCCGCAGAGCGCTACGGCAACCACGATCAACGCCGCCAGTGGCACCAGGTGCTCGGCGCTCAGGAAGCCCACCGATGCTGGGGCGTTAGTCCTCCGGATCGACCGTACCGCGCAGCCGGTTGACCTCGGCGGTAATCGTCTCCAGAGTTAGGCCCTTCTCCTTGAAAACCGCCGCAGGGGCTCCGTCGGCTTCAGTAATCAGGCCAATGAGTAGATGCCCGGTGCCTACATACTGATGCTGCCACTCCCTCGCCAGGCCAAAAGCAGTCTCGATAATGCGTTTCGTGCGTGCTGTGGGGACCAGCTGCTGGCCCGGCGATTTTTCGACCGGCAGTTCCATTCGAGCCTCGACCATTGCCGTGTCGATGCCGAAGCGCGGAAGCACGGTCGCGGCAAAGCCACTCTTGCCCCGAAGCAGCCCCAGCAAGAGGTGGTCTGGATCGATGGAGCGCTGGCCACGCTTCTCGGCTTCTTCTTGAGCCATCGACAGCGCCTCCTTGGCGCGGACGCTGAACCGGTCGAAGGGATAAGTGCCCTTTCGTAGTCCCGGCGGGAGGAGATTCTTCGGGAAGGTCCGCGTCTGCTGCCCGTAGCTGATACCGGCCAGTGGGCCCATGGCAACCATCGCACCAGGCTCCGGCTGATGGGCATCAAGCCACTCCAAGCAGGCCACTACCACGATCGAGTTGATGGGCAAGCCGGTCAGCTCACCGGCAGCCTCCAGGCGCTGGTACATGGACTCGGAAAAGCGGATGGTAGTGGCTCGCTCTCCAGCCATTCTGCCATCATTTTGCCATCGTTTTGACGGCTGTCAAGCCGCGCACTAGACTCAGCTTCGTGCCCGCCAAGGGGACCCTGTACCGCACCACGCCAGCCGACAGCTGGTCCTGGATCAAGATCGACGTCCCCACCCGGCTGGTCCCCCTGACCGTCGCGCCGATCCTCTACCTGTGGCTCCGCCACCGGCCGGCCAGCGACTTCGGCCTGACGTTTTCTCATGTGGGGCGCGACCTCCTGCTGGCCGTGCCGCTTGGCCTGGCGGCCTTCGCCATCGCGGCGGTCTTCCATGAGTACCTGTCCCGGCGTAGCCACCGGTGGTTCGTGCCCGACGAGCCCGATCTGCTGGCGCAGAGCGCGTACTACGTGCTGCTCAATGCTCCCATCGAGGAATGGTTCTTCCGGGGCATCGTGCAGGGCAGCCTGGTCCAGTGGTCGCGCGCCCCGGCGGCCGGGCTTCTGGCGACCACCGCCATCTTCGGTGCCTATCACTTCCTGGGCCGCTGGGGCTGGCGCCAGGTGGCGGGCACAACCGTGGCCGGCCTGGCGCTGGGCGCGATCTACCTGTGGCAGCCCGCTCCTCCATCGCTCCTCCTGCCTACCATCGTCCACGCCGCGTTCACCTGCGGGTTCCTCAGCCTCGGCCCGTATCTGATCTTTTCGTATCGCCGGGCTCGAGGGCGGTTCCGACCGCATGCTGAGGCCGCAACTCCCGTTCCTTAAGTACCCTTTGTGACGCGGAGGGGAATTCACGACCGTGAGACAATGAAGGCCAAATGGTAGAGCCCTCCCCGATACTTCCCAAGCCCGACTCGCCAGCCCAACCGGTCGCTGCTGGTTTTCGCGCCATGACGCCGATTCTGGCCGCCATCTGGCTGCTCTCTGGCATCTCGATGTTTGCCTTCCTCAATTTGCGGGGCTATGCGCTGCGGACCGCCATCCTCCTGGCGATCGCGACCCTGCTCTACGCCAGGGGCATCTTTACCATTGTCCGGCGCTGGGCGATCGACCGGGAGATTATTCGGGAGCGGAAGTCGCTGGCCGGGCGCATCGTGGACGTGGGGCGAGCCGGCACCTGGCGCCGCTTCCTCTGGCTGACGGTGATCACGGGGGCCTACTTCGGGGTGACCGTGCTGGTCATGCAGATGGACCCGGCGAATGCCGCGCTCCAGCTACCCGGGCTCCTCCTCACGGTCGTCACCACCATCGGGTACTTCCTGGTCATCATGCTTGCCCAGTTCTCAATCTTCTTCGGCCCCTTCCTGCTGTATGCGCGCATTGGCCTGGATGCCACCGACCCCGGGGATGCCAGCTGGCAGGTCAAGATCTCGGACGTGCGCGGGCAGCAGGCGGCGGTCGAGGAAATGAAGAAGATCCTCCACCTCATCGAACAGGGGCGGAAGTACGTCCAGTCGGGCGGGCTCGTGGAGCGTGGCATCCTGATGGTCGGGCCGCCCGGGACTGGTAAGACCATGCTGGCCAAGGCCATCGCCTCCAGCCTGCAGCTGCCCATCATCACGACCTCCGGCGCATCCTTTGCCGGGATGTTCCTCGGGATGGACATTTTGAAGGTGCTGATGATGAGCCGGATGGCCAAGAAGCGGGCCAAGAAGTGGGGCGGCTGCGCCGTCTTCATCGACGAGTTCGATGCCCTGGGCAGCCGCCGCGCCGGTATGGGCGGCGGCGGCGGGATGGGCGGCATGTTTGGCGGCGGCATGATGGCCCTCAACATGCTGCTGGTGGTGATGGACGGCCTGGACAACCCCGGCTGGACGCGCCGCAATGCGCGCAAGCTCATCAATAGCCTGCTCGACGCTAGCTTCGTCATTCCGCAGCGGCTCCCACTGGGTGGGACGCGCTCCATCCCCCTGCGCATCCCGCCGCTCAAGCCACCCCGCTACAACATCTTCTTCATGGGGGCGACCAACCGGCCGCAGGTGCTGGATGAGGCCGTCACCCGACCCGGCCGCTTCGGCCGGCAGATCATCTTCAAGATGCCGGACCTCGACGATCGCAAGGACATCGCCGACCTCTATTTCGCGCGGATCCGGCACGATCGGGCGCTCGACTCGCCCGAGCTGCGCCAAGAGTTCGCCCTGATCACCAAGGGGTACTCGCCGGCCATGATTCAGCAGGCGCTCTCCGTCGCCCTCATGTATGCCTTCGAGCACGGCCGCGAGGGCGTCATCTGGGATGACTTGCGGGAGTCGATGGCCAACATCGAGGCCGGCCTCGCGGAACCGGTCAAGTACACGGAGAAGGAGGCGCTGGCCACGGCTCGCCACGAGGTCGGTCACGCGGTGGCGAACCGTTTCTTCCTGCCGTATATGAAGTCCGTCCGTTTGTCGATCCGCAAGCGGGCGCGTACCCTGGGCCACCATCAGGCAGTCGACGCGGAGGAAAGTTTCTCCAAGTTCCGGTCTCGGATCGCCGGTGAGATCCGCTGGGGCCTCGGGAGTATTGCTGTCGAACGGGTTTTCTACGGCGAGAACACCACCGGCGTCTCCATGGACCTGTTGAGCGCGACCACGGACGCTGCGGAGATGGTTGGCCTGTACGGCATGGGACCGGACAACCGGGACGACGCGGATAGCCTGCGGGCTCAGGTCATCGGGGAGCGCCTGATTTCGCGAGCCGCGGCGGCCACTGGCCCAAGCGGCGAAACGAGCGTGTTGAGCGCGATCCTCAACAACCCCAGCAAAGCCAAGGATGTGGCGCAAATCCTCGGGATCGCCTATGTCGATGCCTGGCGGCTGATGGCGAAAAACAAGGAAGCGATTGACCATCTGGCGAGAGTGCTGGTCGAGAAGCAGGAGCTGGTGGGGAAGGAGATCGACGATCTTCTCAATACGGTTACCCTGGCCGGCCCCGAGCACGCAGATGCCTGGCCCGACTTCGTCTTCTCGGTGGACGGCGGACAACGGCTTTGCCCGCGCTGCCACCGGCTTTTGGCGGAGGGATCGCGCTACTGCAACAATTGCGGCGAGTCGCTCTTCTCACCATTCAACCCGGCCGAGAGCCAGACGCGCGTCCCGAGCTAGACCGAGCCCGGCCCCTGGGCTGGCAGCCAGCGATAATTGCTGATTTTTTTGCCTGCCTCCGCGTATATCATGCGTATCCCCTCTTCGGGCGGTGGGACAACGTGATGTCCCGCCGCTCTCGTTTTTAGGGGCTACCCTTCGGGCAGACCGAGCCACTCCCGCTGTTTGTACGCCCAGTGATGGCGGGCCTGGATCCGGCGCACGGTGCCCGAACGGCTGCGGGTGACCAGCGATTCGGTCTCGGCCCAGTTGGTGTGGTATTTCACGCCCGTCAGGACTTCACCGTCGGTGATGCCGGTCGCGGCGAAGAACACGTCGTCGCTGCGCACCAGGTCATCGATGGTCAGCACCTGATCAAAATCTGCCCCCATCTCAAGGGCACGGGTCCGCTCTTGGTCCGTCTTCGGATAGAGCTTGCACTGGATCTCCCCGCCCAGGCATTTGAGGGCACAGGCGGCCGTCACCGCCTCCGGGGCGCCGCCGATGCCCATCAGCACGTCCAGCCCGGTGCCCTCGATGGCGGTCATCAGGGCCCCGGCGATGTCGCCGTCGCTGATCAGCTTGATCCGGGCGCCCGTCTCGCGCACCTCCTTGATCAGCTCCTCATGCCGCGGGCGGTCCAGGATGACCACCGTGAGGTTGCTCACTCGCATCCGCTTGGCGCGCGCGATGCGCTGCAGATTGGCCGCCACCGGATCGTTGATGTTCACCGATCCCGCCGCCTCGGCGCCGACGGCCAGCTTGTGCATGTACGAGACATGCTTGGCGTCGTAGAGCGACCCGCGGCCGCCGGCCAGGGCGATGGTGGAGATGGCGTTTAACAGGCCCTTGGAGAGCAGTGTGGTGCCATCGATCGGGTCGACCGCAATGTCGACCTCGGGCGGGTCGCCGGTGCCCAGCCGCTCGCCAATGTAGAGCATGGGCGCCTCGTCCTTTTCGCCCTCGCCGATGACGACCACGCCGTCCATCTCCATGCGCTGGAGCACCCGCCGCATGGCGTCCACGGCGGCCCCGTCGGCCGAATTCTTGTCGCCCCGCCCCATCCAGGCGCCGCTGGCCAGGGCGGCGGCTTCGGTCACCCGCACCAGGTCCAGGGCCAGGTTCCGGTGAACCCGCAGCGGTTCCGGCGAGGTCGGGGCCAGGGCTTCCGCCAGGGTCAGGCTCCTTCGCGCCAGCTCAGCAGCCGGCGCAGAAAACGGGGTCAATCGCTTCTGTTACTTTACCTGTCGAGGGGTTGGGCATGGTGAGTGCGCCGGCGGATGTTGCCGCGTGGGCCGCGGCCCGAAGAGGCCGCCGGACGCGGGCCCTGCTCCAGAACGCCGTGATCTTTCCCCTTCTCAACTTGTTCTGCCGCGTCGAGGTCCACGGAGCCGATCGGGTCAAGGGATTTCGGGGGCCGGCCATCTTCGTGTCCAACCATGCCAGCGCCCTCGACGGCGTCGTCATGGTCCAGGCACTGCCCCGCAAATACCGGCAGCGGTCGGTGGTGGTGGTGGCGGCCGACTCCATCTTCAAGCGCAAGTGGGAGGCGAAGCTGGCCCAGGTGACGGTCAACGCCTTTCCGATTCCGCGCGGCGGCGGCGCTCGACCGGCGCTAGATCGGCTCAAGGAGCTGATCGCCGATCGCTGGTCGGTCGTGATCTTCCCCGAGGGACGCCTATCGGTGACCGGGGCCATCGGGACGTTCAAGAAAGGCGCCGCCATCCTGGCCATCGATGCCGGCGTGTCCATCGTCCCCGCCTACACCGAAGGCCTGTACGAGGTGCTACCCCGGTTTCGCCGGATGCCCCATCCGGGGTCGGCCACCGTGACCTTCGGCGACCCGCTCGTGCCGTCCGACGGAGAGGATTACGACAGCTTCGTCGCCCGGGTGGAACAGGCGGTCCGCACCCTGGCCGGCCCCAAGGGCGAGGCCCATGATCTCCCCGCCCCGGTGGGCTCCGCCTCGGCCGAGGGTCCCAACTACTGGTACTGAGAGCCCGTGGTCGTGTTCAGGCCAGGTCGGCTGCGTGGCCACGCGCGCCTGATTGCCGCACCGCAGAGTGATTCCCGTCACAATACTGATCTGATGCCAGCCGAGCCCGCGTCTGCCCAGCCATCCCATTCTTCTCTCCGGTGGCGGTAGCGTGCCGCTGTACCTGGACCGCCACGATATCCCCGGGGTCACCGCCGAGGACCTGGCTGCCGCCCATGCCAAAGACGTGCAGATCGAGAAACAGTACGGCGTCCGGTACATCACTTACTGGTTCGATCCCACTCGTGGAACGGCCTTCTGTCTGGCGGAGGGCCCCGATCCCTTAAGCGTGGAGGCCGTCCACCGGGACTCGCATGGGCTGGTCGGCTCTCGAATCATTCCCGTGGACGCGCGCTCGGTGGGATCGTTCATGGGCGCGATCCTGGAGCCGGCCCCGGGGGAGGCCTTCGCCCATACCGCCTTCAGGGCCATCCTGTTCACCGACATCCACGGCTCGACCGCTTTAACCATGCGGATGGGCGACAACCGCGTGATGGGCCTGCTGCGGGCGCACGATGCCATCGTCCGGTCTGCGCTGGGCACCCATGACGGCCAGGAGGTCAAGCACACCGGAGACGGGATCATGGCCTCCTTCACCTCCGTCCAGCGGGCCGTGCAATGCGCGGTCGAAATCCAGACTCGGGTGGCCGAGCGCAACGCCGGAGCCACCGAGGCGCTTACCCTCCGGATCGGCGTCAGCTGCGGAGAGCCGGTGACCGAGGAGGGTGATCTCTTCGGCGCCGCGGTGCAGCTGGCGGCCCGCTTGTGCGCCTCCGGCGGGGCCGGGGGGATCCTGGTATCGAGCGCGGTCCGGGAGGTCTGCCTGGGAAAGGGGTTTGACTTCGAAGACCGGGGCGTGGCGGAGCTGAAGGGCTTTGACGAGCCGGTCAGGATCTACGGGGTTCGCCCGCAGCCTAACCTGGCGGCCAAGGAGCGGGAGGCCCCTTCGACGTAAGTCCGCCGGCTCCAACCGGCGCCGGCGTCACCCAGTGATCGGGAGGCCGTTCCTGGCGACAAGGGGTGGTCGATTCGACTCGCCGGTTTGATCTCGGTTTGACGGGGTAACCATATTCCGGGGCGGGCCGGTGTCACCGGTCGAGGGTGCCCCCTCTCCCCTCCCGGGGGCCCCGGCCCAAACCCCGCTTCGATCTGAGCCCCCAGCGTCCCGGGCTGTCATTTGGTAGAGTGAGGCGTCTTCGGAATTCCCGGGGATGATCGCCGCGGCCCTTTTCTGTCTTCTCGAACAGGCCGAGCGTTCGGTCTATCTGGTTCGAGAAGCAGGAGAGCAACGACATGACGAAGGGATCCGTGAAGAAGGTCGTGACCGACCGCGGCTTTGGCTTCATCGCCGCCGAGGACGGGAAAGAGTACTTCTTCCATCGCAGCGGCGTCGAGGAGTCGCTCGACTTTGATCGCCTCCGTGGCGGCGAGGCCGTGACCTTCGAAATCGAGCAGAGCCAGAAGGGCCCGCGCGCGAACCGCGTGCGCGCCGCCTAGCCGAGCACACCGATCCGGCCGAGGGGCGTTCCCTCGGCCGGACCATTTTCCCAGAGCCGGTTCAACTAACGGCGGTGGCTCTCGCGCAGCTTCTCGGGGGTCGTCTGGACCCGCCCGTTCTCCCCGACCAGGCTGGCCTGCGGCACCGACCCGGCCACCGTGGTCTGGCTGGCATTCTCGCCGACCATCGAGGGCAGACGATCCGTCGTCACCGTCGCCGCGGCGGCCGATCCCGGCTGATCAAAGCCCTTCAGCCAGTAGCCTCCCGCGGCGCCGATGATGACAGCGGCTAGCAGTGCGCACACGATGGCGACGATCTGGAACGGAAACGGCTTGAGCTCGTAGGTCGCTTGCATCGAAGTCCTCCTCGTTTCTCAGTGGAGTGCTTTTGAATGCCGCCACTATGCCCCCGAGGCGAGCGGCCAGCTATGCCGCGCGGCACGAGTCACCTGTGTTGATCGGCACGGCCCGGGCTAAGCTGGTGACCGGAATGGCGCGACTGACCTTCTGGCTCGACGTGGACAACACGCTCCTCGACAACGACCGTGTGAAGACCGACCTCGAGCAGCACATCGAGAAGCTCGTCGGCCTGGATCGCAGCCGGCGTTTCTGGGAGCTCTATGAGGATGTCCGCCGCGACCTGGATTATGTGGACCTGCTGGAGACCCTCAGGTCCTTCGGTTCGGCCTTCCCAGAAGAGCCCCACTTCCCCCACCTGTCGGCTTTCGTGATGGGGTATCCCTTCACTGGCACGCTCTATCCCGGGGCGCTGGAGGCGATCGCGCACCTGAAGACGCTGGGAGCCGTGGCCATCCTCTCCGATGGCGACCCGCTCTGGCAGCCCGCCAAGATCGCGCGCTCCGGGCTGGCGGCTGCGGTCGACGACCAGGTCCTGGTTTATGGCCACAAACAGGAACACCTGGATGAGGTGCGAAAGCGCTTTGCGGCCGACCGGTACGTGCTGGTCGATGACAAAGCCACCATCCTGGCGGATGTCAAGGGGAGGCTGGGCGCGGACGTGGTAACCGTCCACGTCTGCCAGGGACGGTACGGCCGAGCGGACGACGGCGACCCGGCGATTGACATTCACCTCGACCGCATCAGCGACCTCACACGCCTCGGCGAGCACTCCTTGCGATCTCGTTAGAATCAGGGCAAGTTCAGGGGGCCCGGGGCCCCGCTCAGGAGGTGGGGGATGGACGACGGCGCCTTCATCAACATGCTGACCCAGATCCACGATGAGGTCCTGGAGATGGTCAAGGAGCAGCATCCCACCCACGAACAGTTCGCCGCCTGGCTGCTGGGGCAGATCGAGGGCCGGGTCCGCATGCGCATCGGGACTATGAAGGCCTAGCGGCCGATTCGGGGAACTCTCAGAAGACGAGACCCCATCCCTACCCTCCACGCAGGGGAGGGAGATTTTCGCTGGCGCTCACCGGGGGAGGGACGTTCAGATGTTCTCGCCCGTGATCCGGACGGGCTCGATCTTGAACATGATCCGCTGCTCGTTTGGCTCCAGCTTCCGAAACGGATTGCCGGTGTAGCGTCTCGATAGCCGGTCGATGTGCTCGTCGGCCCCCACCGTGCTGGCCTCCACCAGCCGCCCATCGATCCGCACCCAGCGGTCCGGATCGTCCCGATCGAGCACCAGCAACGACATCGCCTTGTCCCGCAACACGTTCTGCGGCCAGCTGCGACGGGTATGGCTGTTGACCCAGACGCAACCGTCGCGGTACTCGAACCAGGCGGGATTCATCTGCACGGAACCGTCAGCGCGCCTCGTCCCGATGACGGCAAGGAAGGGCTGGGCGAGCAGGGTCTGCGCGGGCGGGCTCAACGCGACGCCGATCGTCCTACTCCCAACTCCCCCAAGAGGGACTGACCCGGACGGGCTCGACCTTCAACGTAATCCGCTGCTCGCCCGGCTGATAGCTCTGGTACTTGGGATTTCCGGTATAGCGCAGCGAGAGACGATCAATGTGTTCGGCGGCCCCCTTGGTGGTGGCCTCCACCAGCCGGCCGCGCACCTTCAACCAGCGGAACATGTCTTTGGGATCCAGCAGCAGCATTTCGACCTCGCCGGCCTTTTGCAGATGCTGCGGCCAGCGCCGGCTGGTCGCGCTGTTCAACCAGAAGTAGCCGTCCCGATACTCGAACCAGACGGGGATGACCTGGATCGACCCGTTTGGCCGCTTCAGCGCGATGACCGCCGGAAAGACCTCATTCAAGAACGCCGTCATCTTGTCGGTCAATGGCTCCGGCATCAGGTCACCTCCCATCGGAACAGCCTGGCGGCGATCGCGGCGGAGATGGCCAGCCAGACGCCAATGCCGACCAGGTCCCACCGCACGGCCCACAGAGACGCCCCGTCCACGCTGATGCTGCGCAGCCCATCGGACACGTAGCTCAGCGGGGAGTACTGGGTCACGGTCTGCAGCCAGCCGGGCAGCACCGAGCGGGGAAAGAAGATGCCCGAGAGGAACATCAGCGGCAGGGAGATCAGGTTGGCGAGCGGCGCTGCCGTTTCCTCATTCTTGGCCCAACCCGAAATCGCCAGCCCCATGGCGATGAAGATGCAGGCGCCCAGCACCGCCACCACCAGCATGTAGAGGACATTGCCCTCGAAGTGAATGTGGAAGACGAACAGCCCCACCGCCAGGAGCACGATCAGCTGAACAGCCGACATGAACAGGCGGGTGGCAACCTGCGAGGTGAGAAAGTCGCTGACCCGCATGGGCGTGGCCATCAGGCGGCGGAGGACTCCGCGCTGTTTGAGCTGAACGAAGACGAAGACCACGCTGAAGATCCCGGTCTGCATGATCGACAGCGCGATCATGCCCGGAACCAGGTAGTCGACCGATGTCAGGTTGCGGCTCTGCACCGGTTGGGGCTTGAGCGCGAAGGTCGGCTGGATATTGGCCGCCGCGAAGGAGGCGCGGTCCGCGAACTGGCTCATGATCGCGATGGCGGCCTGGGCGTCCTGGGGCCGGCCCTGGTTGAAATAGGCCGGAATACTGGCCGGTCCCTGGCCAAGCCCTGCCGGCAGGACGACCACCAGCGCCCGGCTCCCTTGCTTGAGCTGGCTGAGTTCGGAGTCCAGGCTGCCGGTGTGGAGTTTGACGGCCTTCACCTGGCGCAGATTGGTGAGCAGCGTCTGGCTAACCGGGTTCTGCGCCTGGTCCACCACCCCGATGTCGACACTGACGGCGCTGTTGAAGTTGATCACGCCGAAGATGGCCAGAATCATCAGCGGCACCAGCAGGCTGAAGAAGATGGCGCCCCGGTTGCGCAGGTAGGCCTTGAGCGACGACACGGTCAGCATGAACAGCGGGTTCCGCTTCATGTCAGTCTTCCCGCAAGTGGTGGCCTGTCATGTCGATGAAGACGTCCTCGAGATTGGCATCGCGTTCGGCAACCCGTTCCCGGCGGAACCCCTTGGCCAGCAGGTTCTGGACCATGGTTTGGGGCGTATCCAGGGCCAGGATCTTGCCCCGGTCCATGATGGCCACCCGGTCACACAGGGTCTCGGCCTCCTCCATGTAGTGCGTCGTGAGGACGATCGTCCGGCCCTCGCCGCGCAGGGTCTGGGCCAGCTCCCACAGATTGCGCCGGGCCTGCGGGTCGAGGCCGGTGGTGGGCTCATCGAGAAAGAGGACCTGGGGCTCATTCACCAGCGCCGTCGCAATGCTGAAGCGCTGCTTCTGACCGCCCGAGAGCTTGTCCACGGTCGAGTTCGCCTTCTCCTCCAGGTCGACCTTCTTGAGCAGCTCGCGCGCGTTCACGGTCCGCCCATACAGGGATGCAAACATGTCCAGCAGTTCGACCAGGTTGAGACCGCTGAAGAAGGCGGACGACTGCAGCTGGACGCCGACCAGCTTCTTGACCGCTTTCGGGTCTTTGCGCACGTCCACCCCGGCCACCAGGACCTCGCCCGCGTCGGCCCGGCGGAGGCCCTCCAGGATCTCGACAGTGGTGGTCTTGCCGGCGCCGTTCGGCCCCAGGAGGCCGAAGATCTCCTTCTCTCGAACGGTGAAGGAAATCCCGTCGACCGCCACCAGCGACCCGTAGCTCTTGCGCAGGCCCTGGACCTCGATGGCGTAGCCGGTGCCGACGATTGCCAACCCCCACCCCTCCCCGGCCCTCCCCCGAAGGAGGGAAACTTCCGCTCGCGCATCATAGCGAACGCCGGCTAGCTGAGGACTTTCTCGTAGTTAATCTCGACGACGTCGGGCCGAAAACCGAGGGATCGATTCAGCGAGAGCATGCCTTCGTTGACGGTCGCGTTCCCAGTGTGGACCCGGGCGACCCGGTGGGCGGCGGCATACTCGGTAGCCGCCAACTTGAGAACGCGCGCGATGCCACGCCGGCGGTGCGTGCGGGCTGTCCCGGTCAGGCCCACGTCCATGTCGCCGTCCGGCCGGCGCTCCAGGCTGCTGATCCCCACGATCCGATCCCCCTCCCGGGCGACAAAGATAGCATCCGGGAGAGACCCGGGCCGTTGAAACCAGCGTGCCTCGAAGAGCGAAAAGCCGGGTAAGCCCCAGTCAAACAGCGACGGGACGTCGTCTTCCATTTCCGTCGCCGCCTGGTGCAACCGAAGCCGGTTCTCGGGAGAATCGATGGCGGCGAAGGGGACGACCTCGATACCCTGCGCCTGGAGCTCACGTCGCAGTCGCGGCAGCGCCGAGCGATCCACCGTCGCCGGTTCTTGCACCGACGTCTGTTCGCGCTCCACCTCTCGGTAGCCGAACCGCTGGAGGAAGGGCTGGGCGCCCTCAAAGTCATCGGTGAGCGCGTAACACACCAGTTTGCGGATACCATGGTCGCGCGCAAACGCCTCGAGCTGAAGGGCCAGGCGGGTCCCCACCCCTCGCCGGCGGGAGCCTCGTTCCACCCCGACATCCACAAAGGCGGCATCGTGGATCACCTCGCCCCAGTCGCTGACCCAGACCTGACCGACGGCCACGAACCGACCACGATGCTCAACCACCAGCCGCAGCAGCGGCTCGCCGGCCGGGCGTAGACCGTCTTCGAGCTCGATGGACTCGACATCGGTCTGCCAGTGCGGCCGCAGGATGTTCCAGAGCTCGACCCACTCCGACAGCCGCTCGGCGGGAAGAAGCCGGATCTCCATCAGGCGACGAGACGCCCGCCCAGGAACACGGCCTGTGGCGGCTGGCGCAGCAGGCTCACGTCGACCACGGGATCGCCTCGAACGATGATCAGGTCGGCAAGGAAGCCTGGCTGCAAACTGCCCAGCTCGTGATCGCGGCCGAGAGCCCGCGCGGCCGTCCAGGTAGCGGCCGTGATGGCCTGCATCGGCGTCATCCCCCCTTCCACCATGAGGGCCAGTTCGTCCGCGTTCTCGCCGTGGTGGTTGAATGAGGTGGCGGCGTCGGTCCCCATCGCAATCGGGACGCCGGCCTCCATCGCCAGGCGAAAGGACCGGCCGGCATGATCGCGCGCCGCGCGCGCCTTCTCCGCGATCTCCGCCGGGATCCCGGGCCCGGGCGGATTCGCCAGGAGCGTCACCGCCTTCAGCGTGGGGACCAGGGCGATGCCCCCGGCGGCCATCTGGGTCGCCACCGCCGGATCCTGGTGCAGGTAGGTGCCGTGCTCGATGGTGTCTACGCCCGCCGCGACCGCATTGCGGATGCCCTCGATCCCGTGGGCGTGGGCAGCAACCCGGCGGCCCAACCCGTGAGCCGTCTCGGTGGCGGCCTGCAGCTCATCGGGCCGGTACTGCGCCTGACCCGGCCGCTCGTTCGCCGGCGCCATGATGGCGCCGGTGGCCATCACCTTG
>WNFE01003364.1_pt1 | contig 14941 bp, 10 predicted proteins | sample 5400451 | NCBI WGS metagenome assembly WNFE01 (sample SAMN13153344, study PRJNA577476) | soil metagenome | isolation source: 200 cm saprolite under Douglas fir tree site 2 hole 2 | place: USA:California | collected 2015-04-18 | reverse complement strand
ACGAGATTATGGATATGTGCGGCGTTTCGATCGCCCTCGCGATAGACGTGAGAAAAACCCTGTTTTGTGATTTGGCGGACAAGATTCTCGTAGAGCGCGAGCTGGAATTCAGCGGGCAGCGGGATTTCGTCCGAGTCGACTGACATGACCTGAATTGCCTCTGCCATCATCTTCGGAGACTTGTCTGTCCCGGCACGTAAGTTTGGAACGAGAAACAGAGAGGCCACGCATAGGCAGGTCCCCGCTCGTTGAGCGCGTTTCATTGCGTTTTCTCCTTGTCAGCTGGGGATTTGTTCGAGCCGGAGGACGCAGCGGTCGTTTCTCCCGCGACGCTGGTTCGGGCACCTTGCGCCACGAGTTGTTTCTTTATTCCTTTGGCGGTCCCAGCGGGCATAGTGAAGATGACGCCGTGGAGACTTTCGTCCGTATCGCGATATGCAACCGTCAGAGTATCGATTTTCGTCCGAAAGAGGCTCAAAAAGCGGCCGCCGCCGTAGGGCGCCGCCATGCTGACGAAATCTACCGTTTTGCCGACGGACTCTCGGCTGTCGGTTCCGGTAAGAACATCCTGGATAGACGTGGCGTCTATATCGCTGCTCGCCTTACCGTGAACAAAAAGCAATTTTCCGCCTTCCACATGCAGCGTTCCCTTCGCATTGTCTTTAACGCCGACGAGTCCCATGAGATGGACCGCCTTCTGCGGCCCGGAGGTTTGCTGTGCTTGCGCGCCGGAGACCACGAACAAGGCGAGGACAACGGCAACCCACGACGACTTCGGAAGTTTGCAAAGCTTCTTCGCGGGTTTCATGACGGTGCGGACTCGAGAGGCGCGGCGGTTTCGAATCGCAACGTTCCCGGCCGGCCATCGTTCTGGGCGGGCGGACTTGCAATAAGCTTTTTCTTGGGCGGTGACACCCGGCTGACGACGAGTCGTCGCGCTCGGAACAGGCGTGCCTTAAAAGTGCCGATCGGAATGTCAAGCATCTGGCACGCTTCTCGATGGGACAGTTCGTCGTAGTAGGTCATGGCAAAAGCCTGCCGCAGTGCCGGAGGCATTTTCGCGAGTTGCGCATCGATTTGCTGTAGTGCCTCTTTGTCGCCGTAACCGTTCTCAGGGTCAGGTCCCAAAGCCGGAATCTGCTCCCAGAATATGATCTCAGCGTCGGGTGCGGAATCCACGAGCGGAACGGAGCGGGATGGTTTCCGCTTTCGCCGGATCATCAGTGCGGCGTTCAGGACGATGCGTGTGAACCAGGTCCTTAGGGCAGCACGGCCCTCGAAGCTGCGCAGATGCAGATACGCGGAGAGAAAAGCGTTCTGGACAGCGTCTTCCGCGTCTTCCTTGTTCCGAAGGATCGAATAGGCCATCGCCACAAATCTAGTACGCGACGTCAGAAGCATTTGCTCGAACACTTCCAACGTCTGTGAGGGCGGCCGCGAGCGCCCAAGCCTTCTTGCCCGTCCGTCGCCGAAGCTGCGGGTCAATGTGTTCGTGCGGTTGCGTTGTCTCGCGACAAAGTGCCGCCGGCTATCCGCTGCCGTGACGGGCCTGTCGAGTAGCGCACTTTCCTTTGAATAGGTCACAGTCGCTCTCCATTCTTCGCCTCGTCAAGGAGGCATCTCGATGTCCAAAGCAGTTGCCGCGTCACAAATCACGGATCTGCACTGTTTTCAACGCAAAAGAATGCACCGCGCACGATGTAGCTCCTGCGTTCCACAATCTGAAGGCCGAGCGCTTGACGCTTGCGTCCAGGTTCTGACGCCACTCTACTCACCGACACGGCCGCGTTAGGGCCCCTTCTCCCAGTTCGTTGTGCATCAAGTAGGTAGAAGCCCCCAGTCCGGTTTTCTCTTTGGTCCGTTCCCTGCGAGACGAAACGCTCGCAAGACTTCGGTTAGCGCAGGGGGAATCGGTCGCCATGCTGTGTCAGGCTTCGGCTGAGACGGTATGAGGTGTTACAGTTGCGGCTGGACTTCCGGCAAAGGCCCGTGCTGAGTACAAAGCTACTGGCCAGACGAGATTCGCGCCGACCACGCTCAACAGGAAGGCAACATTCATGATGCCTAGGAGTGCAAAGACAACGAGCGCGTACGGAAAAAAACATCGGCGCACGATGAATTCCAAATGACGCGCGGCGTACAGCAAGGGATTGGAGGATCGCTTCTCGACATGGCCCTGCCAGATGCCCAATAGCTGTTCAGGACGTCCCGCTGCGAGACGCCGACGTTGCCATCCAAGAGCGAGGAAGCTCGCCAAGGCACCGAAAAGCAGTACGCCGCCCCAAAGCAAGTAAGACTTCGATCCCGCAGTCCGCCACTGCCCGACGGTCATTCCGATCAGAAGAAAGAAATAGAACACATAGTCGCAAATCGTCTCCAGCCAGCATCCGAAATCCGATTCCACCAATTTCAACCGCGCGACTTCGCCATCGCATCCATCCAGGATACTTGCGAAGAGACACAGCAATGCGCCAAGCACCGTGTTCCAGTAACCGCCAAGCGCGAAAAATGCAGCAGATACAATTCCGACGGCGAGTGTGAAGATGCTGACCATGTTTGCCGTAATCGGAAACTTGATGAGTTGCCGGCTAATCGGGATGGAAATGCGACGATTCAATCTCGCATACATACCGTCCGTAGGCTTGACCAGCCAGCGATCGAGTTTTCTTTCTGCGATTTGGCGGTCCTTTTCCGAACGCACCGGCTGCCACAGGAGATCGCCGACCTTAACAGACACGACGGGGTTTGAAGCGCTGCCCCATACGAGCAGGCGGTCCAGATTGCGGGCAGCACAATGTTGAGCAATGGCACGCAGTTCGTCGGTGCTCAGCGCATAGAGTCCGACGGGTAGGCCACCGCTTGTTAGAGCGAGCGTTGCGTTATCGCTGCTCCATTCACTGACCTGTTGAATTACGGACGCGTGATAGGTCGCGCTTCCGTCGACGAGAACGACACGCTGGCTGCGCACTTCGTTGGCGGCCCTGCGCACTTGTTCTCGGAACGAAGTGCCTGGTTCAACGTCAATCCAGCGCACGGACGGAGGCAATCGTCTTGTACGGAGGAGTTCCTGCGCAAGGCTTTGCTTTCGGTCAGCGATCACAAGAATCTCGGAAGGATCCGCTCTTTGCGCGGCCAGGATGTTCCTTAGCGGAATCGGCAGTGAACCAACTTTCGCGAGAGGCAGCCGCGCGGCTCTGTCAGACAGAAAAATGACGAACGTCACACCGCGGGACAAGAATCCGGCCGGGACATTCGCTGACGTCTCTCGGGGTGACAGTGGCTTTTCCTTGTTGATGCTGCCGAGATCCTCGAACCTTCTCGACCTTGTCAACAACACCAAGCTGATACAGCCCACCGCAGTCCAGAACAGCGCACGCAGGCGTCTGGTCATTGCCAGAGCAAGCCCGGCAGCGTTCGTGACGCCGAAGATTTTGACGATGAGCATGTTTCCCGTTTCGTAGGTGCCGATATTTCCTGGATTCAAACTGCCTACGGCGTTCACGAGTTTGGTCAGAGCCTCGATGACCAGCGCTCCGACGACGCCAATGTGTGTGCCGAGCAACCAGAGAACCAAGCAGACTTCCAGGATGGCCAGGCAATGCGCCGCAAGATTCAACGTAAAACTGCACCAAAACAATCCGGGCGTCACGTGATGAAAGTCGAAGAGTGCATTTTCCAGCGACTCGATCAAATCGAGTCTCTGTTCGATCCAGGTCTTCAACGGCGGTATGCGGCCGACGAGGCGCGCTCCCTGAGACAGCAGCGGCGAGCGCTTTCGCATAGCCACCAATGCGAAGAGCAGGAACGCGACCGATCCCACGATCAGCAGCCCCGCGTAGAAGTGCAGCGCATGTGAACGCGATAGCAGCGGCAGAGCCGCGACGAGACCGCCGATTGTGACGATCATGCCGGTCACAAGGTAAAGCCCGCGATCGAGAGTGACCGAGGCAAGGCAGCAGGTCATTTGTATTAGGCGGTTCAAGTGCGAGACGCGGACGGAATCTCCAAACGTCTGGCCGAGAATTCCAAGTTGACCCGCAGCTTCCGCGCCCAGGCGAAGTCCCACCAGGTTCGGAAAAGAGGTCTTGTGCCGCTCCGCGCCCAGAGTCAGTTGCCAGGCCCAGGTCCTCACAAGGTGTGAAATCCCAGCCAAGGCTATGACTGCCGTGAAGGCCCATCCTAGCCTTATTAGGTTTTGCCAGAGAGCGGCCGGACCCGCGTGCCAGACCAAATAACCAAGTAACGCCACGCTTCCGAGAACAGCCAAAAGGCGAAGCGCGGGCCGCGCACGCGACAGCATCTTAGACATGGGCGAATCTTTCGAGGATTGGGTTGTCCAAGAAGTCGCGCTCGAAAATGCTTTCCGTGAAGGCAAAGGCCTCGGGCGTGTCAACGTCTTGCCAGCGGCCATCGCCGACGTCAAACGCTTTCAGTTTCCGCTCTTGGGCAAGCTGGCGCATGCCATCCGACAGCGAGCAGTTGCCGGTTTTCTTTGCGGACTCAAGTCTTTCGAAGAGAGCTGTGCTGCACAAAAACATGCCGGTATCGAGGGCATCGTACTGGGCGAGGTCTTTGCCGATAGCAACGATGTCATTTTCCCGAGTCTTGACCTTGGTCGCGTCCTCCAAGTCAAAAATGCGATGGATGTTGTAGTCCACTCCCAGAATGACCTCGCCGTCCGCGAGGGACTGCCGGAGAAGCGCTTTGGCGGTTTTTGGTTCAAAGATGTGGTCCGCCATAAGCAGCAAAAACGGACCCTGCAACAGACCCCGCGCGGCCAGCGCAGAAATTCCGTTCGCTTTGTGATAATCGGGATTTTCGACCAGGGTTACGGTGATGCCCTCATGTCGCCAGCCGGCAAGCCAACGGCGGATCGCGTCTGCGCGATATCCCACGACAATCACAAACTTCTCAATGCCGGCGGCCTGCGACGACAACAGAATGTGTTCGAGCAGCGGCGCGCCGGACAGACAGACGAGTGGCTTAGGAGCATTGCGTGACAGGGAGGCAATGCGGCTGCCGTGACCTGCCGCGAGGATCAGGCATTCCTTGACTGTAGCCATAGGTCACCTCGACTTACTTGGGTTTTGTTTGTGTTCATGGCTTGAACGTTCCCTCTGTCGTCGCAAGAGTGATCTCGGAGAAAGCCTTACCCTGGGGCGCGTAGTCGAAATACTCGATGTTCACGTCGGTGGTGCCGAAGATTCGCGCTTCGGTGAGGCTTTGCGTCGCGAGGGGGAACCACAGTGGCCCAGCTTTCTGATAGAGCTGGACGAAGTGTGTGCTCTTGGTCCAGAAGGACGGATTTTTCGCGGGGCTGCCTTCGGCGCGTACCAGCGCATAGTCTTCGGCGTCCACCCAAATGAAACCTTGGAATAGGTATTTTTCCTTGCGTTTGGGTTTGACGTTCAACACGTACGCCGTGCGGCCAGCGACTGCCTCCACGCGAAGGATCTCGAACTCGTAGTTTGTGGAATTGAGCTTGGACGTGGCTCGCACCTGGGGCTGCGACGTCTCGGTCTCCGACTCGAGCATTTTTCGCAGGACGTGACTGTTCGCCGATTTCCATCCATCTTCCGAGACGATCTCGAAATGCTTTGTGCCGTCCGCGTCGCCTTTGACTTTCACGAGCATTTCGGCGCGCTTCTTCAGCTTTCGATTTTCGAGGACGTACCGCCGCATTCCGGCGTATCCATCGATTGAGGATTGCCGGTGGAGATCGGAAGCGGCCATCCGGCTGACGACTTCTTCGGCCGTCGGAAGACTCTGGGTTGCGTTGTCGTCAGCAGCAGCCGCCGCGGACGCGCAAATCAGGTACAAGGCACTTACGAGCAATCGGTGTTTCATGTCAAAACTCCAAAACGAATTTGCCGCGGTATTCTCTCCACGAGGAGTTGAAGAACCCGCCAAACCGCACGCTATCGACATTGTTCTGCACGTCCCGTGGATTGAAGTGGTTAAACAGGTTGAAAACTCCTCCCCCGACGCGAGCGTGCCTGTGCTTGCCAAAGAGGAGCAAGGAGATCCGGCGCGTAACCTGGAAATCGAAAGAGGAAAAACTTGGAAAACGCTGGACGTTCCGCGGCCCGACGTAAGCTCGAAACTGGTCTTCGACCGAGTAGGGAAAACCGCTATGCAGGTCGTAAACCGGAACAAGTGTGAATTTCCATGGCGCCGGAAGCGAGCCCCAAAGCAAGAAGCGATTGGGTGCGTCGAAAGACAGTCGCCCGCGGGCGTCCGGTTGAATCACGGGTTGCGCCAAGTTTCCGAAGAACTCAGTCAAGTCATTCAGATCGCCGAAGGTGCGCGAGCGGACATAGGAGGCGTTAAGCAGGAGCTCTCCCACTTTGTAGCGGCCCGCGACTTGCAACTCTCGATACGAATCGGCGCCGCCGTTGGAAAGTGCGAGTGCTCCCGTGGAGCCCGCGGAAAAGGGCGAAACAATAAAGTCCTTGCTGGTATTCCGCTGCTCATAGGCAAGACGCAGCGACAGGTTCCTCAGCACTTGCCGGTCGAGTTCCAAACTCCATGACGTACTGCGCGGATTTCGCAGGCCTCCATCGATCCTGTTTTCGTAGAGCACGGAGCCAGCCGGCTGGCCGGCCGGACCGAGGACGCTGACTGTCCGGTCGGGAAGATCAATGAACGCGGCGGCCATGAGGGGAACCCGGTCGTAGAAAAGACCTACGCCGCCCTTGAGTAAGGTCTTTCCATCGCCCGTGACAGCGAGCAGAAATCCAGCACGTGGCGCGGCATGAGAGGAGCCAGTGATCGAATCGTGGTCAAATCGGACGCCGGCGTTAAGCGTCAGCCGCGGAAGAATCGTCCACTGGTCCCCCGCGAACAAGGCAGTTTCGTTCTGAGCGACATGGAAAGACGTTGGCGCCGTGAAGTTGATACGCTCGACCGGTAAATCGGAGACGCCGTCGAGCTCGACTGGCAGGAATGTCTGTCGGCCGTCGTAGGAAGAGTGCTCGTAGCTCAGCCCGACGATGAACTCGTGCGAGCCGGCGAACCTTCGGGCTGGAAAGTGATAGGTTTCCTGCCAGCCGATGCGCGAGCTTCGGCGCGCTTGCCGATTAAAAAAACCTCCCTCCGTCGTGTCCAGCAGGATGCGATACGGAGCGTCGTTCTGTGCCGTAATGTCCGCATCAAACTGCTTGTAACTAAACTGCGACGCCAGCAGACCTGCGCTTCCAACAGAATAAAATTCCTGAGCGTTGACTTGATAGCCGCGCTGGTGAAAATCCGGCGTCGACTGCTGCGTCGTAAAGGTGTTCAACCCGAGATAGTCGAGTTTCTGGGGATAGACGGCCAGCGAAACGTTGGCGGTATGTTTCGTGCTGATGGTGCAGTCGAGTTGCGTGTAGGAGTCGAAGCTCTCGAGTTTCGTATCCCGCTGCGTCGGCGGGAGGCTATTCACCGGAGTTTCGACGAAACGGTATTCGAACGATTGCGTGATGGCGATTGTGTTTCTCACGAGCGGACCCGTGAAGGTCAAGCGCGGCGTGGCGCCGCCGATGCCCCGGATCGTGCCGTCGCGGTCTCGCAACCGTGGTACGAAGTTCTGAAAGGAAAAATGAAATCTCTCAAAGTCGCTGGTTTTCGTTTCGACGCTGGAAACCGCGCCCGTAAACTTGCCGTATTGCGGATCGTAGGGGTTGGAAATGACTTTCACTGAAGCCACGACATCGACCGGCAGATTGATAGCGGGGCCGCCGGTCACCGGGTCGGTAACATTGGCGCTGTTCACCAGCGCGCCGCTCTGCGTGCTCCGAGTGCCCTTGAGATTGATATGTCCATCGGGCCCGCGAACAACTCCAGGAATAAGAGGAAGCGAGCTTTCGAATCGTTCGTTTGTGTTGGGGGCGGTACGCAGAGTTGTTTCCGAGACGATCTCAGACGGGGCAGAGTCTCTTCTGTCGGCTTCATCGCCTTTGACGACAACGGTGCTGGTGATTTCGGCGGGTTTGAGCTCGAGAGACAGCCGAATGTCCTCACCGCCGACTTGCAGCGTCCGTCGAACCTCCAACCCCGGAGCCGAAGCGGTGACCTCGTAGGTTCCGGGAGGCACGGTCGCGAAGACGTATTCGCCGTTCTCGTCAGTTTCTGTTTCGAGTACGGCAAGCCCGTCGAGTTTCACCGCTGCGCCCGCAACGCTCGATCGATTGCCCTTGGAATCTTGAACGAATACAGTTCCTTCAATCCTGATACTGCGCGTGCCGAGCTGCATGCCGTGCGCGACGGACGCAAATAAGCAGACGATGAATAGAAGGTAGGGGAGCAAGAAGAGAACGCTTCGGGTCGTGGAACGACCTTTCCCGGGTTCTCGCTGAAACCGGGCGCTTTCTGGCATCCGAAGAATTTGTTTTAGACTTGCCAAGATTGCCCCGCTCTCGGTTGTGTGGACCTTGCGTTCCAGGACGCGGCGTTCTACGGCAGAACATTTGCCTCCGGATCCATCGGGGTGAATAAAGCATCGGGCCTTCCATTCGGCGGGCGTTCGAAACTACTCCGGATCGTCCTTTCAAATCAGTCTTTTGAGAGACATCCGGAGGCGAGGCGTCTTGCGAAGCGAATCGCGCACATGCCTATCGTTCGACGGTTAAGGCGTGTTTTTGACAGCGGGCATCGGCGTTCAGTAAAGATGCAGCGCTGGCGCCGCTGCGGACTTCATAACCCGCTCTTTTGCGAAGAGTTGGAGTTCGAAGTGCAGTATTCGAAGGCCGTAGAGGTTTCCCTTTTGAAGTGGCGGGACTCCTGACTATGTTGCGCGCGTTCTACGCCAAATCCTGAACGGTTATGACCGAGACGAAGGAAATCGAAACTGGAAATTTCTCGCCGACCCGGTGGCTGCTTTGCCCGCCGGATTCCATCCGGGTCGTGAATTGGAATATCGACCGCGGTTCGCAGCTGCAACGTGTCATCGAATTCCTCGCGAGTGCAAGAGCCGACATCGTCCTCTTGCAAGAAGCCGATTTGAACGCCAAGCGGACGCACCACGCCAACGTTGCGCGGGAAATCGCGAAGAAGCTGCAGATGAATTACGTGTTCGGGCGCGAATTTCAAGAACTGACCCAAGGCACGCACGCCTCCCCGGCCTATCATGGCCAAGCCACGCTCTCTCGTTGGCCCTTGTCGAAATTCCGAATCATCCGTTTCCAGAAGCAATCGAATTTCTGGCGCCCACACTGGTTCCTTCCGGAAATTTCGCCCTTTCAGGAGAGAATCGGAGGACGGCTCGCGCTCGTCAGCGAGGCGAACATAGCCGGTAAAACGATAGCCACCTACAACCTGCATCTCGAAAGCAAAGGCGATGATTCGCTGCGCTACTCGCAACTGGATGAGGTCTTGACCGACGCCGGGCGGTATGCCCTGAACACGCCGGCAGTGCTCGCTGGCGATTTCAATCTCGACGTCTCGACGGGACCGGCTGCTGCTGCAATCCGCGATGCCCAATTTGACGACGCGTTCTTGAATCGCCACGCCCCGTCCACACCTGGCTCGTTCTTCGAGTCCGGGCGAATCATCGATTGGATTTTTACCCGGGGGCCCATTCGCCCGGGCAAGCAGCAGGTTCACCGCTCTGTTTCAGCTTCCGACCACTACCCGCTTTCGATCGACCTGGCTTTTCTCTAGCGCCGTGATTCTCTGTCGAGCAACGCAGAGATCCAGCTCAGCAGGTTTCGAAAAACTTCCGGGCTATTCCTCTCGTGGTTAGGACGGACTTGCCAGCGCCGTCAGTTTGGCCAAGTTCTAAATGCGCGACGCCAGCCCAGAGTCCCACACAATCAAAGCGTCAATCCCCCGTCAAAAACGCTAAGAAGTTGGCACGCACTTACGGAATCTCTGATCTTCTGAGCGCGCAAGCGCCTGTCTCATTAGCAACTTGCGGTCGAAGTCCAGTGCGTTTCAATCTGGCAGTTCAGTTGCACCGCTCAGGGTACGAGCCAGCGCTGCGCGAAGCTGCGTCATGCAATCGCTGCTCGAAACGTAAGCAGAAAGGAAACAGCGTGAAGAAAATCATTCTTGGTGTCCTGTTGCTCCTTGGCATTTGCGTCTTCGGAGGCTCCAGGGTTGACGCTCAAAATCCGTCGCCGTCGCCGGCGTCTTCCGCCGCCACCCCAGACGCGCTGACCGACGAACAATTGGCGCTTCTGCGCAAAGACATTCGTTCGATCAAAAAGCAGCTCATTGCAACGAACTTGAATCTCACGGATGCCGAAGCGACCAAATTCTGGCCAGTGTATGACCAATATTCGGCGGACTATGGAAAAATCAATGAGACGAGAGCCACAATCATTAAGGAATATTCCGACGGCTACGGTAGCCTAACCGATGAGCAAGCCGACAATCTGATTCGCCGTTGGCTGGACACCGACATTTCCACGTCCCAGCTTCGCCAAAAATATGTGCCGATCATGCGAAGAGTGCTCCCAGGGAAGAAAGCGGCCACATTCTTTCAGCTCGACCGCCGCATCAGCATGATGATTGATCTCCAGCTTACTTCTCAACTGCCGCTGGCGCAGAGCCAAGAATAGCGTTCTTATATTGGCGAGTATCGAAGAAATCCTGCTTCTTTGTCATAAGTGAGCATCCGGCTTCGTTTTAAACATTGCAGAGCGAGCAAGAAAGGTGTGGGCTGTCAGGCATGGCTTGCCATTTACCGGGAATTGTAGTTCTAGCGCGATGCGATTATGAATAGCTGCTTAATAGCGTTTGTAATTGCAACTCGATGCCACAGGAATTGTGGAGTGATGTGATGGGTTCCATAGGAGGGGCACTTGTTGTTGGAATGAAATCAATCTTGATTGCCTATGACTTCTCAGAAGTTTCTCGTAACCCTCTCGACCACGCACTGTCGATAGCGCGTCACTTCGGAGCAAAGGTCTACATCGCGTATATCGTTTCCTCGGTCGGATATGAAATCGCGGGGCCGGAAGCAGGGCAATTAGCGTATGAAGGAAGCGTGCGAGATGCTGATCGGCTGGAGACAAGTCTCGTCGAAAGTGGTGTCCTACGGAACTTAGAATACGAATTTATTGTGCGCAAAGGAAATGTTTTGGACCAGTTGAAGCTGATCGTCCAGCAGAAGCGCGTCGATGCGGTGGTGATCGGCACCCATGCTCGGCAGGGACTCGGTAGGTTGGCACTCGGATCGGTCGCCGAGCAGATATTCAGGCAGGCGGACTGTCTTGTACTAACCGTCGGGCCAGGCTCTCAAGAGGAGTCGCTGGTCGAAAAGAATAGGACGATCGGATCTTTTTTGTTTGCGACGGATTTTGGAACGGCTTCATTGAAAGCCTTGCCGTACGCAGCTTCGTTCGCTCACCAATTCCAGGCAAAGCTCGTTGTGCTGCATGTGCTTCCGGCTGCACCAATCCCTGAGACCTTTCACTGGTCAAGAACTGGCGACCTTGCAGCGATGCGCAAAGAGGGTGAACTAGTGAGTCGGACACTGTTTGATCAACTCGTTGCTCCGCATGTACCCGAGGGTGCGACGGTTGAGTTTGTGGTCAGATTCGGGAGGCCCAGGGAGCAAATCCTGGAAACCTGCCATCGTTTGAAAGCCGACCTGCTGGTTTTGGGCCTAAACGCTTCAACGCATGCTGAATCGGCATCTCACTTGCCTTGGACAGCAGCTCACGAAATCGTGTTCGGCGCACGGTGACCATGAAGAGTTTGCGCTTATGCGAAAGCCTCAATTTTCTGCATCCGTCCTGAAGCGATTCTTATCGATTTTCAGCGCCTTAATCTTAGATTCCAGCGTCGATCGCGGTATGCCCAACTTGGCCGCGGCCCCCAGGGGCCCGAACACACGCCCAGAGCTTCCTTTTAGAGCGTCCTCAATGATGTTCTTCTCTTGCGCCTCGAGTCTTCGAGGCAGCTCAATGTGGCGGTCGGATTCGGTTGCCGCAGACGGCAAGGATAACCAGCTTTCGTCGATCGAAAAAATGTCTGACTCGCAAAGGATCACCGAACGTTCGATAACGTTCTGTAACTCGCGTATGTTTCCGGGCCAAGGGTATGACTCAAGTAATCGAAGAGTTTCCTTGTCGACGGCCGCAATCTTCTTACCAGCTTTCCGCGCGTAGCGATCGATAAAATATTCCACCAGCAGAAGAATGTCCTCTTTTCGATCTCTCAGAGGAGGAATTTCAACCGGAAACACATGCAATCGATAAAACAAATCGCTACGGAATGATCCGGCGCTGGTGGCGGCCAGCAAGTCGCGGTTCGTGGCGGCAACCACGCGAACGTCAGTCCGGATTGAACGACTGCCGCCAACACGTTCAAACTCATGCTCCTGCAAGACACGCAGAAGGGCAATTTGGGTTTCCGGTGGCAGCTCCCCGACTTCGTCCAGGAAAAGCGTGCCTCCATTTGCCAATTCAAACCGACCCAAACGCTGCTGAGTCGCGCCCGTGAAGGCACCCTTCTCGTGTCCGAACAACTCCGAGGCGATCAGTTCACGCGGGGTTGCAGCGCAGTTCACACTAACGAATGCGCGCGAGCCGCGATCAGATCGTCGGTGGATAGCCTGCGCAACAAGCTCTTTCCCTGTTCCCGTTTCACCGGTGATGAGAACGGTCGAATCTGTAGGGGCTACCTTGATCACCCGCGCAAAAACAGCTTTCAACGCCGCTGACGTTCCCACAATCTCTTCAAACATGGAGAGCCGATCCACTTCACCTCGCGGAGCCCGGTTCTCCCTGGAGAGCTGTTGCTTTAAGAGTTCCAATTCCTCAACCGCGGACTGCAGCGTGGCGCTTGCTTCAAGACCCCCGGCCCCGTCCGAGATTGTAAATTGTGAATCCCTGAGTGTGGCAGTCCGGACGAATTCTAAGACCACGTCCATGGCGGCACAGATGCGGACGGTCCTTTCGGGATCATTGATCTCATTGCCGATATTTATCCGAATGCTGGTTGGTGCTTGCAGTCGCTCTGAGCTCTCGCAAAAGTCGAAACTCTCGCGACCCAAATCGAGGTCGTCTCCAGAACTTTGATGATCATCCGGTAGCGCTATCGTTTGTCTCATTACAAATGCGGGCCCTCTTGGCGTTCCCGGAATTCTTGCGTCTAGCCTTGTCACGGGCGGCCATGAGAAAATCAGTCGACGCACGTCCAGGCATCCAACTTGCAGCGAAAATCCGGAACTCTAAATTTCGGCGGGCTCGACGCGACGGTCATATCGCACCGATGCGAAGCCCCTTATTAGATCTGTCGGTTTTACTTCCCACACATCTAAAGTCTGAGCGCAAATTGTGAAGTAGACGCTTTGAGAAGTCGTTCAGAAAACGGTAAAAAGAGGTGAAAAACCGTGAATCGCCCTACGAGCTAACCAGGTTCTTATGAGCAACGTTTATCGTTTCGGGCAATTAGTGCTAGATCCTGGTAGGCGCACGCTGTCTCGCGAGGATTCACCCGTTTCTCTGACCCCTAAAGCTTTCGACGTGCTGCTCTTTCTAACTCAAAACCCCAATCGCCTGGTCACCAAAGAAGAATTGCTGCAAGCCGTGTGGGGCGACACCTTCGTGGAAGAGGGGAACCTGAAGCAATACATTTCTCATTTGCGCAAAGCGCTGGGTGACAACCCGGAAGACGCCCGTTTGATCGTCACCATTGCTCGAAAGGGATATCAGTTCACGGCCGATGTCACTGTTGCCGAAGCGGCAGACGCCACAAAACAACCTACGGTTCAAGTCTCGACTGGCGACAATTCGCTAACCGATCCGCAACCTAGCCGCGGCAGTTCTGAGGATGAGGCGGGTGCAAAAAGGCGCAGGTGGAAAGCTGCGTTCGCGGGCGTGTCTGTCGCGTTTTTAACGGTCGTCTGTTTTGCGTCCTGGCGGCACTTTGGGGGCACGACGCCGCCAAGGTCGCAAAAAATTATGCTCGCCGTACTGCCGTTTGAGAATCTCACTGGCGATCCCAATAAGGAATATCTTGCGGACGGTCTGACCGAGGAAACGATTTCGCAGTTAGGCCGGCTTAACCCGGAACAGTTGGGTGTGATCGCGCGAACCTCCGTCATGGGATACAAGCACAAGGACGAACGCCTGGACCAGATTGGGCGCGATCTTTCTGTGCAGTATGTGTTGGAAGACAGCATCCGGGAAAGCGGAGATCACATACGCCTTACCGCTCAGCTCATTCAGGTGAAGGATCAAACGCACCTGTGGTCCCAGGACTACGACTATCAGGCGCAAGACATTCTGAATGTGCAAGAAGATGTAGCCAAGGCTGTTGCGCGCGAGATCAGACTGCGTTTGAGTTCGCAACAACAACCTGACTTGGCACGATCGCGCCCAGTCAATCCGGATGCTTTCGATGCCTATTTGAAGGGGTACTACTTCTTTCAACGGAACACCGACAAAGATACGGATATGGCTGCGAAGTACTTCGACCGCGCGACTCAGCTTGATCCCTCCTATGCGCTGGCATGGGTTTGGATGTCTCGAGTACGCAACTGGCAGGCCAACATCGGCCTTGTTCCTGGTGAAGAAGCTCACCGGCTGGCGCGTGAAGCAGTTGAGCGAGCCTTAGCGCTGAACCCGAACCTGGCAGCGGCCCACGCCCAAATGGGACGGATTAAGCGACAGGTCGACTTCGATTGGGCTGGAGCGGATGCTTCCGTCCAGCGGGCGATTGTTCTCGAACCCGGAGATCCCGACATTGTACGATTGGCGGCTTCCTCAGCAGGCATTATGGGCCGCTTTGTCGAAGCTAATCGAATGGCCCACCGAGCCATTAACCTGGATCCACTGAATGCAGAGAGTTGGCTGAGCCTTGCAGAGATCGAGTATTTTATGGGCCACCTAGACGAAGCTGCAGTGGATAGCAAGAATGCCCTCGAACTGAGCCCTGATGTTTGGTTCAGCCATGGCTTGTTAAGCCAGATATACATCGCTCAGGGAAGGCCGCAGGATGCTTTGCCTGA
>WNFE01002001.1_pt1 | contig 14952 bp, 17 predicted proteins | sample 5400451 | NCBI WGS metagenome assembly WNFE01 (sample SAMN13153344, study PRJNA577476) | soil metagenome | isolation source: 200 cm saprolite under Douglas fir tree site 2 hole 2 | place: USA:California | collected 2015-04-18 | reverse complement strand
ATTGGTCAATCTGGTGCAAGCACAACGTCTGGTCCATCAGGCAGCACTTGCACACAACGGGCCAGTGAGCGCGGCCGTAGCCCAACAGGCACAAGCTCTGGCCTATCAGGATGTGTATCTGCTTTCTGCTCTGGTCACGCTCCCCATCCTGGTGCTCGCGTTTTTCCTGAGGTCGCCGCGTCGCACTCAGAAGCCAGAGCCGACATCAACATTTGGCGTGAGTCCACAGACCCCCGAAGCAGCGATTGAGACTCGCTAATAGAACAGGTATGCTGACCCCGAGTGCAGGTCTTTCCTGGGGAAACCATGCTGCTCATAGCCCCCATTTATGCAGGTATCACCCATTCCCGGTCCATTCCTTTGGTGATACCGGCAGCGGCGCGTTCATGGCAGACTGGTCTCTTCCGTCACGCTCTGGTGGGAGCAATACGCTTCTGTTGCTGAAACCACACCGATATTGTACGCTCTGGTGGTAAATTAACTGAAGGGTGGACCGATTTTGCGGGTCTCTGTCATCTTCCGTGCTCAGCAATTCCAATGGGGTGACGAGAAGTCTGCTCCGGAGTGCAATGAGCACGGTTTGTCTTTGAAATGTGCTCAAAATCACCGGAGAGGCTTTCTTCCAACTTGCCGAGCCATGTCAGATCTGTATCCCTGTATCGCTGAGCACGGAAGATGCGGGAGACCCCCGAAATCGGCTCTCCCTCATTTTGTGTGATTCGGGAATAACCGAAACAGGAGCGGGAACGTGAAGAATCGGCATGAAGCCATTTCATGACTGATAGTACTTTACGTATGCCAGAGCTTTCACACAAAATGAGGGAGAGCCAACGTATTCTAGGGAAGTAATCCCACTCTTTAAGCTGGTTCACTTGAGCCACGAAGGTGACCTCCTGTTATTCAGGGAACCTTTTAGTTCTTGTGGGCTATACTGCTATTCCGACTTTCTGTTCCAACCATGAGCAAACCCCGAGCATTCCCGGCGTCAAGCTGTCATCACGCCATGCAGCGCTGAGCCGGTTTTCCATCTCTCTGGTCCAACCGTCAAATGCCTGACCAGCTCGCTGCGGCGGTAACCCCCAAACAGCACACAGCACGCTAGGAATTCCCTCGACGATTGCCCGACAGTTCACTAACGCGTGCTCGTATTCGCCACTCCGGTGGAGCTGGGTTGCTCCATCGAGCAGGCGTATACATTCGGCCCACTGTTGTACCTCTCGCGGTAAGCGCGGTTCAGGCAGTTCTACCAACCGCCGTGCGCCAGCGCCCAGTTGTTGGAAGATGGTCAACCAGTCCTCGCGCTTGATGCCGAGGGAACCCGAAGAGGCGCTGTGTACAGGCACCAAGGCCTGGCCCGCAAAAGCCAGCCCCCCAAGCCAAACCGTCAGGTTCACCTGGCCCCCCTTACGAGCTTCCTCAATGGCCTCGATCTGCACATCGGTAACAGGCACCTGGAGCCTATATTGGGGACTAGGCCAAATGACCTGAGAGGGAATAAGCAGCCTGGCATGATACTCGGATTCGTTACCACAGCCAATCCAGCCCTCAAGCGAGAGCAGTTGCAGCGCTGTTGAAGCGTCTTCCGGCTTAGGAAGCGTGTAGGGCAAGAATAGCACCGGGCCAAAGGTATCTCGACCTCCAGTAATCAGCGCCGGATCGATCTGGACCTTGACAAAGTTCGGGTCATTCCCTGCCGGCGTCCACTTTTTAAGCCACCACTCGGTCATCGGCATACGTACTTCACTCCTTATCCAAGTCGGCAGCCGCGCGGCTACCAATACAAAAGCCAAAGAAAATACTCATCCTCTATCAAGGGAAACGCAACACGACGATCCCGGCAATGACCATCAGCACATAAGCCGCTGCCGTAATGTCATAGATCGTTTTGATAACTGGTGTTATCGGCTACAGACAGTTGGCAAGAAAGATGCTCCCCTCATCACTACTTCCCAGAGGATTCGGCCTCGAGAGGGAGTTGGAGTTGAGAGTACCCAGAAAAGTTCTTGGCAAAGAGCCGTTCAAATTCCTCTCGCGTATCCGAGACACGCAGCAGTGTAGTAACGGCCGCAATCTGTTTTTCCAAATGCCGAATGCCTTCCTCTTGGGTCAGGAACTGGTGATGCTTATGCCTGCGGCGTCCCTCTTTGACAATAGGATTCCTTTCTCGCAGAACCTCAAGGACTCCATCAGGCAGATATTCATAAATCCACTTGTTGATCATATTGCCAATGACCTGGGGTCGACTAAGGCTGCCGGGCACATAGTACCACCCATTTAGCCGGTAGATCTGTACAAAGAACTCTTCTGGGAAGACACGCTTGATCCAGGGGCGCAGTTCTTCATTAATATAGGCAGCAAGTATTCGGTTCAGTTCGTCCCGTTCTCGCACCTTCTGATAGCCGGTCGCCTCATCGACAAGTGCGATGATGCCAACTTGCGCAAATCCACGAATAAGTAAGTCACAGACAGCCGCGATGCGTTTCTGTGGTTCAGTAAGCACGCCTGCATCCCGTGCTCTGAGGTAGATCTCGCAGACCTTTGGGAGTAGTGTAGCCTCATAGCCGTAAGCTTTGTTTCCGCGTGTGTTTCTAAAGGGAACAGGAGTGGCAATCGCACGTAGCTCGTTGGAGATGAACGGCTGTAGGTTCTCGGCCACCAGGAAGGGTGGAAGACCCGGTTGCGTAAGAGAGATTCGAGCGCTTCCAGTGCCTGCCTTCGCCTTTTTAGCTCGCCCGATAGCTATAAGGAAGGTCTGCTGTGTGAGCAGACGGGTACCATCCTCTAGAACAGCACAGTCGATGGTCCGATCAGCAATATTGAGTCGTCCCTGGTAAGGAGCACGTGGGATTGTTGCCCCCCATCTTGCCTCTGCCGCTTGTCTGGCAATCTCTCGCCGTTCCTCCTCAGTCAAGCGCTCTGCTCGTGCTTTTCCACCTTTTGAGGCTCCCACTTGAGAAAGCGCCTTCGCATGATCGCTAAGTTTCTGCACGTTCCGTTCCTCGCTTTCATTCAGATGTTCCAAAAGCATAGCAAAAAGCTAGAATATTGTCAATGCTATGTCGAGTAAGCATATACAAATTACCTACCATGGTCGAGCAAGCATATAAAGGAATAACCTCACTGAATCACGAGAGTGACACCAGGAGGCGATTCTGAACGGTTTTTTGGTAGGAATGGTATCACACATGCAAGGAAAATAGAACCAGGTAGCCGCCAATTTCATCCTGGCGATATTCCGAACCATCATCCACCAGGCGCGTTACATATGCTGGATTGCTCTTTCTGTCGGCGACGCATACTCCCGCTCGTACACCGCCATTTCGCGCACGCGCTCCAGCGCGGCCTGGGCATCACCTATTGCGCGGTGGATGCCCGCCAGAGGGATCCAGGCGTAGTCGCCATGGTAGTCTGACAAGTTCCCACAAAGAAAGGGCGGTGTAGGCTTCCATCGCACGCTCCTACTCTTGCGTCAGGGCCTGGAGGTGGTAGCGGCGCGCGCTCTGCGCCAGGCATGCGGTCAAAGTCTGTGTTGTAGGCCACCAGGTTTGCCCAGTCGCGTAGCGCCTCCTGCAACGTAGGTAAGATGTGAGGGAGGGTAGGGGCTGCCGCCAGTTCCTCGTCGCTGATCCCGTGCTTCGCTCGAGTGCTGCCCGAGACGGGCACTTCGTGTTCATCACGCCGATCCCGCACATGACGCCATCAAGCGAGACGGTCCCGGTCTAGTGATCTTGCCGCTTGTTCAAATTACCCCAGGACATCGGCTCTGGGCTCGGACGATTACTCATCATTGGCCCAATCTTCATGTGCCTGGCGGCTCGCCTCTTCTGCATCAACACCCAACTCCTTTTCCTGCGAGGCGCTCGCCAGCGCTGCATCCCTGATTTCATCAGTCGCTTGTGCTGCCACTCCAGTTCTGTCCTCAGCTCGTCGATCTGCGTCTCAATCAGCCCTAGCACGACATAAGCTTCTTCAACGATGGCGTGATAGCGCTCTTGTGGTCCACCTGGGATGAGGATGTTGTCGGCAGTGATGCTGGCCAGCGTATCGAGTCGAGAACGGAGGCCTTCGATGGCAGCAGCGATGTCATCCTGATTACTCCTCATTGGCCCAATCTTCATGTGCCTGCTCTGCAACCGCTTGCGCTGCCTGATTGCCTGGCTGTATGCACTGGTGTAAAAAATCCTTGTGGACAAAGAGCAGATCAAGCAGGCTGTTGGACGCAGCGGCGTCCAGGGTGATTTGCATGCCAGTGCTGCTGTTCATCAGCGCCAGGCTGCCATTGTCAAGTAACAACGCGACTTGAGACGGGGCGAGCAGGCGCCGCTCAATAGTTTCATGCAGTTCTGATGGCTGATCGCTCATGGTCTATGCCCTCCTTCAATCGTCACGTTCCTCTTCAACCCTGCGTTTTCAACATTTCTCGCCAGGCCTCGCGAAACGTTTCTATATCCTCGGTTGAGTACCCCAACTGATGATACATGATCGACTCATACATTGCTCGTGACGCACGCGGCGGGAGGATGCGATTCTTTCTGCCGTCAAGGAAACGTTGTCCAAATGGCGTCTGGGCATAGTATCGCGCCTGCTTTTCTAGCCAGGACCCGAATGCCCGCACCTGCGTATCGTTCCTGAAGCGCTCATTGACCGATTGCACGGCTAGCAGCCGTTTCTCCAGCTCTTTCACCTGCTTTTGTAGCGCGGCGATCTGCGCTTGTGCCTGAGTTGCGGCTGCCTGCTGTTTTTCTGCTTGCTTGTGGCGACGATCTTTCATCTTGTGCGCATCATTGCAGTAGACACGCTTGCGGTGCCCGCGCCCGCCCTTCTGCACGATTGGAGCGCCACAGTACTTACAGGTGACTTCATTTGCAGTATCTATCATGGCTTTCTCATCCCCTCACGAACGTAACATTCTTGCTGATAATACATTGGTAACGTTACGTTTGCAAGTGGGATGCCTTTACGAGCATCCAGGAGATACCTGAGATCCACATGATCTGACAAACGACACAAACCACAGCAAGTAGGAAGTTGTGCACATCTCTTCCACCGTATGGAAACCATTCCCTCTCATAGTGTGGAAAACTTGGTGGATAAGGCAGTAGCACTTCCGCGCGACCTCGGGTATACTTCTATGTAGAACCATGAGTTGTTGCCAGCACTGGGTGAGCAGAGCGACCAGTAATCTACCACAGTGCTCCACCCAGCAGTCCTCCTTATTTCTTCCGTGACGCTCCAGGCAGGTCCTCGCCCGGTTCATGGTGTGACTCGCCGCCTGGAGCGTGCAGCTCGCCGGCTGTCACATTGTCATGCTTCATGCATCTAAGTAGGTGTACATGATATTCTGCAGAACCACTGTACGACCACGAAAGGGAATCCGTGGATGGAAACGCTGCCTGCTGCCCAGGAGATCGAAACCTTGATCTCCCTGTACGGCAACCTGGTCTTCCATACCATCTATGGCCTGACCGGGGACTGGGAGGAGAGCCAGGATCTCACTCAGGACGTCTTTGTCAAGGCCTTGCAAGCGCTTGACGCTGCACGTGCCAGCAGTGGCGTGCATTTTCACGCAAAAGCCTGGCTGTTACGGATCGCGCTTAATTTGGTGCGTATGCAGCAGCGGCGGCGCAGCCTCATGCGCTTCATCCCCTTCTCGCGCCTTCGCGAGGCGCAACGGGAAGAGGACGACACGGACCTGCTGGGGAATGCGATGGCACCCGTGCAGCCGGCAGGATATGGCACGCCCGATCCAGGTGATCCAGCGGAGGTAGTGGCCGAACGGGAAGTAATTAGGCGCACGCTGGCACAGCTTCCTGAGACGCTGCGCACGCCGCTGCTGCTTTCTATCGTTGGCGGCCTCTCTTCGTCTGACATTGCAGCGCTGCTCGACGTGGGGGAGGCCGCCGTGCGGCAGCGGCTCTCAAGGGCCAGACAGCAGTTCAGGCGTCTCTACACCGCCGAAAGTGGGGACGAACTGGTCAACGATGTCGCCACGACGGTGGCCCCTGGTCGGGAGAGGAGGATGCCTGCACCCGCCGGACGGATGCCAGCGAGGTTGACGGCATGAGGAGGGTCAATGAAGATCCACGCATCCGGCACATCGGTGTGCCGACAGAGGGGCATGAGACTAAGCACTACCTTGGTGATTCGCGCTCCGCCATGCGCTCCCAGTGACCGTGTTGTTGGTCCATCGTAGCACCGTACCCACGAGAGACAACGATGGCAGGCGAGTTCCAGGAGGCGACTCGTCTGTCTGATTCTATAGAGCATAAGCCTCGCGACGATACCATCATCCTTCGTCCTATGGCACGTTCAGGATGAAGCTCAATCACTAGCACGCAACGAACACACCAACAACAAGAAAGAGGCATCACCATGCCCACCCTGGAAAAAACTGACGGCGGGCTCCCTCGCAGCGCGTTACGGTACCGTCCCAGCGCCGCTGATACGATCACCGTGGACGAGTATACTATTGGCGCCACTACCCCGGTGCTTCCGGTGAAGCGGGCCTCGCGGGGACGCCAGCCACAGGCCGGTGATGACGCTGTGGAGCAGGACGCTCTCGATCCTGCCGAGATGAGCCGTGGGAGCGCCACGGCAACCAGGGTACGCCGCGCCCCAACGATGCCCACCACGCTGCCGCACACGCCACGGCCAAAGCAGACCACGCGGCCGCGTTCACGTCTTCATCCTTTGTTTTTTCTTGGCATCGGGATGCTGGCTACCCTGGCCCTGATCGCGGTGCTCTCCATCGTGACCACCTGGTTCGCGACCACGCTGGATGACCTGCGCTATGGACGGCCACGCACGTTTCAGATCGACGCCTACGTCGGCCATAACGAAGCACCGGGCATGCCGAGCCATTTTCTGGCCGTCAACCTCCACGGGCGGATTGAAATCATCGAATTGCCTGGTGGTGATGCCAGCCATGCGCGCATCTACATCGGCCCGCAGCTGTATGGCTCTGACGCAGATCTTATTCCGGTGACCTTGAGCTTCATCGATGTCAACGGCGACCACAAACCCGATATGATCATCACCTTTCAAGGAACACACGTGGTGTTCATCAACGACCAGGGGGGATTTCGTCCCCTGCAGCCCCAGGAGCGAGAAGGCGTCGAACGCTTCTTGCAGCGGCTTGGGCCATCTCGGTGACAGGCGGGATCTTCGAAGCAAAAGGGTGTTCAGCCTCGAGGCTGACCATCCTCGCTACCCGACCTGATGGCTAGTTTTGCGCTTTCGCCGACTGATGAGCATTTTCAGCAACTTGTAGAGAGCAAGGATATTGACAATGACCCCAGGGTGTAAATTTCAGAATTACATGAAGCGCGGGCCAGGATGGCCTCCATCTTTGTCGGTTTCTACCAAAGGAATCCCCAGGTAAACGTGACTTCATACAGTTTTTTGAAAACTGCAACTTTTTGGCGGCTTCAATTGCTATATTAGTAGATAAGGTTGAAGCTCCGCTTTGCGCCATGATGTATGTTTGACATTGTGCATCATGGCGCAAAGCGGAGAAAGCCAAGAGAGAAGGCCGGTTGTGGCAACAGCAACCCGGTCTTTTTTTGTGTCATAAAATATGAAATGGAGAAGGTAAGCTGTGTGGATTGCTTCAATACCTGCACCTGTGCTTGTCGCTGGATGCGTCTGTCTGACGTTCCTCCTCATGTCGTTGTTGTTCCTGGTAGCTTGCATCCCAGGAGCAGTCGAGCGCATTATTCTTATCCTTGACGCGGTGCATAATTTGTTCTATGTTGAGTGTCAACATGGCGGCAAGCGTCAGCGCGGTAGAAAATATTCACGGTTGTCGAAGAAAGGATAGGTATGGGCATGGGAAGAGAAAAGACTACGAGTGAGGAGCGACTTTTGAGTAAGCTCATCCAGCGATCTCTCTTCGGCTTTACTTATGAGCAATGTGAGGATGTTCTTAGGTGGGTAATAGGTAATCATCGCGAGAGTCTATACGCATATGCCTGCCAGTTGTGCGGTGACCATGACGTCGCTGATGATGTTTTGCAGCGGGCTTGGTTAGAGCTCTATGCCGATCTGATTCAGAATGGGGAATTTGGAGTGCGCACTTCAGATGTCCCCTTATGGCTGCGTACAGTGATCTACCATGCCGCAATCAATTACCGAAAAGCTCAGCAGCGCATTATCTCCCTAGACAGGTCAGATGGAATGTGGTTGCTTGAGCAGAGAACTGATCCATTCGAGCTTCCAGATGCTATAGTTATGCGCGACGAGATAGCGTTTGAATTCCTTGATGTGGTCCAGCATGCTTTAACGCCCAGTCAGATGGTTGTAATGCTTTTATTCTACCTGCACGAGAGCGGTATTGAGGAGATTGCGCAACGACTTGATTGTCCGGCCAGTACTGTCAAATCTCATCTTCGCCGAGCTAGAAAGCAGCTAAGGAAAGCTCTTGAGAGTTCTGGCGTGCGGGTGCGAGATATCAGATTACTGGGAGGACTGAGAGAAAGGCTCGATCAGGTGCTTTCGTATCTTGACTCTCGTAAGGTGCCTGTGGATGAGTGGGATACTCAGTTTGCTTGGACTCTTATGAGCGTAAATGTGAAGAAATCCACATTGTTGAGTGGCCAAGCAACCGGTTAGACACCTCGGTGTATGAAAATGCTTCCTGCGCGCATGTTTTACTCGAAGAATCTTGACATGCGCGCTTCATTTGGATAGGATGAGTGAAACATGCCTATCGTTTTGTGTTACTGCTGAGATTCGCTTAGCCGGTAACAGTAGAGATGAAAACATGGAGTAGCTGTTGTGTCAGCGCAAGAGGCATCGCCCACAACTCCCTCGTCGGCTCCTCCGGCACCCCGCCACTGGCGGGTACAGGTCTGCCGCAGGCTGTGGGGTGTGCTGCGCTATGTTTGGGGATTCCTCATTATCGGCATAGGCATCGCTACGATTGCGAATATCAGCACGACCACGACAGATACCCCGCTTTCCAAACTGTACATCATTCACCTCGTGTTGACTTTCCCCATTATAGTTTTCTCCAGTGTCGGCCTCTTGGCCGTGCTCACACTCCTTGCCTGGCTGGGCAGTCGCGAGGAACAGGCTACACCCGCGCTTCCCCTCTCTAAGCAGTATCGAGTTCATCTGCTTAGGCGCTTACGCCTGCGCTATGAGCAGCTGCTCACACAATCGTTGGAGGGAATGGTCCAGCAGTTGGAATTGGGACTGGCGGAGAGACCAGCAGCGGTTCAGAACCTGGTGAGCCTTGCGATGCGTTTGCCTGAGCAGTCAGAACAACCCCTTCCTCCTCACACGTCCATTGTCGCTGCATATGAACAGGCACAGCAGGAATTGCTCATCCTGGGGGAGCCAGGCGCAGGCAAATCCACGCTCCTGCTGAAACTGGCCTGCTCCCTGGTGCAGCAGGCCGAGCAGGATGCGACCCGGCAATTGCCGGTCCTCCTGCCGCTCTCTTCCTGGGCCGAGCACAAACGTTCCCTGGGCGAGTGGCTCGGTGAGGAGATGGCACGCCTCTTCGATGTCCCGCGCTCCTTCAGCCAGCAGTGGATCCAGGCAGAGCAGGTACTTCCGTTGCTCGATGGCCTGGATGAAATGGAAGAGGACGCCCGCCCTGCCTGCATCGCCGCCATCAATTCCTATCACCGCGAGCACCTGCGGCCTCTGGTGGTCTGCAGCAGAACCAACGAGTACGACACCGCCACGACACAGGAGCGGCTTGCCCTGCACACGTCCGTGGTGGTGCAGCCCCTCTCACCAGCGTTGGTCGATGCCCATCTCGCGAACCTGGGCAAGCCATTGGCAGCGTTGCGCACTGCCCTGCGGAGAAATGTTACTTTGCAAACACTGGCGACCACGCCTCTGCTGTTGCAGGTGCTCATGCTCGCCTATCATGGCACGACAGTGCAGGAACTTCCTCACAAGGAAGCCCAGTTGCGGCAGCAGATCTGGACCGACTATGTCGAGCGCATGGTTGAGCGGAAAGGGAATGCACGACGGTATCCGCTCGATGTCACTTGCAGATGGCTCAGTTGGCTGGCACGCGAGATGCGCCAGCGTAACCTGACCATCTTCTCTGTGGAGCAGATGCAACTGCATTGGCTTCCTGAGGGACAACGATTCTTCTATCCATGGAGTGTCGGACTCGCCTTCGGCGTGGTCTCCGGGCTCCTCGGTTGGCTAGCCGCAGGATTGCTCGCAGGTCTGGTCATCGGACCGGTGATTGGGCTGCTTCTCGGGCTCCTGATCAGCCGAGAAAGCGAGACAAAGCCGGTAGAAGTACTCGTCCGCTCATGGAAAGGACCTCTCATCGGACTGGCCGGTGGGCTGGTCATTGGACCGGTGATTGGGCCGCTTTTAGGGCTCCTCGACCATCTGCTCTTCAGCGGGACGCACGTTGCGCTCGTCAGGGAGATGATCGTCGGGGTCATTGTGGGGCCAGTCATCGGGCTCGTCAGAGGACTGGTTGGTAGGTTCTCAGAGAAGAATCTGGTGAAGCCTGCTTCTTTCTCGCCGAATGAAGGCATACGACGCTCTGCTAAAAATGGGCTTAAACTTGGGCTGATCGGCGGTTTCGTCGTTGGATTGGGCTTTGGGTTGTTCGTCGGCCTGTTCGACGGGCCCATCGCGGGACTGGTCGGTGGGCTGCTCTTCTGGTTGCTTGGCGGATCGGTCATTGGACTAGCCGGTGGACTATTCGCTGTAGCACTACAGCCGCACTTCGGAACTGAGCAGTTTGTCTGAGATGGTATCTCTCTCGAGCTCAGACAAACGGCGAACAAAGAGGAGTGAAATTGTCCGCATTCTGGAATATACTGGAAGACATGATACCACACGATGTGTTCTCCCGAAGGAAGAGCAGGAAGAAGGTACCGCCATGATACATCCGAGCAAAAAGACCGATCCCTCATCCCCACCTTTGCTCATGTGGACCTGCCCCACCTGTGGACGAAAATTTCATCGTAGCAAGCAGCCTCACGTCTGCGATACAACAACGGTCGAGGACCACCTGCGCGGCAAGGACCCCGCGGTCGTCGCTCTCTTTCACACCTTCGCGCAGGCCGTTGGAGACGCCGGTCCCTATGAGTATGCACCGATCAAGGCACAGGTGGGCTTCCAGGGCCACAGGCGGATTTTTGCGGGAGTCAGTCTGACGAAGCGGGGGCTGGAGGGCTATCTCGACCTACCCCGGCGTGTGGATAGTTCGCGTTTCCGCAACATTGCTCCCTACACGCGACGCCTTTTCGTTCACCATTTTGTCCTGACTTCTGCCGACCAGCTCGACGCGGAGTTCCTTGGCTGGATTCAAGAGGCCTCTCAAGTCGGCCAGGGCCTCCCCACCCGCTAAAACGCGCCCGAGCCGGGATGCTTGCGCTCACCAAGCAGAGCCAGAGACAGTCCTGACCAGCATCGGTGACCGAGACGAGCACGCTCTGCGTGCCATCCTGTGTGTATTCTGCTCCACCGTGTGACGCTGGAACACGCAGGATCTCGCACGCGTCCTCTCTCCTTTTGCCACTCCTCCATCTGTTCCCCCTTTACTTCGAAGAAACGTGAAGCGCCTCTCTCTTGCGAAAGCGTTGAGCAGAGGAAATCAAACGCTTCCGATCCTCTTGCTGCCGCATGTGGCAGGCTCTTTAGGAGTAATATGACTCCGAACAGGCCTGATGGGAAAGGAGAACCATGAAGCAAACCCACCCTCTCACCCCGAGAGGCGCGCACACGACCTTTGTCGAGGTCTGGAAGTGGGGACAGGAACTCGAACGCCTGCATGCCCGCATCGCCCCCCGTTTTGCTCGCCCCGAACCCCGTCGTCGGTCGCTGGCCTATCTGAAAGGTATTGTCAGTTCCGTCGAGCGCAAAAATGGCTGGCACCTGGCCGAACACGCCGGAGAAAGCCGCCCCGATGGGATGCAGCGCTTGCTCAACAGCGCAGCCTGGGATGCCGACCTGGTGCGCGACGATCTGCGTGCCTACATCCTGGAGCATCTGGGTGATCCGCACGCCGTCCTGGTGATTGACGAGAGCAGTTTTCGCAAGCGTGGCAAAAAATCAGCAGGGGTGGCCAGGCAGCACTGCGGCACGACGGGCCACCTCGAAAATTGCCAGGTCGGGGTGTTCCTCGCTTACACCAGCTCGAAAGGCCACACGCTGCTTGATCGAGAGCTGTACCTTCCCATGCGCTGGATCAAGGATCAAAAGCGGTGTCAGGAGGCTGGTATTCCCGACACCGTGCGCTTCCAAACGAAATGCGAGCAGGCTCGCTGCATGATCGAGCGCTTGTGGGAAGCGAAGATCCCTTTCGCCTGGGTGGTCGCTGATACCGTCTACGGCGGGAACGCGGATCTGCGCACCTGGCTGGAGGCGCATGGCTACTCTTTTGTGCTGGCCGTTGCCTGTGATGAGCCGGTGGAGATCCAGACGCCAGAGGGTCTCAAACGGATGACGGTGGCCGAGGCCGAAACGCTCTCGTTTCACGAGCAGGATTGGCAGCGACTCTCGATGAGTCAGGGGACCAAGGGACCGCGCCTGTTCGATTGGGCCGTGATACCAATGCTCCAGCGGTGCGAGAATGATGACCGACACTTTTTGCTCGTTCGCCGATGTGTGGACGATCCCAGCGAGAAGGCCTATTACTTTGTCTTCGCCCCACTCGGTACCACCCTCGTCGAGATGGTTCAGGCAATCGGGCAGAGGTGGAAAATTGAAGAATGTTTCGAGATTGGCAAAGCGATCGGGCTGGAGGATTACGAAGTGCGAGGCTTCACCGCCTGGTATCGGCACATCACTTTGGTCATGCTCGTTCAAGCCTGCCTCGCAGGGATCTGCGCAGCGGCCCGCTCATCTCCTTCTGAGCCGACAACAGGTGAAGGAACGTCACCAACCTGTCCCCTGCTTCCTTTGACCATCCCCGAAGTGCGACATGTACTCGCCTCTCTGCTCTGGCCCCTGCCTCGTAGTCAAACGTTGCTGCTTTCCTGGTCGTGGTGGCGGCGCTGCCATCAGAGTCGGGCCAGTTATTTTCACACCAAGCGTCGCTTGGCCGCCGGGTAAGAAGCGGCCGCCAGAACCTCTCCTCTGTTGTTTTGCGTTCCTGGGACTTTTCCAGGGATTTTTCCCAGGATCGTATCATCTCATTCTTGTTGTTTGCCGAAAGGAGTTTTTCTCATGGCCAGTCTTTCCCTCGCCGAATGCTGTCGTCTGCTTACCATCGATCCCAAAACGCTGCGCCAATGGCTGGCGCAAACCCAGATGGCGTTGCATACTGATCCGACGAATGCCAAAATCAAGTGCCTGGAAGTCGAGCAAGTTGAGACCCTGGCCCGCCTGCATGGCCGAATGCTTCAGCTTCCTACCGCCGCTTCTGCTGCCACTACCACGACCTCCGAGGCCCAAAGCCAGGTGTTTCCACCCACCGTCCCCGGCGCCGATCTGCGAGCCAGGCTGGCGCACATGGAGGCTCAGATCGCGACCCTGCAAGCCCAACTGACCGATCTCACGCTCCAACTGCTTCGCGAGCGGGAGCAGCGCACCGAACAGCGTCTGCTGGCTCTGGAAGCCGAACGCGTCTCGACCTGCGATCACCCGTCAGTGTCGTTCCCAGGTGGTGTGCCGGCCGTGTCGTGTCAGCCAGCCCTGCCTGCGCTGCTGTGCCATCCAACGGAGAGACGCAGCTGTCTGATCCCGCTCATTGAATATGGAGCCAGAGGTCGGTATGTGCTCATCAGTCCAGAGGAAGGAGAGTTGGCGATCCTGCCTGACTCGCCAGAGTGGTTTGCGTGGTTGGCGTCACTCTCGTCGTTCCGTTTTGTGGGCCGGGAGGGCCGCTTTAGCGCGCGGCGTGGCTACAACCATCATCCGAACCGGAGCTGGTATGCACAAAGGGGAATTCACCAGAAGAATTACAGTAAATATATCGGCGTCAGTGAACATATCACGACTACTCGTTTAGAGCAAGTGGCTGCACATTTCCAATCCTATCTGATTTTGCGTTAAATACAAGAGAGTACCCTTCTCTCTTGCCTCCACCCCGTCGCAAACAAGTGCGGCTGTAGTGTGTAGTACAGCACTATACCCTACGCTTCTGGCTGGCATGGAGCAGGGCCTTTCCCTTGAAGGCGGTTCTTTTCCTCGAAGATGCGACGGCACGCATTCTCCTACGGCGTGTCGGTGGAGGATATAGCTTCGTCCATCGGTTGTTGCTCGATTATTTTGCCGACGTGTCTGTAGGAGCGTCTCCCGCCTCGCCTGTGGCTCAAGGTACACAGCCTTCTCCTCCCTAGAGATTCGCCAGTCCATTTACTATGGCATCAGACAGGGTGGAAACCGACTCATGTGAGTGGTGACACATTTTGAAAGTATTCGTTGCAATAAAAAATTGGCCTGGACCAATGCAACCATGTAATATATCTCTTGGGGGAATACCAGCACATTTTCTTGATGGAACCTGAAGAGGGATATTCGTGCCTAAACGTCGGTACGAGCAACGGGAACCTGTGCACGATTGGCAACAGCTTCGCCCGTTGCTCAAGGATTCTGCACAGATTACCTACGAAGTGATTCGCCCGGTGATCTTAGGATGGGGGACGCCAAAGGAGCGCTCGGCAGAAACTGGCATGTCGATGCGCTCAATGAAATTGGTAAATGCCCTACCAAGTGAGCGGGTTTGGCCCTCAAACATGAGCAGTTGCCCCGAATCTTGAGCAAGACGACCGGTGACAGGCTGAGAATCCGCTCTAAATGCGGATTGTCGCACACCGTTTTTGTAAATTCGGTGCTTATTCTTCGCCGCGAGTGTGGCGGCTCTCTGCTCGAACGCCTTTCCAGAACCGGCAAATGTGGCGCTGAATATTCCCACGGGTTGCGCAACGAGGTAAACTCAAGCAAAGAAGAAAGCAAAAGAGATCTATCGAGACGGAGACGAGCTGGTCTCCGCCTCGGGTGAATAACGGTGAATTTGCTTAC
>WNFE01008514.1_pt1 | contig 14954 bp, 12 predicted proteins | sample 5400451 | NCBI WGS metagenome assembly WNFE01 (sample SAMN13153344, study PRJNA577476) | soil metagenome | isolation source: 200 cm saprolite under Douglas fir tree site 2 hole 2 | place: USA:California | collected 2015-04-18 | reverse complement strand
GCCGCAATTCATGCCTTTTTCCTTTTACGCGATCGCGCAAATGTTTTTCATCGCAACGCGCTCGGTATCGCGCTCACTCTCGGCTGCATCAGTGCTCCGTTATTAATGATCAGCGGTGATTTCAGCGCCCGCTCCGTCGCCAAGCTTCAGCCGGCCAAACTCGCGGCCATGGAAGCCGTTTATTACACGCAAACCGGCGCGCCCTTGCAGATCGGTGGAATTCCTGACGACGAATCCCGAACCACTCGTTACGCCTTGACCATTCCGCGCGGCCTGAGCCTTCTCAGTACTCATAATCCCAACGGTAAGGTCATCGGGTTGGAACAATTTCCACGCAACGACTGGCCAAACGTGCGCTTGGTGCATTGGGCGTTTGACCTGATGGTCGGCTCGGGAACAGCGCTGTTCATGTTATCAATTGCGGTCGGTTGGTTTGCCTGGAAACAGCGCGGCGTTCCCGACGGCAAATGGCTCCTTCGCGCGCTGGTCGCAGCGGGACCACTCGGATTTCTCGCGATCGAAGCAGGCTGGGTCGTGACCGAACTTGGCCGTCAGCCCTGGATCATTTACGGCGTGATGCGAACGAAAGAAGCCGTCACTCCCATGAGCAAGATCGCAATTCCCTTCCTCGTATTCACGCTCCTCTATGTCTTCCTCTCCGTGGTCGTGATCTACTTGTTGCGCCGTCAATTTATGAAAACCGAGGCGCCGGTCTCGGAACTTCTCACCAATGATGTTTGAGCTCATCGTCGCCGGTGTAATGTTCGTGGCGCTGGTCTTCTATGCCGTCAGCGGCGGGGCGGATTTCGGCGGAGGCATGTGGGATTTACTCGCGACCGGACCACGTGCCAACGCGCAGAGAAACGCCATTGCCAAAGCCATCGGGCCCATCTGGGAGGCGGATCACGTCTGGCTCATCCTCGTAATAGTCATTTTGTTCACCGGCTTTCCGCGCGCATTCGCGGCCATGATGACCGCGCTCAATATTCCATTCACACTGATGCTGATCGGAATCGTTCTCCGCGGCTCGGCGTTTACCTTCCGGAAGTACGACGTCAAGTCGCAGGATGTGCAGCACCGCTGGAGCACTTTGTTCGGTGCGGCGAGTTTCTTTACTCCCTTCATCCAAGGCGTGGCGCTCGGTGCGCTTAGCACCGGCCAGATCCGCATCGTCGATGGCCGGCTCGCCACCGGTTTCTTCGCCGGCTGGCTCACGCCGTTTGCGCTCGCTTGCGGCCTTTTTGCGCTCGCGCTCTTCGCCTTTCTCGCGGCGACTTATCTCACCGCCGATCCCAGTACCGAGCGCGACGTGCAAAATGATTTTCGCTCGCGTGCGCTTTGGTCCGGCTCCGCCCTCGTACCCATTGCATTACTGGTTTTTATCACCTCGAAGGAGGGCGCGCCCGCGATGTATCACGGATTGACGCAATGGTGGGCGCCACTGCTCATCGGCACGACCTTCTGTTTTGCGATCGCAGCGCTGACCAGTCTATGGCTGCGCCGATTTGCTCTCGCACGAATCGCGGCGATGGCAGAAGTGACGCTGATCCTTGGCGGTTGGAGTCTGTCGCAATATCCAAACCTCTGTCGCAATATCCAAACCTGGTTACGCCCGACATCACTATCTTTAACGACGCCGCCCCGGAAATCACGCTCCGGCTGCTTACTTACGCGCTCGCTGCGGGCGCGGTCGTACTGTTTCCTTCGCTTTTTTTCTTGTTCCGCATCTTCAAAGGAAAAGGCAGCTAAGACCTACCGCTGTGAAGCGAAGACCGCTTCCGGATCGGAGCCGGAAACCTTGCCCACCCAAATCTAGCCGAAGCGGCTGATCAGTGTGTGAATGTTTTCAGGGAAGCTGCAGCGGGACACGCCCGTGCGGTCGCCTTTTGTCAGGCTCATTTTCCATGCTTGTAATGTGGCGTCCTCCCCAATACTATGTTTGGAATAGAAGGGCCCTAATCTACCCTAACCATGAGAAGGTTCTTTAACGGCAAAGTTTTCATAGACAAGGCGCACGCCCGCTGATCGGAGAGTTCCGTGCCTGCGCATCCTTTCACCCACGGCTCCGACCAAACGAAGCCGGCGGCCGGTTTTGGCCCCAATGCGGGCGGTGCGTTCTCACAGGAGGACTACCATCATCCCGCGGCCGGCTGGGGAGCGGCCATTAGTGTCACAAAGGTCCTGATAAAGCAGCACGAGCTGCTCGACGGCACGCGCGTGGTCTTCAAGATGAATCACGAGAACGGTGGATACGATTGTCCGGGATGCGCCTGGCCGGATGACCGCAAGGGACTGCGTCTTGATATTTGTGAAAACGGTATCAAACACGCGACTTGGGAGATGTCTCCGAGGCATGTTAATCGGGATTTTTTTGCGGCGCACACCGTAACCGAATTGATGGGATGGACCGATTTCGCCCTCGAAGACGCTGGCCGGCTTACGGAACCGATGGGTTATGATGCTGCTTCGGACAAGTATGTACCGATCACATGGGATGAAGCCTTCGCGCTCGCCGGCCGGCACATCCGCAATCTTGGCAATCCCAACGAGGCAGCCTTCTACACCTCGGGCCGTCTCGGCAACGAAGCGACATTTCTTTACCAGCTTTTCGCTCGTGAGTTGGGAACGAACAATCTGCCGGATTGCTCGAACATGTGCCATGAGGCGAGCGGGCGCGCGCTCACCGCGGCCATTGGCACCGGAAAGGGCACCGTGGATTTGGTGGATTGGGAAAAGACGGACTGTCTCATCATCCTGGGGGTCAACGCGGCGTCGAACGCCCCGCGGATGCTTACGTCTCTCGCTGAGGCTTACCGTCGCGGTGCCCAGATTGTGCACGTCAACCCGTTCGTCGAGGCGGCCTCTAGAAACACCATCGTTCCGCATGAGATACCCAGCATGATGTTCTTCCATCCGACCCGGATTGGAACACTTAACATCCAACCCAGAATCGCGGGCGATATGGCGCTGATGCGCGGAGTGGCAAAGCATCTCCTGGAGACTGCGGAGACGGATCCGAACGCGATTGACTGGCGATTCATCGAACGTTACGCGGCCGGATTCGAATCCTATCAAGCAACGCTCGAGAAAACTTCATGGGAGGAATTGGTGCGGCAATCAGGCGTGGAGCTGGCGCAAATACACGCCTTGGGTGAAGTCTATCGCAAATCCGGATCGGCGATCATTTCATGGTGCCTCGGAGTCACTCAGCAGGAGCACGCCGTTGACACGATTCGGGAGATCATGAACGTGCTGCTGATGCGCGGCAATATGGGCCGCGAAGGCGCCGGTCCGTGCCCGATTCGTGGCCACTCGAATGTCCAAGGCAACCGCACCTGCGGAATTGATCATCGCCCGAAAGAAGAGTGGTTGGCTCGTTTGGATAAGGCGTGCGGGATCAAGTCGCCGCGGGAGCATGGGCTCGATACGGTTCGAGTGATTCCAGCCATGATGCGGGGCGACATTAAGGTCTTCGTCGGGATGGGAGGAAATTTCGTCCGGGCTGTCCCTGACCCCGCTTACACGTTTCCCGCGGTTCAGAATTGCGATTTGACTATTCAGGTCAGCACGAAGCTCAACCGCAGTCATCTTATCCACGGGCGTGACGCGTTAATTCTTCCCTGTCTCGGTCGAACCGAAAAAGATCACGGCAGCAAAGGTCTCCAGGGGATGACGGTCGAGGATTCCATGAGCATGGTTCATCTGTCGTATGGGATGAAAAATCCTTGCTCGCCGAATTTGCGCTCGGAGCCGGCGATCATCGCCGGGATTGCGCAGGCGTCTTTACCGAATACTTCCACGCCTTGGGCGGAATATGCGGGGGACTACAACCAGATCCGCGATAAAATGGCTGACGCGATCGCGGGATTTGAATGTTTCAATCGTCGCGTGAGACAGCCGCTTGGGTTCCGCTTGAAGCAGCCGGCTCGCGAATTGGTTTTCCAGACCGATACCGCTCGCGCTAATTTCTCCTCCGTTGGTCTGGCCGATGTCGCACCGAAGCCAGGTCGCTTGCTTCTCGGAACCGTGCGATCCCACGATCAATGGAACACGACAATTTATTCCGACGATGACCGCTATCGTGGGGTGAAGAACCTTCGCACGCTGGTGTTCATGAACGCGGACGACATGCGGGAACGCGGGCTCAAAAAATACGATCTTGTCGACCTAAAAAGTTTCGCGAAGGACGGCTCAACTCGCCAGGTGTTTGGCTATCGGGCTCTCCCCTACAACATTCCGCCCGGGTGTGCCATGGGTTATATGCCGGAGCTGAACGTTCTTTGTCCTATCGGGGACTATAGTCCGCAAAGCGATCAACCTTTGATGAAGCATGTGGTGGTGGAGATCGCGCAATCGAAAGTGATGGCGGCATCCGGGGAGACTGCGTGATTCAACCTAAAGCCGAAAAGATTGGTTGAAGATGTGCATAGAACTCACTCCCTGTGTTGAATGACAACGCATTCGAAGTTGCCAGACTTAGCCGCTGTCTCCATCGCCTCGCGAAGTCGAGCCAATGGATAAACGAGCGGACGGATCTTTTCATATCGAGCTGTCCACTCCGTATGAGATCAAGTAGGCGTTGGTACGCTTCTCTCAGATGCATGAATTGACCAACGATCTCCCAGCTGTTGAACATCATTTCGACATAGGAAAGTAGTTACCTCTGACGACTCAGGATCTGGCTCGAGAGATGGGATCGCGAAGTAATTCGATTCCGTGCTTATTGGTGCTTGCCATATTGATTACCTTTCTTTCGTTTCTTGTGGGTTAGAATCATCGGTTAAGTGCCTTGCACTTTGACCCCCGCCTCTTTTTCGAGCGCCGTGATTAAGGCCGAGGCGTTTTCTGTTCCGAAACCAAGTCCAACCGCCGATACGAATTGATGAACCAGGCCGAGGTTTCCAAATTTCAAGTTGAGAAAACTGGTTGCTCTCATCTGATTTGCATCCAGCAGGGTTCATTATTTGAAGGCCAGGATGACCGCGCCTGTCAGCACAAGTCCGCCTCCAAGCCAATGATGCCACGTTAGCGTTTCGCCAAGAACAATGGCTGCAAAGAGAATTGCAAAAAGGACACTTAGTTTGTCCATCGGCGCAACGCGTGAAGCTTCTCCCAGTTGCAACGCGCGAAAATAGCAGAGCCATGAAAGACCGGTCGCCAAACCGGACAATCCTAGAAAGAGCCGTGTCCGGAATGAGATGATGCTGAAGGACCAGTACGATCGGGTAAATGAAGCGACCATCCAGGTAAAAACGAGAATCACAGTCGTGCGAATTGCCGTGGCGAAACTAGAATCCACACCGGTCACACCAATTTTTGACAGAACTGCGGTGGCACCCGCGAAAAGGGCAGAGAGCAACGACCAAACGAGCCAATTATTCATTTACGGAGCATGCTTTCACTTCGACGCCCGCTTCTCGAGCGCCTTGCACATGAGAGTCACGATTCCCGCTCGTCGCTTTTCTGCTCTGCCCCGGCTGCCCGACGCATTTGATCGTGCTCGGCTTCGTTGATCCCTTCTTCAAACATCTGCGCGCTCTCGCTCCGTCCCTCGGCATCTTCATCTTCACCGAGAGATTCCGCTGCCTGACGGCCTGTCGAGCCCGGCACAGGATCCCAACCTTCCGATTCGGGTAGGGATTCGACGTTCTCTTCCTGTGGGTCGATTTCCTCTTCTCCAGTCAGCTCGCGCTTGGCCTGTTGATAGTCAGCCTTGGTCGGTTTCGAACCATGACCGTTAATGAGGCCTAACTCGCGTGCACGAGCTTCAATCATCGCCGGCGTCACCGTCCCGATGCCATCGGCGTTCTCCATTATGATACCTTTGTTCAGCGGATTTTTTTTCATGTTTCAATCACTGTTTATTCGTATTTACCTAAGGACCTCGGTCGCGTCGGGACTATCGGAAGAGGATCTTCGCCATCATTCCCTTGTCTTCGTGGCTTAGAAGATGACAGTGGAAGAGCGACATGCCGCGAATGATGGGATCAGTGAAATCCATCACCAGATCGACCGAACCCCCATACGTCACATTCACGGTATCTACCCATACTGGATTTTTCAGCGGTTTATTATCGACGGCATATTCCAGGAAGTGAACTTGATGAATGTGAAACGGATGCACTTCTCTGGTTGGATTCAGCACGCGCCAATGCTGCAATGAACCGACGTCCACCGTCAGCATTGGACCTGCATTCATTTCGAATTTCTGGCCATTTATGTAGAAACCCTGTTTGTCCTCGGTGAAGGTCACAGCAAATTGCGGCTCGATGGCTTCAACGTGTTTCAGAGTTTCCGCCGGGAACGTTACGTAAACCGGAGCTCCTCCTGGCGCATTACGGGCTTTGAGGTTTGATGGCTGCGCCGAAACGATGTCGGCCAAAATCATTGCAGGATTGGAATCGCCATCCGGGCCGGTATCGAAGCAACGTGTGCGCAACGCAGCGTGCGAATTCGCTGATGGCCCGGTGACGATTGCTTCGACTCTCCCGGCAGGTGGAACTAAGACGTGAATCATTGATCGCTTGTGAATCGAAGGATCGTGATAGGCCAAAGGCATGCCATCGAGAGCCACTACGTCGAATGATGCCGCGCCCAATTCCAAATCGGCGTAACGATCCGGACTTGCGTTCACGATCCGCCAAAATTGTCGTTCTCCCGGCGCAAGATCGATCTGGGGACGGAGACTTCCGTTCACAGTGAACGCTCGTTCCGGCTTCTCCGGCGCGGTGCCGCATTGCGTCGTTTGCATGGAAACGGACTTCATCACGCGTTTTCGTTCAGCGCTATCAGTGGGCAGAACAAGATCGCGCAGCACCAAGATCCGCTCGCGCATGTCTAGCACTTCGGGGACGTAACGCTCGATTCCTTCGACGACGATAGCTCCTGACATCCCATCAAGATCCTGGACGTAGCTCTCGCCGTGCGGGTGGGTATGATACCAGTACAGTCCCGGAGGTTCCTGAGGCGGCACTTCGACGGAGTAATGCAATGTCTGGCCGGGCGAGGCGATCATATCCAAGGCATCATCCTGCGGCGCATTTGGCGAGTGCATGCACGGATGACCGACGCACTCTTCTTTCGAGTGGGCGGCAAGGTCGTTCTTGTATTCGACGTTCAAAATACTTCCCGGCTGCACTCGAATAACTGGCGGGATGTTATTGCCTCGGTAGCGAAATTCGGATTTGCCGGTAACTGGATCCGATGCCGCCACCAGCGTCACCGGTGAGTTTGCTTGCGGCAGTTCAGGGAGTACTCGGTCCTGCCCGCGGACAGTGGCGACAAGCAAATGGACGCACGCCCAGCCAGAGATGCCGAGCGCAATTCTTTGAAACGTGTGCACAAGATTTTTCCTCAATCGCTCTGCTTCGGCTCTGTTGATCGCCTGACGCGACGGGCCTTCACTTCGACACCTGCTTCTTTTTCAAGCGCCTTGATCAAGGCGGAGGCGTTTTCTGTTCCAAAGCCGAGGGCAACAGCCGCGGCGAGATTCTTTTCCACAACGCGCAGCGCCGGAATCGGTGACTGCAGACTATCACCAAATTTTTCGATGAGGCCCGCGTCTTTGAGCATGAGCTTCAGCGCGAAGCTGGGAGAAAAATCGCGTTTCAAAATATTCCGACCATTGCTCACGAGCAGCGGTGAGCGGAAGTCGGCGACTTTCACGACTTCCATCACCGTATTCAGATCAAGCCCCGCCTTTTGCGCGAGGACCAGGCCTTCCGCCAGCGCTTCCATTTCCAATGCGACGATGAGGTTTCCCACCAGCTTCATGGCCGCGGCATTTCCGTTCTTGCCAAGGTAGTGAACCGTTTGCCCCAAATGCTCCAGGACTGGTTTCACTTTTTCGAAGATGGCCTTGTTGCCAGCGGCCATAATCCAAAGCTTTGCATCCGCGGATTCTTGTTTGCTGCCAAAGACCGGCGCATCGAGAAAATCGACACCGTGCTTTGTGTAAGCTTCCTGTTCTCGCAAACTCGTCGCGGGAAGAACCGTGCTCATGTCCATCGCGATCTGGCCTTCTTTGATTCCACTTAGAATTCCTTTCGCGCCAAAGACAACTTCCTCGACGGCCTGGTCATTGCTCAAGCTGCACATGACAAGCTCGGCGTTGCGGACGGCGTCCGCTGGAGTATCGGCTACGCGCGCGCCTTTCCTGGCGAACGGTTCACATTTTTCAACGCTCCGATTCCAGACGATAAGTTTGTAGCCGGCTTTAAGAAGATTCGATACCATGCCGCTGCCCATGGTGCCGAGACCGAGATAGGAAATTGTTTTTATCATGGTTGAGCTTTCGGTTCCTTTTCATTGTCGCCCGTCGCAAACTCGTAGATGGCCGAAAAATCCTCGGTTCCACGTCCGCCGCGCATCGCCAGGCGATAGACTTCCTTGGTTACGTTCGTTACAGGCATGGCCACGCCAGATTCGTACGCACTCACTGACGCAAGATGCAGATCCTTTTGCATCCAGCGCAACGGAAACTCAGGTTCGTAGTTCGCGCTTTCGATTTTCTCCCGCTTCCCCGCGAGAAATGGCGCGACCGCAGGCATACCGAGCAATGAATCGAACAAAACTTCACGCGAGATTCCGAGGCCTTCGCCTAATGCCAGGCCTTCGGCGAACGCCGCCATCGCGTTACCCATTAATAGATTGACCACCATTTTCAGCGAAGTCCCCATCCCGTGACCGCCTACATGAACAATCTTGTTTCCCATACAGAGCAACAGCGAGCGAATCGTTTCTAAATCCGCATCTTCGCCGCCAACCCAGAAAACAAGTTTTCCCTCCTCAGCGACTGCTGCGGACCCGGTCACGGGCGCATCGACGAAATGAATCTGCCGCGCCACTGTTGCGGCGGCCATCTTCTTCGAGAACGATGGGTTAACCGAACTACAATCGACCCAAAGCGCATTTGGCCGAAGATAATTCAGAAAACCGTTCGCACGTAAAGCCACCTCTTCGACTGCGTCGGGGTTAGCCAGCATCGTAAATAGGATATCCACTTGATCGGCAACTTTTGCCGGGGAATCAGAAAATGTTCCGCATGGACCAACCAACAGCTCTGCTTTAGCGCGCGTGCGATTGAACACGACTAGTGAATGACCATGCTTCTGCAGGTTCGCCGCCATCCGGCTGCCCATTATGCCGAGACCGATAAAACCAATTTTCATTTTCGTTTCCTTTTCATGCTGTAGTTATCAACTCCGGTTCGCTGACGTCATTTGTTTTTAATTTCCGCGATCTCTTTGTCGCCGAAGGCTTAATGAACAACCGATTCGTCGGTCGAGGACGGTTGCCCTTCCACGTGGCCACGGGTCGCGTAATCAGTGTAAAATGCATCTTATTTCTCTTCCTTATTCGCCAAGCCTGGATCAATCAGCGTCAAATCCGTGTCCGGATCAAAGCGCTTCTGCATTGTTACTGGATCGACAGTGACCATTACTTCCAGCGTCGGGGATACATATGCAGCGAGAACATGACCTCCGCGTATTGTTCCGTCTGAATCCCCCACCAGCATGTGAGTGTGGACGACGGGCTTTCCTTGATACAGCGCGATGTCGCCGCTCATTCCAATCACTTCGTGCTGACCGGTGATCGGAATTTTCTTGTACATTTTGCGCTGAGGATCAAACCATCCCAGCGTTGCTCCATTCACCGCGCCAATCGCGGTGAAATGGGCGCTGGTAATCTGATACTTTTGCGCAAACTCCAACAATCCGGAAAATGCCTCGTCTCCCTGGTAAAAGATAACCGCATATTGTTTCGTCGGTGCTCCTTCGTTCAGCAATTGAACCTTCATTCTGGGAGCTTTGCCTTTCGGACCAGCATCCGGCGGCGCTACGTATTCCGTGTCCTGCGAATGCCCCGTCGCAATGGCCATTCCACTCAATAACAGTGCGTAACTGAATCGCTTTACTTTGATCATAGAGTTCTTCTTCTTCTTTGTTAGATTCCGAGTTGCGAAAACGCGCTTCCGTTCATCGCATGTCGTCAAGCGGTCCGAAGCCGTAGAATTCGCGGACTTTGATCGGGTTCCCACGAACCAAATCCGTGTCCACGATTGGTCCGACTAGCAGCACCTCAATCCTTACCGATTGAAGCGACATCAACTCTTTACGTGTCCTCAGAGCTGATTACTGGCTTCAGCTGAGAAAGGATCGCGTTCTTGCTCGTGGTTCCAAAAATCCCGATCCGCACTTCGCCGTCGCTGAAATACAAAATCGTCGGAAGACATCGAATCCCGTACCACAATCCGAGATTCGGGCTGCGATCGAGATGGACGCGGGCGACCTTCAGAAGATCGACAAACTCATCGGCAATTTCCTCGAGCGCTCCGTCCATCATCATAGAAGGAAGGCTCCATCCGGTGGCAAACTCGACCAGCACGGGCTGACTGGATTTCAGAACTTCGTTCTCGAAGTTCGATTCATTGATTTCAATTGTCGGTTTCATGCTCATCGCGCTTGTTTAGGTCTTCAGAAGACGTCTGCGTGGTCGAGGAAGGATAGTGGTTGCACCCTCACCCCATTCGACCGCTGGGTAAGACCGAGCAGTTCGGCCAGGCGTAACTCGTAGGAGTCGCAGGTGGGGCAGTCACCGTTGGGCTGAACCCATTCCGGATGTTGAACGCGCAAGTCTTCGTGGATCTGCCGTTGAAGTTCGGAGTAAGAATGAATTTCGGTAGGCATGGCAATTTCCTCAGTAAAGGTTCAAGTCACAAGGCAGTTCACTTTCACTAGCCAAGCTATCGTTGACAGTCGGGTTGCCGCGATTGCGCGTGCGCGGGATTTTTGATTGCTACTCCGGAGGTGATGCACGATCCCTCGTTTGGGGGAGAGTTCATCCTCAAGCACGAGGCCTCGGATCAATAGCGTTGTCGAAATCGCGTCCCCCATTGGTAGTTAAGACCGGTCTGGACTTATTCTGGTTACAAATCGACCGCGCAGTCAGGCATCTTCGGATTGGCGGGTCGGTCCCTCAATTAGTCGTTTGAAGTTATGCAAATACTTATCGACGCGATTTGAAACTGCGCCGCCGAAACTCGAAGTCAGTCTCAAGGTCACGCATGTGCCCTGATCGGAAAGCGGCGTGAAAGAAACGACGCCCGCCGCGAAATGATCAGGAGCGCGGTGATCAGCCAGAGTTCGCCACGCCAATCTGCGTTCCGGAACGCGCAGGATCATCTCAAGCGTGGTGTCATATTGTTTGCCGTTGAATCCGAGCGAGGCAACAAAATGGTTCGCGTCCAATCTTCGGACGCGTTTGATCGCGGTGATGAATTTTGGATAATCCTCAAACGCGAGCCAGCGTTTATAGACCGCAGCGACTGGTGCGTTGATTACGATTGATCCCTCCGCGGCATCCATCGTCCGCGGGTTGTCGCCCTTGTTTCGCATCGGTTCGTTAGGCGTAAAAGCGCGCGTATTCATTTTTTGAAAACGTGCGGCTCCTGCCGTTCGTGAAATTGAAGATCGACATGTTAAAAACGAGCATGGGGTCGTGCCTGTGCGCGCGTCGGCGAAAAAGGTCGCGCACTCTGCTCCTGAAATTGTTTTCACGTGGTTTGGCTTTCATTGTTTACCCGAAAATTCTAGACGCAGTTCCATTCCCGGCTACGAAACACTAGCGGGGTTTTTCAGTGCCTCTTTCGAGGGAGGACGTAAGTCTGGCGGAGAGGGCAGGCCCCTGTTAGAGTATTCGGTTGATTTAAGTCAGACGCGGCAAAACAACGACAGCCTGTCATGAAATCCAGCTCGAGAGCGATCGGCCAACGGTTTCTCGGCCTTAGAGCAGTCTGGGAACCTTTGTTAAATCTTTAACCAAGAAAAGAAAACCCCTATGAATCCTACCCAAGACAAAACTGAATCTCGCGAAAAGGAAAATCAACCGATGCGGCTTGCCAATGCGACGCTCGGCCAACATCGCCATGTCTGCGCGTTCTTTCACGGCGCGGAGGAGGAGTATCGTGTGCTGCTTCCGTTCGTTAAGGAAGGGCTCGCGCGCGGCGAGAAGGCGTTTCACATTGTCGATCCGAAGCTGCGCGACGAGCACTTACAGCGACTTTCCTCAGGCGGCGTCGACGTCCCTTCCGTCGAGAAGAATGGACAATTCGAGCTGCACCATTGGCATGAAGTTTATTTGCGCGACGGTCATTTCGACAGGGACCGAATGCTTGCCTGCATGCAGGACGTACTGGAGCAGAGCCAGCGCGACGGCTTCCCCCTCGCCCGCGTCATGGGCCACGCCGAATGGGCTTCAGGTGACTGGCCTGGGGTAGACGATTTCCTCGAATACGAGTGCCGGCTGAACGACATCATACCGAAGTATAAGGATGCCGTAATCTGTCTTTATAATCTGACGAAGTGTGGCGGCAACCTTATCATCGACGTAATGCGAACTCACCCGATGATTCTCATCGGAGGCATCGTCCAGGAGAACCCGTTCTTTGTACCGCCGGATGAGTTTTTGCGGGAATTGCGCGAACGCCGTGCGCCCGAGGGTAAGGCAGTGGCCTGAAGTTAAATGTCGAAGTCAGATCTTGGTTTGCGACGACTTGCGCCGCCCGTTTGGCGGTACGGTCTATCCATTTTATCAGTCGCGATTTCCACGGCCGCTACGACGCCGCTCGAAAGCTTTGGCGTCAGAACCTCGCTCTTTTTTCCGGCTATCTTGCTGAGCACATGGTTTGGCGGCACGGGACCTGGCCTGCTTGCGGTCTTGCTGTCGATTTTGTCAATCAACTTCTTCTTCACCGAACCGTTTTTCGCATTTGAATTTAGCGCACGGGATATTCCGACCACGATCGCATTTCTTTTTTCGGCGCTGGTTATTAGTTCATGGAGCACTGCCCGCAAACGCTCAGAGACTCGCCTGCGCGAAAGCGAATCAGAGCTTCGGAAAGCGCGAAATCAGCTGGAAGCTAAAGTCGAAGAACGAACCGCCAAGCTGTTGCGTTCGAACGAAGAGTTGCAGGAGGAGATCGCTGAACGCAAAAGCGCGGAGGAGAAGCTTCGGCACAGCGAAGCGTTTTTAACCGAGGGCCAGAGAATCAGCCACACTGGAAGCTGGAGCTGGAATGTTTCCAACGGAAAGGTCACCTGGTCCGAGGAGCATTTCCGGATTTTTGGGTTCGATCCTGAGACGACCGAGCCATCGTTCCAGTTATTCCTGGAAACGCTTCATCCGGAAGATCGATCATTTATTGAGCGAAGTCTCGATCAAGCAATTAAGGAAAAAAGGGGATTTAACATCGAATTTCGAATCGCGCTTGCGGACGGATCTATCAAGCATGTCCAAGGGGTGGGACGATCCGTCCTCGGGGAGTCTGGCGATGTCGATGGTTATGTTGGCACCACCGTAGACATCACAGAGCGCAAGCGAGGAGAGACGTTGTTCACCGGTGAAAAGCATCTTCTCGAGATGATCGCCACTGGCGTTCCGCTCAGCGAGATCCTGAACGTCGTGTGTCTGATTATCGAGGAGTACCGTCCCCGCACGCTTGCTTCGATTTTGCTGCTTCGTTCCGATGGTCTTCATCTGGAGTCCATCGCGGGGCCGAGTCTTCCCAAAGGATGGAGGCGGGAGATGGAAAAGCTGCCTATCGGACCGTGTGCCGGCTCTTGCGGGACAGCGGCCTATCGCGGATCAGCGGTGATAGTCTCCGACATTGCTACTGATCCGCTTTGGGACGTGCCGGAGCATCGCGCTGCCGCATTAAGCCACGGACTGCGAGCTTCCTGGTCCAATCCCATATTGTCGTCTAAAGGAAAAGTCCTGGGAACTTTTTGCATTTATGAGCGCGAAACGCGAAGTCCGAACCCGCACGACCTCGAGCTTATCGAGAAGGCGACCTACCTCGCACGAGTTGCGATTGAACGCGATCGGGCAGAAGCGGATTTGCGGACAAGCGAGCAAAAATATAGGGATCTGATCGATGCTTCGCCCGACGCCATCTGCGTTCTCGATGCGGATAGCAAATGTGTGTTGGTGAACCCGGCAGGCGTCGAACTGGCAGGTCGTCCGGAAGAGGAACTGGTCGGTTCTTCAATTACCGACACCTACGTTCCGGAAGAGCTCCATCTGTTTCGGGACCGGATCGACAAATTGAAAGCGGAAGGATCTTTCAGGTTCGAGCGAAAATTCCTGCGAAAAAATGGCGAGGTGATTCCGGTTGAGATTTCTCTGTCAGCGCTGCGCGGCCAACATTACCAGGCGATTATCAGGGACATTAGCCAGCGTAAGCGGCGCGAAGCGCTCCTGGCCGGGGAGAATCGAGTTCTTGAGATGGTGGCCAAAGGCGATTCGCTTTCCGATATCCTCGATAACCTATGTCTGCTGGTGGAAGAGCAATCTTCCGGTGTCCTGGCCTCGATCTTGTTAATGGATCCGAATGGAAAACAGTTGCGGCATGGCGCAGCCCCACATCTTCCGAAAACTTACACCGAAGCGATCGACGGAGCTTTCATTGGGCCTGCGGTCGGTTCATGTGGAACGGCCGCCTACCGCGCCGAACAGGTAATCGTCTCCGATATCGCAACCGATCCATTGTGGACTGACTTTCGCGATCTGGTTTCAGCGCATTCGCTTCGCGCCTGTTGGTCCACCCCGATTTTTTCCTCCGAAGGCAAAGTGATCGGCACGTTTGCCATGTACTATCGCGAGCCACGCACCCCGACCGCGCGTGAGCAGGAAACGATTAAACACATTACTCATCTCGCGGGCGTTGCCATTCAACGTAAGCTGGCGGAAACGGCCCGGCGCGAGAGCGAAGCGTATCTGGCGGAAGCGCAGCGACTCAGTCATACGGGGAGTTGGGCGTGGGCGCCCGCTACGGGCGAGATCCGGTACTGGTCGGAGGAAACCTACCGCGTGCTTGGCTTCGATCCGGACGCCGGGCCGCCGCGATTCGAAAAATTCTTTGGGCGACTTCACCCTGAGGACCAGGACAGAGTCAG
>WNFE01007880.1_pt1 | contig 14958 bp, 19 predicted proteins | sample 5400451 | NCBI WGS metagenome assembly WNFE01 (sample SAMN13153344, study PRJNA577476) | soil metagenome | isolation source: 200 cm saprolite under Douglas fir tree site 2 hole 2 | place: USA:California | collected 2015-04-18 | reverse complement strand
CGGCCGTTCTGCTCAGGCCTGCGGCCTAACAAGCGCTTGAAGCTGGCGGGCGGTGATCGCTCTAAAGGAAACGGAGTGTTGTGCGCTGGCGCGCACGAACTATCGTTCAACGACACGGCGCGCGGTGGGCGAGTCGCCCGCAGCTTAAGCGCGATCCGTTAGGCACCGCCAAGAGGTCCACGGCAAATGTGGGTTCCCAAGTGGATCGTTGCAGCCTCCGTGGCCGTCCTGGCGCTGGCCCTTCTTGTTGCGCGAGGCGGCCTCGCTCTTCGTGCATTCGAAGGGGGTGGACTATGCGGGAACGAGTTGGTTGCTACTGATACCGCTCCCACGCGCGAACACCAGGCTATCGTCTTCGTGCGCAACTGCGGTGCCACCACGACATTCGGCACACATGTGTCCATCGTCGAGCGGGGTGCACGGTTGGACAACGACGATGTGGGAAATATCCTCGCCATCGATGCTACTTGCTGCTTCGATCCGCGCTCACGAGTCTTGCCACGTAACTCCGCAGGCGGTCCGCTCGCGACCGCGCGTTGGCTCGGCCCCGATACGCTCGCCGTCACATTTCCGAGCGGTGTGAGAGTGTTTCGACAGGCGCTCGTGCAGCGAGGCGTTCACATTGTCTATGCGATCATCGAATAGGGCGGTGCCTAACAAGCGCTTGAAGCTGGCGGGCGGTGATCGCTCGAGGGGAAGCGGAGTGTTTGTGCCCTGGCCGGCACGGACTGTCGTCCGCTATCTGCGCCGGCGAGCGGGTCGCCCGCAGCTTAAGCGCGATCCGTTAGACAGCGCGGTGAATATCATGACTAGGGAGTTGGCTCTCTTGATGGTCGCGGTTCCAGCCGCGCTTGCGGGGCAGGGACCGTTCACGTTGCCCGGCGACTCTCTGGTTCCCGGAACGTATACTATCCGCATCTGTCGGGCGTCCTGTGGTTCACTGACCGATTCCACGGTTCTTGTTGTTGGAACTGTCGTGCTCCTCCTTAAGCCAGTGCCACGGCGCCTACTCTCATCTCCCATCCATGCGGACTACTATCATCCGTATCTGAATGCGTGCTTCGACTTGAAGACGGTCAGACCGAGCGCTTATACCCATGCTGGCATTTTCCAACGAGGCATGGTGGGATGGGATCGCGATCCAAGGAATTCGCTTGTGCAGTTCAGTCTCTACTGGTCACCTGACGCGCGTTACTGGGTGAAGGTGCGAGCGACGGGTACGGAACTTCGTGGCCACGGCCAATCCCAAGGTTACGGCAGTGGGCCTGCTGTCGACTCTGTATACGGGTGGCGGGTGGGCCCGCCCGATCAGGCGACGTGCATAGCAGCTGCAAAGGAGTAGCGTTTCGCTGCGCGCTGTCTAACAAGCGCTTGAAGCTGGCGGCGCGCGTAGATTGCGGAATGAATTTTTCTTCAGCGCGCCGCAGCTTAAGCGCGATCCGTTAGGCGGCCCCGAGTCATGCGCGCCCCTTGCGCTGTCCTTATCCTAATCGCTCTGGCATGTCGGGGTCACGACTCCGTCGAATCCAGAGGACCCGCCCCCGCGGATTCATCGCGCCTTCAGGTTACCGCCGCCCCAGACTCGCCTGCGGCTGGTTCGCTTCAGCCAACTGATGTCCTCGGTGTGCTGTACGAGCGACTCACAGCCATTGGCGCGGGCCGGGCGGCTGTTCGATCGCGCCTCGGCGAACCACGAGTGACCACGACTGCGGCGGAAGCAAACGCCCACGATGCCGCGACGACTGATACTCTCATTCAGTGGAGCTTTGATCACCTGCATTTCAAGTTCCTCGTGGCCGCGGGAACCGATCTCCTCGTAGAGACGCGCGCTGCCCCAAACTATCCTGCTGTGGCGTCACTAATTGGTCATTTCAGCACGCTCGAAGCGGCGGAATCGACTCTGGGTGCGCCCAGCTGGACCGCTGTCCTCGGGGACACCATGGTATGGGGATACAACCTCCCCGAACCTGACATCGGAGCGTCACAGAACGCCGTCAACCTCTACTTCAAGAATGGCCAGCTCATCTTCGTGGCGGCTGTACCGTACGTCGACTGAGGTCGGGCCGCCTAACATGCGCTTGAAGCTGCCGGGCGCTCACAAGTAGGGAGGAATTGCGTTGCCTCGCTGGCCAGCCTTTTTGTCTGCCGCCCCACCGCCTTGCGCCCGCAGGTATTGCGCCCGCAGCTTAAGCGCGATCCGTTAGGCGGCAATCCGCATGCTTGCCCTCCGTCGTCTCGCATCTCTCATCCTCGCAGCAGCCCTAATGGCACGCGCACTCACGGCGCAGACGCCCTCGTCGAGCATGACGACAGACGAGCTCGTCGATCGCCTTAGAGACACGAACAGGACCAGTCGGGCAGCATCGATGGCCGAGTTGCGACGCAGAGGAGCCACAGCGGTAAGCGACCTCGAGACGTTGCTCCGGGCCGGCAACGTAGAGCGAAAGCATGGCGCTGCGTTCGCCCTAGTTCAAATCGGATCTGCGGCGCTCCCGACCATTAGGAGGGCGCTGGCTGACACGGGCACGAGCTCCTTCGTCGTTACGGAGGCGCTTATGTGGAGTGCGAGTTCTGACTCCGAAGTTGTCCCTCTCCTCCTACCACTCCTCGGCGATTCCAGTGCTCGCGTGCGCACGGCCGCCATCAATGGTCTGAACACCTATCGAGAAGGTAGCCCTCAGGTTGGTCGTCTGCTGCTGCGAATGCTGAACGACCCAGCTCCCGACGTACGCGTTGAGGCGGCCAATGAGCTAGTGCAATTGAGAGACACGGCCACGAGGCGCCTCGGCGCCCTTGCGCTTACTGACATGATCGACGATCCCGATCGTTCGGTTCGTCGCAGCGCAGTCTACAATCTTGGGAACATGAGCGCGGTCGTGGGTCCTGCGATCCACGCTATCGCCAATCGGATCAATCGCGATGCAGATCCGGAGGTACGTTGGCTTTCTGCGCGTGTCTTAGGTTGGCTTGGACCTCAGGCTTCTGACGTTGTTCCGGTCTTACTCGGCGGCCTCCATCATCGAGACTCGCTTGTTCGGCACGAGTGCCTGCTCTCGTTGGGCGACATTGGCGTGGCAAGGCTTCGTCGCTCCTTGCGCGACTCCGTTCTCACGGCCTTACGAGTCCGATTAACGTCAACGAATCCAACCACCAGGCACGCGGCCGCTACCGCGCTCGCCAATACGGGAGCGTGGGCAATTCCAGAGCTTGTTCTCGCGTCCCGCTCAACGGATGACACAGTCGCCCTCATCGGTGTCAGTGCGCTTGGGTCATTGCCCGACAGCTCCGCGAGCGATGCGCCTCTACTCGCGGCGCTGAACGACGGCCGAGCGGCCGTTCGGCAGGCGGCATCGCGAGCAATCGGCGGTGTCGGCACGCGCGTGGATGCTCGTCTTCGCTCGTTGGCACAATCGAGGGGCCCGCGAGTCCGACACGCGGCACTTGAAGCGCTGCGCATTAACCAGTTGGCAACCGGGATCCCGGTGGCGCGTCGGTGCTACTCGCTGGAGTACGGCGCCTGGTCGCCTGCGCTATCGAGTCCCAGCATCGAAGGTGTTCTTCCGCCGCGTGCGCTGCGCTTTAGCACTGTGCCGGCGCGGTATGCTCGATCTGACTCTGTCGCTTTTACGGTTGAGCAACCAGCAGACGGTCAATGGTATGCCACGGGGTTCTGGATACCCCATATCGAACGAGGCGAGATTGAGCTCGACCCGAGTCCAAGCCTATCGGGCGTCAGAGCGACGCTGCGACCGGACGACGCAGCCGCGCTTGTCGGGACCATCCGCACCTACTGGGACTTTCCCCATCCGTCCGAAACAGCGTCCATTACGGCACGCCCCACGGATTGTGAACAAGTGGCCCTGGGAATCGAGCACAAGTGAGCGATTGCCGCCTAACATGCGCTTGAAGCTGCCGGGCGCTCACCAGTAGGGAAGAATTGCGTTGACTCGCCGGCGAGCCTTTTTATCGGCCGCTCCAGCGCCTTGCGGGCGCGGGCGTTGCGCCCGCAGCTTAAGCGCGATCCGTTAGGCAGCATTCCCAATCCGAGCCTGGCGTGAACGATCGCCGCGTGCTTGTGTCACTCGCGTTTCTGCTCTTCGGGGCGGTGCCGCTCGTCGGCCAGGACGGTACGCTACCACAGACGCTCCGTGAACACGCCCGACAAATCGGCTGCTCTGAAGTCGCGGGGTTCTACGACCATCCCGGACGTGTCGATCCGCCGTATCTCTGGGGCTACCTCGATTCGACCCTCGACCGGTTCGGTGAACGCAGCGCAGTCTACTGGTGCGACCGCAAGGCTGGTCCGGAGCGTTACTTACTGGTCGTGTGGGTCTCTGATACGTCGCTCGCGACCGTCCAACGCTGTCCCCCGACAAATTGCGTGGCACAACCATCCCTACGGGCTTCACCTGCTACGTAACGAGCGGCTGCCGCTCAGCGACTTCTGGTATCGCGAGAACCCTCGACAGAACGGCCCCGCAGGCCAGATGACCGAGGGACCCGTCATTGAGAGCAACTCGTACGATGGTCTCGCCGCACGGTTCTACTGTCACGCCGGCAGGTGGCTTGTACAACAGCTGCACTAACGGGTTCCTTCGGCCCTAGCGGGAATGCTGCCTAACAAGCGCTTGAAGCTGGCGGGCGCTCGGGTGGGAAGAATTGCGGTCCCTCGCCGGCCGGCCTTTTTCTCTGCGCCTCCGCCGCCTTGCGCCCGCGAACCCTTCGCCCGCAGCTTAAGCGCAATCCGTTAGGCAGCTACATGACCCCTCGAACTATCGTGCTCTCGCGTTCTGCTCTGATCATGGGCCTCCTGCTCGTATTAGGGCGCCACGCGATCGGCCAATCGACTTGGGACCAATACCGGCCCGGTTCGATCACCGCAATCGTCGCCCGCGAGCAGCCGGATGTGCTGAAGGCCATTCGTCATGGCTTCCTCCCACTGACCCGCGTGTCGGCCGCCGCGTTCCCTACGCGTGCCCTTGTGCAGTATGAGGACTCGGTCCGACCAACGTCCGCGTCACACCTGGACGTTCTTACGGCGTGGGCCAAGAGTCTCGGACTCCGGATCGATGCGGCTACGATGTTCAAGTCGGAGGTGCTCTTCCGCGAGGATTCCCTGCGCCTCTGGCTTCCCACCCAGGCCTCGCTGATCGGGGCTATGCATAGTGAGCTCCATCGAGGCGACCGCCTGACCTTGTTTGTTGGCTACGCCGGGGCGCAGGCGCGCGACAGCACCAACATCGACTGGGTCTTTATGGTCAACGAGTTCAGCAAGGAATGAGACCATGGTCGAGCAGCTGCCTAACATGCGCTTGAAGCTGCCGGGCGCTCACAAGTAGGGAAGAATTGCGTTGCCTCGCCGCCCAGCCTTTTTGTCTGCCGCCCCACTGTCTTGCGCCAGCGGCCATTGCGCCCGCAACTTAAGCGCGATCCGTTAGGCGGCATCACTCATCATGTTCAGGTTCACCACGGCCGTCGCACTGGGGCTCCTTCTCGGATGGGCCGCGACCCGTGCGCTCTCGCTTCAGTGGTGGACGCTGGTGCCCTGGGGCCTCGTCGCAGTCGCGCTCGGGTATCGAGCGAACAAGGCCGGGGCGGCGAGCGCGGGCGCGCTTTACGGTTTTGTCCTCTGCTTCGTTTTCACCCTCGCGGGATACGGCGGGGCGGCGCCCGCCATCACTCGCCTCCCGTTCTTTACGGTCTTCGGGCTCGTCGGCGCGGTATGTGGTCTCCTCCTTGCATTACTCGGTTCCATGCTAATGCGGCGGCTGCAGCTGCAAGTGGAGGCACCGACGAGGGATGATGCCGCCTAACATGCGCTTGAAGCTGCCGGGCGCTCTTGTGGGAAGAATTGCGTTGCCTCACTAGCCAGCCTTTCTATCTGCGGCTCCACCGCCTTGCGCCAGCATGCATTGCGCCCGCAGCTTAAGCGCCATCCGTTAGGCGGCAACGATGCAAACTCCTGCAACACTCACTGGCTGCGCTTTGGCGTTCGTTCTTACGAGCCCGCCGCTCTCTGCGCAAGACTCCGCCCGGACTCCCGATCCCTACCAGTGCACCCTCACCCGCTCCAAGCGCGAAGGGAGGGTCGCCTTTGCGCGCCGTTGCGCCGAGGACTTCATCAAGCGCGGCGGCTATACGACTGTACCGGTGGAGGACACTACCCTCGTGGCGCGTGAAGGGATTGAGTTCGGCGGCGTCCGCGATGCCCTCGCTCAACGCCACGGGACATTGCAACCGACCGCCCAGTCCGTTGGTTGTAGTTCCACCGGTTGCAGTGCCACCTTCCGGTATGCCGATACCAGTTTGGTGTGCGTCTTCCGCGTTGTGACCATGACTCCCGATTTCCGAGAAATGCTCGTTCAACATCAGGACGCGACTTACGCCCCAGGGACAGTTGGCGCCCGCAGGTGCGCAGCACAGAGTGCAGCTCGTTAGGGAGCGTTGCCGCCTAACATGCGCTTGAAGCTGGCGGCGCTCCCAAGTAGGGAAGAATTGCGTTGCGTCGCTGGCGAGCCTTTTTATCTGCCGCTCAACCACCTTGCGCCCGCCAGCGTTGCGCCCGCAGCTTAAGCGCGATCCGTTAGGCGGCGCGCTCCCACCCCACAAGGTTACTTTCGCAACTTCTTCTCTTGTACGGTGAATGCGCGGGGCGCCGAGGGGCCAAACGCGCGAGCGACCATCCGTTCGCCGCGCCCGGCCACCCCAAGTCCGTCACGCTCGGGGCGCGCCGCGCAGTCCGTCGACGCCGCTGCTCCCCAGAAGCAGGTTCCCGAGGCGAGCTGGCCCAGCTTAAGCGCGATCCGTTAGGCGGCGCGCTCCCCTTCCACGAACATCCTTTCGCCACTGATTCTTTGTTCCGTGAGTGTGCGGGGGCCGAACGCCGAGACGCACGGGCGCGCTGCAGCTCGCCGCGCCCCACCACCCCAAGTCCGCCACGTGTCGTGCGCGCCGCGTACTTCCTCCAGTACCGTGACTGCCCAGAAGCAGCGTCCCAAGGCCATGTGGCCCGACCCTCCGCGGGGCGCGTGGCGCGCTTGAGCATCGATGCAAAGCGCGCCGTCTAACACGCGCTTGAAGCTGGCGGCGCCTGGCAGTTGGGGTAACCTTTCATTTGTGACGAACCAAGCTAAGCGCCGCAGCTTAAGCGCGGGCCGTTAGGCGGCGTCGTCCCCAAGGCTATCTCTCTTGATACTCACTTGAAACGTCCGGGCTCCGTTACAGCAGCAGCTCACGACCTCAATGGAAGGAGCCCGGCATGTTCCATCCCATCCAACGCCCCGCACCGGCGAGCGCCAACCTTTGTTCACTGAGACTGTGCCTTCGGGCCATACTCCTGCTCACCCTGTTCGTCGCGCGCCTTCAAGCGCAGGGGTCTTCTTCCGGCGCCAACCTCGGGGTCGCCTTCCCCAAGGATACTATTGCCCTTGAGACCACTTTTCGCCTAGCGTGCACTATCGGTCACACCGGAGTGTGCCTCGACGGTGCGCTCGGCTTCGACTGGGGACGTCCTTTCACAGCCGTATACGACTTGGCGGACCTCGACATCGGGTTGGCGGTCGCACGCGGCGCAGAGCGCCCGACCGCGCTGCTGCTCCGTGGCGGGGTAAGCTCCTGGACGAGGAACGACCACACTTCCGAGGGGGGCGTCAATGCTGGGATCGCGGTGCGTCACCTTATGCGGTCGGGTGTCGGTTGGCGGGTGGACTACAATTGGCGGCGCTTCCCCAAGTTCATGTGGCCGAGTCTGACCTTCGGCTTGGAATCTGGCGGATGGCTAGACTGATGCCGCCGCCTAACATGCGTTTGCAGCTGACGGCGCCGACTGTTAAGGAATAGTTATGTTCGTGAACAACAACCCTGCGCGCCGCAGCTGAAGCGCGAGCCGTTAGGCAGCGCTCGTGCAGTTTTGCGTAGCAGATCACGCTTTAGAAGTCTGAGGTACGCAGGCGTCTTCATCGGGCTGATGCTATTGAGCTGCGGTAGCGTCCGACTCCTCTTAGCGCTCAGGCCTTCCCATGCGCGGTCCTAAGTTCGTCTTAGCTGCGTTCTGTGTTTTTACACTCGTCGACTGTTCGGACGGGCCAACTGCGCCGCGGGGACCGTTTCGACTTACCATACTTACTGCCTTCGGCTCGTCGTCGGGTCCTGTCTACAAAGGCGTCACGTACCAGAGCTACGCCTACGACATCAGCCCTTCGGGCCAGGTTGTTGGGAAGGCGGAAACCCCCGAGCCAGGAGACGCTTTCTATCCGGCGCTGTGGCCGGCGGACGGGACACCACCGATACGGCTCGAGGCAAACGGGAACGGTTTCGATATGGCCTTTGGCATCAACGGACGAGGCCAAGTGGTGGGCCGCGGATCATGCGGTGGCCTGGGAATCGCTTGCCTCTGGGACGCCGGTCAGGTAACGAACTTGGGTTGGTTGGACTACGCCATCTACGACGGTCAAAGCCAACCGCTCGCGATCAACGACAGCGGCGTCGCTGTCGGTTGGGCGGATGCGGCTCCGATTGGCTTTGACCACGCAGTCATGTGGCGCAACGGCGTGGCGACCGACCTCGGGACCCTCGGCGGTCTCCAGAGCGAGGCCCTCAACATCGATAACGAAGGCCGTGTCGTGGGCTGGTCTCGCACGATCCGGCCCGATAGCACACTGCCGTTGGCCCGCCATGCCTTCCTGTGGCAAAATGGTACGATGACGGACCTCAGCCTCGATCTCAGCATCGATGAAGAGACCATCGCTTATGCGATCAACGACAGTGGCGTCATCGTAGGCCGTCTGGGCGGCACGACAGGGAGCGCAGTGATCTGGCAACATGGCAAGATGAGTTTCTTGCCTGGCGCCGAGCCCAGCCAAGCGTTTGGGATCAATAACCGGGGTGAAGTGGTCGGGACGTACATTCCGAGCGGAACGACGTTCCACGCGGCCTTGTGGCGGGACGGCGTCCGCTACGATCTGAATGACGTAGTGGGGGATCCTCGCTTGGGTCTGCATTGGGCGAATGCGATCAACGACGCTGGACAGATTGTCGGTTTTGGCGTGTGGAAGAGCGACCCGACCCGCGAGGTCGCCTTCCTGCTTACGCCGACAGCGACGCGTTGAACGACGCATCTCCATCAGCATACGGCGCTGCCTAACAAGCGCTTGAAGCTGGCGGCGCGCGTAGATTGTGCAATGAGTCTTTCTTCAGCGCGCCGCAGCTTAAGCGCATTCCGTTAGACGGCCCCACCGCCGGCATAGATGAACCAACATGCGACGTTCATTGTTTCGCAATCTGTGCAAAACGCGACCTTCATCACGTCTCTCTAGCATGCGGAAGGCCCCATCGGGAGGTCTTGCATGCTAAATCGCGCAGCGGTTCAATTGGGCAGTTTCGTCTGGTCCTTCGGTGTCATCGCGCTGGTTCTGCGGGCAGTGCCTCATGCCCGTGAGCCGGAGCGTCAGGTGGTGCCTGGAGCCCCGCACCCTCTCGCCATTGCCGTTGCTATTCTGCGTACGGCCGATCATTTCACGTCTGCTGGCATTGGCTACGCCGGGATCACGCCGAACGAAGTCCTAGCCTGGCGGGTAATCTTCAACCGCCCTGACGCGGACAGCATTTTCGAGGACCTCTTGAACACAGCGACGGTCGCAGGGCAGCTCTACGCTCTGGCGGGTCTTCGATTCAGCAATTCCGGGGCGTTCCCGAAAGCTGCGTCACGCTTGCAAGGCAATCTCGGCATTGTGCAGACGATTCACGGGTGCATTGTGAGCACGCAAACGGTGGCGGAGGTGGTACGTGAGATCAGGCAGGGCGATTGGGTGCGTGAGTTCGTTGCGGGCCGCTTGATCCCACCCAAGCCGTCATAGGCTATGGGGCCGTCTAACATGCGCTTGAAGCTGGCGGGCGCTCGCAGGTAGGGAGGAATTGCGTTCCCTCGCTGGCCAGCCTCTTTGTCTGCGGCTCAATCGCCTTGCGCCAGCGGGCATGGCGGCCGCAGCTTAAGCGCGATCCGTTAGGCGGTGCGCGCTTCAAGGCCGGATGATTGCAGCAGAACGTAGACGACCGCTTCACGTCGGTGACTAGTCGCCCGCGACGGTTCCGATGGCTCACAGCCTTGACAGGCTTATTGGTCGCCTGTGGACACGCTAAGGAGCCCCCAGCCTGTCGCGACGGTGCGTTCGAACAAGTGGTGGAGGGCATTGCGGGACCAGTCAGCCCCGCGGGTCGAAGAGTCGTGCACTACCGAATACCGCGGCCCGAACTCCAGCTTCACGATATTGCTGTAGCCCCGGATGGCGCAGTGTGGTATGCCGATCTTCTGAACAGCTGTATCGGCAAGCTGGATCCGGTTAGTGGGCGCTTCAGTGAGTACTCCACAGCTTCAGCAGGCGCCAATCCACATGGTGTCACTGTGGATTCGGCCGGCATTGTGTGGTATGCCGCATCGCAGCACGGCCGGATTGGCCGCATCGACCCGGTGACCGGTCGCAGTCGGGAGTTCTCCCTCCCTAAGGAGATACGATTTGTACACACGGTGCTCGTACACGCGGGCCAGGTCTGGTTCACGGGTAATCCGGCATCCGCTGACTGGGGGACGCTCGACCCCAACACCGGGGAAACGCGGATCTACGAGCATCGGTACCTCCTTGTCACGGCGTCTGATAGCGCCGTCTGGATCGGGTTGGCGGCGACGGACCCACTGATTCGTTTTCCGGTGGCCGCCGTTCCACCCGATCGTTGGCTGGCTATCCCCGACACGTGGGCTCAGGCGGGTAGCGGAGCCGCGGGGCAGTGGCTTTGGTGGCGCTTGCCTACGCACGATGCACGCCTGAATCCCGTGACGACCGACCCCGCGGGCCGAGTGTGGTACAACGCGCGCGACCGCAGCGTCATTGGCGTCCTTGACCGTGCCTCCGTCCAAGCTCGGGAATTCCCAACGGCGAGCGAGCGGGCGTTCGTCGATGACCTCGCTGTCGGCTCGGACGGGCTCATATGGTTCTATGAGGTCCGCACGAGTTCCCTCGTCGGGTTCGATCCTGCCGCTCGTACCTACGAGTCCGTCGAGATAGGTGTGCCCGATGTGAGAGTGACGGACATGACTACCGACCCCTGGCGCGGCCACGTGTGGCTTGGGCTCGACGGTGTCGACGGAGGGGCACTCGCGAGGATCGAACGGACCGGTGACGCGGGCGCACCCCCTAACAAGCGCTTGAAGCTGCCGGGCGCGCACCAGTAGGGAGGAATTGCGTTGCCTCGCCCGCAAGCCTTCTTGTCTGCCGCTCCACCGCCTTGCGCCAGCGGGTCCTTCGCCCGCAGCTTAAGCGCGATCCGTTAGGGAGCCCACCAACCAATTGGGGTCGTCTCGACGGAATGGCGCGATTGCACCAGAATTAGTCCCTCACGCACGAATGAATACCCCAATCAACCACACAGCCGGGAGGCCGAAATGAAGCGCGCGCTGATGCTCGCTGCAGTCGCCGTTACTGTGGCCTTGACGACGGCGGCGATGTTTGGACGGCAGGAGGGAGGGGCCGGCGTGATCTTTGCACGTTCACGGACGGTCAAATACTCCCCTCTGGTTCCGGGGGTCTCGAGCTATGTCGCGTGGGGCGATACCGCCAAGGGACCATTCGGAGGGTTTACGAAGTTCCGTCCCGGATTCGACGCGGGGATGCACACGCATACGGCGGACGTGTTGCTCGTCGTCTTGCGCGGCGCCTACCTGTACCGGGATGATGCCGGTGCCAAACGCGTCGGCCCGGGCGATTTCCTCCGAATTCCGGGTGGTCATAAACACTGGAGCGGCGGAGATCGTAAGGAAGGGGCGCTGTTTTATCAGGAGACGTTCGGCAAGTTTGATTTGATCCCCGTGAAGTAGTGGGGCCCCGGGACCGCTCGGCGCGGGGCTGCCTAACAAGCCTTGAAGCTAGCGGCGCGCATAGATTAGGGAATGATTCTTTCTTCAGCGCGCCGCAGCTTAAGCGCGATCCGTTAGGCCGCAGGGACACTGCCTGACTCAAGGTCAGGGTATTGGCTTCAAGAGAGAGGGAAGGAGAAATGATCAAGGTCAGCGTGCTATATCCAGGTGGTGCTGGTACTACGTTCGATATGGCTTACTACCTTAACCGCCACATCCCGATGGTGCGAGCAAAGCTTGGGGCGGCCTGCAAGAGTGCAGCTGTGGAACAAGGCTTGGGCGGTGCCACGCCTGACGCACCACCAGCGTTTAGCGCCATGGGCCATTTGTACTTTGATTCCGTGGAGGCCTTTCAGTCTGCGTTCGGCCCACACGCCGGCGCGATCATGGGTGACATTCCTAACTACACCAACGTCCAACCGACGATTCAGGTGAGTGAGGTGAAGCTCTAGTTCGGTTGGAGTTACTGCTCCTTTTTACAGCCTGCGGCCTAACCAGCGCTTGAAGCTGCCGGGCGCCCGCAAGTAGGGAAGAATTGTGTTGCCTCGCCGGCGAGCCTTGTTGTCTGCCGCTCCACCGCCTTGCGCCCGCAGCCACTGCGCCCGCAGCTTAAGCGCGATCCGTTAAGCCGCTGCAATCGCCGCGTTTTGCAATCTTGATTGCGATCAAGTGCCATTGGGGGAACGACCCGCCATGAAAGCCGCGGTACTACACTCGCTTGGTGAACCGCCTCGTTTTGAGGACTTCCGCGATCCCTACCCACGTTCGGACGAAGTGAGGGTGCTGGTCAAAGCTGCATCGCTGAAGAACATCGATAAGGAGATGGCAAGGGGTTCCCACTACGATCGCTACGCCGAATTACCGGTCGTGTGTGGTATTGACGGGGTCGGCATCCTCGACGATGGGACGCGAGCATTTTGCGGCGGGCCTCGGGCGCCTTTCGGGATGATGGCGGAGCACACTGTCGTGTCCCGGGCTTGGTGTTTGCCAATTCCTGATGCGGTCGATGATGTCACCGCCGCTGCCCTACCGAATCCAGCGCTATCGTCGTGGCTTCCGCTCGTCTGGCGCGTACAACTCAAGCCCGGAGAGACGGTCCTGATTCTCGGCGCGACCGGCGTCGCTGGCAAACTCGCCATCCAGATCGCCAAGCACTTGGGCGCCGGACGCGTAGTTGCCGCCGGACGCAACAAGCGTGTTTTGGAGACGCTGCCTGATCTTGGCGCGGATGCGATCATTCCCCTTAACCAACCAGATCAAGGATTGACGGCGGCCTTTCTCGAAGAAGCTCGTCGCGGGCATTTCGACATCATTCTTGACTATCTATGGGGCCACCCGACCGAAGTTCTCCTCGATGCGCTCACCGGGCATGACTTGAGGGCTGAGTCCACTAGGAGCCGTCTTGTTGAGATCGGCGAAATGGCTGGCCCGACCATCTCACTCTCAGCCGCTGCATTGCGCAGCTCGGGGCTCGAGCTCTACGGGAGCGGCGGCGGTGGCAGCATGCCACACACGGCCATCATCGACGCCTTCCCGCAGCTCTGGGCGCTGGCCGCTGATGGCACACTCCACATCGATACCGAGCCCGTAGCGCTCGCCGACGTGGAACACGGATGGCAACGGGAAGACGTACGCGGCCGGAGGATCGTCCTTATCCCGTAGCGGAGCGCCGGAAGGCCTGGCGGCGAACCGCGTGTGGGAACGAAAGCATCTCCCTGGCGAACCCCGTCACCCGCGCATTGGGGCTCGGTGGACACCCATTTCGATAGTGCGTTCGCTTGCTGCCTGGAACAGGGTAATGCCGCCCGCCGCCCAGCGGCAGCGGCCTAACTAGCGGTTGAAGCTGACGCCGCCCGGTCTTGGCAGAATTCCATTTGTGCGCCAACGTATGAACGTGCTCCACACATCAGGTCGTCTCGCCCGCTGGCCGGGGCGCCGCAGATTAACCGCGATCCGTTAGGCGGCGCGCCAGCGTTTGCCCACGCGTCTTCCCTGTTCCGTCGGAGTCCCATGCGATGAGTGAGATTAAGGGCTTTGCGAGGCTAAGGATTCATCCCGGCAAGCTCCAAGAGTTCAGGGAACTCCAGGCTAAGTGTATGGCGGTGGTCCGGGCCAAGGACACCGGCACATTGCAGTACGACGTGTTCTTCAACGATGACTCGTCAGAGTGCATCGTCTATGAGCGCTATCGCGACTCGGGCTCATTGCTGGAGCATTTCTCGAATCTCGGCCCTCTGATGACCGCGCTTTTCCAGGTCTGTTCCGCCTCTGGCGAGATCCTGGGTATACCAAGCCCCCAGTTGAGGAAGGTCCTCGAAGGCAGCCCCGTGCGTATCTACACCCCGTACCAATCGTTGTAATTCGGGTTCTGCCGCCGGATCCGAGGGCGCGCCGGCTAACAAGCGCTTGAAGCTGGCGGCGCGCGTAGATTATGGAATGAGTCTTTCTTCAGCGCGCCGCAGCTTAAGCGCGATTCGTTAGGCAGCCCGCACACTCCCCAATGAGCTCTCCCTTCCACCTAGGTGTCGACGCCAAGGCTGTCGAAGTCGCTCTGCAGAACTATTTGACTCATCCTGATGAGGGCGCAGGGGAACTGCTTCGCTTTGCCCAGCTGCATCACGTTCTCCCCCTCAGGACCGACTGGATGGGTTGCATTGCTCTGCGGCCTACGGGACAGCTCGTTTTCTTCGCCTGGGATGATCCGGAGAAGGTCGAGCCCGTCGGCGCCGCGGGGGACCACGATCGGCGAATGGTCCACGCCGCTCGGGCTGAAGGCGGCAGGCGCTTTCCCACCATTTCCGGCCTCGCACCTGTCCGTGACGCTTCTGCTCGCGTCTGCGCCTCCTGCGGCGGCTCTGGCAGGCTCGCGTCCGTGCCGGAGAACATCGTTTGCGAATGCGGCGGCTTGGGCTGGGTCCCATGGTGAAAGGCGGGCTGCCTAACCAGCGCTTGAAGCTGGCGGGGCCGGCTTTCAGAGGCAGCGTACGTTTGTGCGCCAGCGACCTCGTACCGCAGGGCGGGCTGCTTGCGCCCGCCGGCACTCGCCCCGCAGC
>WNFE01001998.1_pt1 | contig 14958 bp, 12 predicted proteins | sample 5400451 | NCBI WGS metagenome assembly WNFE01 (sample SAMN13153344, study PRJNA577476) | soil metagenome | isolation source: 200 cm saprolite under Douglas fir tree site 2 hole 2 | place: USA:California | collected 2015-04-18 | reverse complement strand
GCGGAAGTAGTCGGCGAGGTTGAGCTCGGTGGTGGTGCCCGGCGGGATGCGGACCGTGGCGCCGTTCAGCTCCCTGGCGCTCTTCACGCCGAGCTTCTTGCTCACCATGAAGCCCTGACCGTCATAATAATTGACGGCGGTGAAATCGAGGCCGAGCGCGGTGTCGCGCGTCAGGGTGATGGTCGTATTGTTGGACAGGACATCGACCTCGCCCGACTGCAGCGCGGTGAAGCGCTGCTGGGCGGTGGTCGGCACGAACTTCACCTTCTCGGAATCGCCGAACAGGGCGGCCGCGACGGCGCGGCAGGTGTCGACGTCGAGACCGGTCCACTTGCCCTGGCCGTCGGCGACGGCGAAGCCGGCAACGCCGGTGCTGACGCCGCAAATCAGCTGCCCGCGCGCCTTGACGGCGTCGAGGTCCTTGCCGGCCTGCGCGGTTCCCGCCGCGCCGACCAGCGCCGCCGCGGCGACGCCAGCGGCCACATATTTGTTGAACATTTCAGTCGTCCCTTCGTGATTGCCTTTGACGCCTTGTCGGCCGCCTGGGGTGGCCGTTCCGGCGACGGCGCACTTCCTAGGCGATCAAACCGGCACGCGCAACGGCGCCGGCCGTCCGACTGTGGCGGATCAGAGGCGGTCGAGGCTGGGCTGCTGGAAGGGATTGTGGGTCCAGGGCTCAGCGCCTTGCAGGAAGCGGAAACGCTTATCGCCGCTCTCCGCGCCGCTGGCGGCCTTGCGCACGTCCTGCTGCCACTGGCGGAACACGACCAGCGATTCGCCCACCAGCACGCTGTTGCCGCCCTTCTCCGAGACGTACGGCGCCGGATCGACGAACTGGCCGTGCACGATCACCGAGAAGTGCAGATGCGCGCCGGTCGAGCGACCACTCGAGCCGACATAGCCGATGAGGTCGCCCTTGCGGACTTTGCTCCCCGGGCCGAAACCGTCGGCAAAACGCGACATGTGGGCGTACAGCGTCTCGAAATTGTCGGCATGGCTGATCTTCACCGTGCGGCCGTAATTGAAGTACCAGCCCTGGTGATTGATTACGCCGTCGGCCGCAGCATAGATCGGCTCGCCGATCTTGCCCTCGTAGTCGATGCCGTTGTGGAAGCCGCCGCCGGTCGAGCGGCCGTAGTAGCGGCGGGTGCCGAAAGGCGAGGAGATGCGCGAGTCGGGCTTGGGCTCGGCCAGTGCCGTGCCGCCCAGGCGGCGGCCCTGGTCGTCGAACCAGCCTTCCGGCTGGCTGGGCGGCGCAAACCACCAGAAGGAGTGCTTGCCCTGACCTTCGCCCACGCTCGCCGCGAGAATGCGCGGCGCGCCATCGACGGTGCGGCCCTTCAGAACTTCGATCTTGGCGGCGGCAGGCGCGAAACCCGCCAGGGCCTGGGTCAGTTCCTTGAGCGTCGCCGCGCTGGCGCCGATCGGCGCCAGGTTGGCCGCCAAGGTCGAGCTGCTGGCTTTCACGATACCGACGGAGCCCGTGACCAGCGACCGAGCGCCGGGTCCGGCCGTGGAGGTCGCGCTGGGCAGGCTGGAGACGCGCTCATCGTCTTGTTCGGTCGCGCCGGGCGCGAGCTTGTAGCCGTAGCTGCCGTCCGCTCCGCGATGCAGCTCGACGGCCAGCGACTTGGCCGAATAGAGCTGCAGGGTAACCAGACGCTTGGGCTGGCCGGCGCCCTGCGATTCCAGGATCGCGCGGCCAGAACTGGTGGTCTTGTGGTCGAGCTGGCCGAGCGCCTTGGCGACTGCGTCGGCGGCGGCTTGCGCGTCGGCCGGGTCGATCTTGAGGGTCATGAGCTGGGTAGCGACCGAGCCGTCGGTGCCGATGGAGAAGGGCTGGACGTCTTCGGAAGAGGCGGCCTTGGCGGCGGGGTTGAGTTGGTTCTTGCTGGGCGCCTTGACCTGAGCCATCGGCTCGGCGGCGCAAAGAAGCTGGAAGGTGGTAATTGCAGCGGTTGCTGAGATCAGGTTTCGGACGATTCGCCAGCGCTGGGCGCGTGGGTCTCGCGTCGTCTTGAACGCCATCAGCCTCTCTCCCGATCCATTGAACGCTACGCATTGTCGAAGAGGCTAATCAGCGAGCTCACCGACCCTATCCGGTCGGCGCCCCACGCTTCTCTGCCCCGCTGCGGTCGATACTGGCCACGGAGCATCCACAAGTCCAACAAAAAGTTGCAAAAATGCAACACCCGAGAAATAAGCCTAATAGGTTGTACACGAACGATTTTTCGATTCAGCGATGGCGGCGATCACGAAACGTCGCAGGCAACGGACGACTCTTGCGAGCGGAATCGCGGAGCATCGGATAGCGCGCCAGCAAGCCGGCGGCCTCGGCCATTTCCTCGACATCGTTGAACATCGGAACACCGGCGCACTCCATGGTAGCGAACCACTCGGCCTTCTCGGGCAGGGTTCCCATCATGCTGTGCAGCAGAGGCAACTTGGCGCGCGCGGCCAGCTCCGCCAACCGGCCGACGACCGGGCCAGCATCGACCATGAAAGGCACGACATGGATCATCAGCACCATGTCGTAGGCATCGGCGGCGTGGGTCATCGCCGCCTCGAAGGCGAGTGCGAAGCGGTCCTCGCGCGCGTCGGCCAGCAGGTCGATCGGATTGGCGACCGAGGCTTCCGGCGGCAGGCGCTGGCGCAATACCTCCACCATCGCCTTCGGCAGAGCGCCGAGCTCGAGGCCCTCCAGGCTGGCGCGGTCGGCACACAGCACGCCCGGACCGCCCGAATTGGACAGGATCAGCACCCGCTTGCCCAGTCCCTGCGGGAAGCGGCCGAACGCCTTGGCCGCCACCAGCAGGCGGCGCAGGCTCTCGACCCGGACGATGCCGCAGGACGCCGAGAAGGCGTCGATGGCGGCATCGTCGTTGGCGACCGCGCCGGTATGCGCCGTCGCGGCCTGCGCACCGATCGCGGTGCGGCCGCCGAACAGGGCAATGACCGGCTTTCTTGCGGCCACCGCGCGCGCCAGCGTGCGGAAGCGCTCGTGGTCGTCGATCGATTCGACATAGAGCAGCGCCGCGCCGATCTCCGGCCGCTCGCCCAGCCAGGCGAGATAGTCTTCGACGCCGAGATGCACGGCATTGCCGACCGAGACCACCGAGGTAAGCGGCAGCGTCCGGCTGTTGGCCTTGTCGATGAACTCCTCGGCGAGCGCGCCGGACTGCGAGATGAAGGCAAGCCCGTTGCCGGCGCCGGCCGCGCTGCCGGGCGGCAGATCGCGCAGGAACGTCGCGGCGAACCGCCATGCCGGGTCGAGATGGATGATGCCGGCGCAGTTGGGACCGGCGACCGTGAGGTCGCGCTCAGCCGCGAGCTTCACCAGCGCCTCGTTGCGCGCCACGCCGAGCGGTCCCGCTTCGGCGAAACCGCCGGGCAGGATTAAAAGATTGCGGATGCCGCGGTCGGCGCATTCGCGCATGGCGTCGAGGATGGCGTCGGGCCGGATGACGATCACGGCGAGGTCGACCGGCGGATCGATGTCGGCGATCGAAGTCACCGACTCGTAACCGAAAATCGTGCCGCCTTTGGGATTGACCGGCACGACTCTTCCGCGATAACCGGCCTGTCGCAGGAGCTGCATGACCGCGCCGCCCGATGACGTCGCCCGCTCGCCGGCGCCGACGACGGCGATGCTGCGGGGCGCGAAGAACGGCGAGAGGTCGTGAACGCTCATGCCGCGCCGTTGCAGCACATGAGGAGAAGGAGAACAAGATGGCCGACCCGATCGAGCTTCTCATCCAGGGTCGCGCCCACGATCTGGGCGGCGGCTTCGCCGTGCGGCGCGTGCTGCCCAGCGTGAAGCGGCGGATGGTCGGGCCGTTCATCTTCCTCGACCATTTCGGGCCAATGGACGTGCCGCCGGGCGGCGGCATGGAGGTGCGCCCGCACCCGCATATCGGCCTCGCCACGGTGACCTACCTGTTCGAGGGCGGGATCTTCCATCGCGACAGCCTGGGCTATACGCAAGCCATCCGGCCGGGCGACGTCAACTGGATGACCGCCGGCAGCGGCATCGCCCACAGCGAGCGCACCGAGCCGGAGATGCGGGCCACGGGCTTCCGCATGCACGGCGTCCAGACCTGGGTGGCGCTGCCGAAAAGCCATGAGGAGACCGCGCCGGCGTTCGAACATGTCGCGGTGGCGAAGCTGCCGGCATGGCGCGACGGCGGCGCGGCGCTCCGGCTGATCGTCGGCACCTATGGCGGCCTCACCGCGCCGACCACGCACTTCTCGCCGACCTTCTATGTCGGCGTGGAGCTGCCGGCGGGCGCCAAGACCGCGGTCTCGCCCGAGCATGCCGAGCGCGCCGTCTATGTCGCCCACGGCAACTTGGCGATCGGCGATCGCGTGCTGGGCGTCGGCGACCTCGCGGTTCTCCGTGCCGCCCAGCCGGCCGAGATCGTGGCCGGCGCCGGCGGCGCCAAGGCCATGCTGCTGGGCGGCGCGCCAATGGACGGACCGCGTCATATCTGGTGGAACTTCGTGTCGTCGACCAAGGAGCGGATCGAGCAGGCGAAGGCCGACTGGCGCGAGGGCCGCTTCGCCAAAGTGCCGGGCGATCCGGAGTTCATCCCGTTGCCGGACAAATAACCTCCTCCCCAACGAAGTTGGGGAGGTGTCCGCGCAGCGGACGGAGGGGTCATGGTCGTTGCTGAAAGACTCATGACCCCTCCGTCGCCGTATAACGGCGCCACCTCCCCAGCTTCGCTAGGGAGGGCCAGATCACGTCGGGCAGATATAGCCGACGCCGCTGGGGTTCTTGAAGCAGCCAACCGACTCCGGCAGCAGCAGCTTCGGGAGGTAGAGCACCACGTCGGGAAACAGCACTGTGAAGGCGATGGTGACGAAGAACACGACATAGATCGGCAGCGAGGCGTACATCGCCCGCGCAAAACTGACGCCGACGAATTTCGACGCCACCAGCAGCGACAAGCCGTAGGGCGGCGTGATCAGGCCGAACACCAGCGTGGTGATGATGACCACGCCCATGTGCACCGGATTGATGTTCCCCAACTCGGTCAGCTTGTTGATGATCGGCATGAAGATGATGATGGCGGGGATCGCATCGACGAAGTCGCCGATGATCACGAACAGCACGACCAGCAGCAGCATGATCATGCCGGCGTCGGTGCCGGCGAAATCGGCGATCCAGGTCGCGACGATGTCGGGACCGCGCAGATAGCCCAGCATCCAGCCGAAGGCCGAGGCGCCGGCCACGGCGGCGAGCGGGATGGCGTAGAGCATGCCGGTATAGACGAAATCCCACACCAGGAAGCGTAGATGGCCGCGATTCAGCGCCGGGATCAGCACCACCAGGATGTAGACCGAGGCGATCATGCCGGCTTCCGTCGGCGTGAACCATCCGGTCAGGATGCCGCCCATGATGATCACCGGGATCATCAGCGGCAGCGACGAGCCTTTGAGCGCCTGGCCGAACTCGCCGAGCGTCGCCATCCTCTTCTTGACGCCGACTGGCCCGAAGAAGTGCGAGTAGATCATCAACCCGATGCCGATCATCACGCCGGGGACGATGCCGCCCAGGAAGAGGCCGCCGATCGAGACATTGCCGGTGGCGCCGTAGACCACCGCCATGATGCTGGGCGGGATCAGGTTGGCCATGGTCGAGGCGCAGGCGATCAGGGCCGCCGTGAAGGCGCGGTCGTAGCCCTCGCGGTCCATCTCCGGCGCCACGGTGCGGCTCAGGACGGCGACGTCGGCGGTCGAGGAGCCCGAGATGCCGGCGAAGAACATGCTGAACAGCGTGACGACCTGGGCCAGCCCGCCGCGTAGGTGGCCGACCATGGTCTGGGCCAGCCGCACCATGCGGTGGGTGACGTTGGCCGAGGTCATCAGCTCGCCGACCAGCAGGAAGAACGGCACCGCCAGCAGCGTTTCCGAATCGATGCCGTGGAACATCTGTCCCACCATCGACTGCAGGCTGATCTGGGTGAAGGAGGTGGCGATGATCACGCCGGCCATCAGCGCGAACGCCACCGGCACGCCCATGTAGCCCAGCCCGAGGAACAGGAAGGCCATCAGGAACAGGATGGCGCCGTTGCTCATTCGACGAACCTGGCGAAGTCGGCGGTGTCTTCCGGCCCCTCGAAGCCGCGCTTCCAGCCGTTGATCAGCTGTTCGATCGCGAATAGTGCGATCAGAATGCCCGAGAGCGGCACGCTCGCCGTATAGTAGGTGAGGGGGATCAGTGACGGCATGCGGAAGCTGCCGAGATCGAGGATCGCGTTCTTGTAGCCGAACCAGACCATGGCCAGCGCCACGCCGAGCACGACCAGGCGGTTGAAGCTTTCCATGAAGGTGCGCTTGGGACCGGTCAGGCGCTTGGTGATCTCGACCAGGTAGAGATGGTCGTTGCGCCGGACGGCGGCCGCCATGCCGATGAAGATGCCCCAGGCGAAGAAGCCGGTCGTCACCTGCTGCAGCCACAGCCACGGTGCGCCGATCTCGCGCGTCACCACGTCGAGGAACACCGCGCCGGTGAAGCCGATGATCGACACGCCGCACAGCACCATGAGCGCCGCTTCCAGCGGGTCCAGCGCTTTCCATTTGAGATGACGGTGGCGCTGGAGGACAAGGAAGCGGTTACTCACGACGACGCTGGTCCGGCCGGAGGGATCGGCCAATTCACTTCACGTTGCGGACGAGCTCGAGGATCTTGACGGCGTGCGGTCCGAGCTCCTTGGCGAGCTGGTCCTGGATCGGCGCGGCATCCTTGGCGAAGCCCGTCTTGTCGACATTGTCGACGACCTTGACGCCCATCTTCTTCAGCTTCTCGGCCGAATCCTTCTCGAGCTGCAACGCCTTAGCGGGCTCGACCTTGGAGACCTCGTCGGCTGCCGCCTGCACCCACTTCTTCTGCTCGTCGCTCAGGCTGTCCCATGTCTTCTGGCTCACCCAGATGCAGTTATTGTTGGCCTCGTGCTCGGTCATCGACAGGATCGGCGCCACTTCGTAGTGCTTATTGGCGAGGTAGACGTTGACTCCGTTCTCGGCGATGTTGACCACGCCGGTCTGCAGCGAGGTGTAGACCTCGCCGAACGGCATGTGCACGGTCTGCGCTCCGTAGGCTGGGAAGTGCGTGTCCTCGGTCTTGGTTGCCTGGACGCGGACCTTCTGGCCCTTGATGTCGTCGACCGACTTGATCTCCTTCTTGGAATACATGTTGCGCATGCCCATGGTCATCAAGCCCAGCACCTGCGCGCCCTGGACCTTGTCGGTGATCATGGCGCGGAAGGCCTTCGAGACCGCCGGATCGGCGATCACGCGCGTGAGATGGCCCTGGTCGCGGAAAATGAAATGCAGCGAGAACACGCCGGCTTCCGGGGCGAGCGTGGAGGCGTTGGCCGTCGAGGTGATGACGAAATCGATGTCGCCCGCCCGCATCTTCTGCAGCATCTGCGGCTCCTGGCCGAGCTGGGCGCCGGGGAACTGGTTGATGCTGAACTTGCCGCCGCTCAGCTCCTTGAGCTTGGCGTCGAAGATGTTGGCGGCGACGCCATAGGCGGTGGTGTTCGGCTGGTCGTAGGCGAAGCTGAACTGGCGGTTCTGCGCCGTCGCCTGCCCGGCCATCAGCAGGGCAACGGAAAGCACTGACGCAGACAGCACGATACGGCGCGTAGACGTCCTGGACATGATTTTCTCCCTTCGATTGACCCGGTCGTGGTCGACCGTGGCGCGGGCCGGCCCCGAAAGGCGGCGTCGCTATTTCGTAGGCCAGATTGGCATTTGCAAGGTTGTCCGACAACTCCCCACGAAGCGGTTATTTCTTCTCGACGTTCCAGAACACCGTGACCGGCGAGGGCACGTTGCCGCTCACGTTTTTTCGCCGCGCCATCGGCTGCACGAACTGGCCGAGCGGGATGGTGACGCCCTCGCTGATGATGCGCGTCTGGACCTTCTCGGCGATCTCGAGCTGCTTCTTGGGGTCGCTTTCGCGCACGAACTGGCTGCGCAGCTTCTCGATCTCCTCGTCGAGCGGCCAGCCGAACTGGGCGCGATCGCCGCTCGCCTCGGCATAGTGGTTGTTGACCGGATCGAGCAGCAGCACCACCGACGCCGCGGTCATGGCGATATTCCAGCCGCCCTGGGCGACCGGATCCTTCTTGGCGCGGCGGGCGACCAGCGTCTGCCAGTCCATCGACTGCATGTCGACCTTGAAGCCGCCGCGCTCGAGCAGGGTCTTGGCGACCGGCGCGAGGTTGGTGAGCACGGCAAGATCGGTCGACTGCAACAAGACGATCGGCGTGCCGTCGTAGCCTAGCTCCTTCAGGAGCTTTTTGGACTCCTCGAAGCGCGATTCGAGCATGCCGTCCATGCCGGCCGAGGTCTCGAGCGGCGTGCCGCAGCCGAACATGCCCTTGCAGAGTTTGTAGTAGCGCGGATCGCCGATCACGGCCTGCAGGAAGTCCTTTTGATTGAGCGACAGTGCCGCCGCCCGGCGATAGCGCACGTCGTTGAACGGCGGCTGCTTCCAGTTGAAGCGCAGCACGTAGGTCGAGCCCAACGAGTCCGGCACGACGATCTCGACGTTCTTGTCCTTTTCCAGCACCGGCAGCAGGTCGTGCGCCGGTGATTCGATCATGTCGATCTCGCCCGACATCAGGGCGTTGATCGCCGTCTGGCTGTCGGGGATCGACACCCATTCGATCCGGTCGAGCTTGGCGACCTTGCCGCCGGCCAGGCCCGACGGCGGCTCGGCGCGCGGCTTGTAATCGGGGTTGCGCACATAGACGACTTTTTCGCCGGGCTTCCATTCGTCCTTCTTGAAGATGAAGGGGCCCGAACCGGTGGTGTCGGAAATCTGTTGCGATATCGGCATCTCGGCGACGCGCTTGGGCATGATGAACAGCGGCACCGAGGCTGACTTGGCGAGCGCCTTCAGCATCAGGCCGAACGGCTCCTTGAGCACGATCCGGAAGGTGCGGTCGTCGACCGCCGTCATCTCCTTGGTCGACTTGGCCAGCAGGCCGCCCAGCGTGTCCTTGTCGGTGAAGCGCTTGATCGAGGGCAGCACGTCGGCGGATGTGACGGGCTGGCCGTCCTGCCATTTGAGGCCGTCGCGCAGCTTGAAGGTCCAGGTGAGCTGGTCGTCGCTCACCGTCCAGCTTTCGACCATCTGCGGCTGGGGTTTCAGCTTGTCGTCGAGCGCGAACAGCGTGTCGTAGATCAGGTAGCCGTGGTTGCGCACGATATAGGCGGTGGTCCAGATCGGATCGAGGATTTTCAGATCCGAGTGCATGACCACCCGCAGCGTCTTGTTCGGCTGCGCCATCGCGGCTCCGGCGAGCAGCGGGGCCCACAACGTCACCAGGGGGACGAGAAAGCAACGACGCAGCATGGCGCTCTCCTTCAGGCGGTGGACGGAGGAGTCCAAGTCGTTTCTTCGTCGAGCGGATAGACCGGACGCGGCAGCTTGCTCCAAGTGAAGTTCGCCAGCACAGGCGACGTCAAGCCCGGGCAATCGACTTCGTAGATCTGCTCCGGCTTGAAGAACTCGTCGAAGCCGCCGCGGAAGTGGCCGCGGCTCTTGACCACGACGACCCGTGCCTGGGCGATGTCGAGGCCGAACATCTCGAACTGACGGGGGTCCATGCACTGGCAGCGGTGGCTGATGACCACGAGCTGGATGCCGCCCAGGTCGAACAGCGCCGAGGGACCCATGTCGGACGATACGTTCTTCAACACGCCGCGGCGGCCGACATAGCGGCCGTCCGACAGTTTTACCACCTTGGCCTCGCTATCGAACGGCAGGGAGAATTCCTGGTGTTCCTGGGAGTTGAACGAGGCGGTGAAGATGGCGCCTTCGCCCAGCTCGTGCGCCTTGGCGGCCACCGCCGCGTCGTTGAACACGCCGAAGATCACGTGCTGGGCGCCGGCGCTCTTCAGCGCCCGCAGCAGATAGGTGGTGTTGCCGCGTCCGCCGCCGCCGGGGTTGTCGGCGACGTCGGCCAGGACGATCGGCTTGCGGCGGCGGTCGCGGCCCACCGACACGGCGAGCTGCACGGCATCGCCGAGCGACATCATCGCCCGCTTGAAGCGTTCCTTCGTGTCCCAGGCGCGCTTGGCGATCTTGAGCGACAGCTTGGCAGCGGCCTTCCGGTTGGCGTTGCGCGCCGTCACCACCGCGGTCAAGCCGTTCTTGGGACTGTCGCTGTAGGCGAAGCCCGCCATCACCGAGACGTTGAGGATGTCGCCGCCGACTTTGGTCTGGCCGTACTTGATCAGGTCGGCGTAGGGACCCCGGGCGGTCAGCAGCGAGATCTGCGGCGGCACCAGCGGCACCTTGACCATGGCGATGGCGGTGCGCGCACCGGCCAGGCACTCGCGCATGTGCTTGGCGGCCTCCACGCCGCGCTCGTAGATGTCGGTGTGCGGGTTCTCGAGATAGCCCACGAACACCGAAAGATTGTCGATCATCTTGTGCGAGACATTGGCGTGCAGGTCGAACACGGCGACCACGGGAATGTCGGGGCCGACGACTCCGCGCACGACCTCGAACAGATCACCGTCGGGATCGTCGGTGCCTTCGGCCAACGCCGCGCCATGGGCCGAGATGAACACCGCGTCGAGCGGCAGGGCGGCTTTGAGGCCCGTCTCGATGTCGCTCAGGAAATTCCGGAAGAAGCTTTCCTCCACCGGTCCGCCGGGTTGCGCCAGCGCGACGCGCAGCGGCACCGGCGTCCATGGGCCGGTGCGGTCCATCTCGGTGAAGAAGCCCGGCAGGTCGGGCATGGTGATGGAGGCGGCGGAGCGGGCCTCGCTCACGATCTGGTTGCCGCGGATGTCGACGTCCTGCTGGAAATCGGCTGCCGTGGTGACCGGCGAGAACCGGTTGCACTCGATGGCGAAGCCGAGAACGGCGATCCGCGGATTGTCCTTTGACACGGGTCTCCTCCTTCAGGCGGCGAACACGGGCTCGTAGGCGAAAAGCCCGGCCTGGCCGCCGGTGTGAACGAACACGATGTTCTCGTCCTTGCCGAACGTATCCTTGCGCAAAAGATCGATCAGGCCCGACATCGCCTTGCCGGAATAGACCGGATCGAGCAGCACACCCTCGGTCTCGGCCACGAGGCCGACGGCCTCCTTCATGGCCGGCGTCGGGATGCCGTAGGCTTCGCCGAAATAGCTGTCGTTGGCCTCGATACTGTCGTGGGGGCCCGCACCCTTCAGGCCGAGATGTGCCCATGTCTCGTCGAGTAGGCGAGCGACATTCTTCTCCTGGTTGTCGCGTAGCCGGCCGACGGTGATGCCGAGCACGCGCACACCGCTCTGCATGCCATCGAAGCCGGCGATCAGACCGGCCTGCGTGCCGCTGCTGCCGGTGGCATGCACCACCCGGTCGACGCGGACGCCGAGGCCCGCCGCCTGCTGCAGGATTTCCAGGGCGCAACCGACATAGCCCAGCGCGCCGACGGCGTTGGAGCCGCCGCCCGGAATGACATAGGGTTTGCCGCCGGCGCGGCGCACGTCGTCGGCGACTCTCTCGGCGGCCGCCGTCATCGAGCTGCCGCGCGGCACAACCTTCAAGCTGGCGCCGAGCAGGCGGTCGAGCAGGATGTTGCCGTTGTGACGATAGGCATCGGTCGGCTGCGAGACGCGCTCCTCGAGGATGAGCACGCATTTCAGGCGAAGCTTGGCCGCCGCGGCGGCAGTTTGGCGCGCGTGATTGGATTGCAGCGCGCCCAAAGTGATCAGCGTGTCGGCACCCTGCTGCAAGGCGTCGGCCACAAGATATTCGAGCTTGCGCGTCTTGTTGCCACCGGTGGCGAGGCCGGTGCAGTCGTCGCGCTTGATCCAGAGGCTCGGCCCGCCGAGGCGAGCCGAGAGACGGGCCATCGGTTCGAGCGGCGTCGGCAGATGTCCCAGACGCACGCGCGGAAAGCGACCCAAGTCAAGCAACCGTCCTCCTCCGGCGTTCTCTAGCGCTGGCGCGCCAGGAACGCCTCGACCAGCCCGTTGAACGTAGCGGCCTGCTCGAAATATGGCGAGTGGCCGGCAGCGGGAATCAGTTGGGCCTCGCCGCAGGGCAGGGTTGCCGCGATGGCGCTTGCCAGGAAGGGCGGGAAGACGACGTCCTCGCCGCCGGCGATCAGGAGCGTGGGCACGCGGAAGTCTTTTAGCTCGGCCAGCGAGCGCTTGGCGGTGCGGCGCAGGCCGGCGCGTACCTTCTCCTTGTCGGCAATGCCCGCCATGTCGTCGATGCTGCGATAGAGAAGGTGCAAGGCGGGCGAACGCTCCGCCGCCGGCGCGCCCATCGCCGGATGGATGCCGCGTGCAGCACCGGCCGCGATCTTTTCTTCCGCGTCCTTCAGCCAGGCATCGTACGCGCTGCCACCCGACGGGTCGCAGCCGCGGCGATCGAGCGTGCCCGACGTCGAGCTCAACACCAGGGCCTTGACCCGCGCCGGCCGGGCGATCGCATAGTCCAGCATGGTCCAGCCGCCCATCGATTGCGCGACCAGCCGCACCTCGCGGAATTTCAGATGATCGATCAGCGCGGCGAGGTCGCCAGCGTAGTCGGCGGCGTCGGGCCCGCCTGGCACCGGGTCGGACGGCGTGAAGCCGCGATGGGCGAAGGTCACGCAGGTGTAGTGCGGCGCGAAGTGCGCGACCTGCTGCCACCAGCTCAGGTGATTGCCGCCCAGCCCATGGGCGAACAGCAGCGCCGGTCCGCTGCCCGACACCTCGTAGTAGAGATTGCCGAACGGCCGTTTCAGCCGGCCGATGGTGCGCGCCGGCGCCGTATAAGAAGTCATGGGAATAAACGTCCTCTCAGAAGAGGACCAGCGTAGAGCCCACGACGCCGAGCGGCCAGCGGCCGGCGGCGAACAGACGAAACTTGCTTTCGAAGGGCGAGGCGGCCTCCTCGGCCAATCGCGCCAGCGCCAGTTGGTAGGCCGCCTGGGCGGCCGCGCCGGCCGCGACGTGGATCGAGGCTTTGGCAGCCCCTCCCATGCGCGCCGCCGCAACGCCTGCCTTGCCGTGCACGATATCGCCCACCTCGGTGGCGAGTTCGGTGAGCGCCGTCCACAGCGCCCGCTCCGGATAGCGCGCCTCGGCCTCCGCCAGCAGACGCCGGCGCTCAGCCTCTTCGCGATCCCACCAGGCCGGCGACCAGTCGGGCGCTTTCAGCACCCGCTCGGCCTCCGGCCAGTCATGCGCCAGTCCGAGAACCAAGGTGTCCAGGCCCAGTGCCTCGAGATAGGCGTCGGCATCGGCGCGGTCGCCGTCGGTCAACGGTTCGCCCAAGGCGGCGAACCACGCCGCCGTGCGCACCTCTGCCTTCACCTGTTCGATCAGGGTGCGGGGCAGGGCGACGACGTCGCTCACGCCGCCTGTCGGGCCTCCGGCAAGGAGAGGCCGTATTTGGTGGCGACCTCGGTCGCGCGCTTCATGAAGTCCTGGCGCATCTCGTCGTTGGTGCGCTGCTTGATGTGCCACTTGCGGAAGATTTCGTTGTTCTTCGACTTCGAGCCGCCGAAGAACGACGGCAGGTAGGGGAAGTATTCGTTGACGGCGGCCTGCAGCCTGGCCTTGCCGTCCGGCGTCTTGATCAGCTCGGCGGTGAAATCCTCGCCGAACTGGGCGTGGAAGCGCTCCTCCGGCATGGTGGCGCGCGCGAGGTTTCTGAGCGGGTGGAAGGTGCAGTGAAGCAGGTCCTCGACCTGCAGGATCTCGGCGAGGTCGGCCAAAAGCTTTATGGCGACGAACTCCTCCCAGGTTTTTAGCGGAAACTCGAAGATCGACAATGGCCGCTTGCCGGTGCCCGGCATCATGCGCTCCTCGGCGATGCCCATCTGCATGCCGAGCTGCTTGAAGCGCACATGATGGCCGTATTCCTCCATCGCCACGCGGCAGGTCAGCCACTTGGCGTAGGGCGTCGGCGCATAGGCGATGGCCGGCTCGTCGAACACCTGCGCGCCGTAGAGCTCGTTGATGGCGTGGCTGATCACCAGCTTGGCCACGGCCTCACGATACTCCGCGGGCGCGCTCTTCAGCTCCTCGACGGTCTTGACGACGATGGGCTCGCTCATGGGAAGTCTCCTCAAACGAGGGGTTCGGTATTGAAGGCTTCGAGATCGGTGGTGAGGTCGGTGAATTTGTCTGAAAGCTTGGCGCTGAGATCCTGGGCCAGCGTGGCGGGCGCTCCCGCCTCCAGCCGCGCGATCGGCCGCGGCTGGCCGAACAAAAACACCTCGCGGCCGCGCACACCCAGCAATTGTCCAGTGATGCCCTTGCCGGCCGGCGAGCACAACGCCGTCACCAGGTTGGCGACGTGGTGGGCGCCGATTTTTAGCGCGCGCTCCTTATAGGTTTTCTGTGCCTCGTTGGCCGGCTGGATGATGTCGGTGACCCGTGTGCGGGCAAACGGCGCTACCGCGTTGGCCGTTATCTGCGCGCGCGCCAGATCCATCGCCGTCACGCGGGTGAGGCCAAACAGGCCCGCCTTGGCACTGGCATAAGCGGCCTGTCCCAGATTGCCGTAGAGGCCGGCCGAGGAGACGATGTTGACGATGCGGCCCCAGTCGTAGCCGCCACCACCGCCGCGGCCCGCCTTGCCCTGCTCGCGCATCACCGCCGAGGCGGCGTTGATGAGATAGAACGGCGCCGAGAGGTTGTTGCGGATCACCGCGTCCCAGTCGCGCGGATCGGCGCGGAAGATGAAGGCGTCGCGCAGGATCGCGGCATTGTTCACCACGATGTCGATGCCGCCGAACTGTTTTACCGCCAGTTCGACCAGATGTTTGGCCACGCCCGGCGAGGCGACGCTGTCGCCGAAGGCGATGGCCTTGGCGCCGAGTGCCTTGGCCGTCTCGTGCGCCACGGTGGGGTCGCCGTCGTCGCCCGCGATCGAGGCTCCGTTGTCGGCGACGATGACGCTGGCGCCCTCGGCCACCAGCGCCTCGGCTATGGCGCGGCCGA
>WNFE01001996.1_pt1 | contig 14965 bp, 16 predicted proteins | sample 5400451 | NCBI WGS metagenome assembly WNFE01 (sample SAMN13153344, study PRJNA577476) | soil metagenome | isolation source: 200 cm saprolite under Douglas fir tree site 2 hole 2 | place: USA:California | collected 2015-04-18 | reverse complement strand
TGGCTGCTGGTGGTCTGGGCGCTGCTGCAGGCGGTCTCCTGGGCTATGAACTGGGTAAAGAAGCGGGTGAAAACCAAGGTCAGGAACAAGGCCAGGGCCAGGGTGACGGAGGTTGGGCTGGCGCCAGTGGAGACTTTGGAGGAGGTGGAGGTGGAGACTCCGGTGGAGGAGGCAGCGGAGATTTTGGCGGAGGTGGAGGTGGAGACTTTGGAGGAGGCGGAGGAGACTCCGGCGGAGGCAGTGGAAACTTCTAAAATGAAGGGAACTGGTCCAGTCGCGTATCGCGTAGGGGCGAATTGCCGTTTTTGAATCCCAATAAAGGTAAGGGAGATGGCGCCTGCGCCATCTCCCTTACCTTTATTGATTCACCATTCTCTTCCGCTGAATATCGTCTACATTTCCAATGGAGGGGGCTGTTGAATGCGCCGGCCTCTTCTCCGCTGGACGATTTCAGCTATGTGTAGACGTGCTATAGCACGCTCGAGTGCTGCTTCCAACTCTACGCGTTCGACGTCAGATTGTGCTTGCTGTAAACGATCCTGGGCGCGGCGACGAGCTTCCTCGGCGCGTGCCTCGTCGATTTCCTCTGCTCGTTCCGCTGTTTCCGCCAGCACTATCACCGAATTATTGGATACCTCCATGAAGCCACCGGAGACAAAGAGCGGTTCCTCTGCGTCGTCCAGCTTGATCAGCATCTCTCCAACTTTGAGCATCGTTAAGAGCGCCGCGTGTCTTGGTAGAATTCCGAGCTGCCCCTCTGAGCCGGGGGCAATCAACATATCAGCCTCCCCGTTGTAGAGTTCGCGCTCGGCAGTTACTACCTCGACATGCATGGTAGTGTGTGTTGCCATCATCTACCCTTTCTCGTAGCTCTCCACAACGTCGTCGATGGTTCCCTTCATGTAGAAGAAATCCTCGCGAATATGATCATACTTGCCATCGAGAATCTCCTTGAATCCGCGGATCGTCTCCTTCAGAGGCACATATTTGCCCTCGAGGCCAGTAAACACAGTCGCTACTGTAAACGGCTGGGAGCAGAAGCGCTGCAACTTGCGTGCTCGGGCCACCGTCAGCTTGTCCTCGTCTGACAGTTCATCGATACCTAGGATGGCGATGATATCCTGCAGGTCTTTGTAGCGCTGTAGCACCTTCTGAACGCCGCGAGCTACGTCGTAGTGTTCCTGCCCGACAACGTTGGGGTCAAGGATGCGACTGGTAGATGCTAGTGGATCAACTGCAGGATAGATGCCTTGCTCAAAGATTGCACGCTCCAGCACAATCGTCGAGTCCAGGTGTGCGAATGTAGCCGCGGGAGCCGGATCGGTATAGTCGTCAGCCGGTACGTACACAGCCTGCATCGAGGTAACCGAACCTCTCTTAGTTGAGGTGATGCGCTCCTGCAGCTCGCCCATTTCCTCCGCCAGGTTCGGCTGATATCCTACCGCCGATGGCATGCGGCCCAACAGAGCTGACACCTCGGATCCTGCCTGCGTAAAGCGGAAGATATTATCAATGAAGAGCAACACATCTTTACCTTCTTCATCGCGGAAGTATTCCGCAATTGTCAGGGCAGTCAGCGCTACGCGCAGGCGCGAACCGGGGGGTTCGTTCATCTGTCCGAACACCATGGCCAAGCGGTCAATTACCTTCGCTTCCTTCATTTCATTATACAGGTCGTTCCCCTCGCGGGTACGCTCCCCTACGCCTGCGAAAACGCTAAAGCCGCCGTGTCCTTTCGCGATATTGTTGATTAGTTCCTGAATGATAACGGTCTTGCCTACACCGGCGCCGCCAAATGCCCCAACCTTACCGCCTCTCATGAATGGGGCGATCAGGTCGATAACCTTAATGCCTGTCTCAAAGACCTCAATGGTTGCTGCCTGGTCTTCCAGGTCCGGAGGCGGCCTGTGAATCGGCAGGCGTGGCGCATCGGTCACTTCCGGTTTGTTATCAACTGGCTGTCCCAGCACATTAAAAATGCGCCCCAGCGTCTTATCTCCCACTGAAACCGTGATGGGATGTCCTGTATCAATTACCTCAATGCCCCGCTGCAAGCCATCAGTCGGGCCCATAGCCACGCAGCGCACCCAGTTATTGCCGAGAAGTTGCTCGACCTCAAGTGAAAGGTCTTGCTCTGCACCGGCCACGCGCACCTTTAACTCATTGTAGATTTCTGGTAGCTGGTCTGTCGGAAACTCAACGTCCACCACAGCCCCCAGCACCTCCACAACTTTCCCTTTTGTGCCTGTTTGTATCGTTGCCATGTATTTCTCCTATTCGCCTACGAGGACAAAGCCTCGGCGCCACCCACGACCTCCAAAATCTGGGTCGTGATGCTCGCCTGGCGAGCTTTATTATAGGTAAGGGTCAAATCCTGGACTAGATCGTTCGCGTTATCCGTGGCATTCTTCATTGCCACCATCTGCGCAGAAAAGAAGCTGGCAACGGTTTCAAGCAGTGCCTGGTAGACCTGCACATCCACGTAGCGCGGCAGCAAAGCCTCGTAAATGCTTGCTGCATCCGGCTCATAGATATACTCGATAGTCTTACTCTCCCCCTCTTGTTCAGGAGGCGGTTGAACTGGCAGTAACTGAACAGCGGTCGGCTGCTGGGTCACAGTATTGACAAATTTGGCGTATATCAGGTAGACAACGTCCACTTCCCCTTTCAGAAAGGCGTCCGTAGCCACCTGCGCGATGGCCGTCGCATCCGCTAAAGAGGGCCTGTCGCCATAGTTTGTGAACTCAGCAACCATATGCAGTTCGTTGCGTATTACGAAATCGCGTGCCTTACGCCCAACAACCACGTATTCCACCGTGGGCCGTTCTCCTTGTTCCGCGAATCGCCTCTGTTCATCGAGGGCAGTTGACGCAGCCTTGCGATTGATGTTGCTCGGCAGTGCCCCGGATAGCCCGCGATCCGGCCCGATTACCACAAACCCGATCCCGCGCACTGGGCGCTGCTTAAGCAGCGCGATGTCTCCCCCCACATCCTCACCCGTCACCCGGGCAAGACGCGAGACCAGGGCGCGCAATTGTTCGGAGTAAGGGCGTGATTGCTGGACACGCTCCTGTGCTCTGCGCATCTTGCTGCTAGCCACCATCTGCATCGTTCGCGTAACCTGGGCTATGTTTTTCACCGACTTGATGCGCCCTCTGATTGCTCTGGTTGATGGCATACACCAGCCTCCTTTCACTCCTCCCGAGCAAAGTCTCAGCAGGTGTGACTTTCATATTTCATCTATCGCGGCGCAGCTGTAAGCTTGAACTCTTCAATCGCAGCATTCAAGCGAGTCAGCAGATCATCCGACATCTTTTCTCGTCCCTTGACCGATTTCTCGACAATTTCCTCCCCGATCTCCGAATGGGTCGTGTCCATAAAGAGGTAAAACGCCTTCTCCCACTCGGAGATCTTCTCTAGGGGCACATCATCCAGGTATCCATGGGTTGCTGCGTAGATAATCATTACCTGTTTCTCTACTGGTACCGGCGAATATTGTGGCTGCTTGAGTATCTCGGTCAAGCGGCGCCCACGATCAATGCGGCTCTGCGTGACCTTATCCAGGTCTGATGAGAATTGTGCAAATGCTGCCAGTTCACGGAACTGTGCAAGATCGAGACGCAGTGATCCTGCTACCTGGCGCATGGCGCGAGACTGAGCACTGCTCCCCACACGCGAAACCGAGATGCCTACGTTCAAGGCTGGCCGCTGGCCCGCGTTGAATAGATCAGTTTCAAGGAAGATCTGCCCGTCGGTGATCGAAATCACGTTGGTTGGAATATACGCAGAAATGTCGTTTGCCTTCGTTTCGACAATGGGCAGCGCGGTCAGCGAACCGCCACCATACTCAGCATTCAGGCGCGCGGCGCGTTCCAACAGGCGCGAATGCAGGTAAAAGACATCACCTGGATATGCTTCACGCCCCGGCGGGCGGCGAATAATCAGCGAGATGTTGCGGTATGCATCGGCGTGCTTTGATAGGTCATCATAGACGATCAGCGCGTCTCTTCCCGACTCCATGAATTCCTCGCCCATAGCACAGCCTGCATAAGGAGCGAGGTACTTCAAAGGCGCCGGATCAGCGGCTCCCGCCACCACTATGATGGTATGCTCCATTGCGCCGTACTGCTCCAGGATAGCCTGGGTACGCGCAACCGAAGAGTTTTTCTGACCGATTGCTACGTAGATACACAGCAAATCTTTGCCCTTCTGGTTAATGATCGTATCTATGGCAATCGCTGTTTTGCCCGTCTGCCGGTCGCCAATGATCAGTTCGCGTTGGCCGCGCCCGATGGGGATCATACTGTCAATCGCCTTGATGCCAGTCTGTACAGGCGTGTTCACCGGTTGGCGTGTAATTACACCTGGAGCCACGCGCTCTACAGGGCGTGTCTTGCCGGTTACGATAGGTCCTTTTTCGTCCAGTGGCTCGCCCAGGGGGTTCACCACGCGACCAATCAATGCATCACCAACTGGTACCGAGATAACTCGTCCAGTAGTGCGTACCTCGTCGTCTTCCTGAATATGTGTATAATCACCCAGGATCGGGCAACTGACGGTCTCCTCTTCGAGGTTAAAGGCCATGCCCATGATCCCAGTACGTGGAAATTCTACCAACTCTAGATATTTCACATCTTGCAGGCCATAGACACGAGCGATTCCGTCCGACACTGCGATCACAGTGCCGACGCTTGCTGATGCAATTTCGCTAGTGCCGAACCCTGCGATGTTTTTTTCTATGATGGCACTGATTTCATCAGCCCATGATGCCATCGTCGTTCCTGCCTTCCTTCGTTACGTTTTCTAACTACATGAGACCAGAACCCGACTACCGTTTTGGTCTCATGTCTGAGGTTGGTAAGCGGGTCGTGAGCCGTCGCTTGACGGCTGAGGCTCTTCTTTGCCTGCTTCAGCATAAAATTCAACGCTGGCAGTGGCAACACCTGTTAGTAACTGCTGTTTCAGCATCTGCAGGCGACGTTCTACACTGCCATCAATCACCTTGTCCCCTACGCGCGCTACCACGCCCCCCAGGATACTCGGTTGAATCCTTGTCTCCATCAATATTGTTTTGCCAGTCATACGTTCTAACGCTTGCTGGACAAGGTTCTGCTGCTTTGCATCCATCTGCTTTGCCGTGGTAACTTGTGCTATTGCCTGATTCTTATAATCGAGTACAAGCTGATTAAGTTCACGAGCAATATTCGGCATGAGATCAACCAGCCCACGCTGGACGACCAACAATGCGAGATTGAGCGACGTAGGCAGCACCCTTGACTCCAGCGCCTGCCGTATAGCTGTCTCTTTGCGCTGTACAGGGATATTCGGTTCGCGCAGGAGATAAGCCAGAGTGCGGATAGCAAACAGCTTGGCTATCTCTTGCACGTCAGCAAGAGTCTGGTCAAGCGTATTTTGCTTGACCGCGATATCGAAGATCGCCCCTGCGTAGCGGCGTGCAATCGCTCCCTTAAGCATTACTGTTCCTTTATCCCGCTAGCGTTAACGAACTCTTCCACCAAACGCTGGTTATCTTTAGTATCAACCGACTTGCTGATGACCATGCTTGCTGCACTAATGGAGAGTTCGACGACCAGGCGACTGAGCTCAGCTCGAGCGCGTGCCGCCTCCTGCTGGATACGAGCTATCTGCTGCTGTTCAATCTTCGCTGCACGAGCATAAGCCTCTTCCTGGATACGGTTAGCTTCCTTATCGGCCAGTTTCGCAGCCTGGGCGATGGTCTCCTGCGCCTGAATGCGCGCATTTTGCAGTAGCTGGTCAGCGTGTGCTGTTGCCTCCTCAAGATCGCGCTTGGCTTTTTCTGCATTCTCGATACCCTCGCGAATGATAGCTTGTCGTCTATCGAGGGTCTTGGTGACGGCGGGAAATCCCCATCTCCAGAGGAGGAAGAAAACGATACCAAAACTGACGAGCTGCGAGATGAAAGCAAGAGCATTGATGCCAAACCCGCTTAGTAGATCAGCAAGAAGAAATGTTTGCATTCTGTCTGTGTGCCTCCTTTCATCAGAGGTAATACCACACTGTATCCAACCCGAGCGGGGGACCGCGAGTCACTCCCTACTTTGGACGGGCTGACACACTCCCACTCTTTCATAGTAGGGGCGAGAAGTCACCCGGACTCCTCTCCTTACAATTACCCTACCATGCATTCCTTAGAGACTACGGCCTACCAGTGAGCACAAAGGCGATAACTAGTGCGTAAATAGCAATAGCTTCGGCGAAAGCCAGGCCAATAAACATGTTGATACGGATCAATGGTTCTGCTTCTGGGTTGCGGCCAATCGCATTGAAGGCCGACCCTGCTGCGATACCGATGCCAAGACCTGGGCCAATCGCTCCCAAACCGATTGCAAGCGCTATAGCGAGTGAAGTCACGATGAAACCTCCTTTAAGAAAATCCTTGCATTGAATTGATGTTAATTTATGCAATCGCAGTAAAAATCTGCGAGTAGCAATTAAGCAATTAGTCGAACTGACGAACGGTTCATTTTAGCCAGCTCTGACAGCTTCTCTATCCTCGGCTTCTCTTTCATTTCGCGCAACCTGCTTGCGCGCTTCCTCTTCCGTCTCAACCTCCTTGTAACTGGTGGTAGCGATTTCGAGGAAGACAAGCGTCAGAAGAGAGAAGATAAGCGCTTGCACAAAGGCAATAAAGAGTTCAAACGGGATGAAGACAATATCGGCCGCGAAGGGCAGGATGAAAGCAAAGACTGCCAGTACTGCGCCGCCAGCGAAGACGTTGCCAAAGAGACGGAAAGAGAACGAGAGAATACGAGACAGTTCTGTCACGAGCTCAAGAATGCCCACAAAGAACTCGATAAACCCCTGGAAGTTGAACTTGAACAGGGCCCTGAAATTGAAGTACTTACCCAGTTGCTCTCTCCATCCCAGCGAATAGAAACCGAAGGCCTGAGTGGTAATTACAGAAACGAGAGCCATCGCTAACGTCAGATTGAGGTCACTCGTCCCGGGACGAATCCATGGAGCGATCTTGTTCGAGTAATCACCAAACAGGAAAATGCTTGTCGGTGGAGGGAGGTGCGCTGCGCTGAGCGCGGTCAAGTTGATCCATCCAAAGGTTTCTACACCAGGGAAGACATCCAGTAAGTTACAAAACAGAATGAATATGAAAAAGGTTGCAACGAGTGGGAAGAATTTTCTACCTTTGTCTTTACCAGCTACGCTCTGCGCCAGGCTTAGCAAGTATTCTACGATCCATTCAACGGCATTTTGCAAACCCGAAGGTATCAGCTCTCGCTTGCGAGTACCAAAATAGAAGAGTACGATTAAAACAATAATTGATAGCCAGGTACCGATCAGTGTGTTAGTGATCTGAAACCCGTTGATGTTGAAGATCACGTCCGGCTGAATTTTAATTTCCTGAAGTTTCCAGAGCACGCGGTATCCTCCTACTCACTGCGCTCTGCCAGGTCTGTTTCGTTATTGGTGGCTCCGTCTACCCTATCTAGTCTAGAAAAGGCGTGCAAATAAACGGTATGCTCCATATATTCCCACGATCAGGCCAAGCAGCAGCCCGAGCAGCAAAAATAAAGTCTTTTGATGCGTAATGCCATCAAGGTAATTTCCTAGAATAGTACCTAGAGCCAGGGGAACAGCTATGGTGAAGCCAAGTTGCCCCACTAACGCCAGGGATTGCCAAACAGAGGGCGGCGGCTTTCTTTTATTCATCCGTGAGATCCCGTCTGTCGTCTCTTTTATTTCTACCATGGGGATTATAGCACATGGAACATAAAGTGTGCAACAGTTGATACAAGCGTTGTCAAACTTTTTGCCTCTTAGTTTTTATACAGACAAAATGCTTAAAATGTGATATCATGTGCTGGGTAGCTTAAAACTTAATTTCATTCCTTGATCCCCTTATTTCATCTCCTTGATTTGATCCTTACGATTTAGTTGGAGGTGTTTCGTACTTCATGTCTACCAAAGACAGTCTTTATACTGAAACTTAAACTTGCCCTATGAGAGAGTCTCATGAAGATAAAAGAGCCTTTTTATGTGTCCAGAAAGTGAGCATTTCAATGTCATCGTCAACACACAACCCCTCCCTCTCGAAAGACCAATCCAGCTTCCCTGTTGTCCATATCTTCTATGAATGCGTCCTCCGAGAACGAGTACAAGAATCTGCCTCCTACCTCTATGAAATTGCGTGCAGTATCACCTATCCAACCGAATCTGCGCACCTATCCGTGAGAGTCACAGGCCGGAATACCTACCGGAATGCCCCTCCAAGAGAGGTCCCGTTTACCCGTCATGAAGCAGGCGCGACGACCTATGTCGAACTCCTCGAAGCAGAGCAACTTGAAGTAAGAGTCGTTGAGCACGAGGGCAATTACTCTAAAGTCTTCTACTATGCGCACGGACAAGAACTCACCGAACAGAAGGCAATGCGAGTCGTTTCTACTGTCCAACGGCTTGATTCGAGGTCCGCTTCCGGGCACGACGGGAAAGTGGAATGAGGAAGGACTCCCCATGAGATACCAGGCCCAAAGCTTTGTCAAACAAGTCCAAATTGATTTACTTGCACTCTCCGATGCCGACCTCTTCCACGAGATTGATCAGTGGGGACCTCGGAAAGAACCGTCTATTTTGTCTCAAGATGCTCAGGAGGTCACCTGGACTGCATTAGGATACACGCGCACTCCCCCAGAAACCGAACACCTCTCTCGTCCACCTGGTGTCGAGCTTGAAGTACGGGAGCATTGGCTTGCGCCTTCACCACACCAACTACGCGGACTGCTGACAGAGATGGATGTGAAGCAGTTTGCTCAGCATGTCATCGCTATCGCTTTCCAATCGCTCCATGCAACGCATCCTGAATGGGGAGACGGCTCAACTTTCAATGCTCATCTCGCCAATCACCTGCGCTGGATACGCATGAACCGGCGAAGGAATGACCAGAGCACAATGAGGACTCCTCATGTATGACTCCTGTGGTGCGACCTTTCAAAATCCTTGACAAAGTGGAACTTCTCTCTGTACTCTTAAGAGGAAGAACGTCTGTTTGAGAGAGAAAAGAAACCCGATGGGACAGGCCACAAGAACCACCAAACTCCCTCTCGACCTGGGTCAGAGAAAAGAGGGGGGAGCCAATACTGACAAACGAGCAGCACTTCACTCTACGGTAGAGGTGCTCAATGCCGCCCGCGCCTTCTATGTGAACTTCTTCCTGGCGCATGCGGACAAGCTCGCCGAGCGTGTCCCGTACTACTCAGAGAAACATCAGGGGATACAGGAACGCGTGATCTCCGCCAATGAGCTGTTGACCTGGGCCGAGTTCCAGACGGTCGCCACAAAAGAACACCCCGACCCGCTCCCTGATTGGAACTTCAGCCACCGCTTCCCAGATTTTCCTTTCATTTACCGCAGGTCCGTGATCAAAGATGCGATTGGCAAAGTTCGATCCCACCTCTCGAATTTGGCGCATTGGCACAAGCTCCATAAAAAGAAAGGGAAACCTGGCCCGCCTGGAGCGAGCAATCACCCGACATTGTATGAAGGCGCTTTCTCCCTGGAGCTAGATAGCCTCGATCTGCGCAAGACATTTGTCAGGCTCAAAATTTATACGGGCACAGCATGGACATGGACCAATTATCCGGTCAAGTACAGCCGCTACTTTGAGCAGCGCCGGACTGAGACGGGTTGGCAAGCACAAAGCCCGAAATTGATCCTGCGGAAGAAGAGTGCAGAACTGCATTTCTCGCAAACCCAAGAAATCAAAGCGAAAAAAATCATCGAGAGCAAGCGTGATCCCAATCTAGTGACGGTGGCAGTCGACCTCAATGTCAAAATGTTAGCCGTCATTACCGTGCGCCAGGCTGGCACCATAGTGGAAATCCGCTTTATCCGTGATCATGGCTTGGATCAGCACCGCTATCACCATCTCAAAGAGATTAGCAAGAAGCAATGGCAAGCGGGGAAACCTGTGAAGGGCCAACACAGCAATAGACACCTCTGGCGGCACATTCGTCGCCAGAACACCGATGCGGCCCATAAAACAGCCCGTGCCATTGCGAATGTCTGTGCGAAGTACCCTGGCTGCGTGCTTATCTTTGAACGCTTACGCAAGATCACACAAAGAGGAGGGAGTACATCCAAACGGCTCAATCGCAAACAGGCCAATCAGTTGCGGGGACAGATCAATCACCTCGCTCGTGAAAAAGCGTTTGCACAATCGGTGGTCACGGTGGAGGTGAATCCATGGGGCACATCGCAGCATTGCTCCCGCTGCGGCGCGAAAGGGGAGAGGTTCTCCGTTCGTGCCGGAAGCCGGGTCAAAGAGCCTGGAGGCAAGCTCTTCCGATGTGCTACCTGCGGCTATCTAGCTCACGCGGACCACAACGCCAGCGTCAATCTCCACCATAGCTTCTATGGTGAGTTTTGCTGGCAAAAGACACCGAAGCCTCCTCCCAGCCGAAGAGGCAAGGGAGGGCACACGCCCTGAGCGGCTACAGGTCGCTCGGGAGAAGTCTGTCGGAGGGACACCCCGAAGATGACAGACGATGCCCGTATGCAGATGAGCATACACGCACCAAAGTGGTGGGGCTCTCGCTGGCTCGAAGAAGTGAAGTTCCAATCCGCATCACTTCCAGGGCGACTCCTGATTCGATGACTTTCCGAAATGTGGCAGGAACTTTGGAAAGCTGGACTGGATCAGGGCGGCGTAAACAGCACATGTCTAAGATTGTCAGTGATTTTGGGCAACTGTTGACACCACAGTTATGGAAACAAATGTCAATGGCACCTAATTTCATGAAAAGAGCCTGCGCATGTATATTACGCTGCCTCATTGTTCGCTGCTGCCCTCACTTTAAGGCTCCTGAGACATGGTTCCCTCTGCCTCCGTTATCAGCTCAATGTACGCATCCTCGCCGGCACGGGCTGAAAAGAGTTTTGTCTCGTGGGTCTCATCCATGAGCACATACACGACCCCCCCGTCGGCTGCATGGACTCTGCCAGTCTCTTGCGTGCTCTTGATACGCACGTGATCACCCTCCTGAAAGTAGGTGCCTTCTTCATTTGTCTCCATGGCTCTGTCTGCCTTTCCCAACGTGTTGATATAGCACGAGAGTGTTCCTTCTGCATGATCAGCCATTGAATTTTCATTGCTATTTATGTAAAAACCATGTACACTTAATATAACTCATGGATTCTTTCGTGAGCCACGTCAAGCGTACGACACATCAACCAGAAAATCTATCCATCAGTGCAGGGATACGGCTTCCACCTTTTCGCCTTTGTCCGGATGGCAAAGTGACTTCTGTTGGGCTATTGTTGGGCGCTATTTCCTTTATACCCAACGATCCTCCATCGGCCACCGCACTTTCAACAGAGCCAAATGAGCATCAAAACTGCTACGCGAAAAATACCGGCTGCAATCCTTTACATGAGCCGTCAGAAGGGACTACCGAATAATGAGTGACCAGGAGCAAGCACGAGCATTGGACAAGTTTCATGATCGATTTGACCACCAGAAGGTTCCAGATTGGCTCAGAGATGAGGCAAAGGCAAAAGAAAAGGACTACATCTACAATTTAGGAAACCACACAGCTGAGATAAACAAGCTGGGAACGCTCATGCTAAGCGAATCTGATATGCGCATGACACTCTCAGCAGAAGAGGCGTATAACTTGCTCACGTGGCTAGATAACAATCACCGGGATACGTTGTACAAGCTTACACATCAGCAATAGAACCAGGATCGTTAGCCATGAGATATACAGGCTATGATAGATCATTACACTAAATAAGTAGCGCATAGAGTGAACTATGGTAACTATTCAGGTGCTCGATTCCTTGCCGCCTGCGGCGGCTCGCTCATTATTTGCAGCGGACTTTGCCGCCTGCGGCGGCAAAGTCCGCTGCAAATAAACTACTGCGAACTGCCGCAGGCAGTGAGGAGTCCTGAATAGTTACGAACTATGATCTACTGCATACGCCCTTATTCTGTCAACTCGGCTAACGGATGGAGCGCCGCCGCCTGCGGCGCTGTACCTCAGCTTTACGCTTACGACGAGCCTGTGGAGTCTCATAGTGTCTTCGACGACGGGCCTCGGAGAGCACGCCATCTTGTTGAACCTTACGGTTGAAACGTTTGAGAGCTATCTCAAACGAATCTCCTGGGTTCACTTTGATCTGGCTCATGGAGATTACCAGCGAGATCGGCGGCCACTATTGCGACCCGCGCTTTGCGACTGGTAACAATCGCTGCAATACACAGGCCTATCGTCTCGTGGCTGAAAAGGCACCTGTGCCTCATTGCCACAGCTAGCACACGTTACTGTGTACATCTGGCGGGGTTCGCGTTCCTGATAACCACCACCGCGTCCCCCATTACTATATCCCCCATTGGACTGCTTACGTGCAGCGCGGCACGATGGACAACGACTCGGTGAATTCGTCAGTCCTCGGCTCGCATAAAATTCCTGCTCGCCAACGGTGAAGGTGAATTCCGCGTTACAGTCGCGACAATACAAGGTTTGGTCGGTCAATGCCATGTTTCTTTCTCAATTCCTGGGTTTAAAACCCAATAAACTACCGTGTATCGCGCGGCTTGCAATAGACAATCTACTCTTAGCAACAATGCACTCTACAACGTTCCCCAAGTATAACACATATCTGCAAAAAATGTATACCCACCTTAACCACCTGGGTGTTTGAAGTGTTTGTAGGCAATCAGTCGGCCCCTACAGCTTCCTGACGCTTGTTTACCAACGACTATTTCATACACCCTAGCCACCTTAGCGGTACATTCGCTAATTCCTGGGGAAACCGTAGGTGCCGATGTATCGGCCATGGTTCCCATCCACGAATTTCCCGAACGCACCACTTAGCGAGAACAGGCATCCATCAGCATCCACTTTTTATGCTCTACTTCAAGCCCACTTCATCAATTAGATAACGGTATCGAAGCCTGTATAGAGCCCGCTAGAAGAAATGGGAATAAACTGCTCTCATAGCGTGTTTACTAAAGTGTATGACATCAAAAATAAATTGTATCGCTTCTGTGAGAAACGGTTTCTACGAGCGTCAATGCATTGAGAGGTGTCGACACAGGAGCATACTATCATGAGACTTTATGTAGGGGGACTCCCCTATCAAACAACCGAACAAGATCTAATCGATCTTTTCGAACAGGCTGGACACGTTACTTTTGCAACAGTCATCACTGATCGCGACACAGGGCGAAGCAAAGGCTTTGGCTTTGTCGAGATGAGCGACGAACAAGAAGCACGGTCTGCAATTGAGCGCCTCAATGGCACCCTTCTGGGGAATCGAACCATCACGGTCAACGAGGCACGCGAGCGCCAATCGACAGGAAATAGAGGATTCCAGGGAAGAGAACGGCGTCCAAACAATAGCTATCGGAGCGAAAGATACTAAATTTCGACGACCAGTAGCACGAAAAATCCTGAAAAAGTTCAGGTAAAGATGAACAGAAGGCTAGCTCAACTGCTAGCCTTCTGTTCATCTTTACCTCCCCGCAGGGCGACCGCAAGGGTCCCCACCCTTACAATGATACCTGGCGGGTGACGCCCCTTTCGTCTTCATTGTAAGGGCGGGGGCGGTGTGGAGCGGGGTGGGGACCCTTGCGGTCGCCCTGCGGGGAATCGCCGCTCCATGCTCCCTCTGGACTCATATTTTACATCGCCCTGGCATCTCTATTCTATGGCCTATCAGATACGAAAAGCGCGTGCTATAATGAAGGCATGTCTGTCATATCAATCATAGGGCCCAGTGCCAATAATATAAACAAAACCGATCTGCTCGGCCTTACTCTGCCAGAGATGCAAGAATGGCTTGTGGAGCGTGGAGAACCGCCATTTCGTGCGAAACAGCTCTATAGCTGGCTCTACCGGCACCTTGTCACCGGCTTCTCAGCGATGACCAATCTTCCGCAGGTGCTGCGCGACCGGCTTGCGCAAGAAGCGAGTATCGGGCCGATGGTCGTACGAAGCGAGCTGCATTCCAAAGACGATCGCACGCGCAAAATCCTCTTGGAACTGAGTGACGGGAAACTAATAGAATCCGTGCTGATGCTCTATCCGCCCATTGGTGAGAGCAGTGCTCGCGCAACAGTGTGCGTATCTTCACAAGCTGGCTGCGCGTTTGGGTGTACCTTCTGCGCAACGGGTCAGATGGGCTTTGATCGTCACCTGAGCGCAGGAGAGATTGTAGCCCAGGTGCTTTTCTTTGCACGCGAGCTGCGTACCGCACCGTGGGCCGCGGAGGGGCTTCCTGGGAGCGCTCCCATCGATCACATCACAAACATCGTTTTAATGGGTATGGGCGAGCCTCTACATAATTATGATAATGTGTTGCGGGCACTGCGTATTCTGAACAGTCCTGATGGTTTTAATCTGGGCGCGCGGCATATGACCGTTTCTACGGTGGGATTGGTCCCGGCTATTCGCAAACTCAGCCAGGAGCCACTGCAGGTCAACCTGGCCATTTCGCTGCATGCCCCAACTGATGAGCTACGCAGCCAGACCATGCCTGTTAACAAGAAGTATCCCTTACAGGAACTACTTTCCGCCTGTAGAGACTATATCGATGCTACCGGGCGCCAGGTGACGTTTGAGTATGTGCTGCTTGCAGGTGTCAACGATACAGCGCAATCTGCCCATCAACTTGGCGAGTTACTTGCGCCCCTCAAGCAGTTTGCCCATGTCAATTGCATTCCGGTCAACGCCACCTCCGCCGATTACCGGCCACCCGGTGGAGAGGCTATTCGTGCTTTCCGCGACATTCTTTTTGAGCATGGAGTGAGCAACAGCGTGCGCGCGGAGCGGGGAGACGACATCGCCGCGGCCTGCGGGCAATTAAGAACGCGCTTTGAGAGAAATCGTAATCATCAATAGGGATCAGAAATGAGGCAGGCCAAATCGCATGCGATTTGGCCTGCCTCATTTCTGATCCCTATTGATGA